>Ga0129306_1003401_pt1 | contig 11977 bp, 10 predicted proteins | sample P827metagenome_FD_94438 | JGI IMG/M metagenome (GOLD analysis project Ga0129306, IMG submission 94438) | Capybara group fecal microbial communities from Wisconsin, USA - P827 metagenome | ecosystem: Host-associated > Mammals > Digestive system > Large intestine > Fecal | place: USA: Wisconsin...
AGGGTACCACAGCGGAAAAGGCTGCTGTTGTAAGAAAGTTGATGCAGTTATTGTTGGATGCGGCCAAAGCCTGTGGCAGGACAGTCGTGTTTGTTTCCAATGAAGTTGGCAACGGCATCGTGCCGGATAATGCTTTGGCCAGGGAATACAGAGACATTTCCGGCTGGGTAAACCAGCAGATTGGAGAGGCTGCCGACCATGTCTTTTACGTGGTGGCAGGGCAGGCTGTGGACATCAAGCGGCTTGCATTTCGGTTTGACTGACAGATTTAGTAAAAGATTCACAGGAGACATTTACGTAAAAGTTACAGCTCCACGTCCGCCTGCATGAGTGTTATGGCTACAGTTATGAAATGGAGTGCTTCTATGTTAGAAGATTTATATATTGAGTTGCCAAATGAAAACATCCGGAAGGAAGTACTGAATAACTGGGAATCCGTGCTTCTCCCCGGAGAAGATTTCGGGATATTGTCGGGTCTGACGGCCGATTACCTGATGATGACGGACGGCCGCGGTATCCGGGGACTGAAACCTGTGATGCTCCTCATGTGCGGCGATCACGGTATCTGCAAATACGGAGTCAGCGCATTTCCCCAGGAAGTAACGCTGCAGATGATCAACGGTTACGGAAGGGGAACCGCAGGGGCCAACGTCATGGCCCGCCATGCCGGTGCAGGCATGATTGTTGTGGATGTGGGCACGAATTTTGATCTGCATGGCTTCTCCCATGTACGGCAGTGTAAAATAGCCTGGGGGACGGAAGACTTCACCCAGGGCCCGGCCATGAGTTACGATCAGGCTGTCGACGCCCTGGAAACCGGTATGCGCATAGCCGATGAGGTGATCGACAACGGCTGCAACCTGCTGGAGACAGGAGAGATGGGCATTGCCAATACCACATCTACCGCAGCCATCGCAGCCGGCTTTTTGGACCTTCCTGCAGAAATGACCGTGGGCCGGGGCAGCGGCATCAATGACGAAAGGATGAAAATCAAGACAGAAGTTGTCCGCAGAGGACTGGAATTCAATAAACCGAAACCCGGCGACGGGCTGGATGTGTTATGCAAGGTGGGCGGTTACGATCACGCCGGGCTGGCCGGCATGATGCTGGCAGGAGCGGCCCGTCACGTGCCGACCATGATAGACGGCGTGAACGCGACAGCTGCCGCATTGATAGCTTACGGGATCAATCCCCGTTGCGCAGACTATATGTTATGTTCCCACCTTTCTTCTGATTTAAGCGCAAAGAAGATGCTGGAGGTCCTGAAACTGAAACCCATCGTCCATGCAGGCATGCGCCTGGGCGAAGGGACCGGTGCATCGCTGGCAATCAGCATTCTGCGCTCCGCATTGGACACGTTCCGGGAACTGACAGGAGAGTAAAATGCCAGAGGAAAACCTGAAGACCAAAGGAACAGAAGTGGAAGAGGAGACCGGTTTCTGGAACCGGTTAAATATTCCTTTGCCTGAACGTTCTACAGGGCCCTTCCGTTACCTGCGGGATTTCTTTACCTGCCTTGAATTTTTAACAAGGATCCGGATGACGAAACGGGAGGTCTGGTTCCCGGACGACTTTGCCCGTTCCGTTCCGTATTTCCCTCTGGTGGGAGGAATTATGGGCTCCCTGATGTGGGGGGCAACCCGGTTTGGAATCCAGGCTGGTTTTTCCGGTAATTTACTGGGTGTATTCCTGGTGCTGGCGGAGCTTTTCTTTATCGGCATGCTGATGTATGACGGCTTTATGGATACAGCGGATGGGATATTCAGCGGAAGGACAAGGGAACGGAAGCTGGAAATCATGCAGGACAGTCACGTGGGCGCCAATGCGGTGATCGGCGCAATCATCCTGATACTGGCCAAGGTTACCCTGTTCGGTTCTTTTCATCCTGCAGTTCTGGGTCCGTTGCTGGCTGCCATGTATATTATTACCCGGACGCTGATGGTGGTATATATCCTGAAATTTCCCAATGCGCGGCCCGGCGGTCTGGGAGAAATGTTTAAAACCGGGGGCAGTCCGCTCTATCTGATACTTGCATTGCTGTTTTCAGCTATCCTGCTGTTCCTGCTGGGAGCTGTCTGGTGTAAGCTGGCTGTTCTAAGCTGTATTCCCTGTATCGCCCTGGCATTTTACCTAAAATGGAATCTGGGAGGTCTTACCGGCGATACGTTTGGTTTTCTGACGGAATGCGGTAATATGATTGTACTGTTTTTGGCGTATTATTTTTTAAAATAAAAGGACACGATTATGCATATTGAAGAACTGGTAACGAAGATACAGCCCCTTAGCTGCGATATCATAAATGCAGCGCAAAAACGGTTTGATAACCTGATCAAGCCGGTGGGGTCCCTTGCCCTGCTGGAGAGTATGACAGCCCGTTATGCGGGGATTCTGGGTTCATCGGATAAACAGCTGGTTGTGATCCCGGAGAACCGTCTGCTTTTGCTGTGGGGGGAAGTGAAACATGCTGTTGAAATCGAAACGGCGATGTTGAAGAAGAAAGCAGTTTCTGTTTACGCTTCCCATGTCAGTGCAAAAGTCATCCCGCTCCTGGTCATCGGAGAATCCGCCTATGATCTTCTGGAAGAAGGCGCGATGCTCACTGCTGAATATATAGGAGAAGAAAAGGCAGGATTGATTTGTCTCGGTACTTTTCAAAACGCTCAGCGGCCGGACTGGCAAGATTTGACGGTAGAAGAAGACGGACTTGCGCTTTTGGACAGGCTGCAATGCCCCTCGGTATCTGCTATGACCGGCGCCATACTGCAGGCAGCAGGAATGCGTGTTCCGGTAATGCTGGACGGTGTGGCGACCTGCCTGGCTGCTCTTGCGGCTGCCAGATTTAATCCGTATGTGCTGCAATACTGTTTTGCGGGGGATGAATCTGCGGAAACGGGAAGTGCTGCTTTACTGAAAAAACTTCAGTTGCAGGCCCCGTTACGGCTTTCACTGAAGAATGCGGAAGGCGTGGGGGCACTGAGCTGTCTGCGCCTGTTCGACGCAGGGATTAAAGCTTACAGAGAAATGGAAACCTTCGAAGAAGCCGGCGTACATAATGAAAAAGAAGACTATTCTTTAAAAGTACAGGAAGATAAAAAAGTAAAAGGGTAAGGAAAAACGTACAGAATTTTTTGGAGAAGGAAGACGCCGCGGTCCAGCGCGGCAAAAGGGGGAACATCATGGCAAAACTTTATCTGATCCGTCACGGTGAAACCGATTACAACAATTCCCTGCGTTTTCAGGGACAGACGGATATCCCACTGAATCAGAAAGGAATCGAGCAAGCGGAAAAAGCAGCAGATTTTTTCAGGGATATTCCGCTGCAGGCAATTTACACCAGTACGCTGATACGTGCAAAAACCACGGCGGAGATCATTGCCCGGGCAAAAGGAATGGAACTGCAGGAAACAGATGCGTTGCGGGAAATGAGCTTCGGTATCTGGGAAAACATGAACACTAAAGATATCCAGAAAAAATACGCAAAAGAATGGAAAGATTTTTTTGCCAGTCCTGCTAACACGAAGATTCCGCAGGGTGAAAGCATGTCGGATGTGCAGAAGCGCGTCTACCCGGTCGTGCAGGAGATTTTAGACCAGTACCCGGAAGGTGATGTGGCTTTTGTGGCCCATGGCGGGATCATCCGTGTTCTAATTTGTACCATGCTCGGCCTTGACCTGAACCGCGCCTGGCATTTACATGTGGGCAACGCTTCCATAACGTGTTTCTATTACTGGGGACGCTCTTACACCCTGGATTATGCAAACTTGACCCAATATTGACCGGCAGGCCAAAGTCTGTCCCGGTGATTTGGCGTGAAACTTAATAAATAATGTAACAGATTTTATAGTTACTTTGCATAAATAATAACATATAGTATTAAAATTATTGAAATAGTAAATTTTACTAAAATTGTAACCAATAATATTGCAAATATGCATTGACAAGTTTTTTATTTTTGGTATACTTCAGCTTAGGATATCTCAAGGCCGGCTTAGTTTATTGTTTCGTTTTCTCGCTTTTTTTTCTAAGTACATCAAAAGGAAGAAGCGGTACAGTAAGAAGTTAGTTGTTCCTATGGGGTACAAAGAAAAAGGAGTGACAAAACCATGTTTGAAGACAAGACCCTGAAATGCGTTGAATGCGGAAATGATTTTGTGTTTTCCGCGTCAGAGCAGGAATTCTATGCTGAAAAAGGTTTCACCAATGAACCCAAGCGCTGCTCTGCCTGCCGTGCTGCCCGTAAAGCCCGTATGAACGGAACCCAGCCGCGGGAAATGTTTAAAGCTGTGTGCGCCGAATGCGGTAAGGAAACGGAAGTTCCGTTCCGTCCTTCTGAAGACCGCCCCGTTTATTGCTTTGACTGCTTTAACAAACGCAAAGCTGGTCATTAAGCGCGATATATTTTTACAAAACCAGTAAAATCGCCCCTTAGAGACCCATAGTATCCGAAACCGACTGTTGATCCGACAGTCGGTTTATTTTTGTTTCTATTGAAATGCTTTTATGATATAATTAATAAGATATAAGGCTATGTTATCAAGATTCTATAAAGCTACCCGGCTGCATGCAGGTTTTAATGGTTTCTGCGTTCTGTTCAGGAAGGTCTTTGTTCAGACCAGAAATCAGCCGCAGAGTCGTGTCATTTCTCGGAAAGGGGTATTCCTATTTTAGAATTTAAAGAAGTCGCGGTAAAAGACCGCGACCTGTTTGAAACCTATTTGAACAAACCGGATCATTTCGGTTCGGAATGCGCATTTACAAATCTGTACATCTGGAGGGATTATTACCGTACGTGGTGGGCGGAAAAATTCGGTTTCCTTCTGATCAAAGTGGAATTGGAAGGGGAAACCTATTTCCTGCAGCCCTTCGGAGGAAAAGACGAGGATCTGCCTCTTCTGGCAAAGGAAATCAGAGAGGCGGAAGGCGGTCCTTTTGAATTCCGCGGCATCTATGAATGTTCGTTGGAACGGTTAAGCTGTCTGAAAGGCGAAGAAGAATTCCTGGAGAATCGGGACAGCTGGGATTATGTGTATCTGCAGGAAGACCTGGCAACCTTGCGGGGCCGCCGTTACCACGGACAGAAGAACCATTACAATTCCTTCAAAAGGGAGAATCCGGACTATGTATTTGAAATGATCAATCCGGAAAACTTTGCCGAGTGTCTGAATTTTGGCGAAGAGTGGTGTAAAGCCCGGATGGACACGGATTCCAGCATTATCTGGGAGATTCGCGCACTTCAGGAAGCTTTTGTGAATTTTGAAGCCCTGGGATTGCGGGGCGGAGCGATCCGCGTAAACGGAAAGATTGAAGCATTCGGCTTTGGTAAGGCTATCAACGGGGAAGTCTGCGACGAAAACGTGGAAAAAGCCAATCCGGATATCCGCGGTCTGTACGCGGCAATCCAGACAGAATGCGCTAAATTCGTCTGGCCGGACATGAAATATATCAACCGTGAAGAAGATATAGGACTGGAAGGCCTCCGCAAGGCAAAAGAAGCGCTGCATCCGGCGTTTATGGTGAAAAAATACAGCTTGCTTGTCAAATAATGATTTGAGGTATCTATGAACTGCAAAATTGTTACAGCGGCAGAAGTGCCCCAGGTCATGGCACTTTGGGACTACTGCTTTGAAAAAGAAGAAGACCCGTTCTTCCAATGGTATTTCCGGGAATACTGCCTCCGGCATAACCTGATTCTGGGCGGTTTTTCCGAAAAAGACGGGCATTTGCAGAATATGCTTCATCTGAATCCCTACAGTATTTTATTGAGGGGACAGGAAGAACGCGTTCCGTATATCGTAGGCGTGGCGACAGACCCGGCAGACAGAGGCCATAACCTGACACAGGAATTGTTGCAGTCCGCCTTCCGTCTGCTGCGGAAAAAAGACTGCGCTTTCGCCCTTTTGATGCCTGTCCATGCCGGGATTTATCAGAAATATGACTTTGCGTTTTGTTACCGCAAGCATGTATATGAGATGCCGTTAGACAGACTGGCTGTACCGGTGCCCTCCGGGAATCTGTGGGTGAAGCATTACAGTTCCTACGACAGCGCGCTGTTTGAAGATTTATACGCTGCGCTTGCGGAAGGCTATAACGGCCTTCCAATCCGGACGGACTTCCAATGGGAGAAACTGCTGACAGTGCATCAGCTGGAGAAGGTGCAGGCGGCAGTCGTGTATCACAGAAGCGAGCCCAGAGGTTACATGTTCTATCAGATTACAGATACCAGGACATTCCATATCCAGGAACTTGTAGCTCTGACTCCGGATGCCAAATGGGCGCTCCTGCGCTATGCCGGCGGTCATCTTTCGACAGCGGATAAACTGTATTGGGAAGCCGCGGAAGACGACCTGACCTGGCTTGATTTTCCGGATGCAGATAGCTCCGGACGGGTAAAGCCGTTTATGATGGCCCGTTGTTTTGACGCGGTGCAGGCACTGGAACGGTACGAAGTGCCGGAAGGCTGTCCGGACAGTCGGGTTACGCTGCTGCTGCAGGACGACCTGCTGGAAGAGAACAACTATCTTGTGACCTTAACCGCAGATACAGGCTGTCTGTACCTGGAGAAGGCTGCAGGCGATGCGGACGCAGTGGTTCCCATGGGCGCGTTTACCCAGCTTTATTTCGGCGCGTTTACTTTCAGCCAGCTGGTTGAGGCCGGTAAAATCAGGATGCGGTCCTATACGCCCGAACTGCTTTCGTTCCTTGACGCGTTGTTTCCAAGATGTGTGAACTTTATTAATGAGTATTATTAAATCTTATAAACACTGTATTAACAATTTTCTGTTCACGGAGGCCGGAATATGAGTGAGATCAGACGTATTTATGTAGAGAAGAAAGACGCCTTTGCCGTAGAAGCAAAAGGTTTGCTGGCAGATTTGAAAAACAATTTGTTAATGGACGGATTGGAAAAGGTCCGCGTACTGGCCCGTTATGACGTGATGGGACTTACGGATGATGAATTTTCCCAGGCGTTGCATTTAGTATTGTCTGAACCGCCTGTGGATACGGTGACGGAAGAACTGGTTCCCGCTGCCGATGAAAAAGTATTTGCGGTAGAACTGCTGCCCGGCCAGTATGACCAGCGGGAAGACTTCGCGGCCCAGTGTATCCAGCTGATCACCCAGAAAGAAAAACCGCTGGTGGCTGCTGCCAAGGTGTTTGTGTTAAAAGGCAGCCTGACCGACGCTGAATTTGAAAAAGTAAAAAAATATCTGGTGAACCCCATTGAAGCCAGGGAAGCGGCACTGGAAAAGCCGGAGACGCTGGAAGATACCTGGGAGGAACCGGCGGATGTGGAACGGCTGGAAGGATTCCTGGATCTTTCGGAGGCTGATATTGCCGCCATGCAGAAAAATCTGGGCCTGGCCATGAGCGTGGAAGATCTGCTGTGGATCCAGAAATATTTTAAAGAAGAAGAAAAGCGTGTACCTACCATTACGGAAGTTCGCGTATTAGATACTTACTGGTCCGATCACTGCCGTCACACCACCTTTATGACCAATCTGGACAAGGTGGAAATCGAGCCGGGGTATTACACAAAACCCATTGAAGACGCATTTAAACAATATCTGGCTATCCGTGACAAAGTGTACGGAAAGAAAACCGACCGTCCCATCACCCTGATGGACATGGCCTGCATCGCTACGAAAAAATTAAAGAAAGAAAACAAATTCCCGGACAATGATGATTCTGAAGAGATCAATGCCTGTTCGATTGTTGTGCCTGTGGAAATTGATGGAAAGAAAGAAGACTGGCTGGTTATGTTCAAAAACGAAACGCATAACCATCCCACGGAAATCGAGCCCTTTGGCGGCGCAGCCACCTGTCTGGGCGGCGCCATCCGCGATCCGCTGTCAGGTCGGGCCTATGTGTATCAGGCTATGCGTATTACCGGCGCCGGAGATCCCCGTACGCCCATTGAAAAAACGCTGGCGGGCAAACTGCCCCAGCGCAAGCTGACCATCGGGGCGGCGGCAGGTTATTCCTCTTACGGCAACCAGATCGGTCTGGCCACCGGGCAGGTACAGGAATATTATCACGACCGTTTTGTGGCAAAACGTATGGAAATCGGTGCGGTCATGGGGGCTGCTCCCAAGAGCGCGGTGATCCGGGAACGTCCGGCGGCAGGAGATATCATCGTACTGCTGGGCGGACGTACGGGCCGTGACGGCATCGGCGGGGCAACCGGTTCCTCCAAGGAACATACGGTTGATTCCCTGTCTACCTGCGGAGCGGAAGTGCAGAAAGGTAATCCGCCTACGGAACGGAAGATCCAGCGCCTGTTCCGTAATCCCGAAGTAACGGTGCTGATAAAACGCTGCAATGATTTCGGTGCTGGCGGTGTTTCCGTAGCAATCGGCGAACTGGCGGAAGGGCTGAAGATCAATCTGGACAAAGTAACCAAAAAATATGCCGGTCTGGACGGAACGGAACTGGCGATTTCCGAATCTCAGGAACGTATGGCGGTTGTGATCCGGAAAGAAGACTGGGAAAAATTCGCGAAGTTTGCCGATGAGGAAAACTTGGAAGCCACCATTGTGGCAGAAGTTACGGAGGAACCCCGTCTCGTCATGTACTGGCGGGGGGATAAAATCGTAGATATCTCCCGCAAGTTCCTGGATACCAACGGCGTGGCCCAGCATGCGGAAGTATTAGTGAAAGATATTACCGGCGCCTCTGTGTTTGATAAGACGCCGGAGGTTGTAGAAAAAGCATCGGATCTGAAAGACGCCTGGCTGAAAAATATAAGCCGGCTGAATGTCTGCAGTGAAAAAGGCCTGAGCGAACGGTTTGACTCCACCATTGGCAGAGCCACGGTGGAAATGCCGTTTGGCGGAAAATATCAGCTAACGCCGGCGGAAGGCATGGTGGCCCAGATTCCCGTATTGCACGGGCACACCGATGCGGCTTCCCTCATGACCCACGGTTACAATCCGGAAGTGGCCTGCTGGAGCCCGTTCCATGGCGCTATGTATGCGGTTACGCAATCGTTGGTGAAAGCGGTTGCCTTAGGGGCGAATCCCGATACGATCCGTCTCACGTTGCAGGAATACTTCCAGGGCATGAGAGCCAAAGCGGACTGGGGTCTGCCTTTTGCCGCGCTGTTAGGCGCCAACACGGTACTGAACAGTATGGAAGTCCCTGCGGTAGGCGGCAAAGACAGTATGTCCGGCAGCTTTATGGATTTGCACGTACCTCCTACGCTGGTCTCTTTTGCTGTGAATGTCATTGATGGAAGAAAAGCGGTTTCCAGCGAATTTAAGGAGGCCGGGGACAAAGTTGTGTTCCTGAGCACGCCGTTGCTGGAAGGGGATGTACTGGATTTTGCAGCACTGAGGAAAAACCTGCGCAGGGTGCATCAGCGGATTCTTGAAGGAAAGATCAAAGCGGCGGCTGCTGTAGAAGAGGGCGGTATTGCCGCGGGTATTACCAAAATGACATTGGGCAACGCACTGGGTTTCCGTTTTGTGAAGCCGTTCCCCCATACAGAAAGCCTGTTTACCCTGCAGCCCGGCGGCATGTTGCTTGAAGTGGCGAAAGACGCCGATCTGGAAGCGCTGTTCGGTGAACTGGACTGCCTGCCGCTGGGTACCGTTACGGACAACGCGGAAATTACGGTCAATGATATTACGCTGACGAATGCGGAACTGGTAAAAGCGTACACGGAAACACTGGAACCCATTTTCCCGGCCAAAGCACCGGAATCCGAAACACCGGAAGATTTGCTTGAGCAACCGTTGTATAAACGGGATCTGCCCTTAACGGCACCGGTGAACATCGCCAAACCAAAAGTATTTATTCCCGTTTTCCCGGGACAGAACTGCGAATACGATACGGCCCGTGCCTTTGATCTGGCAGGGGCGGAAAGTAAGATTTTTATCATCCGCAACCTGACCGCGCAGGCTATCGAGGAAACAATCCAGGCGATGGTGAAGGGAATCAAAGACTCCCAGATCATCATGCTGCCGGGCGGCTTCAGCGCCGGTGATGAACCGGACGGCAGCGGCAAGTTCATTGCCACTATGTTCCGGAATCCGCGCATCGCCGAAGCGGTGAATGATCTGCTGCAGAACCGCGACGGGCTCATGCTGGGTATCTGCAACGGCTTCCAGGCGCTAATCAAATTAGGACTGGTGCCTTACGGTGAGATCCGTCCGCTGGAAGAGAATTCGCCCACGCTGACCTTCAACACTATCGGGCGCCATGTGTCCCAGATGGTTTACACCCGTATTACTTCCAACAAATCACCCTGGCTGAATATGACGGAGCCGGGAGACGTACATGCCATTGCGGTGTCTCATGGGGAAGGCCGTTTCTACGCGCCGGCCGAAACGATCCGCGAATTGTTCCGGAACGGGCAGGTGGCTACACAATATGTGGATTTGAATGGTAATCCCACCATGGCCAGTCCGGAGAACCCCAACGGTTCCCTGTATGCTATTGAAGGCATCACCAGTCCGGACGGACGCATTTTGGGTAAAATGGGTCACAGCGAACGATATATTCCCGGCCTGATGCAAAATATTTACGGTGAAAAAGAACAGCATATTTTTGAAAGCGGCGTGAAGTACTTTAAGTGAGGAATATAAACAAAGTTCACAATTTAAATTGCGTGTAGTTTTTTATAAAAAACAAAAATTTTCCTTTCGTACGATTCAAACCCGCATGGTTGTCGAGTGCGCAAACTGACGTCATAACGACACCTCTTCGTTAAAACGTGCTTTTTGAATTGTAAAAGTTCACAAATTTTTGTCAAAATTATGTTATAATATGGCATAGAGTAATATACATTTTAGAGATTTATATAAAATTGCAGTAATTGTTTAGTTGCATTTACGTGTTTTTTTATGTATCTCAGAAATTGGCAAAACAAATTATCTGAGAGGTGTCTAAATGACTTTTAAGAAGCTTGCTACATGTGTTGCAGCTGCTGCGTTGTCCTGTTTTTCGTTTTCAACAGCGTTTGCTGATTTTGCGGTTGGCGATCGTGGACCGGAAGTGATTGATATTCAGAAACAGTTGGCAGTTCTCCAATATGATGTCGGAACGGTTGACGGTGTGTTCGGTCCTGCTACGGAAAAAGCTGTAAAGGATTTCCAGACGGCCAAAGGTTTGAAGGTTGATGGTATCGTAAATGATGTTACATACCGTAATCTGTTGAATAAGGAATTACCTCCCGATCGTTATGGTAATCACATGATGACCCGTACGATCCTGAAAACAGCATACAGCATGCTGGGTGTTCCGTATATGTTCGGTGGAATGTCTCCTGGCGGTTTTGACTGTTCCGGTTTTGTGTGCTATGTATTTGGCAGGGCCGGTATATCCCTGCCGCGTATGGCAGATACCCAGTATGAGGCTGTTACTCATATTTCCAGAGGAAATCTGCGTACAGGCGATCTGGTATTTTTCGAAACCTATTGCGCCGGGCCTTCCCATGTCGGTATTTATGTCGGGGACGGTAAATTTATCCATGCATCAAGCAGTAAGGGCATTTCTGTTGCAGAAGTCTTTACCGGTTACTGGGGTGCCAGATATCTGGGTGCCGGCAGAGTGTATAATTGATCAGCATATGTGTATTTATGGTTTTGAACAGGCAGACCTTTCCAGGTTTGCCTGTTTTTCTGTTTATCTGTGACTCATTTTCGACATTTTTGTAAATCTTTTGTGAGATGAAACCACAGGCTCTGTTTTCCGCGTCTCTTATATTGTATAATATATTTTGTAAGAAAGGTAAGACAGATATATTGATATACAGGATGAAACACTTTGCTTTTATTCAACAGTTGCAATTACACACGGTTTTTTGTTTATGAACAAAGAAAAGGAGAAAGTTATGTCTAAAATTTTGATTGCAGATGATGAACCCCAAATCCGAGAGATTCTGCGTGTCTATTTTGACAAGGAAGGTTTTGCGGTTGTGGAAGCGGAAGACGGACAGCAGGCTCTGTCGATGATCGAAAAGGAGAAACCTGACCTG
>Ga0129306_1003402_pt1 | contig 11974 bp, 7 predicted proteins | sample P827metagenome_FD_94438 | JGI IMG/M metagenome (GOLD analysis project Ga0129306, IMG submission 94438) | Capybara group fecal microbial communities from Wisconsin, USA - P827 metagenome | ecosystem: Host-associated > Mammals > Digestive system > Large intestine > Fecal | place: USA: Wisconsin...
AACGCTCGCCACCTGCACCGCCACCGGCCAGTACGGCGTGCACCGTTACTTCGAGCCGCTGCCCGCCGGCTTCCGCTATGCCACCTTCAACGACCTCGACAGCGTCAAGGCGCAGGTCGACGAGTACACCGCGGCGATCCTGACCGAGCCCGTCCAGGGCGAGGGCGGCGTCCGTCCGGCGAGCAAGGAGTTCCTGCAGGGCCTGCGTGAGCTGTGCGACGAGAAGGGCATCCTGCTGATGTTCGACGAGGTCCAGGTCGGCTCCGGCCGCACGGGCAAGCTCTTCGCGCACCAGTATTACGGCGTGGAGCCGGATACCTGCTCCATGGCGAAGGCGCTCGGCTCCGGCGTGCCCATCGCGGCGGTCTGCGCGCGCGGCGACGCGGCGAAGACTCTGACCCCCGGCACCCACGGCTCCACCTTCGCGGGCGGCCCGCTCGCCTGCGCGCTGGCGGCGACCACGCTCGATGTGATGATCAACGAGGGCGTTCTGGACAACTGCCAGAAGGTCGGCGAGTATTTCCGCAAGCGCGCCCATGAGGTCATCGAGAAGAACCATCCCGACGCGGTGGACGAGATCCGCGGCCTCGGCCTGATCAACGGCATTCAGCTCAAGAAGGAGACCGGCGCGCCCGTGGTCGACCTCTGCTTCAAGGACAGCAAGGTGCTCATCAACAACACCAACGGCAACGTCCTTCGCTTCATCCCGCCGCTGGTCACCACCGAGGAGGAGGTCGACATCGTCATCAAGGCGGTGGACGACGCTATGACCAAGCTCGGTTGGTAATCTATTCGGCGATTGTGCAAAGCTGATATAATCCATTAAAAAAAATAATAATTACTTGTCAAACGCCTTTTCCTGTGCTATCATAGCACAGGAAAAGGGGGGAGGCGCAAGACAGATCACGAAAGCGAGTCCCGGCATTTGCCATACAAGCGGTTCACCATTTCATTAAAACGCAAGTTTTTAGAAAGGTTGGTAACAAAACAATGAGCGAAGAGAAAAAGAATTTCCCGAAGGTCAAGCTTTGGCACGCACTGGTAGTGCTGTGCATCACCATCGCCGTCATGGCAAGCTCCATCATGGAGTTCGATAACCCGCTGTTCATGGGCGTCGACGAGGTCCACGGCCCGATGTTCATCGGCGTCTGCGCCGCCGCCATCATGGCCCTGTGCATCGGCTTCAAGTGGGAAGACCTTGAAAAGATGATGCTCGACGGCATCTATAAGGCGCTGCAGTCCATCCTGATCCTCGCGATCGTCGGTATTCTGGTCGGCGTGTGGATCGACGCGGGCGTCGTCCCGACGATGATCTATTACGGCCTGAAGATCCTCAGCCCGAAAATCTTCCTCGTGGCGGTCGTTCTGATCTGCTCCATCACCTCCCTGGCCACCGGTACGTCCTGGGGCACGATCGCCTCCATGGGCGTTGCGTTCCTCGGCATCTCCTACGGCATGGGTTTGAACCCCGCCGTTACCGTCGGTGCGATCCTCGCGGGCGCCTACTTCGGCGATAAGATGTCCCCGCTGTCCGACACCACGAACCTCGCCCCTGCCATGGCGGGCACCGACGTCATGAGCCACGTCAAGTTCATGCTCCTGCCCACCGGCATCACCTATGTGATCTGCCTGATCGTCTTCCTGTTCTTTGGCTTCTCCGGCGTGAGCGGCACGGCCGACATGAGCAAGGCGGCGGAGCTGGGCGACGCCATCGGCGGCATCTTCAACACCAATCCCATCCTGATCCTCCCGCCGATCATCGTCATCGTGGCGATCGCGCTGAAGGTTCCGGCGCTGCCCGGCATCACCCTCGGCATCTTCTCCGGCGGCCTGCTCGGCATGATCTTCCAGCCCGCCTGTAACCTCGGCTCTCTGCTGGTCGCCAGCTACGGCGGCTACTCCCTCGAGATCTCCACCGGCATGGAGGCCGTGGACGGCCTGCTGGAGCGCGGCGGCATTGACTCCATGATGTTCTCCATCTCGCTGACGATCATCGCCATGATGTTCGGCGGCATTATGGAAGGCACCGGCATGATGGGCACCATCGTCGAGCAGATCAAGAAGCTCGTCAAGACTCCGGCCTCCCTCGTCACCGCGACCGAGCTGACCTGCCTTGTCTCCAACGCCACCATGCCCGAGCAGTACATCTCCATCATCATCCCCGGCCGTATGTATGCCGCCGAGTATGAGAAGATGGGCCTGCACCCCGCCTGCTGCTCCAACGCGCTGGAAAGCTCCGGCACGGTCACGTCCGCGCTGGTTCCGTGGAACACCTGCGGCGTGTACATTCGCAGCACGCTGGGCCTGAACGCGTGGGGCGCCGGCGGCTACGGTCCCTTCGCCATCTTCAACTGGCTCATGCCGATCATGAACATCGTTCTGGCCTACCTCGGCCTGACCGTCGCGGATATGAACAACGTCCGCCTCGCCAAGAAGAAAAAGGGCTGAGAGGAGCACGCGATGAACGCAAGAGATCGTTATCCGCAATTGGAAGTCGATCTCGGCAAGCTGAAAGAAAACCTGACAGCGCTCCGGGAGCGCTGTCAGGATTCTTTTGTCGGGATCATTGCCGTCGTCAAGGGCGTCAATTCGCTGGAGCCGGTGGTGCGGCTTTACGATGAACTGGGCCTGCCGTATCTGGCGACCTCCCGCCGCGACCAGCTGCGCAAAATGCGCGCTCTGGGCGTCAAAACGCCGCTGATGCTCATCCGCATTCCGATGCTCTCCGAGCTGGACGAGGTCGTTGAGCTTGCGGACGCCAGCGTACACAGCGATATCGGCGTGATCCGCGCCGCGAACGCAGCCGCGGAACGGGCGGGGAAGACCCACGGCGTCCTGCTGATGATCGACCTCGGCGACCTGCGCGAGGGGTTCTGGAGCGCCGACGAGCTGATCGACGCCGCGGTGGAGATCGAGACGAAGCTCAAGCATCTGCACCTTCTGGGCGTGGGCGTCAATCTGAGCTGCTACGGCTCGATCCGCCCGGACAAGCGCAATATGCAGGGGCTTTCCAGCCTTGCCATCGAGGTCGAGCAGGCGATCGGCCGCCCGATCGAGCTGGTCAGCGGCGGAGCGTCGACTTCGACCTATATGGTGCTGGACGGCACGATGCCCGGCCGCGTCAACAATCTGAGGCTGGGCGAGATCCTGCTCGTCGGCCGCGCGAACTACGGCTGCGACCCGGATTTCACCCACCGCGACGCGTTCACGCTGCGCGCCGAGGTCGTCGAGTGCCGCGACAAGCCCAGCTTTCCGGTGGGGCAGCTCACCGTGGACGCCTTCGGCCACGTCGGACACTATGAGGATCGCGGCATCCGCCGCCGCGCGCTGGTCGCGGTCGGCAAGGTGGACTATGGCGATCCCGCCGACATCTTCCCGCGCATGGCGGGCGTCGAGGTGCTCGGCGCATCTAGCGACCACACCATCCTCGACGTCGAGGCGGTCAAGGACCGGATCAAGGTGGGCGACGTTCTGGAGTTCGACGTCAACTACGGCTCGCTCGTCAACCTGACTGAGTCCACGGGCATTGAGATCGTTTCAAAGGAATAGAAGAAAGCGCCCGCGGGCGCTTTCTTTTTTTGTCGCAATATGCTATACTGTGCAAAAAATGAAGGGGAGAGAAACATGGACATCCTTTGCGGACTGCGGGATTTCATTGCGGAAAGCCCGTGCAGCTATCATACGGTCGCGGCGGTGCGCCGGCGACTCGATGAGGCGGGCTTTACCCGCCTGCGTGAAAATGAACGCTGGGAGCTGGCTGCGGAGGGCGGGTACTACGTCACGCGCAACGCCTCCATCATCGCGTTTCGTCTGCCGAACTGTCAAGCGAAATCGCTTCACATCATAGCCTCCCACAGCGATTCGCCTTCGTTCAAGCTCAAGCCGGACCCCGAGCTCTGGAGCTGCGGGACGCTGCGCCTCAACGTGGAGGCGTATGGCGGCATGATCCGCCGCTCGTGGTTCGACCGCCCGCTGTCCGTCGCGGGGCGGGTGCTGGTCGAGGACGGCGGCGTCCTGCGGGAAAAGCTGGTGTATGTCGACCGCGACCTGCTGATGATCCCGTCGCTGGCGATCCACCTCAGCCGCGACGCCGCGCCGAGCGAGAAGATCAGCGTGCAGGGCGAGCTGCTGCCGCTCCTTGGCATGAAGGAGGACGGCTGGTCGCGCGTACTGGGGGAGGCGGCGGGCGCCGCGCCGGAGCGCATTCTGGGCGCCGACCTGTTTCTGACCTGTCGCGAGCAGCCGACGGTCTGGGGCGCGGACAGCGAGTTCTTTTCCGCGCCCCGTCTGGACGATCTTGCCTGCTGCTATGCCTCGCTCGCCGGGCTCCTTGCCGCCGAGCCGGCGGAGCACATCGCGGTCCACGCTGTTTTCGACAACGAGGAGGTGGGCAGCCGTTCCCTGCAAGGGGCGGAGTCCGACTTCCTTGCCTCGGCGATGCGGCGCGGCTGCCGCGCGCTCGGCGTGGACGATGAGGCGTATGCCGCGCTGCTGGCCGACAGCTTCCTCGTCTCCGCCGACAACGCCCACGCGCTGCACCCGAACTACGCGGGGAAGTACGATCCCGTGAACCGCCCGAGCCTCAACGGCGGCGTTGTGCTCAAGCACCAGGCGGGACAGCGCTATACCACCGACGCGGTGAGCGAGGCGGTGTTCAAGACGGTATGCCGCCGCTGCGGCGTCGCCGTGCAGGAGTATGCAAACCACTCTGACGTTGCCGGAGGATCGACGCTCGGCAATTGTTCCATCACGCAGCTGTCGGTGCGCAGCGTGGATATCGGGCTGCCTCAGCTTGCGATGCACTCCGCCTATGAAACGATGGGGGCGTCCGACGCGGGGGCGCTTGCGGATTTCGCCGCGGCGTTTTATGCCGAGGCTCTGCCGACCGTGGAATAGGGACTTCCCGTCGCTGCATACAGTAGCCGCGGGAGTGATGGGGAATGCTTTCCGCGGCATTGTATTTACTGACGCACAGCCTGCTTCTGACGCTGCACCTTGCGGGGAACACCGGCTCGTTTCCGAAGCCGCTGAGCGCGGCGGAGGAGAAGGACTGTCTCGACCGCATGGCGCAGGGCGATCTTGCGGCGCGCAACACACTCATCGAGCACAATCTGCGCCTTGTGGCGCACGTCGTGAAAAAGTACTACGCGCAGGAGAGCGAACAGGACGACCTGATCTCTGTCGGGACGATCGGGCTGATCAAGGGGATCGCCAGCTTTAAGCCGGAGAAGAACACGCGCCTTGCGACCTACGCCGCAAAATGCGTGGAAAACGAGATCCTGATGTACTTCCGCTCGCGCCGCAAGCTGCAAAACGAGGTCTCGCTCTCGGAGACGCTGGACACGGACAACGACGGCAACTCGCTGTCCATCCTCGATGTGGTCGGCGTGGACGACACGATGTACGCGGATCTGCAGGATCGTGAGGACTGCATCCGCGTACGGCAGCTCGTGGGGGAGGTGCTGACGCCGCGGGAGCGCGAGATCGTGACGGCGCGGTATGGGCTGTCGGGGAAGATGCCGCGCACCCAGCGCGACGTTGCGGCGGAATTCGGCATCAGCCGAAGCTATGTTTCGCGCATCGAAAAGCGCGCCCTCGAAAAGCTTGAGGACGCGCTGGGGAAACGATCTTAAAGATAATAGACCGAGGCGGCCGATTCCGGCCGCCTCGGTCTATTATCTATTTTTGCAGTCAGTATATGCGGTTCGCAGATCGGCGGGACTTACGCCTGAGGCGGCTGCTCCTCCTGCCGCTTCTCGCCACGCTTCATGCGGTAGGTCTTGCCGTCGCTGCCGAGGTAGGTGTTTTCAGCGCTGAACGGTTTGAGCTTGCCGGATTCGATCAGCCCGACGACGACTTTGGCGATGTTCGGGTCGAACTGGCTCCCGGCGCAACGTTCAAACTCCTTGATGACCACGTCCAGAGGATACGCTTCCTTGTAGACGCGCTTGGACGCCATCGCGTCGAAGCAGTCGGCGCAGCAGATGATCCTTGCGACATACGGAATGTCCTCGCCGCTGAGTCCGGCGGGATAGCCCGTGCCGTCGTATTTCTCGTGATGGTACTTCGCGCCCTCGATGATCTGCGGGATGGTCGAGATGCCCTTCAGGATCTCGGCGCCGCGGCTCGTATGGCTCTTCATCACGTTGAATTCCTGATCGGTCAGCTTTCCCGGCTTGTTGAGGATGCTGTCGGGAATGGCGATCTTGCCGATGTCGTGAAGCAGGGCGATATAGTAAATGTTATCGACCTCGTCCTGGCTCATGCCCAGATTCTCCGCGATGAGCTTGGAGTAGGCGCCGACGCGGATGGAGTGGCCGTTGGTATATTCGTCCTTGGCGTCGATGGTGCGGGCGATGGCCTGGATGGACTCCAGCGTGATGTTCTTGTACTCCAGCTGGCGCTTGAGGGACTTCTTCGTCTTGGCGCGGACATAGAGGGAGGTGAGGCAATAGACCGCCGCGGCTGCGGCCGCAAGGAGGATCGCCCAGAACCACCACTGTTCGTTGACCTTCTTTTCCTTTTCCAGATGGATCTGGATGTGGTTGGATTCCTGCCGGTACTCGTCCGTCACATAGACGTAGAAGTCATAGCTGCCGCCGGCGAGGTTCGTGTAATAGATGCTTCGGGTGGCGTCCGAAGCGGCGGTGTAATCCTCGTCGACGCCGTCGAGCATATAATAGATCGTGTAGCCGTTGTTCGGACGGAAGCCCAGAATGGACAGGTTGAACGCGACACGGTATACGTCCTTCCCGAGGCTGATGCTCTCCCCGTACTGCTGCGTATCGTCAACGCCCACGGAGGACACCGCGATCTTTGCCGGAGGCGGCACGTTCCTCGTCTCGTTGAAATCATAGGCGTAGATGCCGTTCGTGGATTGCAGGTAATACTTCTGATCCGACTCGTCGTAGTAACCGGAGGTGTTCGCGATAATCGGCTGGAGGCCGTTGGTCGCATCGTACGACTCATAGTCGGTCAGGCGGTCGCCGTCCAGAGAATCGGCGATGTAAAGCTGGGTCTGGCTCCCGATAACATACTTGTAGGTGGGTTCGCCATTCTCGCCGCTGCACCGGATCTTGGCAAGCTCGACGATGGAGCCCTTGATGTAGGGGATGGCGATCTCCTCCGAAACGCCGTCCGCGACGGCGGTGTTTATCCGGAACAGGCGGCTGTTGAGCGTATAATAAAGCGTGTCGCCGTCCACAAGGAATTTCAGACGGTTTCCTGTGATCCCTTTTTCCGTGGGGATCTCCGTTGCGGCAGTGAACGCGTCGTCGACGACGTACAGGCCCTGCGTGCGGTCAAACAAAAGTTTTCCGTCCTTGGTCTTGTTGATATACAGAACGTTCGAGCCGACGTTCATGATGGAAAACGTTGTGCCGTCGAAGCGCATGACGCCTCTGGCGTACCCGAGGGCGAGGTAGTCGTCAAAGCTCCGCAGCGAGCGGATGGTGTTCGTCAGCTCGAGGTTCGGATCGTCGATCAGCGCGCCGAGGTGGCTGCTGATATAGTCCGTGTCGTAGATGGCGACCTCCTCCGAGGCGGGGTCGTATTCCACCAGTCCCATGTTGGAGACGGCGAAATAGATCTTGCCCCGGAACACCTCAACGTCCTTGGGCGCGTAAGTAAAGGTGAAATTGCGATCGCCCTGCGCCTTTGCCTCGCGCGTTTTGTCGTCGGCGTAGGCTTCGATGGTCTGCATGATGACGTCGTCCGGCAGGATCTCGTTTCGGATCAGGTCGTATCGGTAGATCCTCGTGGCGGCGACGATGTACAGGATGTCGCCGTATTTCTCGACGGCATAGACGTTCCGGTCGAACGCGGGGGGCGCGTTGAGGGACTGCCAGACCGGGTCGTCATAGAGCAGCTCGGACAGGGCGTTCTTGGTGATGATGGACACGCCGGAAGAGCCGATGTAATGCGACGCCACCCAGAGGTTGCCCTCGTAGTCGATCATCAGATCCACCAGCTGGCTCTTGCTCTCCAGATCGCCGGCGAGGGAGATGACCGGCTCGGCGGCGCTGAAATCAACGCAGTAGATGCCGTTCTTCTCGCAGGCGACAAGCAGGAGCCGGTCATCCTCGGAGTAGAGCATCTGGTTGACCTGATCGGGAATGGTGAGAGCGTCGAGCAGCTTCCCGTTCTTCGTGTCATACCGGTGGATGATCCCGTTGTCCTCCGCCATAAACAGAGCGTCGCCGTGGGTATAGAGCTCCAGAAGCCTTGAGTTGAGCAGGATCTCCTTCCCGTTTTTGTCGTAGACGCCCTCGTCTGCCTGATAGTAGTAGTTGTCTCTCTCGGGATCGAGCGCGATGTCGAGGACGTTGCGCCCCTCGGTCCCCGGAATGGTGGTTTTCGTGCCGTTCACGGTATCGTAGATGATCCCGCCGTTCTCCAGAGTGGAGATATACAGCAGGCCGTTCTCGGCGTCGAGCATGATGTCGTTGACGGTGCCGGCGTCCATCAGCAGGGGCTCGAAATGATAGTCCCTGTACACATGGACGCAGTCGGTGGTGGCGATGTAGAGCGCCTTGCCGTCCGTTGCCAGCGCCCGGACGTTGATGACGGCGTATTCCTGATCGTCATATACAAAGCTCTTGTAGGTCACGAACTCCTTCGCGTCATAGCGCGTCAGACCGGAGTACTGCGCGATCCAGACATATCCGTCCTCTGTCTGGCACAGGGCTTCAGCCCCGGAAACCTCAAGGTTCACGGGGATCTCCGTCTTGTTGCTCATATAGGACGCTGCGCGCGCCTCCTGCCCGAAGGCGGGGAGCACGGCGAGGAGGAGCAGACATATCAACAAAAGAAAGAATCGTTTTTTCATTTGATCATCCCATCTCATTGCTGCTGCAAAACTGTCGTATGCCGGTCATCGGTCCGCTCGAAGCACAGCAGACCTCATATTAGCATACTCATAGTATTGTCTCATATCGGAGCGGCGCTGTCAATACCTCAAAGTCTATGCCGGTCAAGATAAACGCACAGGAAAACCCCCTCGTGCACCGCGGGGTGTACGAGGGGGTTGACGCGTAACTTGATGACATGGGGCGTTCGCAGCCCCGTTTTTGCCGCGCCGTGATTACAGCTTGATGTTGAAGGCGTTCTTGCCGGCGTAGACGGCGGCGTCGCCCAGCTCTTCCTCGATGCGGAGGAGGCGGTTGTACTTCGCCACGCGCTCGCTGCGGCTGGGAGCGCCGGTCTTGATCTGGCCCGCGTTCAGCGCGACGGCGAGGTCGGCGATGGTGGTGTCCTCGGTCTCGCCGGAGCGGTGGGACACGATGGCGGTGTAGTGCGCCTTGTGCGCCATCTTGATCGCGTCGAGCGTCTCGGAGACGGAGCCGATCTGGTTAAGCTTGATGAGGATGGAGTTGCCCGCGCCGATCTCAATGCCCTTGCCGAGGCGCTTGACGTTGGTGACGAACAGGTCGTCGCCGACGAGCTGGCACTTGCCGCCGAGCTTGGCGGTCATCTTCTGCCAGCCTTCCCAGTCCTCTTCGTCCAGGCCGTCCTCGATGGAGCGGATGGGATACTTGTCGATCAGGCTCTCCCAGTGGGCGATCAGCTCGTCGCTGGTGAACTCCTTGCCGCTCTTGGGCTGGAGATAGAAGCCCTTGCCCTTGGGGCTCTTCCACTCGGAGGAAGCCGCGTCCATGGCGAGAACGAAGTCCTCGTAGGGCTTGTAGCCGGCCTTTTCGATCGCCTTGAGGATCAGCTCGATGGCGTCCTCGTCGCCGCCGAGGCTGTTGGGAGCGAAGCCGCCCTCGTCGCCGACGGCGGTGACGTCCTTCATCTCCTTGATGAGGCCCTTGAGGGTCTGGAACACTTCCGCGCACCAGCGCAGGCCTTCCTTGAAGGAGGGGGCGCCGACGGGCATGACCATGAACTCCTGCGTGTCAACGGAGCTGTCCGCGTGGGCGCCGCCGTTGAGGATGTTCATCATCGGAACGGGCAGGGTGTTGGCGTTCTGGCCGCCGAGATAACGGTACAGGGGGATATCCAGATCGTTCGCCGCTGCGCGCGCGCAGGCGATGGAGGTGGCGAGGATGGCGTTCGCGCCGAGCTTGGACTTGTCGTCCGTGCCGTCGGCGGCGAGCATCGCCTTGTCGATGGCGTAGATGTTGTAGGCGTCCGCGCCTTCGAGGGCTGCGTTGAGAGCGGTGTTGACGTTCTCGACCGCCTTGGTCACGCCCTTGCCGCCGAAGCGCTTCTTGTCGCCGTCGCGCAGCTCAAGCGCCTCGAACTCGCCGGTGGAAGCGCCGCTGGGCGCCGCGCCGGTACCAAGAACGCCGCTGTCGAGCAGGACGTCCGCCTCAACGGTGGGGTTGCCACGGGAGTCGATGATTTCGCGGCCGATGACTTTTTCGATCTTGGAACTGTACATGGGTATCCTCTCCTTTTCAATTCATAATACTGAATAGAGTTTACGCTGTTTATCATTCTACCACACCTTGCCATGCTTTGCAAGATGGGGCGGAAATAATTGCATTTCAGAGGAACAGGCTCAGCAGCCGCGGCGTGATGAACGTTTCGATGAACGCCGAGATCAGCAGCAGCGGGACGATGAAACGCGCGTAGAGCAGCATACTGTCGCCGATCGCCCGCGCGACCGCGCCCTTTTCGCCGCGGTGCAGCAGGGCGCCGCTGACCGCGCCGCAGATGTTCAGCCCCGCCGCGATGGCCATCACAAGCGCGGTCAGCTCTGTGACGCCGTGGGGGAGCGTGCCGACAAGATAGGCGACAAGGGAAATGCCGTTTTGCTGATAGTACGCGCCGAGCGCGCCGAGCATCAAGGCGTTGATCCCGAGCTCCATCGCAGGCAGCCGGATGAAGGGGATCAGGCCGAGAAAGATCGCAATGAACAGCGCCGACAGATTGTTGCCCAGTATGGCGGTCATCAGCGCGGCGCCGTCCGCATCGACGAGGCCGCGGTCCTCCATCACGCCGGTGAGCATTTCGAGGAACGGCGCGGTCATCTCCGGCCGCAGAAGCCCGACAATGTAGCCGATGACGACCAGCACCAGAAACGCGCCCGCGGTCACGGGGATCAGTTCGCGCAGCGCAGGGGGTATTGTGAAGTAGCGTTTGCGGCTCATGAGAGCTTCTCGATACCCGCCTTCACGCGGCGGATCGTTTCGTCCTTGCCGAGGATGCGGCAGATTTCCACCGCGCCGCCGGGGGTGACGAGCTTGCCCGCCGCCGCGATGCGCAGCGGCCACATCAGCGTCGCATTCTTCACGCCGAGCTCCTCGGCGAAGGACACCAGCAGGTCGTGGATGGCGTCGTTCGACCAGTCCGCGAGCCCTTCCAGCTTCGGCAGCACCTTTTGCAGCATATCCAGCGACACGGCGGCGTCGGTCTTGGATTTCTTGTTGGTGAAGAAAGCGACGTCATAGTCGGGCAGGGCGTCGAAGAAGTCCACCTTTTCGGGAATGTCGGTCAGCTTCTCGCAGCGCGCCTGCAGCAGCGCCGCGATCTCGGCGGCGTCGTACGCCTCGTTCTTCACGCTCTGGCGGATGTACGGCTCCGCGACTTTTGCGAACGCCTCCGGCGCCATGGAGCGGATGTAGTTGGCATTGAAATAGGTCAGCTTTTCGATGTCGAAGATGGCGGGAGACTTGGAGATGCCCGCAAGGTCGAAGCAGTCCATCAGCTCCGGCAGGGTGAAGAACTCCTGCTCCGCCTTGTCGCCGCGCGGCGACCAGCCCAGCAGCGCCACATAGTTGAGGATGGCGGGGGTCAGAAAGCCCTGCGCCTTGAGATCCTCGTAGCTGGGGTCGCCGTGGCGCTTGGACATCTTGTGCTGCGCGTCGCGCATGACGGGCGAGCAGTGCACATAGGTCGGCACGTCCCAGCCGAACGCCTCGTAGAGCAGGTTGTACTTCGGTGCGGAGGACAGGTACTCGCTGCCGCGCACGACGTGGGTGATGCCCATGAGATGGTCGTCGATGACGTTGGCGAAGTTGTAGGTGGG
>Ga0129306_1003405_pt1 | contig 11960 bp, 13 predicted proteins | sample P827metagenome_FD_94438 | JGI IMG/M metagenome (GOLD analysis project Ga0129306, IMG submission 94438) | Capybara group fecal microbial communities from Wisconsin, USA - P827 metagenome | ecosystem: Host-associated > Mammals > Digestive system > Large intestine > Fecal | place: USA: Wisconsin...
CGTATGTAAGATAGCCCTTATCTACCAAGCAGTCAGGGCTCCAGCTTTCAGCTTTTTCTGCATTCCACTTAAAGCAGTAACTGTCAACTCTGATATCGTCAAACCAGCCGGGGGTAAAGCTGTACTGGGTGTACCCGTCGGTTATCTTGTTCATCTGGTACATATAGTCCTGATCAAGAGAAAAATCAAAGCTTACTACGTCATCTTTGTAATATTTTTCTTTGAAATCTATTCGAAGGCAGATATTTCCTCCCTCTGTGGTAACACCCATGCTCTTTATATTGTCTGAGAGGGCCTTGTAGCTTATGTAATGCTTGTTTGGTATACCCACGGTAACCCAGGTAAGAGGTCCGAGGCTGTCTGATTCAAGAACCTTCCAGTCTATATGGTAGTTGATGCGAAGGGTCGCGTCTTTATTTACATCTACTGTTACGTCATATTCAAGAATCTCATCCGTATCTGCCGCAAATGCAGTGGTCTGCGGAATAAGGCCGGTTATCGCAAGGGCAAATGCTGCCGCAAGGATGAAGTTTTTTATTACTGCACTAATTCTACTCATGGCTCCTCCTTAATGGGCATTTCCCTTCCATTTTTGCCGAATAATCACGGCGCTCCTTGCACTCAGTGCTGTTCCAGATGGTATCCCAGTTGTCTGTAAGCATTGAGCCAAGAGGCTTGCCGCTAAGCCAGCTCTGGCAAGGTACCACATTGCCAGCCGGGGTTATTGCCATATTTGAAAGGCAGGCTCCACAGCTTGGTGTGTTGATGCCAAGCTCTGTAAATATATGCTCTTCTATCCAGCCGGGCGATGTAAAGCTTATCTCCATCTCATTTGCAAAGCAGTAAAGTGCAGCTTCGCAAAGGATATTTGTTATCTCTTCATTTGTAAGCTGAAGCCTTTCCGACTCCTCTCCCGTAGCATTGCCGGTGGTAATAAGGCCTGAACAGGTTACATAGCGTACTCCGAGGCCATGTAAAAACTCAAGGGTCTTGATATATTCTTTGTTCTTCGTGCAAAGAGGGGTGTTGATGCTTACGGAAAGTCCCGCCTCTATTGCATTTTTAATACCATTTACGGTGTTTTCGTATTCATTTGCACCTACAAGGAAATTATGCACCTCCGGGTCGCATGAATAAAAAGTAATCTGAAGGCTGTCAAGAGAAGCCTTAAAGAGTTTTTCGCAGTACTCTTTTGTAAGTTTAATGCCGTTGGTGTTAAGTCTTGTAACAAACCATTTTGCGTGTTCTATAAGTTCAAAAAGATCTTCACGCATAGTCGGCTCGCCACCTGTAAATGTAACCTGCGGAATGCAGGCCGCGCTGCACTTATCAATTATCTTTTTCCAGTCTTCTGTGCCAAGTTCTGCCTCATCTGCAAGTTTTTGACCTGCTGCGTAGCAATGCACACACCTCTGGTTGCAATGCCACTTGCCGTCTTTTGTCATGGCGCTTACCATAAGGTCCATCCTGTGGGGAGCGCGCATATAAGGAGCGTACTCTCCCATAGTCATATATCCGATCTCTTCTGTCGGCTCTTTCCCGCTTGCGATCGCAATAAATGAGTCAAGAACCGTCTTTATATCATTTTTAATAAGTTTGCCTGACATAAGAGGAAATACCTTTTTTACCCCTCTTACAGTTCCTTTGACTATATTTTCGTAATCTTCCTTAGTTATCTCTTTGCCGGAAAATACGTTGATCTCACGCATAAATTCGGTAAGAAGAACCGCCCATGAAAGATTTACAGGGATAATATCCTGTCCGTTTATTATAGCCACGCTTGGTGCTATCTCTTCCCCTTCTGCTTTAGGCGGAATAAGGTGTATACGCACCACTCCCGGCCCTTCAGGGTTAAGGGTGGTGTGCTGCACGCCGTTTAGCGTCTCATTTATATAATTAAGCACCCTTTTGCTTACTTTTTTCATTGCTACCTCCACGCTTAATATTTTTGCCCATACTTGTGTTTATTTTAACATTTCTCCCCGCTTCTTTCAAGTAAGCATATGTACCAGGTCCCCCATGTCCCGTTTTTACACATGTACCAGGTACCGGTGTCATGTTTTTACATATGTACCAGGTACATATGTCATACTTTAAAATAAAATGCTTGACAAATGGATATGATGTGTTTATAATACATAATGTTGTAAATGTGTGTGTAGCTCAGCTGGATAGAGCACTTGGCTACGGACCAAGGTGTCGGGGGTTCGAATCCTCTCACGCACGTAAAAAACGAAAAGCATCAGGTTAAAGCCTGATGCTTTTTGTTTTTGTCGGGCGCGGTTTCGTTAAGCCCGGTCCGACAGCTTCTGCCGCTACCTCGCCAATGCTTCTAATATTCTTACTATACGGGCATCTTTTTTATGCCACACAGTCGCAAGTGGCCAGGGAAGTCCAAGTACATACTCAAGCTCATTTTCGTTTAAGGCGGAGAGCCTTTTTACTACAGATTCCCTATCTTTATACAACCTCTTTCCAAGGTCACATGCCACATACTCTTCTGTATAATTCATCTGCTTTTTTATCTGTTTAAAGGACACTTTGCCGTATCTGCCTTGCACTTTCTCATAAGAAACCTCTTCGAAAGTGCCTTGCGCGGCCGGATCTTTAAGTGCTATTACGCCTGTATCAAGGTATCTTTGCCAGACTATTTTGCCTATCTCTTCCCTTTCTATCGGAAAATCAAGGCGCCAGGATATCTCTTCTACCGTATAGCCCTTATCCGCCAAATGTCTGATGGCATCACCGGATGCAAAATCCCGCACATAAGAGATCAATGCATTTTTGAAAATTTTTTCGTCGCTCATATGGCACCGTTCCGTTTAGATATTATTATCACTCGTAATTTTCTCAAAGAGCGCCTTGCACCCTCTGCTCACATCCTGCCATGTAGCTTCAAAGTCATCTGTGTACCAGGGGTCTGCTACGTCTCTGTTTTCACCTGTATATTCAAGAAGCAAATGTATTTTTTCATCATGCCCGCAGACACGTTTTGTATTTCTCATATTTGCGCTGTCCATGCATATAAGCAGATCATAATACTCGCCATCCTTTGGTGTTATCTGCCTTGCACGCTTTCCCTCACACGAAATACCGTGCTCTGCAAGTTTTGCCCTTGCCGGCGGATAAACAGGGTTGCCGACTCCATTCCAGATTTCCTCAGAGCTTGTAGCTGCAGATGCAATCTCAAAACTATCAGCCAGTCCTTCTCTACTCACAATATCTTTCATAACAAATTCTCCCATCGGCGATCTGCAAATGTTGCCATGGCAGACAAATAAAACTTTTATCAACATTTCTTACCTCCAAAACCGCATCAAATTGCTCCAGTTTGCGCCGGTTTACCGTGGGTTCACTTTCCGTAGGTTCACTTTTTCATCAATTATCAGCTCGGTCCAAAATGCCTTATAATGTTTTCTTTGTTGTTATAAGCAAAACAATCATAAAACATCTGAATCAATATATTTTTATGCGGCCAGATGTTCTAAAACAGAACCGATATGGTCGTCCCTACTCCCGGGGCGCTATCTAATTCAATTTTTGCATCATGAATTTCAACAATATGTTTTACAATTGCAAGTCCCAACCCGGTTCCTCCGGTAGCCTTCGAACGACTCTTATCCACCCTATAAAACCGCTCAAATATTCTTTGTTGCTCTGATGCAGGTATTCCAATTCCATTATCCTTTACCGTAAGAACACTTCGTCCGTCTCTTTTGGTAACAGAAACCCAAACCTTTCCACCCGCGTTATTATACCTGATTGCGTTCTGAGCAAGGTTTTCAACAAGTTCCTTCAGCATATCTTTAATTCCATGGACATTACACGATTCACCATCAAGTGATATGTTCACATTTCTTTGTTTCGCATTTACTGTCAACTCATCCATGCATTCTTTTACTACTTCATATAAATCTATCACACCAAAAGAAGGTTCATGCCCTTTTCGATCAAGGTCAGATAACCTTATGATATCATTGATAAGGGCGAGTAACCGGTCAGCATTCTTTCTTATTTCCTGGTAAAAATGTTTTTGTTGCTCTTCACCTACCATCCCACCGTCCAAAAGCTCAGCATAACCGGATATAGCCGTAAGTGGTGTCTTTAACTCGTGGGACACATTAGCTGTGAAATCCTGTCTGGCTTTTGCAGCTGCCAAAATATCTGTGTGCTGACTGCGCAGCATTTCCGCCAATGGCTCCAATTCTTTATATGGTGATTCATAATCTGAATCCCCTAGATTCTCAGCCATCGTCTCAATCGGTAATAAAAGCTGCTTTGTAAGCATATGTGAAATAAAAATACAAATAGCAATGATAAGCAGAATAATCAAAGCTATAATAGGTGCTGCAGACATAAATACCGACCATAAACTCTGTGCATTTGTAGCCACTCGAAGAACGGTTCCATTATCAAGTAATACTGCATAATAGAATGTGGTCTTATTCATTGTGTCTGACTTTCTTATAGCTTCACCGCTGCCTTTCTCGAAAGCTTCCTGAATTTCCGGCCTGTCATTATGATTTGATAACAGTTCTGCTGAAGCGTCGTTATCATATAAAACCGTTCCATCTTCATCAATCCATGTAACACGAAGTTCACTCAAATCTGTTGACAGGTCTATCTCATCGATATCAATATTTACTGATTCGAAATAATGGGTATCTTTAAGAAGCTTAGCGCTGACAGACAGATCAGCTCTTACCTGTTTTTGAAATAGACTGTAATATATAATTGTTATTCCTATGACCGTTGCTATAACTGCAAGAATCGCAATACCAGCCAGTCTTATGTTTATCTTACTTTTCATTCGATCACATAGCCTACATTTCTGACAGTCTTAATTCTTGTCCCATAATCTCCAAGTTTTTGACGAAGAGTTTTTACATGCATATCTATGGTTCTTGACTCTCCTTCATAATCTGTACCCCATACCTGGTCCATAATCGTATCTCTATTAAGTACAATGCCCTTATTAAGAATAAATAATGATAAAAGCTCATATTCTTTGTATGTAAGTTCAATCAGATTTCCATTAACAGATACCTCATGTTTCTCATTATTGATGATTAGTTCGTCAAATTTTAATTCTTTCACTTCTTCGGTTAACGTTCTTCGAAGCAAGGCTTTTACTCTTGAAATAAGCTCCATTACAGAAAATGGTTTTTTGATATAGTCATCTGCCCCATCCTCAATTCCCTTTACCAGATCGAGCTCAGATGTTTTCGCTGTCGCCATTATTACAGGTAACTTAGCTGTCTCTGTGCTTTTTCTAAGTTTCCTTACAATCTCATTTCCATTTTCATCAGGAAGCATAATATCCACCAGACACAAATCCGGCATTACATCTTCCAGCTTCTTATAAAAATCTTTTGCGCAGGTAAATCCTAATACCTTATGTCCTGCATTCATCAGAGCAAATTCTTCTATTTCTCTGATACTGTCATCATCTTCTATTATATAAATCAGTGCCATTTTATCACCTCTGTCTTTTTTATTCTGTCACCATACCATCATGTTTGTCAATGGGATATCTTTTTAATAATTCTTCATATTCTTCATTAAATGAGGCTCTTTCCTCCGATGAAAAATTCTTGAAATACTCATGAGTATTGTAGTCATTGTCATATATTGTAATCATTTCCACAGCTATATTGGAACAATGATCCGAAACACGTTCTAACCCTGTCAGGATATCTTCCAATATAAAGCCCATCTCAATCGTACATTTACCTTCTTGAAGTCTTTTGATGTGGTTCTCCTTCACTTTCTTCGACAGAGTATCAATGACTTCTTCCAATGGTTCGACATGGGTTGCGGAAATATCATCATCATTGCAAAAACTCTCTACAGTAAGATTACAAATATCATTCACCGCCTTACAAAGAGTTGCAATTTCCCGTCTCGCATTTTTTGTAAAGGATAATCCTTTTGTATTTATTTCTTCCGCCGATTTTACAATATCCCTCGCATGATCTGAAATTCTTTCAAAATCACTGATGCTATGCAGAATAATCGACATACTCTGACTGTCTGTAGTCGAAATATTTTTACTCGAAAGCTTTACCAGATATGAGCCAAGTACATCTTCATATTTATCGACAACAGATTCCAGTTTTATTACTTCCTGCGCCTTTTCGTCTTCATAATTAAGCAGGACTTCCAGCGCTAACCCCATTGATTTTCTTATAAGTTCTGCCATCTCACGGACTTTACCTCTGCAAAGTTCCATAGCAAAAGCAGGTCTTCCCAGGAATCTCTCATCGATCGATACAATTTCAGCCTGAACATCCTCTTTATTCTTTCCATCCGGTATCGTAATTTCTGCAAGTCTGACAAGCAGATTTGAAAATGGAAATAATACTATTGTTGCACCTATATTGAATAAACTGTGTATAACTGCTATCCCTGCTGCATTTGCCGATTCTCCAAGAAAAGCAAAATCCATAAATGAATTAAGAACATAAAAGAATACCATAAAAAGAATGGTTCCAATAAGGTTGAAATACAAATGAACCATTGCTGCACGTCTTGCATTCTTACTTGCACCAATAGAAGAAATGATACCCGTCACACAGGTTCCGATATTCTGACCCATAATGATAGGTAATGCAACGGAATAATGAACTGCGCCGGTTGCACAAAGTGCCTGAAGTATTCCCACAGATGCCGATGAACTCTGAATAATTGCTGTAAGAATAGCACCAACCACCATTCCAAGAATAGGATTGCTAAATGCCGTCATCTTTTTTGTAAAAGATGGATTATCAGCAAGACCGGATACAGCCCCGCTCATTGTTTCCATTCCAAACATCAGAATTGCAAAACCAAGCAGAATACTTCCAATATCCTTTTTCTTTGATTCACCTTTACTCACCATAACAAGAACAATACCAATAGCTGCAAGTATCGGAGAAAATGAAGAGGGCTTCAGAAGTTTTAGCCAGATTGTACTGCCTTCAATCCCCGTAAGTGAAAGCATCCATGAAGTGATGGTTGTACCAATGTTGGCACCCATAATGATTCCCACTGCCTGCGAGAGTTTCATGATTCCGGAGTTAACAAATCCAACTACCATAACAGTAGTTGCTGATGAAGACTGTATAACTGCAGTGACTCCGGCACCTAAAAGAACCGCAAAGATTCTTTTGGTTGTTAACTTTTCCAGGATAGTTTCTAACTTACCTCCTGCCATTTTGGACAGACCATTGCCCATAATATTCATTCCATATAGAAACAGCGGCAAACCGCCTATCATATTAAGCAAATTAAAAATGTCCATACAGATTCCTTCCTTATATTTCTGATATTCTTCCAGATATCAGAATATAAAACGCAAGTAAAATGTATAAACATAGTTATGTAAAATCTGTGTAAATTTTTAAGATTGCACGCTATTACAACGCTTTATTTCCATTAACCATCAATCTGAATGTTACTCCCAATAGTTCTGATGCTTTTCTGCACATCATCATTCTACCTAGAAAAATATCAAAATATTCATACATGGTACAGATTCTCTCATCAATTTCGAGATTTAATGTAATTTGCTTCTTATCCTTATCAACAATAAGATCTGTTTTGGTAACAGCATAATTCACTCTATCATGAACATCAAAGCTGGCCTTTGGTTTCTGACGCACCCTGTTTCTTCTTACATCAGTTTTGTCCGCAATAATGAGTGCAGCTGATATAACATCTGTAGCTCCACCTGTTGACTCGTCATGATGAGCTATTGCAGAAACCACTGTAAGTCTATCCTGCCTATCCATGCCTGTTTCCTTTAATATGTCATTTGCGAGTAGCGAACCATACTCTGCATGCCTGCTACGATTAATGGCATTCCCAATGTCATGCATATATGCAGCCACCTTAACAAGTTCAATCTGTTTCTTTTTGTATCCAAGAATCTCAAGAATACTGGCAGCGCGCTCGGCTACCAAAGCTGCATGTACTTCTGAATGATCTGTATACCCCAATATTCCAAGGTTTTCATTTCCCTTCGATATTAATGCCTGTACATCTGCATTCTCTTTAATATCTTTATACTTCATCTTCATCCTCCTTCTGCTTTAGTGAATAAATTACCCACTCTGCTATATTTGTTGCATGATCCCCTATTCGTTCAAAGTACTTTGCTATCATCAAAATATTCGTTGCCCCTTCCCCTTCACTTGGACTATTAAGGATTAGTTCTATAACATCCTTCTTAGCCTCAACAAATAAATCATCCACAATATCATCATGCTCTATAACTTCCTTTGCCTTAATTACATTCTTCTCAACATATGCTTCTATACTGTGGTTAAGCATAATCATTGTTTCTGTAGCCATTTGGGATATATGCTCAAACTTATCAATCTGACTATTCTGCCCCATTAGAATTGTCATTTCAGAAATATCCGCAGCATGATCTCCAATTCTTTCCATATCTGTTACCATTTTCATAGCAGCAGTCACTGTACGAAGGTCTCTGGCTACAGGTTGCTGCTGAATTAAAAGATTAAAGCAAATGCCTTCAATTTTCTTCTGAAGATGATCTACCTCTGCATCACTTTCCATAATAGCCTTGGCCATATTTTCATCACGTGCCACCAGCGCTTCGATTGCATTTTTAATGGATAGAATTATTTTATTCCCCATTTCTATCATTTCTTTATTTAGCTCCAAAAGCTGCTCATCAAATTTACTTCTCATGTATTGTAGCTCCTTTCATCAACCAAACCTTCCTGTTATATAATCTTCTGTTCTCTTATCCCTTGGAAATGAAAATATCTGCTTTGTTTCACCAAATTCCACCATTTCCCCTACCAGGAAAAATGCAGTATAATCAGAGACTCTGACAGCCTGCTGCATGTTATGCGTTACCACAATGACTGTATATTTCTTCTTTAATTCATCCATTAGGTCTTCAATTTTAGTTGTTGAGATCGGATCAAGTGCTGATGTAGGTTCATCCATAAGCAGAATCTCCGGTTCTACAGCAAGAGCTCTTGCTATACAGATTCTCTGCTGTTGTCCTCCGGATAAAGATAAGGCAGATTTTTTTAATCTATCCTTTACCTCTTCCCAAATAGCGGCACCTTTTAAACTATCCTCTACAATCTTATCCAGCTTCTTCTTATCCTTGATACCATGTACTCTTGGTCCATAAGCTATGTTGTCATATATGCTCATAGGAAATGGATTAGGCTGCTGAAAAACCATTCCGACCTTTTTTCTAAGAAGCGTAGTATCTATTTTCCCTCCATAAATATCTTCACCATCTATTTCTACAGTTCCGGTTATTTTCACACCATCCACCATGTCATTCATTCTGTTTAGCGTCTTCAGGAAAGTAGATTTCCCACATCCTGATGGTCCAATGAAAGCCGTGATTGCTCTTTCTTTTATCTCCAAACTTACATCTTTTAGCGCGTGATTTTCACCATAAAAAAGATTTAAGTTTTTTACTAATATCTTAGTATCTCCCATTTTTATTCCTTTCTTGTAACATCGAAATGCTTTGTAAGTGCCTTGGTTGTAAGGTTAATTCCAAGAACAATTATCAAAAGTACCACAGCTATTCCAAAAGCTGTTTCAAAATCACCCTCGCTTGTTGCAGACAGATACATTTGTATTGTGAGTGTTCCACCGGATTGAAAAGGCTTATCAAATAATCCATCTATTCCCTTTGGCAGCAGTTTTGCACTTCCTGCAGTAAATAAAAGCGCAGCCGATTCACCAACAATTCTTCCAATTGCAAGTATGGCTCCGGTAATAATACCGGGCATAGCACTCGGAATTAATATTGTACGAATCATATGCCACTTTCCACTTCCAAGACCTATTGCTCCATTACGGTAAGTATTTGGTACAGACTTTAATGCCTCCTGGGTATTTCTTGTTATGAGCGGCAGAACCATAATGATAAGCGTGAGCGAACCAGTCAGTAGTGAATACCCTAATCCTAACTTTTCACCAAAGAACATCATTCCAAATAAACCAAAGATAATTGATGGGATACCCGACAATGTTTCTGTAGCATATTCGATTAATGTTACAACCTTTCCCGGCTTTGCATATTCGTTTAAGTAAATTGCACTTCCAACGCCAATAGGTGTTGCAATAACCATCGAAATAAAAATAATCAGGATTGTATTTACAATATTTCCGGCGATACCAACAGTTCCTTTAAGCACACTGGTCACAGATGTAAGAAACGACCAGTTCACTGCTGACAAGCCATTCGTCAGCACATATATAATGATTCCAATCACTAAGAATACTGAAAAAGCTGCACATATATAGATCAGCATTCGAATACTGAAATCTTTGATTTTTCTTGTGTTAATCGCCATGTTCGAAGCCTCTCTTCCTTGTCTTCAATAAAACACAATTAACAATCATTATGAATACATACAGAACCAATCCGACTGTAAAAAGGACCTGTCTGTGTGTTCCACTTGCATACCCCATTTCACTGACAATCTGAGTAGTAAGCGTTCTGACTGAATTAAACGGAAGTGGTATATTTACTGCACCGCCCGCAACCATATTGATAGCCATTGCTTCACCAAGCGCTCGACCGATTCCAAGTACAACTCCCGTTAATATTCCGGATTTTGCTGCAGGAATTACAGTCCAAAATATTGTCTGTTCATTAGTGGCACCAAGTGCTAATGACGCAGCTCGTAAGTTATCTGATACTGCCTTAAGAGAAGATGTACTGACACTGATTACTGTAGGTAAAATCATAATTGCAAGTACAATGATCGCGGAAAGCATATTTGCACCGCCTGTATACTGGTGTGCACTTTTCTCTGCAAACAGCATTCTTTCAATCTTAAACATAATAGGATTAAGCACCATCATTCCAATAAGGCCATAGATTACGGAAGGTATTGCAGCTAAAAGTTCTACAGCACTACCTACAACAGTGCCTAACCTCTTACCAGCCATTTCTGACAAAAATACAGCTGTAAGTAATCCTATCGGCACACCGATCAGTATCGCAGCACCGGTTCCCACAATTGATGTTAATATAATGTAACCTATCCCAAAGGATGGGTTACTTGCAGTAGGCTTCCATATAGTTCCAAACAGTAAATCAGAAACCCCGACTTCTTTTAAAGCCGGGGTGCCTTTTATGAACATATATAGCGTAATCGCACATACTGCAAATATAGCTACTACAGCACAGATCAGTAAAATGATATTTGCCGTTTTTTCTATAAATGCTTTTTTCTTCATGTGCTCCCCTTACTGTGGAATAATAAGTCCAACCTTCTTGATAACTTCCTTACCTGCATCTGAGTTAATATATGCAAACCAAGCCTGAACCAATTCATTTTGCTCACCGATCTCACCATTTGTTGCCATTACAAAAGGTCTCTGAAGGAGATATGAACCGGCAAGAATCTGATCTTCTGTTGGTTCTACTCCATCAATCTTTAAGCCAATTACTGTACTATCAACTACATCAAGAGAAACATAACCAATTGCACCGGGAGTAGATGCTACCTTTGCGAGAACTGCTCCGGTCGAATCAAGCTCCTGCGCATATGCACAGGCATCCTTAACTTCAAGAAGCTCCTCGAACGCATCCCTTGTACCAGAACCCGCTTCTCTTCCAATCACTACGATAGGCTGATCTTCTCCACCAATTTCATTCCAATTTGTAATCTCACCGGTATAAATCTTTGCAAGATTTTCAGAAGATATATCTGTTACGCTATTGTTCTTATCTATAATTACCGCAATACCATCGATTGCAACTACGTTTTCTACAGATCCATTTGCTTTTTCTCCATCCTTTAATCCTCTTGAAGCATTTCCAATATCTACAGAACCGGCTGCAAGAGATTCAAGTCCAGCACCAGAACCTGTATATTCTACTGTAACTGTTACACCTGGATTTGCTTCCATAAAACTTTCAGACATTGCCTCACACAACTTTTCCATCGAGGTAGATCCTGCCA
>Ga0129306_1003406_pt1 | contig 11955 bp, 13 predicted proteins | sample P827metagenome_FD_94438 | JGI IMG/M metagenome (GOLD analysis project Ga0129306, IMG submission 94438) | Capybara group fecal microbial communities from Wisconsin, USA - P827 metagenome | ecosystem: Host-associated > Mammals > Digestive system > Large intestine > Fecal | place: USA: Wisconsin...
CAGGCGGCGGGGCAGATGCAGAAAAATGCACCGCCGTCGTCTTCAGATAGTGATCGAAGATCTGCCGGCAGGCTTCCGCGTCCCGCAGATTCGCATCGCGTATGATAACCATCGTTTCCTCCCTTGCCGGACGGCAAATGGACTGCTTCTCTTTGTGTATATGATACTCTATTTCCGCCCTCCTATTCTATAAAAAAAGCCCGCCTGGCTGGCGGGTCTTTTTTCATAAGCTTTTACGGTATTCGTAAGTATGCAGTACCGGTGCGGCATTCTGCTAAATGGCATATTTCTCTTTATATTCGTTGAACAACTGCGTGTACGCTTCGTTCTGCCGGTACTCCAGGCTGTTCTGCAATTCATGGGCACCGGCCACTTCGTCAGATTCCAGAATATCGACCGCCACATTGCTGCAGTGATCCGAGATTCTTTCGTAATCGGTCAGAAGATCGTTGAACACAAACCCGTTCTCCAGCGTGCACTCCTGCCGCGCTACTCTGTCGATATGGTTGGTTTTGAGTGCGTCGCAAAGGTCGTCGATGACCTCTTCCAACGGGTCGATCCTGCGCGCCTTATCAATGTCGCCGTTCACAAATGCTTCGATGGTCAGCTCTGTGATATCGCTGACCGCCTGCTCGAGGACATTGAGTTCCTCCATACCCGGCGCAGAGAAGTTGATTTTCTTCGTTTCGATCTCTTCCACCGCTTCCCCGACATTTCTGGCGTGGTCGGAGATCCGTTCAAAATCCGACAACACGCGCAGATACTTGTTGGCTTCTGTGGACTGGCTGTCCGACAGATCCTTTCGCGTGATCTTGGCCAGATAGATACCCAGTTTGTCTTCGTAACGGTCGAGCACACCTTCCAGTTCGAATACCTTCTTCAGATCATCCTTGTCATATGTCTGCCGCGCTGCAACTGCATGGCGCACGCTCTCGAGCGCCTTCTCCGCCATGGAATCGATGACCGTCTTGCTCTGCGCCAGTGCCAGTGCGGGGTGGTCGAGGAACCGGCTCTCCAGCCTGTCCATATCCGCCTGCTCGGCTGCCGCTTCTTCGCTCTCCGGGAAGAGCCAGCACACGATCCGCTCCAGCAGCCCGATCACAGGCGCCAGCACGATCACGACCGCGAGCCTGTACAGCGTGTTCGTCAATGCGATCGTCACCATCGTCATCGTCATCTGCATGAACCCGAATCCGATAACCGCGTTCAGCGCATAGAAGACCACACCGCAGATGATCGCTCCCAGCACATCGATGATCAGATAGACAAAAGCGGTTCTCTTTCCGTTGGTGCTCGCCCCGAGCGCACTGAGCATGACCGGCACGGATGCGCCGATGCCGATGCCCATGAGGATCGGGAACGCCATATCGAACTGGACTGCCCCTGTCACAGCAAGCGCCTGCAGGATACCGACCGCCGCGCTCGCGCTCTGGATGACGGCGGTGATCAGAAGACCCGCCAGCACGCCGAGGACAGGGTTGGAAAAGCTCAGCAGCATATGGATGAACCGCTCATCTTCCCGCAACGGTTCGATCGCGCCGGACATCATACTCATGCCGTACATCAGGACCGCAAAGCCAAGCATGATCCCGCCGATGTTCTTGCTGGTGGTCTTCTTCGCGAACATCCAGAGGACGATGCCGCCCAGCGCCACAATGCCGGTCAGCATCGTGGTATTCAGATATCGGGTGATGCTCGCGCCGGATCCGCCCAGGCTGTTCAGACACAGAATCCAGCCGGTGATACTCGTCCCGAGAATCGCCCCCAGGACGACGCCGATTGCCTGCCGCACCCGCATCATGCCCGAGTTGACGAAACCGACAACCATGACAGAGGTCGCAGAAGACGACTGGATCACCGCGGTCACGCCGGTGCCCAGCAGGATCCCCTTGATCGTGTTGCCAGACAGCTTGTACAGGATCATCTCCATCTTGCTGCCGGCGACTTTCTTCAGCGAATCGCCCATGACGGACATGCCGAACAGGAACATGGCCACGCCGCCGAGAAGCGATACTATATTACTTGCATCCATTTACTTTTCCCTTCTATTCAAATTCCTATTCCGTCACTTTATAATACCCTGTCAATGACAAATCTGCAGACTTATCTATGTAAAATCCATGTAAAACCTGCCTGTTTTTCAAAGAAAGGATTCTTCCTCCTGAAAAAATAGGGTATTCTCATGCTGGAGGTATCTGAAATGATCTACTGTGTGGAAGACGACAGCAATATCCGCGATCTGATGCTGTATGCCCTGCAGGCGGCAGGCTTTGAAGCAGCGGGCTTTGAAGAAAGCGGCCCGTTCTGGGAGGCACTCAGGGAATCGCTTCCCGACCTGATCCTGCTCGACATCATGCTGCCGGAAGAAGACGGGCTCTCGATCCTAAAAAAGCTGCGGTCCTCGCAGGCGACCGCGGAGATTCCGGTCATCATGGCGACCGCAAAAGGGTCGGAATACGACAAAGTCATCGGGCTTGATCTCGGCGCGGACGACTACCTGGTCAAACCGTTCGGCATGCTCGAGATGGTGGCGCGGATCAAAGCCGTCCTTCGGAGAACCTCCCCTGTCATGCAGTCCGCTGTGCTCACAGCCGGCCCCATCTCTCTGAATCCTGCCAGGCACACGGTGCTCGCGGACGGCACTCCTGTCCTGCTCACCCTGAAAGAATTCGATATCCTACGGCTCCTTCTTGAACACCCGGGGCAGGTCTTTTCACGCGCCCAGCTGCTGGAAAAAGCCTGGGGCATCGACTACGCCGGTGAGACCAGGACGGTCGACGTACACATCGGAACGCTCCGGACCAAACTGGGTGATGCCGGCCGTCTGATCACGACAGTCCGCGGGGTGGGTTACAAACTGGAGGTGCCGGATGACAAGTAAGATCTCCCGCTCCATCCTGCTCGTTTCCCTGCTGGTGTTCCTCGCCACACTGTTCATCATCATGCTGGCATTGTACAGCTATTTCACAGGCGTGCAGAAGGAACAGCTCGCGATCGAAAGTGAACTGGCCGCACAGGGTGTCGCCCTTTCCGGCGACGATTACCTGCAGGCCTTCGATGAGGACGAATACCGCATCACATGGATCGCAGAGGATGGGACAGTCCTGTACGACAACAAAGCGCAAAGCGGAGGCATGGAGAACCACCTCGAACGCGAAGAGATCAAAGACGCGTTTGCGGCCGGATACGGTGAAAGCCAGCGGTATTCGAGTACGCTGTCAGAGCGGCTCCTGTATTCCGCGCGGCTTCTGCCCGACGGCACCGTCGTCCGTGTCTCGCACGCGCAAATGACGCCCTGGACGCTGCTGCTCGGCTTCGCACAGCCGATCTGCTTTCTGATCCTGCTGGCACTGATCCTCTCCTACTGGCTGGCCTCGCGCTTGTCGAAGATGATCACCGCGCCGATCAACCGGATCGACCCGGACAAACCTGAAACATATATCCACGACGACGAGTATCAGGAGGTCGCCCCGCTACTCATCAAAATGACCCAGCAGCAATCGCAGATACAGAAAGATCAGGCGGAACTGGAAAAGACCTCCCGGATCCGCCAGGAATTCACCGCCAACGTCTCCCACGAACTGAAGACACCGCTGCAGGTCATCTCCGGCTACGCCGAACTGATGGAACAGGGGCTGGCCAAAGAAGAGGATATCGTCCCGTTCTCCCGGAAGATCCACAATGAATCGCAGCGCATGACCAAACTGGTCGAAGACATCATCGAGCTTACAAAACTGGACAGCGGCGGGCAGGACCAGCAGAAGGAACCGGTGGATCTGTTCCAGATCGCCGGCAATGCGGTCGACAGCCTCCGCCCTGTTGCAGACAGCCGCGCGATCGGGCTCACGCTCAGCGGGGAAAGCGCTGCGATGACCGGCATCCCGCAGGTCCTCTACGGCATCCTCTACAATCTGTGCGACAATGCGATCAAATACAGCCCGGAAGGCAGTCATGTCGAAGTCGCTGTGCAGGATCACACATCCCATGTCCTGCTGACCGTAAAAGACAACGGCATCGGCATCCCCGAGGAGCATCAGGCGCGGATCTTCGAGCGGTTTTACCGCGTCGACAAGAGCCGCTCCAAAGAGGCCGGCGGCACGGGGCTCGGTCTGTCGATCGTCAAGCACGGCGCGCTGATCCACAATGCATCGATCGACTTAAAGAGCGCCCCCGGGGAAGGAACGGAGATCACCGTCCGCTTTCCAAAGAGCGCATGATCCAAAGGGTGTATGCCCCGGTTTACGAATCTATCTCCTCCGGGAAAAACAGATTGCGCAGGTTCTCCGGCATTGACCGGAACATCATGGCGACGACCGTTTCGGCCGGCGTGATGTTGTCGTGCAGCAGCCATTCCCGGGTCATCCCCAGCGCACCGTAACAGTAGAGCCGGATGCTGTACATCGTCTGGGCATCCAGCGATTCCTCACCGAGGATAGCCTTTGCCTCCGCCGTGTACCGGTCCACAAAGTACTCCAGCATATACTGCCACAGCGGATTCTGAGATGTGTCCTCATACGTCCGCTTATAGAAGATGAAGTCCTGCCGCATCCGGTTCATCGCCTGCGCAGAGGACTCCGCGGACAGGACATCCGTCTGAAAGGCGTCGTGGAAAAAGATCCAAGCCACCAGATCGTATTTGTCTTTGAAATGGTAATAGAACGTCGGACGCTCAATCTCCGCCGCCCGGCAGATTTCTGTTACCCTGATCTTTTCGATGGGTTTCTTCGCCATCAGCTGTTTCATCGTGTCCGCGATCCAGATCTTGGTTCTCTCTGCCATTGTTTCCCCTGCGCTGTTCTTACAAAAATGCAGTATTGTACGTTTTTCTTACATAATTATACTTTTGTAAGTAGAAAGACACAAGAACTTCCTTTACAATCCAGTCATAAAGCACGAAAACCAACGGAAAGTGAGGAATAGAGATGGATTTTTTAACACTTGCAAAAGAACGGTATTCAGAGCGATTCTTCGACAGCCGCCCCGTTGAGCAGGAAAAACTGGATAAGATTCTGGAGGCCGGCCGCGTTGTTCCCACGGCATGCAATTATCAGCCGCAGAAGTTCTTCGTGATCCGCAGCCCCGAGGCCATGGCCAGGCTGAAGACGGTGACGAACTTCCACTACAACGCACCGCTGATGATCCTGGTCTGCTACGACATCTCGGAAGTCTGGACCAACCCGGGGGACCGGTACTACCGGCACTACAACTCCGGAGAACAGGATGCCAGCATCGCCGCGACGACCATGATGTACGAAGCAGAGGAGCTGGGCGTCCACACCATCTGGATCCGGGGCTTTGACTCCAAGACTGTCGTGGATACCTTCGGACTCCCGGAAAACATGATCCCGGTTATGATGCTGGGTCTGGGCTATCCGAATGAAAGAGCAAAAGCCAACGCCTGGCATTATAAAAGAAAGCCGATCGAGGCTTTCGTACAGGAACTGTAAACCGGCAGGCACGGCAAGTCTGCATACAGGAATCGCTGAAAGGAGCAATACACCATGCATTTTACAGGAACCATATACAGAAACCCGTACTGGCCGACCTGGCCGCTGCTGGAGATCACGCAGGGCTGCACGCACAACGCCTGCAAATTCTGCACGATGTACCGGGATGTCGCTTTCCGGATGTCGCCGATGGAATGGATCGAGGAAGACCTGCAGGAACTTGCAATGAGTGATCCGGATGCCCGGACGCTGCAGCTGCTGTCCGCCAACCCGCTGGCGCTGTCCTACGACAAACTGGTGCCGATCCTGGAGATGATCAACAAGTACCTTCCGAAGGTGGAATACATCTATGCCGCGACCAGAGTGACGGACATCCGCAACAAGACGGTCGGGCAGCTGAAACACTTGAAAGAGCTCGGCATCCGTGAGATCTCCCTCGGGATCGAGAGCGGAGACGACTGGACGCTCGAGCGGATCAATAAAGGCTACCGCTCCGCAGATATCCTCGAGCAGTGCCACAAACTGGAGGAAGCGGGCATCGAATACTGGATGACCTTCCTGAACGGTGTTGCTGGCCGGGAGCACAGCCGCGAGCATGCCGTCAACTCCGCGAAGATCTTCAACCAGTGCAAGCCGATGCTGGTCGGGACCGGCGGCCTGACGCTGTTCCCGGGCACGCCGCTTCTGGAAGAAGCGCAGCGCGACGAGTTTGATCCCCTCTCAGAGAAAGAAATGCTGGAGGAACTCAGGACCTTCGTCGAGCACCTCGACATCGACTGCAGTTTCACTACGCACCATACTATCGCCGCCAACCTGACCGGCCCGCATTTTCTGGCACGCAAAGAGCGGATCCTCGCTACGCTGGATCAAATGATCAAGCAGGGAAACCTGGATCTCATGGCTGCGATCAGAAGAAACAAAAGCCACCTGTGATTGACGCGGTTTACTGTTCGCTCAGTTGACCGGCATACAGACACCCGCCGCAACAAAAGAGGCGTCCAAAGGACGCCTCTTTTCTCTCAACAACGGGTTCTATTCGTCGTCAGCCTCTGCTTCATCGGTTTCGTCGTCTTCCTCGTCATCATCCTCTTCAGCGAACTGGATGAAGGGAAGCACATCGACGGTGTAGGTGTCCGTTTCCTCGCCGGGCACCTTTGTCATATTCCAAAGGAGCGCGGTCACTTTGAAGGAGCCGTCCTCATCCGATTCGATGCGGTACGGAACCAGGCCTGCCAGTGCGAGAACGCTGGCACCGCAGAGTACTTTGGTGATTGTCTTCATATTGGTACCTCTCTTTCTTATTCCTTACAGCGGCTTTTTCCGTCCGCAGTTCGTGCAGAACGCACCGTGGTTTTCGACGCCGCAGTCCGGGCAGAACCACCGCACCGGGCGGGGTTTGCCGCAGGCGGAGCAGAAGTTGCTGCTGTTGACCTGTCCGCATTCGCAGGTCCATTCCCCGGTTGCCGGTGCTGCCGGTTCCGGCGCAGCAGGCGCCGTTCCCGGATCGCCGTACTTGTTCGGCATCAGGACGTGCTGAATCTCTCTGCCCACGTAAGCACATTCGTTGAAGGCAGGTCCGTTGGCCTGATCAGGTCTTGCGGATGGATCGGAGAACTCGAATTTGATCTCCGAGAACCACGGATGCTTGACATACAGATGCGCGTTGAACGTGTATTCGTATTCGTACTGCTTGGGATCGTAGCTCTCGTAGGTCCCGTCCTCGAGCTTCATCCTGATCTCGGTCGCATCCTCCTCGACCTCGATGTCCACCGCATTCAGCATAAGGCGGGTGATGACATCCGGGTTGGCCGCCCGCCAGTCGCTCGCATCGGTCACGACAAACCTGCCGGTCTTGCTCTCCGCATAGATCTTTTCCTTGCAGCCGCGGATGAAGTCCGGATTGAATGCTGCCAGCGTTTTCTTGTTCTCTTCCCGGTACGCAAGATGCTTCTCGACATCCGCCTTGGTCATCTTCTTTTTGCCGTGGACGAACGGGGACATCTTGCCGGAGCACTTCCCGCACAGCAGGCCGTCCGCCAGCTTGACCTTGCCGATGATTCCCAGTTCCTTGCCGCAGATGCAGCACTCTCCCGTTTTAAACAGTGGCATAGCAAACCCTCCTCATCTGATATCCAAAACTCCGAAGTGCGGATTTTCCTTCTCCGGCGTGGTTTTACTTCTGTTTTTATTGTACCTGTTTCCGCAGAAAATGGCACGGATTTTCTGTGACTGCAACAGCAGCGGTTCCTATGCTATAATGATGCCATCCCTAAAATCTGCAAAGGAGATATCATGGAACTGGCAAAAGTCATCGAACTGAAAGAATCCATCCTCGAGAACAACGACGAGGACGCGCAGGTCCTGCGTGACGAGCTGAAAGAAAAAAAGATCTGTCTGGTCAACCTGATGTCCAGCCCGGGATCCGGGAAGACGACCACACTGCTGGCACTGAACAAGTACTTTGACGGCAGACTCCGCTGGGGCGTGATGGAAGCGGACATCGACTCCTCGGTCGATGCACAGACGATGCTCGACGCAGGTGTTCCGGCGGTCCAGCTCCATACGGGCGGCATGTGCCACCTGGATGCCGACATGACACGTCAGGGCGTCCGTGCCATCGAAGAGACCGGTCTCGATCTGCTGTTCCTCGAGAATATCGGCAACCTTGTCTGCCCCGCCGAGTTCGATACCGGCGCCGCGCTCAATATGACGATCCTGTCTGTTCCCGAAGGCGATGACAAGCCGGCCAAGTATCCGCTGATGTACGAAGTCGCCGACCTGCTGGTCGTCAACAAGATCGACGCGCTGGCGGTGTTTGATTTCGATAAAGAACGCATGGAGCGCGATGTGCGGAAACGCAATCCGGACATGAAGATCTTCTACATCTCCGCCCTGACCGGGGAAGGCGTGGAAGAACTGGCAGCGTATCTGATGGAAAAGACAAAGGAGTGGAACGCATAATGGGAGAAGTCAGAGTCATCGAAGTACACGAGGACGTCTTCGCACAGAACAACGAAGCCGCCGCGAACGTGCGGCAGCTGCTGGCGGACAACGGCACCTTCTTCATCAACGTCATGTCCGCTCCGGGCTCGGGCAAGACCACCCTGCTCACTGCCCTGATCGAGCGGCTGAAAGATAAAATCACCATTGCCGAGATGGACGTGGATATCGAGTCTTCTCTGGACGCACAGCGCGTCGCCGATGCGACCGGCGTGCGGTCCCTGCAGATCCACAACGGCGGGCTGTGTCACATCGACGCGGATATGACGCTGCGCGCCCTGCAGGAATTCAACATCGAAGGGGTGGACCTTCTGATCCTGGAGAATATCGGCAACCTCGTCTGCCCCGCCGAATTCGACACCGGTGCGCACCGGAATGTGATGCTGCTGTCTGTCCCCGAAGGCGACGACAAGCCACTCAAATACCCGCTCATGTTCACCGTGAGCGATGTCGTTCTCATCACCAAAACGGATACCATGGGCTTTTTCAATTTCGATCTGGAGAAAGCCAGAGAGCGCATTCTGAAACTCAATCCGAACGCCGTCATCCTGCCCGTCAGCGCGAAGACCGGTGAGGGCATGGAAGCGCTTACTTCCTACCTTCTGGATGCAGTTTCAGATCAACAACAGGATTCTTAAGCGGCTCCATCGCAAAACCGTCCGGTCCCACGATGCGGCACTCCGCAATGTCGTCGTCCGTGATCGGGAAGGCTCTCGGCGTGCCCGTCGAGAGGACATCCCCCGGATACCAGCCCTGGATGCTCGAATGCAGCGACACGAGGCGCGCCGGCCGGTGCGTCATGTTCGCTACGACATTCTTTGCGTACACTTCACCATTGTGCACGCTCTGCACTTCCAACTGAAGCACATCCGGCACTTCGTCCGGCGTCACCAGCTGCGGGCCGAAGGAGAAGAACGTCGGAAAGTTCTTTACGATCGTCAGATACCGCGGGTTGCCCTGCACGTATTCATTGCCCTTTAAGATCGATTCCTCGGTCATGTCGAGGATGGTCGTGTAGCCTGCCACGGCGCTGAGCCAGTCTTCTTCCGGCACATCGCGGCACTGCCTGCCCATAATGACCCCCAGCTCCGCCTCCGCCGTTGTGCGGGTGGCTTCTTTTAATGCCGGCAGGTGAATCTCATCACCATAGCCGATCAGCGTGTCCGCCATTTTAAAGAAACTGCCCGGAAAGCCCTGCGGCGCCGCATCCCCGATGTCGCCGGCGTGATCGACATAGTTCAGCCCGATGCCGAAGATACGCCTGGGATTGCGGTACAGCGGGGCGTATATGACCTCTTCATAAGGAATCGCTCCGTCCATGGCTTCGAATTCCTCGCGGCCGTCCGCATTGTACCAATCCGTCATGGTAGTGAGCTCTCCGCTTTCGATCAGATCGAACACAGAGGTATGCCAGTCCGTTCCTTTGACGGCATTGATGACGCGGATCGGAAGGATCCCGTCTTTTGTCACGACACCGGCGGTCTCCTGACCGTCCAGTCTGATGGTTGCAAGTCTCATAGTTTCCTCCTATTCGGGCAGGTACAGCATGCTGAGGATGGTTTCCTTTGCGCGGTCGGGAAGGAACCGCAGCAGCACCATCAGAGCTTTGTAGTCTGCCCCCACCGGAACCCTCGCCGGCGGCTCTTTCTTCGCGGCGAGCGCCAGCGCGACCTCCGCCACACTGCCCGGGCTGCGGCCGCTTTGTTCGTCCGCCGCCATCTTCGCGATGCTCTTTTCCATCGTATCCTGATACGCCTCTGCCGCCTCTTCATCTTCGGCAAAGGCTTTGTCGATCTCTTCTGTGATGCGCGCCGCTGTAAAACCGGTCTTCGTGTCGCCCGGCTCGATGATCGAGCAGCGCACCCCGAACGGCCGCATCTCCATGCGCACCGCGTCGGTGAACGCCTCCAGCGCGTACTTGCTCGAGGAATACTGGCTCTGCATCGGGACACTGACCCGGCCTGCGATCGAGCCGATCACGAGAAGCAACCCTTTTCCCTGCCGGCGCATTTTCGTCAGGCACGGCTGCGCCGCGTTGAGCGTTCCAAAATAGTTGACCTCCATCTGCCGGCGGGTCGTCTCCATCGGGGTGATCTCGGCAGGCCCCGCGACGCCCATGCCAGCGCAGAGGATTGCGATATCCACGCCGGGGAGCGATTCCACAAATGCCCTGACAGCCTCTTCATCGGTGACATCGAGCGGCTTCAGGGTCAGGCTGCCGCCTCTGGGATACCGCTCGGTCAACGCCTCCGCGGACCGCGACACACCGGTCACTTGGTAGCCCTCGGACGCAAATGCCCGCGCACACGACTGCCCGATGCCGGATGTGGCGCCGGTGACAAAGACGCGTTTCCCGTATATAAATGTTTTCTTCTCTGCTCGTCTTTTCATCATTCCTTACTCCGCTGCAGACTCCCCCGCGAATCTGCTTTCCCGCTCCCATTATACCCTTGCCGGTGCTTTCTGCGTGAAAAATGCGTCATCTTTTCCCGCCGGCGCGCTATAATAAAGAAAAAGCACCCACCCGCTTCGGAGGTATGCCATGTGCGGAAGATACTACATCGAAACAGGATTTGATGCCAAGCTCGACGGACTGCTCCGGCGTACGCACGTCACCCGGCCGTCCGCAGATCCCTATCAGGGGAACACGCGGGATGTCTTTCCCTCCGACCGTTCCCTGATCGTCCACGCCTCCTACGATATCGGCGGCCACGTCATGACGTCCGCCATGCGCTGGGGCTTCACCAACCCGTACGGTTCCGGCCTGCTCATCAATGCACGCGCAGAGACGGCGCTCGAGAAGAAGACCTTCGCGGACAGCCTGCTCACGCGGCGGTGCATCATTCCGGCCAGCGGTTTCTACGAATGGGACGCGCAGAAGGCCAGGTACCGCTTCCGCAATCCGAACCACGGTCTATTGCTGCTCGCGGGGTTTTACCACGAGGAGGAAGACGGTCCGCACTTCACCATCCTCACCACCGAGGCCAATGCCCAGATGCGCCCGGTCCACGACCGGATGCCCGTCATGGTCGGTCCGAAGGAGATCCATCCCTGGATCTTCGATGAATCGCAGCTCGAGACCTTCCTGACCCGCCCGCAGCGCAGCCTGCTCATGGATCAGGACGAAGGCCAGATCAGTATGTTCGGGGTGTAACGCAGCCCTGCTCTGTAAAAAAAGAACCGCTTGGGAGCAAGCGGTTTTTTATTTACTGTCCATATCCTCCGGGGTGTTGAGATTGCGGAATCGCTCTGCCGGCAGCCCGTGTTCTTCGGCGGCAAGCCATATGACCCGGAGGTCCTCCAGCGCATCCCGCACCTTGTAATTCCCTGCTGCGAGCTTTTGCCGCAGACCCGGCAGACACGAGGTGCCGTACCATCCGAATGTCACCTGTTTCCTGCCGTCCGCTGTCTGCCAGATGACCGCATCCGGCATCCCCCCCGAAGGCATTCCGCAGGCGGTGCGGGCAGCGCCGTCCTGCAACAGGTACGGCAGCATCTTTTCAATCAC
>Ga0129306_1003407_pt1 | contig 11954 bp, 10 predicted proteins | sample P827metagenome_FD_94438 | JGI IMG/M metagenome (GOLD analysis project Ga0129306, IMG submission 94438) | Capybara group fecal microbial communities from Wisconsin, USA - P827 metagenome | ecosystem: Host-associated > Mammals > Digestive system > Large intestine > Fecal | place: USA: Wisconsin...
CAGGATCTGCCGCGGCAATAGATTTTTCATATTTCCCGCGATTGCTCTTTTGAAGTTGCGACAGGATTCTCTCATGTTCTTTTATAAAATTGCGCAAAAAAGAAAAGTAGTCCGGATGATTCTCTGCGGTTAGGGAGGACTTTCCCTTGCTGCTACAGTAGGCACATAGAATGCCGCCGATTTCACTTGGAATTCCGTAAGTGTTTTGAACCGCATCGAATTGAAGATACACATCATTCAAAAAGCTTTTAAAGCGTTTTTCGTTGGTACCGCTTATCGCTTCACACTCGGAAATCGACCAGTCATATGGGGCGGTTCGTGGCTTTCTCTTTGTCATAATAATCACCTCGCTCTATTATTGTAACAGAATATGGAGTGGCGTGAAATACTGCGGTAAATCAAACTGTATCTTGGTAAGAGAGAATATTTAAAAACTAATCGTAACGAACTATAAAGTAAGGGGAACCCTGAGGAAATGACGGCATTGTCATTTCCCCTTGCGACATCCCATAAGGGATATAGATAGGGGACAAGGACGGTGCCGTCATACCAAATACTTTATAAAGGAGTTCGTTAAAATGAAAGAAAAGAAACTTACGGTAAGAGTAACACAACAGGAATATGATCAGATCCTGAAGCAGGCAGAGGCCTCGAATCTCAGCGTCAATCGCTATTTGATACAATGTGCCATTCGCCCCCATTACAGCAATGAAAAAAGATTGAGCGAGCTGATGAAGCAGCTATGTATTCTGCAAAACCATTTACAGACAGCGAATACAGACCAGGAACTATGGAAAGCAGTACGTAATTGGCGTTTGGAGACTCTTCGGCTGATGGGGGTGTAAGAGGATGGCACTGCTGAAGGTGATCACACAGAACGCAGAGAACAGTACTTACACCAGTAAATACAAGGATAGTTGTGCACTCGCAAACGTTATCGACTATGTGGTGAATCTCGATAAAACAAATGGTTGCGTCGGCGGTTGGGCTGTGGAACCATACCAAGCGGCTCGGGAGATGGAATTGCTGGCAAGCCTTTATCACAAGACGGGCGGGACCCGCCTGCGTCATTGGGTCATTTCATTTAGTGAAGATGATCTTCAGCATGCGGTCAAAAAGCTTCATCGAACTGAGATGGTTACGTTGAAGAGCTTGGGCTATCTGTTTTCCAAATACTACGCCAATGAGTACCAGGTGGTTTTCGGCGTACACCTGGATACAGAAAACTATCATATCCATTTTGTGATGAACACTGTGGCTTACACGGATGGACACAAATATACCGGAACGAAGCAGGAGTATTACGACTACATAAAATATGCAAAAGCGATTGCAAGCCGCTGTGGATTTCAGCTGTATCATGTCAGAGACTGCGCGGCAGAAAGACCGTGGCACTATGGATAAAGCGGCAAAAGCCGAGCCGGGAAAGAGTGCGGTTTACAACAAGAAGCGCTTGTATTTTTCTATGGAACTCCCTTCACTGATGCTGATTGACATCAACAATGACCACTTTTCAAGAAGAGCCGTTGTAAAATGAACTGCAATGGCCCCTCTTCTTATCACTGGAAATAGTGATCTAAGCCAGATTATCCATCTGATAATAAATCCGAGCAGCGCTGCTATGTATGCGTCGGTGTTCATGTTTCGTCCTCCGCATATAGTCCAAACACAACAAGTCACACTACATCTCGATAAGGTGAAAGCGTCAAATCTGAGTAATCGTAAAACCAAACGGCGCATTGAAGTGAAACTAAGGTGACCGGGAAAGAGCAGGCTTTGCGGAATTATCCTAACTGAGCAACCCCTAAGCTGATATCCAACACCCCAAAGCGCTGCCCTGTCACAAGGCAGGGCAGCGCTTTTGAACGGACCCACTTGACGGAATATCGGAATACCGATATAATCAGAAGTGGTGATGGATATGACGATACAACAAGTCCTGCGTGAAAAGAACCTGTCCCGCTATCAGCTTTCCAAAAGCAGTGGTATCCCATGGGCAACACTGGCGGATATCTGCTCCGGAAAAACAGTGCTCACAAGATGCAGCGCGGGAACACTGCTCAAGCTTTCCAACGCACTGGACATCCCAATGGAAAAGCTTCTGACCATGACGGCGGAGCGTCCGCAGATGTCGGGTGGTAAGCCGGAAGACCGATCTTATCTGGAGCAGGATCTGCCTGCCAGTCTGGATAAAGCACTGCGAGACTATATCCAGGGAGATAAGGAGCAGGTGTCATACATGGACTGCCTATGGGGAGAATTATATGGCGCTATTAACTCCAGCCAGTGGAGCAACGCCATCACAAAGGAACAGGCGGACTATCTGAGAGCAAAATACCTGTGAAGGGATGTGAATGCCTATGGTCGATTTTAGCAATTGCCCCGTCAACCGTTTCCGTGCCTACGGCGGCGCCAACGGAAACAAGATCAATATCACCTATGAGGGACACGGCTATATGCTGAAATTCCCTCCGCGCCCCAGCCGGAACAAAGCGATGAGTTATACCAACGGCTGCATCAGCGAGTATGTGGCTTGCCATATCTTTGAAATGCTTGGCTTCAGAACCCAGGAAACACTGCTGGGCAGCTACACGGACAGCCGCGGTAAGACCAAGCTGGTGGTTGCCTGCCGCGACTTCACGGAGGACGGGAAAAGGCTCATTGAGTTTGCCCATCTGAAGAACACCTGCATCGACAGTGAGCAAAATGGTTACGGGAAAGACCTGCGCTCCATTCTGGAGGCCATCGATGAGCAGACGCTGTACCCAGTCGATGCACTCCGCAGGTTCTTCTGGGATATGTTTATTGCAGATGCTCTCCTCGGAAATTTTGACCGGCATAACGGCAACTGGGGATTCCTCGTGGATGAGGAAAAGCAGACCGCGGAACTGGCGCCCATCTATGACTGCGGTTCCTGTCTGTACCCTCAGTTGGATCTGGAGCACATGGAGACTGTAGTGCGGTCAGAGGAGGAGATCAACCGGCGCGTCTATGTATTCCCCACATCCTCCATCGAAGAAAACGGTGCAAAGATTCCGTACTTTGAGTTTATTTCCTCCCTGCGGTACCCGGAGTGCAATGAAGCTCTTCGTCGGATCAGCGCACGGATCGACCTGAACGCAATCCAAAGTTTTCTGGAAAGCGTCCCTGAACTCCAGCCGCTGCAGCGGGAGTTTTATCTGACCATGCTGACAGAACGCAAGGAAAAGATACTGGACTACAGCTTGAACCTGCTGATGGAACAGGAACAGGGGCAGAGTATTCCCGGGATGACGATGTAAAAATGAGTGGTGTGGGGGCCGTGCCTGATTGCACAGCCCTCACACCTTACACATGGTGATGCTCGCGTTACCTCCGGCTGCACAAGAGCCGCTCTGCACAAGCAGGGCGGCTCTCATTATTTCCCCGCTGTTTGCCCCTGTGCCGCCATGTGTGCCATTCTTCGGAACGGGGTGGAGTTCCCAGCCCCTGTGGGAGGTCAAAAGCGTCGTGTCGCGGCCGTACCGCAAAGTTCCAATACAGCCTCCTGGACCCCGGTTTGGGAGGTGAACCGAGGGGTCGAAAATGGTGCAGGATAAAGCGGTGTAATCACCGCCATTCACACCGCCCCGCAATGCGGGTCGGGGATGCGATGTTTTCGGGAATTTCGGAGGTTTTGCAGAACCGTTCAGAAAGATCCGGTGTTAAAGGAATGCCTGGAGGCATTTGACTCACAGCAGAACACTCCGCAAGGATGAAGCTGGTCTTCCTGTTCGGAAGGCTGTACCTAAAGTACTTCCTTGTGGACGTAGTTTGGGCTTTTCCCGCTGATAGTGTGCTCCAGCTTTGCGCACAGAGGATGCTTGTGCCAGAGATGTTTGTCTTCCGTAATCTGATAGGCCATGATTTGGAAGAGAGGAAGATAGCCCAAAGCGGAAAGCTCCGCCTCCGGCGGGGTATCGAGGGGCAGAACACGGGAATCCTGCGGTGCCCGATTGCCGGAGGTGAGCAGATAGGAGCGGCGGGTGACCAAACAGGTGGCTTCCCACAGTGCGCGAGTGCGGGCAGAGTCCGCACCGCCGTTGTCCAGAAAGAAGACGGTATGGCTGGGGGTGAGCTGCAGCTCCGGTCCGTGAAGGTACTCTTCGCTCTCATAGGCGAAGGCGGGGACCTGTACCGTTTCGCACAGCTTGAGAGCGCCTTCCAGCGCGGCACCGTAACAGGAGTTGCTGCCGCATAAAAAGACCGTGCCCATAGAGGACAGCTCCATGTAATGCTGTTTCAGAAATGTGGGGGCAACTTGGAGGCACTGGCGGTTCATTTGAATCGCCGCAGAAAGGTCGGCCCGCCAGACCTCCGCCTCAGCCTGGCTTAGACGCCCCAGCGCCAGACCGCCTTCAATCGCAAAGAGTTGGAAGAAGAGAACCAGCGAGGAGACTCCCTTGGTCACATACCCCACGCTCTCTGTCCCCACGCCGTAATCCACCAGAAGATCACAGTGATCCTTCAGATCGCTCTGACTGTCGCCGGTAATACCCACGGCGAAGCTACCACTTTTGCGGATGATGTCCGCCGCGGCCAAGGCGTTGGTGCTGTATCCGCTTTGAGAGACCACCAGTGTGAGCTGGTCATCGGGCAGCTCATGCTCGTGGTAAGTAAAGGTGTGGGGCGGGGTGATCAGGACCTCCAGACCCAAGAGACGGCGCATCAAGGGGCGGGCGCACCAGGCCGAATGGCAGGAGGAACCGGAAGCAACGATGCGCAGCAGACGAAAAGGACGCTCCATCAGCAGAGAAACAAGGGGAGCGGTCAGTTCGGCGGCGCAGGCCCAATTTTTTTCCAGTAGCGCCGGGGTTTCCGACACATAGTCCAGCATGGTCTTTTTTGTCATGTCAGCTCACCTTACATGGTGATTTCACCGTTTTTGCTGAAGCGGTTAAAGATGAGCAGGGAAATGATGGTAATAATGGTAAGCACACTGGCCATGGCGGCGGCGATTCCGTAGTTACCGCGGATGATCTGGGTGTAGATTGCCACTGTCAGTGTCTGTGTGCGTCCGGTATAGAGGATCATGGCGGTGGACAACTCACTGATCATGGTGACCCAGCTCAGGATGGCACCGGAGACAATACCAGAGGACATCATGGGCACAGTGATCTTGAAGAAGGTCTTCATTTTGGTGCTTCCCAGGGAGAGAGCGGCCTCCTCAATGGTGATAGGGATCTGCTGAAGAATGGCCACGGAGGAGCGGATGGTGTAGGGCAGACGCCGGATAATCAGAGCCACCACCATAATAAACATGGTACCAGTGAAAGCTAAGGGCTTCCGGCTGAAACTGGTGACCAAGGCGATGCCCACCACGGTACCGGGAATGATATAGGGCACCATGCTCAGCACATCCACCGTACTGCTCAAGATGTTGCGGCGGCGCACCGAAAGATAGGCAATCAGGATGGCCATCAGTACAACGGCCATCAGAGCAATCACCGGGATGATAATGGTGTTCTGGATACTGCGGCCCAGTCGGGTGAACATATTCACATAACTGTCCAGTGAGTAGCCGTCCACATAAATAGTGCCGCTGGTTTTCTTGAACGAGGTGTAGATGACATAGATCTGGGGGAGCATGGCGATACCGACCACGACATAGCAGAACAGATGAATGAGGACGGACATGATGCCGTGAAGCGGCTTGGCTTCGATGGGATGCAGGGAGTTCATAGAGAAGCTCTTGCGCTTGCTGACGAAGTTCTGGGCGAAAAAGACCGCAGTGGTGATGAGAATGGCGACCACGGCGATGGCCGATGCAAACCCCTTGTTCTGGGAGACTTCACCCACGAACTCGGTGTAGAGAATCACGGGAAAGGTGCGGTAGCCCTCGCCCATCAGCATGGGCGTACCGAAGTCGGACAAGGCGCGGATAAAGACCAACAGGGCACCTGCCAGTACCGTGGGGGTGATCAGGGGGAGCACAATCTTGAAGAAACGGCGCACACCAATGCACCCCATGTTTTCGCTGGCTTCCAGCAGGGAGTTATCCACCTTGCTCAAAGCGCCGGCCACATAGAGGAAGATCAGGGAGAACAACTGGCTGGTAAAGACCAGCAACATTCCGTTAAAGCCGTAGATGTCGGGAACCGAGATACCAAGCAGACCCTCGACAAAATTGGTGATGGCGCCGTTGCGGCCCAGCAGCAGAATCCAGGCGTAGGCGCCCACAAAGGGAGCAGACATGGAGGAGATAATGATCAGAATCCGCAGTAGCCCTTTCCCTTTGATGCGGTACATCGCAAAGAAGTAGGCCATGGGTACGCCTACCAGAAGGGAGGTGGCGGTGGCGGCAAGCGAAACCTTGAAACTGTTGATCAGCGTGGAAGAGTAATAGCGCTTGGAAAAGAATTTGATGAAGTTATCCAGGGTAAAGCCATTGTCTCCGTAGAAGGCCATTTTGATAAGATTGCCCAGGGGATATACCATGAACAGCAGATAGATGGCCAGCGTAATCAGAGTAATGATTCCCCATGTGTCCAGGCGAAAGCGATTATTGTTTTTCATACGGGCTCACCCCGCAGCAGATTGACATCGCCCTGCTCCTTAAACAGGTTGATCTTTTCCCGCTTTACCGTCAGACTGATGTGAGAGCCGGGAACCACCCGGTTGTCAATTTCGGACTCCTGGATCAGCTCCACCTTATGCTCTAGACCCACATCCACGATGTAGTGGGTATTCAGCCCCAGATAGATGCTGTCCACAACGGTGCCGGGAATGCCGGGGCCGCCGGCAGGACCGATCATGAATTCCTCGGGACGGACAGAGACCTGAACCTTCTGGTCTGGGATAGATGTCCAGGCAGGGAAATCCACTGTGTATCCGGAGGGGAAGATAAGGGTACCGCCCTTGATAACACCGGGCAGGATATTGGTACGCCCGATAAAGGTAGCCACGAAGAGATTGCTGGGGCGCTGATAGATATCCCGGGGCGTGCCCAAATGCTGGATGGTACCCGACTTCATGACCGCAATGGTGTCGCTGATGGACATGGCCTCTTCCTGATCGTGGGTCACGTAGACGGTGGTGATGCCGACCTCTTTCTGGATGTTGCGGATAGCCTGACGCATTTCCAGCCGCAACTTGGCGTCCAGGTTGGACAGAGGTTCGTCCATCAGAAGCACGTCGGGGCGGATGACCAGTGCCCGGGCCAGGGCCACGCGCTGCTGCTGACCACCGGAAAGGTTTTCGGGCAGACGGTCGGCGTACTGGTCGATCTGCATCATGGCCAGAAAGCGGTCGGTTTCCCGTTGAATGGTTGCCTTGTCCAGCTTTCGGTTTTTCAGACCAAACGCCACATTTTCACGGACAGTCATGTGGGGGAAGATGGCATAGTTCTGAAATACCATGCCGATGTTCCGCTTGCTGGGGTCCTTGTCGTTGATTCGCGTGTCGTTGAAATAGAAATCACCGCCCTCGATGGAGTTAAAACCGGCGATCATACGCAGGAGTGTGGTTTTGCCGCAGCCGGAGGGGCCGAGCAGGGTGAAGAGCTCTCCGTTCCGGATATTCAGGTTCAGACCGGAGATAACGGTGGTGTTTCCGTACTTTTTGACAGCGTCTTTGATGATAATTTGGCTCATAGAGTGCTCATTCCTTTCGGGATTCCCCAATAATCGAAGTATAACAGTGCCCCGGCTGCGCTACCGCCGGGGCACTGTGATGCAACTTTAATCAGCCGGGGTATACGTCCATATAGGCGTCCATATACTTGTCGGTGATTTCCTGCTTGTGCGCGTTGACATAGGCCTGATCCAGATAGACGGTCTTCACATCGGTAGCAGGACGGAAGTAGTCGGGATAGCTCACATCGTCACGGACGGGACGGACGTCCAGATCGTTGCAGAAGATGTTCTGGACTTCCTGGCTGAGAACGAAATCCACGAAGAGTTTGGCGTTGTCCAGGTTTTTGCAGTTTTTGACCACGCCGATGGTGGAGCCGGTAAACACGGTGCCCTCCTCGGGATAAATTACCTTAACCGGAGCGCCGTCGCGGGCGAGAATGATGCCGGCCTCTTCATAGGACAGGGCAACAACCATCTCACCGTCGGCCACGGACTTCCAGGCGGCGCTGGAACCGGAGGCCAGCTTGCCGTCCAGGTTGGCGACCAACTGACGAACTACGTCCCAGCCCTCTTCATTTTCCAGAGTCAGGCCTCCGAAGTCGGTGAGCAGGGTCTCAATGTGCATCATGGCGGAGGAGGAGGCGGTGGGATCGGGAATGGCGATCTTGCCCTTCAGCTCGGGATTGAGCAGATCCATATAGCCGTTGATCTCGATATCGCCAACCAGATCGGTATTGACAATGAAGATGGCGGAGTCCAGACAGTAGTTAGTGCAGAAGCCCAGCGTGTTGCGGAACTCCTCGATCACGTTCTTGTCCTCGGGGCTAACATAGTCCTGGAAGATGTGCTTGTACTCGGTGTAGGAGGACTCGCCGCCGCCGAAGATCACATCGGCGTAGGGACTGTCGCCTTCGGCGTCCACACGGGCCAGCAGTTCGCCAGTGCCGCCGGTGATGACTTCAACCTTAATGCCGGTCTTCTCCTCGAACAGGGGGATAACGGCGTTAACCTGACCCTCGGTAGCGGGGGAGTAGATTACAAGCTTGCCCCCGGTGGTGGGCTGGGTGTCGGAGGGAGCGCTACTCTCCGCAGGCGCGGAGCTGGGAGCGGGCGAGGGGGAACTACCGCCGCCGCAGCCGGACAGAAGGCCGAAACCGAGAGAAGCAGTGAGCAGGAGCGCGAGTACTTTTACGGAATGTTTCATTTGGGTATCCTCCTAACTTGTTGTGATTTTGACGAATTCCTCCCGTTTGTTTCAGGGGGGTATAGTCATATTATAACAAAAGAAGCGGGCGCGCGCAGGGTCAAATCCTGCATTATTCGGATAAAAAACTGCACTGATCCCGGGGAAAAGGGACCAGTGCAGACGTAAATGGGAGGATTTTATTGAGAAAGATCGACAAAAGATTTCGGAGAGCAGCCGATGTGTTTTCGGAATACGGTCTTGAAATACTTGGAATTGGGAAATCCGCATTCCTCCGCAATGATCTCGGTGCTTTTGCCGGTTTCCCGCAGCAAAACGATAGCTTTTTGAAGGCGGTACCGGGTCAGGTATTCCTGAAAACCGATCTTGACCTCTTCCTTGAATTTGCGGATCAGAAAGGTTTCACTGTAATGCAGCTCTCCGGACAGGTCGTGCAGGGTGAGCTTTTCTGCGTAATGCTTCTCGATATGGGATAAAATTTGGCGGACGGGCTCGCTTTTGATGTCGGAGCGATTTATGGCGGAGAGCAGCTCCAAATGGGCCAGATCACTGGCCGCACGGCGGTATTCGCTGTAGGCCTGCCGACGACGGCAGGCTTCTTTGGCTCCCTCCATGGCTTCAGTTAGCTCGTCAAAGTCCACGGGCTTGAGAAGAAACCGCACGGCCTCCACCTTCATGGCCCGGCGGGCGTAATCGAAGTCCGCGTATCCGGTGAGGATGATGGCGCTGTAGCCGAAGCGCTCCCGAGTTTGCTCCAGGACCTCCAGACCGCTCAGAAAGGGAATGTTGATGTCCATGATAACGATGTCAGGGCGGTGGGTCTCAATCTGTTTTAGCGCGGTGCAACCGTCGGCGGCCTCCAGCACTTCGGTGCAGTCCAGTGCCGCCCAGTCCATGGAGTAGATCAGCCCTCGGCGGATGATATCCTCGTCCTCCACGATCAGCAGCTTATAGCTCATTTGATCACCTCCATATGGGATACGCGCAGGAGAACCGTCGTGCCCTGGCCCTGGACACTGTGTAGCTCCATGCTGCTCCCGGCGCCGAACTGGAGCCGGAGCCTGCGCGCGATATTACGCAGCCCATAGTGGGGACTCCGCTGGTCGGCGTTGGATCCAATCAGCGTCTGCATTTCGGAGAGCAGAGCAGGGTCCATGCCGGTGCCGTCATCGCTGACCTCCAGATAGAGAAAGTCCTCGTCCTTCCAGCCGCAGATGCGCACGGTCAGGACAGAACGCTGCTGCATGCCGTACTTGACGCTGTTTTCCACCAGCGGCTGGAGAATCAGCTTGGGGCAGAGGTGGTCCAGGCAAGATTCCGGAATGGAAATCTCATAGTGAAACCGGCTCTGGAACCGGTACTGTATGATATCCAGATAGTCCTGCATATGGCGCAGGTCGTCCCGTAGAACCACCGGACCGTCTGGCTGGCTGATGCTGTACCGCAGCAGAGCGGTGAGTTTGAGGATGACGGTGTCCGCGTTCCGGTCCCCCAGGCGGATGGCGTAGCGGATGCTCTCCAGCGTGTTGTAGAGGAAGTGGGGGTCAAACTGGGCTTCTAGTTGGAGACGTTCCATCTGGTTGTTCAGCTGGGCCAGCTCCAGGTTTCGGTCATTCAGGCTGCGCAGATGGTCCAGAAGGGTGTTGATATGGTCGGAGATATCCTCGAATTCATCTCCGGTGTGCAGTTCCAGCCGGTGCCGGCCATTCTCCTGGATGGCGGTAAGTTCGCGATGAAGGGTCTCTAAAGAGCGGGAATTCAGATCGGCGATGCGCCGGGCGAAGGTTTGGCCGGACAGCAGCAGTGCGACCAGAAGACAGGCCAGAGCCACAGCGGCGATGGCATAATAGGGCCAGACCCCCAGGTTCTGCACGAAGGTATAAATATAAACATCCTGCTTTTGAAGGTGGGAGACGGATATGGAATACTTCTCGCTGATGCCGCTTTCCGGCTGGTAGCGGTTGATGCCGCTCAGCCAAACGCGGTTGCTGGCAGCGATGATGTGGCCGTTTCCGTCGGTAATCACGCCATCGAACTGGTTTTGACGCATCTCTGATTCCCAAGTGGAGCCATCGATATAAATAGCGGCGGCGCCCGCCGGAGTCCCGTCGTTCTGGAGCAGCGGAACGGCCAGCACATATTTGCCCGAATCGCCTAACAGATGATAGACGCTGCTGTGGACCTGCGATGGGGTGGTCAGATTCTGCTGGACCAGGCGATTAAAGTAACTCAGATGGGTGCCAGGCGTTCCGTCTCCCACATTGGAAAACAAAATGGTCCCCTCTGCATCGGAAAGAATGAGGCCGCTGGTCATACCAGTGGTCAGAGAGAAACTGTTGTAATAATAGGCGGTGTAGTTGTCGCTGATCTCCCCGGCCAGACGGCGGAGGAAGAGCTCCTGGGCCTCGGGAGAACAGAGAAATTCTGTATATTGGTCATAGGAACGGGAAAAGGAGGCAGCCACCAGGTCATTGCATTTGTTGTTGCGGTAACGATTGATCCCCAATGTGTATACCAGCAAGAGGATGGTGAAGGAGAGGAAAAAAACCAGAACCATGCCGGCTGCATACCGCGTGAATTGCCGGCTCAGCTTTTTCTGGTATGAGACAGAAGCCATCAGTTTTCCTCCTTCTCGTGCTTGACAGTCTAAAGGGCGATTGCTATAATGACGGCAGAATGGTATAAGATAATATGAAACTTATCTTTATTATTTACAAGAAAGAAGGACCGGCCATGTTATGGACGAAGCAACTGTTTGGGACAGAAAAGCCCATCATTGCCATGCTACACCTGAATCCGCTGCCGGGTGACCCGGCCTGGAGGCACACAAGCTCCATGTCAGAGGTGGTGGAGGCGGCGGGAAGGGATCTTTGTGCCCTGCAGGAGGGCGGTGTAGACGCGGTCCTGGTCTCTAACGAATTCAGCCTGCCCTATCAGCGCCGCATGTCCTTTGTCACGCCCGCCGCCATGGCCCGGGTGATCGGGGAGCTGCGGAGAGAATTCCGGGTGCCCATGGGAGTGGACTGCATCTCGGACGGTCTGGCAACCCTGGAGCTGGCCGCCGCCGTGGATGCGGACTTTGTGCGGGGCACCTTTTCCGGCGTCTATGTGGGGGACGGCGGCTTCTATAATAACGATATCTCGGAATTGCTGCGCCG
>Ga0129306_1003409_pt1 | contig 11932 bp, 11 predicted proteins | sample P827metagenome_FD_94438 | JGI IMG/M metagenome (GOLD analysis project Ga0129306, IMG submission 94438) | Capybara group fecal microbial communities from Wisconsin, USA - P827 metagenome | ecosystem: Host-associated > Mammals > Digestive system > Large intestine > Fecal | place: USA: Wisconsin...
AATGCAGGAAATGCAGCCGCAGCTTCAGGCCATCCAGACAAAATACAAGGACAATCCTCAGAAAATGCAGCAGGAAACAGCAAAAATTTATAAAGAAGCCGGCTATAATCCGGTTTCAGGTTGTCTGCCAATGGTATTTATGTTTGTTGTTCTTTTTGCAATGTTTAATTTGTTCAATAACTATTTTGAATTCCGGGGAGCGATGTTTATTCCAGGATGGATTCCTGATCTTTCTGTAGGAGACAGCATTCATACCTTTAAAAACTCTTTACCGCTTTTTGGAAATGAATTGAGACTTCTTCCAATAATTTATGTTATTTCTCAGCTTTTGTTTGGAAAGGTAACACAGAATGGCGGAACAATGACAGGTTCAAATGCAGCACAGATGAAAATGATGATGTATGGTATGCCTTTGTTCTTCTTCTTTATTTTTTACAATGCACCGGCAGGACTTTTATTGTATTGGACAGTTTCTAACTTTATGCAGTTAATTCAGCAGGTAGTTATAAACAAGCTTATGAAAAATGCTAAGGCTGAAAGCAAGAAAAGTGCCAAAAGCAAAACTGCTAACATAAAGAAATTTCCAAAAAAATAAGCAGGGAAATTAAGTAAGGTCGTCTGTAAATCCATAATTTAAGAAGAAAAAAGGTTTTGCAGGCGTTCTAAAATATAGAGGTTAAAATGACTTACGAATACGAAGCAAAAACAGAAAAAGAAGCCATTGAGATGGCTGCAAATGAACTTGGTCTTGAAAGAGATCAGTTTGATGTAGAAATACTTGAAACACAGAAAAGTACTATTTTTAAAAAAGGATTTGTAAAAATCCGTGTACACACAGAAAGTTTGGAACATGATCCAGAGTTTGACGGAAAAGTTCCTTCTAAAAAAACAGTTGCAAATCCTGTTCCGCAGGGTGAATTTGAACAGAAACTTATTGAATTTATTCAGACCTTAATCGAAAAAATGGGTTATAAAGTAAAGGTTTCTGTTATGTTCCGCGAAGAAAGAAAAATCGGCATAAGACTTGATTCTGACAATTCTTCAATTCTTATTGGAAGAAAAGGAAAGAATCTGGATGCTTTACAGCTTTTGGCAAATGTTTATGCAGGTCGTCTCGGACATGAAGAAATCAGAATCATTCTTGATACTGAAAACTACAGAATACGTCGTGAAGAAATACTTGTAAGAATGGCTTATGTAACGGCTGACAAAGTCCGTTCTTCACATAATTCGATTCTTCTTGAACCAATGAATCCTTTTGAAAGACGTTTAATACATACAACGTTAAATGATATTCCTGATATTGAAACCAAAAGCGAAGGTGATGGTTTATATAAACAGGTAAGGGTTTTATATAAAGGAATAAGATAAAATGAAAAAAACCGAAAAAAAAGTAAAATTATTTCTTTCTTTTTCGGTTCTTTTTTTTATGTCGTTCATATACGCAGAAACTTATGTTTTAGAAAATCTTCTTGATGAAACGACTTTAAAAGAACTGACAACGAAAGGTGAAATTAAACATACTCTCGAAAAAGGTGAAAGCGAATTAAAACTGATTCCTAATACAGAGTTTATAAAATCCAAAATTGTTTTTCAGGGTGGAACAGATGAAGAAGAACCTTCGTATGCATCCGAAGCTTTGTATTATATCAAAAAATCCGAACTTTCAGAGAAAAGCGGAAAACAGCTTACAGATATTTCTGTAGAAGAAGTGTCAAGAATTCTGCGTTCTATTTCTAAAATGAAAGGAATGCAGTATTGGTCTAACAGCCGCCAGAAATGGGATACTTTATATAAAGAGTCTTATTTAATTGCAGGTCCAGATTCAAAGGAAAAAATACCGGATCAGATAGAAGGTTCTGCCGACGGATTAAAATTGTATTGTTTTCAGGATGAACACGCATTCGGTGACAGTAGATACGTATTGGATTACAATCAGACTGCAAACGAAGTTTCCGTAAGATTTCAGAATCTTGAATCTTTAAAATATAAAATTTTCAGAGCAGTAAAAAAAGGTAATATGAACATAAATCTTTTTGTTACTGATTGTGGAGATTCATTTGTAGTTTATATGGCTATACAGGCAAAGATTTTAAGATTTTCAATTCTTGAACAGAGAATGGAAAAATCTCTAAGTTCCCGTCTGGATGCTATTTATAAATGGTTCAAAGAACAATTTTAAAATTGTTAAAAAGACAGGCGGCAGGCGGAAAAATGAAACTTAGAAAATCAATTTTTGTAATTCTTTTTATAACAATAATTATTTCAATGGGAGCAGCAGCTCCATCGGAGAAAAGTATGAAAGCAATTGAAGGAAAAAATGGTGTTTTTGCAGTAATAGAAACAACTCGCGGAGAAATTATCTGTGAATTGTATTATAAAGATACACCGCTTACAGTAACAAACTTTGTTGGCCTTGCCGAAGGAACTTTGTCAGCTTCTAAAGGCAAAAAGTTTTACGACGGTTTGAAATTCCATCGTGTTATTCAGGATTTTATGATTCAGGGTGGAGATCCTAGAGGAAATGGAACAGGTGGCCCAGGATATCAGTTTTCTGATGAACCTGTAATTGATTATATTTTTGACAAACCTGGAAAGCTTGCAATGGCAAATTCTGGTCCGGATACAAATGGAAGTCAGTTCTTTATTACTCATGTACCAACAGATTGGCTTAATTATAAACACACAATTTTTGGTGAAGTAGTAACAGGTCAGGATGTTGTAAACAAAACTCAGCAGGGTGATGAAATTAAATCTGTAAAAATTATCCGACAGGGTGCTGATGCTGAAAAGTTTACAGCTACTCAAAATGATTTTGATAAATTGGTTCCTGTAGCAGAAAAAGCAAAAACAGAATTTGCTGCTAAACTTAAAGAAAAAGAAAAGAAAGAATTTGAAGCTTTTGTAGCAGATCTGAAAAAGGCTGATAACGGAACTTACTATAAAGTTCTTGAGGAAGGAAAAGGTAGTTCAATTGGTAAAGGAAAAACCGTAACAGTTGAATATCAGGGCTATCTTCCAAACGGACAGTTATTTGATGCTTCTAAAGGCTTTCACCCACAGGGACATGAACCGCTTACATTTAAAACAGGTGCCGGCCAGATGATACCTGGTTTTGATTCAATGGTTCAGGAAATGAAGCTTAATGAAACACGAAAAATGGTAATTCCTCCACAGTTAGCTTATGGAGCCCGCGGTGTTCCGCAGGCAGGAATTCCAGGAAATTCTTATATCTGTTTTGATGTAAAAGTTGTAAAAAGCAACTAGAATAAACTTGTTTTGAACAATTTCAGGTTTTAAATATGAACGAAGAGCAGAAAAAAGAAATAGAAAAATTTTATGATGATTTCTCTAAAAAAGTAAATGAAAAAGTTATTTCTTTGGAGATGACATGCCTGAAAGCAAGTTCTACAGCTTTTGAAGCTCTTCATCTTAAAAATAAGTCAATAACAGATGAGCTTTGGGGACTTTTTGTTTTTTGCGAAAAATCTCTGTATTTTTATGTTCATGCGTGGGAATCTGCAATGTCGATGATGTTTCGGCAGGCGACCCACGCAAGTGAACCAGAAGAGCAGATTTTAAATCTTTCAGAAGTAAAAACAATTTCTATAAAGAAAATTCCTAAAAAATGGTACGATTTTCTTTTTGGTAAAAACTATAAAATGTACTTTGAATTTGATGATGTTGAAAAAGGCCAGTTAAAAGTTCTTATTGCAACACAACATGATTGTGAAAAAGTATATGAAAAAATCTGTACTTATTTTAAAGTATAAAAAAGGAATTTTTGCAAGTGAAAGAAATAATATTAGGAATTGTTTTTATAATTGGAGCAGTATCTTTTATTTTAGCTGCAGTTTATTTTAAATCTGAAAAATATTTAAACGCTTTATGCGATGGAATTTACGATGAAAAACAGAAAAAAGCGAAAATCCTTTTTGGAAAAGCAACTTCCTGGTTTTCTATGGCGATAGGATGTTTGACGCTTGTTTCAGGTATTCTATTTTTTGTTTTTCCAGAAATGAAATATTCAATAGCACTTTTTTACATAATAGTGTTTTCAATTATGGTTATGGTTTACATGACTGTATTTTGTAAGAAAACAAAATAAAAGAAACTAAATCTGCATATTAAAAAGAGAATTTATGAAATTACCCGAAAAGAAATTATCAATAAAATTAATAGCAACTGATATGGACGATACGCTTCTTGATAAGAATGCGCAGGTTCCTGAAAAAAATCAGAAAGCCTTATTAGATGCAGCTAAAAAAGGGATTTATGTTGTTCTTGCATCTGGAAGAATAAAATATTCTTTGACAGAATTTTCAAAAAAACTAGGGTTAGATAAAATTGATACAGGAAAATACATTGTTGCTTTGAACGGTGCAAGAATTTATGACATTTCAACAGGTGAAACAATTTATTCTAAAAATGTAGACGGTGAAATTCTTGTAAAGGCTTTTGAAGAAGTGCAAAAGATGGGGTATTCTGCAGAAGTCTATGGTGAAAAAACAATTTATACAAACCTAGATAATGAATGGACACGGCTTGATTCAGGATTATGTCAAATACCAATGAAAGAAGTTCCAGATTTTAAAGAATTTTTAAAAAAGGGACATTCTAAAATGCTGATTCCTGGAAAACCGGAAGATTTATTGATTTTAAAAGAACGTCTTGAAAAAGTATTAGGCGATAAAGCTGAAATCTTTACAAGTAAACCGTATTTTTTGGAAATAATGAGTGCTGGTTGTGGAAAAGGTGAAGCTTTGGAATTTTTAGCAAAGAAATTAAAAATTCCTATCGAACAGACAATGGCTTTTGGAGACAGCATGAACGATGAAACAATGATACAAAAAATTCATAATTCTGTTGCTATGAAAAACGGTCTGGATTACATTAAAAATATTGCAAAATACGTAACAAGAAAAACAAATGAAGAATGCGGAGTTGCAGATTTTATAAATTCTTTTGTTTTATAGATTGATTGTATAATTAACATTTCAAAATAGTTGGATTGATATTTAAAGCGTCTTTTAATGAATCTATCCGTTTTTTTGCTTTATTTATAGACGCTTCAGAAGATTTATTTGTTTTTTCGGACCAGGTTTTTTTTACAGCTCTAATCAAAAGATTTTTTGGTGTATGTTCCATGTCTATAAATTCAAGAATTTGAACTTTGTAATTCTGACTTTCAAGAAAATCTGCACGAATTGCGTCTGTTACAAGGGATGAAAAACGTTCTTTTATAAGTCCGTACTTTAAGAGCGATGAAAAAGAAGAATTTTCGCTGAGTGCCGGATTTTGGTTTTTAAGCTGACTATTTAATTGCGAATTTATTTCATGCTGGCAGCAGGGAACAGATAAAATTGCTTTTGCATTATGAGAAACTGCATATTGTAGGGCAAAAGCCGTAGCTGTATCACAGGCATGTAAAGTAATGATAATGTCTGGATTCTGTTTGTATGAATAATCTGCAATATTTCCAATAGAAAAAGAAAGATTTGAAAATCCCATTTTTTTAGCAAGGGTGTTGCAATAAGTTATAACGTCTTCTTTTAAATCCAGGCCGACTATATTTGCTTTTATTTTTTTAATTTCTGTAAGGTAATAATAAACTGCAAAAGTCAAATAAGATTTTCCACATCCAAAATCCGTTATATTTAAAGGACGACATACATCTTTTAAAGAATTTTGACAGTTTTCATTGCTTTTATTGGCTGAATTTTCTGTTTTTATCGAATCAATCACATCGTCAATTATGTCATCAATGAATTCAAGAAAACGATTTATCTGCTTAAATTTGTCATATTTTGAAGAAATTATTTTTCCATCTGAATTCATTATGCCAAGTAAAATTAAAAAAGGAATAGGTTGCCCTTCCGGCAAAATATACGATTTTTTTCGATTTTCTTTTTTCGCAGGAGCACAACAGGAAATTTCAGCAGATGAAAGCTTTTTGCTGATTTTTGAAATATGTCCTTTCTTATTGCCTAAAATTGTGAATTCTTCATTTTCAGTTTTATAATTACATTGAAGAAAAGTTTTTCCGCCATGTGTTTCAATAAAAGACAGCAATTCTTCTTCTTCAAAAGATTTATGAAAAACCTGCTTGTCCGTAAACATTTCAGCAAAATATGAAATATGTGAGTTTTTATTTATAGGTTTTATTTTGATTTTTTGAAAAGGTTTGCCAAGAATTTGCGCGCAAATTTTTGCTGGTTTAGAAAAAGTAACGGATAAAATCATTCCCCACTCTCCATTTTCTAACTGTATACTAAATTTAGTAAAAATGATATAGTGGCCGAATGGGAAAGTGTTTTGTATTTGTAAATCAAAAAGGCGGAGTCGGTAAAACAACATCAGCCATAAACATTGGTGCGTATATTGCTCTTAGCGGAAAAAAAGTTTTGCTTGTCGATTTTGACTCTCAAGGAAATATGTCGAGCGGAGTTGGTGTTTCGCGCGATAAGCCGACAGTTTATGAACTGCTTTCTGGAACAGCTTCTGCTGAACAGGTAATACAACATACTTCTGTAAAAAATCTGGATGCAATCAGTGCTTCTATTGATCTTTCTGGTGCGGCAATAGAACTTGTTGATCAGGAAAACAGAGAATACTTTCTTAAAAAAGCACTGGAACCAATAAAAGATAAATATGATTTTATTTTTATAGATTGTCCGCCTTCTTTGGGTGTTCTTACACTTAATGGACTTGTTGCAGCTGATAAGGTTTTAGTTCCGATGCAATGTGAATATTTTGCACTTGAAGGAATAACATTACTTTTGCAGACTGTAAAAAAAGTTCAGAAAAGCGTAAATCCAGATCTGGTTATAGGCGGTATTTTCTTTACTATGTATGATTCAAGAACCAGATTGGCACAAGATGTAGTTATGCAGGTAAAATCATATTTCAAGGATATGGTATTTAATACAATTATTCCTAGAAACGTACGATTGTCAGAAGCACCATCACGCGGAATGCCGATTTGTGAATATGATCCGACATGCGCTGGTGCAAAAAGCTATGAAGGTCTTGCAAAAGAGGTAATTCGCCGTGGCTAAAAAAGGTGGACTTGGTTTAGGAAGAGGTCTTGACGCTTTAATTGGAGAAGCTGGAAAAGAATTTTCTGTTACGTCAAATACACAGGAAACAGCAAAAAATTCCGCAAAAGAAACAACAGGTATAAAAGTTCCGCAGGGAATAACAGTTGATGAAAATGGAAAACTTTGGGTAGATCCTTCTCTTTTAAAACCAAATCCACAGCAGCCTAGACAGGAATTTTCTAACGAAGATCTAGAAGAACTTGCTGAATCTATAAAAGAAAATGGTATATTACAGCCGCCTTTGATTGAAGATGCAGGCGACGGAACTTTTTATATTATTGCTGGTGAACGCCGAACTCGTGCTGCTAAGCTTGCAGGTCTTGAAAAAATTCCTGTTCAGCTTGGAAAATTCAATGAAGTAAAAAAACTGGAAGTAGCACTTATAGAAAATATTCAACGTGAAAATTTGAATCCAATTGACGAAGCAAGAGCGTATTTCAAATTGATGGAAATTGGGGAGCTTAGTCAGGATGAAGTTGCAAAGCGTGTCGGAAAAAAACGTTCAACAGTAGCAAATGCATTACGTCTTTTAAAACTTCCAGAAGATATTCAAAGAGCTTTGGTTAATGGTCAAATATCTGCAGGTCACGCAAGGGCTATACTTTCTGTTGCTGATAGTACGGAACAAAGAATTCTTTTTGGAAAAATAATAGGAAATGAACTTTCTGTACGAGAAGCTGAACAACTTGCAGGTGATTTGAACAATAAAAAAAAGAAAGATACAAAAAAATCTGCAAACCCGAAAGCAGAAAACAGAGATCCAGACTTAGTCGAACTTGAACAGAAATTTGTTGAAGTTCTGGGAACAAAGGTTCAGCTAAAAGGTGATTTAAATCGCGGAACAATCCAAATAGAATATTTCAGCCGTGACGATTTAGATAGACTTTATTCGATCTTTACCAAATGATTTGTTAATCTGAGCTTGTGAAAGATAAAAACCTTATGCTTTTATCTGACTTAATACTTTACCGATAGAATCGTGAATTACTAAAGTAGCATTTGCATCACTTGTTGTAGGCGATTTGTTTATCAGAACAAGATACTTTCCTTTAAAGTAATTTATTAAACCAGCAGCAGGATAAACAACTAATGAAGTTCCGCCAATTATCAACATATCTGCGGACATAATTGCATTTACAGAATTTTCAATTATCGATGGATCAAGACCTTCTTCATAAAAAACTACATCAGGCTTAATTAAACCGTTACATTCTGAGCAATGAGGAAGTTTGTCCGGAGAGGTTTCACTTTTTGCAATATATTCAGCATTAAAAAATTTACCACATCTTGTGCAAAAATTGCGCAACGTGCTTCCATGCAATTCATATACAATTTTGCTGCCTGCTTTTTGATGCAGACCATCTATGTTCTGTGTAATAACAGCTTTTAATTTTCCTGCTTTTTCAAGTTCGGCAAGTTTTAAATGGGCTGCATTAGGCTGAACATCTGGAGCAAGTAATTTTTTTCTGTAAAATCTATAAAATTCAACAGGATTAGATAAATAAAAAGAATGACTGATAATTGTTTCCGGAGGATATGCCCATTCCTGATTATAAAGACCATCCTGGCTGCGGAAGTCGGGAATTCCGCTTTCTGTGGAAACGCCTGCACCGCCGAAAAAGACAATATTATTACTTGAATCTATAAGATTTTGAAGTTGTTCTATAAGATTTTTGGAATCAGTTGATTTTTCAAATTTTTTGTTCATAATAGCCTGCCTTTTATAATTTTATATTCTATCTGTTCGTAAGTAAAGCTAAGAAATAGGGATTAAAATACCGATATAAAAAGTATGAAATTCTTAAAATTTGCAATTCTTTGTGTACTATTTTCAAGTTTAAATTTATCCTGCCAGACGCAGGCAAAACCATTATATGAAATTCCAGAAGTTAAAAATACAAGTGAAAAAAACACACAACCACAGGTTGAAAGTATTTTAGCTGGAAATAATTCTGGATTATATAAAATTTTTACCAATAATACAGTTGTTCCGTTGTGGACCGAAGGAAGAGTTAAACAGTGTTTGAAAACAGAAACGTTTTCTGTTAGTGGCGAAAAAATTGAAAACTGGTATTTTGTAACTTCCAAAGGTATTCTGTATTCAAATGATTTGACGAATTTTGAACTTCGCAATAATGGAATACCTTTTCTGTTTCTTAATAAATGGAATGGAAAAGACAATAATTTTGTAGAAGAAGTTGAAGACATAAAAGATCTTGCTTTTAATCCGCTGAATCCACAAATCCTTGTAACAGCAACAAAAAACAGTGTATTCATAAGTTACGATGGTGCTCAAAGCTGGAAATCGATTGGAAGTATGAGCAAAGCAACTCCCGGAATAAAAGCAGTAGCAGTTGCCGATATGCCGCGTTATGATTCGGCTGGCAATGAGAATGGCACAGAATTGGTTGTTTTTATGTCTCACCCGATATTTGGATTTTCGTATATTTTTCCAGAAAGAGAAAAACCGGTTTGGAACGATGTATCAGCAGGTTTTAAAATTATTACTACGCTTTCTTATCCGGATGAAATTTCAGATATTCTTCCGGTAGTAGAAACAGATACAACAGGAAAAACAAAAGTAAATGTTTATCTTTCTCAGACCTTTATACCTAATATTTATAGATTTAATTGGGCAGAAAAAAAAGGTAATTTAATTTATAGCGGAAAAGAACCTAGCTGTACGATAGACTCTTTAAGTTCTGTGGGAAAAAAGCTTGTTGTAGTAAAGACCAACTCAATCTGTTATTTGAATACGGATTCAGCCGATACGGGAAATTCTGCAATAAACAGTTCAGAAAATACAGGTACAACACAAATTTCAGAAATAGTAAAAAAAGAAATTCAACCGGTACCAAATTTTAATATATGGAAAGAATTATTTTCAAATGTGGAAGGAAAAATAAATTCTGCATGGATTCCTGAAAAACTCAGCGGATATGAAAAAGGTTTAGCCTTAAATGAACTGTGGTTGCTTGAACCGGAAAAAACAGGAACTACATACAAAGACCAGATTCTTGGGAAAAGAAGTTTATATATTCACCCTTATCAGGTACGAAAGCAGCTTGGCAATGAAGGAATTGAAAAATACCTTTCGATTATAGAACAGAATAATTTGAATAGCATTGTAATTGATATGAAAGACGATTATGGACTTTTACGCTACAAATCAAATAATCCGCTTATAATCGAAAAAGGTACAGAAAGTGCATATTCAGTTGATTTGGACAATCTGGTTTCGAAATTTAAAGAAAAGAATATTTATCTGATTGCAAGAATTGTAACTTTTAAAGACAGAAATCTTTGCCGGTATGCAAAGGGAAAATATGCTGTTTGGGATAAAACTTTGAATGCTCCTTGGGTAGGCATAAAAGGTTATGAAGATAAAAAAGATGAAGAAACCGGTGAAGTTATTGGCAAGGAAACATTGTATTACGATGAAAACTGGGTAGATCCTTATTCACCTGAAGTTTGGGAATATAATGTAGAAGTTGCCAAAGATTTAGTAGAACGCGGATTTGATGAAATTCAGTTTGACTATATACGATTTCCGACAGACGGTTATAATTTGAAAAATGCAACGTTCCGCTGGTGGACTAACAGAATGTCAAAAGAATCGGCATTAATGTCATTTCTTTCTTACGCTCGGGAAAATATTAAAGCACCGATAGGAATAGATATTTATGGTGCAAACGGTTGGTATAGAAGCGGAGCCAGAACAGGCCAGGAAGTTGAAATGCTTTCAAAATATGTAGATATAATCTGCCCGATGTTCTATCCAAGCCATTTTGAACAGGATTTTTTGAATTATGAACCTTATGAAGAACGGCCATATAGAATTTATTTCTATGGAAGTTATAGAAATACGGTTATCGGAAGAAATGAAATAATAGTTCGTCCGTGGGTTCAGGCTTTTAAGCTAGATATAAAATACGATAGAAAGTATTATGGAAAAAACTACGTCCAGCAGGAAATCTTAGGTGTACGTGATTCTACAAATACTGGCTATATGTATTGGAATAATGTTGGAAATTACGAAATGATTCAGGCTGACACAGGGAATGCAAAATATTTTGAAAAACCGGTGTTTGATGTTACTGGAAAGTAATTGGGGCTTTTATGCCATACTTGTCTGACTGCAGAGAAGTTGGTGATATTTTTTATAGGAACATAAAGTGAAAAAAAGAAAAAGTATTTTATTAACAGCAGTTTTTTGTATTTTCAGTTTTTCTATTTTTAACGTTTTTGCACAGGATACTCAGAATATCGAACAGATGCTGAATGAAGCAAGTACTTTGTTTTATGAAAAGCGATATGAAAAATCCGTAAAAAAAATCAACGAAATTTTCGAATATTATGCTGCTCAAGATCAAGAAGTAACAGAAAACGTAACATTGATGGCCGAAACAGTGTACAGTCAGTGGCTGGACAATTTGTTTGTAAACAAAGATGTTGACGGATATAAACTTTTACGTGAAATACTGTTAAGACATCCTTTTAAAGTAAGCGAAAACATCTATAAACGCCTTGATCAGATGTTTGCTCTTGAAAAGACAAAAATCAATTCCAAAATGGAAAAGGCTTCAGAAAAATACCGAAGTTCGCAATGGCTTGAATATAATGACATGCTGAAAAATTCAAAAGTAAAGCAGGATGAATTGATAGCAGTTTTGGATGGACGTAAAACTCTTACAGAAATTCTTCAGAAAGATAAACTGATTGAAGAAATGCGGATTCAAAATAAACGCCAAAAATCGTTCCGGGTTTTTACATATGTGGTAATAAGCGGATTCATTGTTTTGTTTTTGCTGATTATAAGAAATATTATAAAA
>Ga0129306_1003410_pt1 | contig 11922 bp, 8 predicted proteins | sample P827metagenome_FD_94438 | JGI IMG/M metagenome (GOLD analysis project Ga0129306, IMG submission 94438) | Capybara group fecal microbial communities from Wisconsin, USA - P827 metagenome | ecosystem: Host-associated > Mammals > Digestive system > Large intestine > Fecal | place: USA: Wisconsin...
AACCTTTATTCCATCACCTAATGTATCTAATTTTGATACGCTTCCTTCTGGTCTATCTCTATAGTCAATTTCTATTTCCATTATTTTAAATTTTTTATCTAACGCATATAATGTCATTTCTGTTTCAATTTCAAATTTTGGAACTAAAACAGGAAGATTTTTAACAAACTTTTTATTAAAAACTCTATATCCAGTCATTATATCTTTTAATTTTGTATGGAATAAAAAATTTATGGCATTTCTAACTAAACTATTTCCAAAATCGTGAAATAGTCTTTTGTTTTGTTGTTTATATGTTCCATTAGATAATCTATCACCAATGCACATATCTGCTTTTCCTATTTTTACTGGTTCTAATAATTGGTGTACCGCTTCAGCAGGATATGTATCATCACCATCTACCATAATATAATAATCTGCATCAATGTCATAAAACATACTTTTTACAACATTTCCTTTTCCTTGATTAAATTCAGGAATAACAATTGCCCCATTAGCTTTAGCTATTTCAGCAGTTTTATCTGTAGAGTTATTATCATAAACATAAATATCTGCATCTGGTAATTCTCTTCTAAAATCTTTTACTACTTTTCCAACAGTTATTTCTTCATTATAACAAGGAATAAGTACTGCTATTTTTTCTTTTTCCATAAATTTCTCCATAAAAAGTATTACTGTATCATTCAAAGATTGCCTATAAAATAAGCAATCTTTGATTTAAAAATTATTTCATTAAATATTCTGGATGAGCTAAGTACCAATCTATTGTTAATACTATACCATCTTCAAATTTAGTTTTTGGAAGCCATCCAAGTTCGTTATGAATCTTTGTAGGATCGATTGCATATCTGTAATCATGTCCTTTTCTGTCTTCTACAAATGTAATTAAAGATTCTGGTTTATCTAATCTTTTTAAGATAAGTTTTACTATTTCTATATTTCTTTTTTCATTATGTCCACCTATGTTATATCTTTCACCTTTTACACCATTGTGTAAAACTGCATCTATAGCTTCGCAGTGATCTTCAACATATAACCAATCTCTTATATTTAAACCTTCTCCATATACTGGAAGTGGTTTATCTTGTAAAGCTAAAGAAATCATATGTGGTATTAATTTTTCATGATGTTGATATGCTCCATAATTGTTTGAACAGTTTGTTACACATACATTCATTTTAAATGTTTCACTATAAGCTAATGCAATTAAATCTGAAGATGCTTTTGATGCTGAATATGGGCTATTTGGTTTTATTGGAGATTTTTCTGTAAAATATCCTTCTTCTCCAAGAGTTCCATAAACTTCATCTGTTGATACATGAACAAATCTATTTGGAGAACCTTCTCCCCAGAATTGTTTTGCAGCTTCTAATAAAGTATGTGTTCCAAGTACATTAGTTTGAGTAAATATAAATGGAGTTTTAATACTATTATCAACATGTGATTCTGCAGCAAAATGAACAACTGCATCTATATCATATTTTTTGTAAGTTTCCATTACTTTATCAAAATCACAAATATCACCTTGAACAAAAGTAATTTTATCTTTTACATTATCTAAGTTATGTATATTTCCAGCATATGTTAATTTATCATATATAACAAAATTATATTTTCCTTCGTATTTTTTTACCATAAGTTCTGCAAAGTTTGCTCCTATGAAACCAGCAGCACCTGTTATAAAAATATTTTTCATAATTATTCTCCTACCTTTTATTTTATAAATTTTTAAATAAATCTGTTTCTTTTAATTCTCTTAATGATGGCCATTTTGCATCTTTTTCAGATGTAAGTAAATCTTCTTTTTTCATATCTCCCATTGGCCATACTATTCCAACATCTGGATCATCATATTTTAATCCACCTTCAGCTTCATGATTATATAAATCATCACATTTATAAGCAAATTCAGCTTCATCAGATAATACTAAAAATCCATGAGCGAATCCTTTTGGAATCATAAACATTTTTTTATTTTCTTCTGTAAGAATAACACCTTCCCATTTTCCGTAAGTTTTACTTCCTGGTCTTAAATCTACAGCCACATCAAAAACTTCACCTTTTATACATCTAACAAGTTTAGCTTGAGTGTTTTCTTTTTGGAAATGAAGACCTCTTAAAACTCCTTTTTTAGATTTTGATTGATTATCTTGAACAAAATTATAATTCAAACCTATTTCTTCAAAATCTTTTTGACTATAAGTTTCCATAAAATATCCTCTGTTATCTCCAAATACAGTAGGCTCTATTATGCAAACACCTTCTATACTAGTTTCTATTTTTTTAAACTTTCCCATAAAAACTCTTCCTTTCTCAAAACTATGTATAGTTATATCAAATTTACGGAAAAAATTCAACTATTTTTAGCAACTTATACAATAAAATCACAAAACTTTCACAAAACTCTATATTATAGACGCTTTAGAGCTTAATAATTATAAAAAAATAGAAGTGAACTCAATTTAGTTCACTTCATTTTATTTTCATTTTTTACTCAGTATATGTTCCATCTGTTGTTTCAAGAATAAGATTTGCATTTACTTTCCAATTAGAATCTTTATAAATATTTTGCCAATCTTCATAAGTTCCACCATATCTAATATATAAATCTATAGTTGTTCCACTATCTATACCAAATGCAGCATAATCAATTTGAGTTACACCTAACGGTATAAAAAATGCTCTTTCTGAAGTTCCTAGATTAGCACAATTTAAAAATGCTCTTGTTTTAATAACAGAAATATCATCTGTTAATGTTTTTATATTTTCTGTTCCTAGATTTGAACAACCATAAAATGTTTTCTCTGGAATCATATTACTTCTTAAATTTCCAATTAAACTTATATCTATTGTTTTCAAAGCAGAACATCCTTGAAACGCACCTTTCAAACCTGCAAGTGCTCCTGGTTCTGGATAAGAAGGATTAAATGTATCTTCTAAAAGTGCTACCGAACCATCGCCAAAACTATACGAATCAACCATCATAAATGTTTCCAAGTTTTTACATTGTGCAAATGCTGCATAATCCATACTCATCATTCCGTTTGTATAAACAGCAACATCTCTTAAATTATCACAAGCAGCAAAAGCACCTTTTTGAAGTTGAGCATGCATACTTACAGGAAATTTTAAAGTTGTTATTGCAGTTCCAGAGAATGCATAAGCACTAATTACACAATAATCTACATCAGTTTTTTCATCAAAATTCAAAACATTTAATTGACTACATCCATAAAAAGACTTACATCCTATAATTCCAACATTTCCTGGAATTGTAACACTTGTTAAACTTGTACAATTTATAAAAGATTCTCCCTTTGTACTTTTGTATTCATATAATCCATGAAGCACTGTTGTATTTAAAGTAGTATCTGTACCACCTATTTTCTTCAAAGCACTTGGAAGTTGTAATACTTCTAAAGAAGTACAATTAGCAAAAGATCTATGTCCGATTTCTTCTAACTCATCCGCAAATATAACCTCTTTTAAGTTAGTACAATTTTCAAACATACTATCACTTATTTTTTTAACTTGTTTACTCTGTGACATATTTACTTTTATAAGTCTTCCACCAGATGAAGTTTCATTCCAATCTTTAAACAAATTATCTGCAAAAGATACAATTCCTACCCCTGTTGCAAAACCACTACCATATAAATCATATCCCATAACAACGTCCCAATCGCCTAAATTGAATTTTCCAGTTTTACTTTTTAATTCCGAAATTCTAGGGCCTGCAGAAAGATATCCTATTGAACTATCCAAATTAAGGTATCCATCTGAAATTAAAACATCCATTGGATAAAAAGTTGGATTACCTTCTGAATCTTTAAATTCATCATCAGTTTTTACAACATTTCCATCATTATCTGTAACAAAGAAACCAACTCTATCTTCACTTACTAAATAATTAAATGGTTCATATATAAAACTATCTGTTGTAGCAGAAGGAGTATTTGCAATAATAAGTCTAAAGCCCAAATGCTCACTATGATCATTACCTCTATATTCTTCAAAAGCATATGCATATGAATCATATCCAAAAGAAGTAGTTTCACCAACATTAACATTTAACATTGAAGTATCTAGATTCTTTAGTGAGAAATATTTATTTTGATAATTTAAACAATATTCATCATATTCTTCTGGGGTTAACGAACTTCCTACGCCCCATGAAGTAGTATCAAAAAATTCACATCTTATTAGCACATTTCCTCTACTATCAAAAAATTTATGAGGTAAATGATTATATGCAGCATTAAATCCACCTAAGAAAACACTTGTAGTTCCAGCAACATCAAATACTCCTGTGATATTGCCATTACTAGATTGGCCAGTAAAGTTCATTACAGAAAAGCCATTTTTTCCATCACTTCCACCGGTATATCTATTTGATGTATTAGACTTTAGTGTTGTTGTTCCAACTTTAGGCTCTCGAGTGACTTTTTGAATTAAATCATATTCAGATTTTTTCATCATATGACTATTTATATCAGCAGATCCATCAGATTCTAAAGTCGCAACATTTTTGTAAAACATTAAAGCTTGAGAAAAAGCACTTGAAAAAGAAATTTTTGTCCAAGCAACATGATAAGGTTTTGAAACAGCACTAAAATTTTGACCAGACTTATATATCAAGTCATAATTGTGAACTACACCATCAACACTATTATTGTTATCCCACATTACATGATTAACTATAACAGAACCACCATATCCATATGATCTTTCTTCGACCTCTAAACCAGCATCATATTTTCCAAACCATAAACCTTTTAATTCTGAATCCCAAGAACCTTTTTTTCCACTATCGTTTCTAAATGCAACTGGAATTTCTAGATTTTGAGCATAAGCACTTGTTCCAAATGTAGTAGATTTTGATGCATCCTTAACAAATTGAACATTATATCCCAATTCAGTTGGCTTAGTATCATCTATTCTACTTGCAAATCTAGGAATCCAAACAAAAGTAGAACCCATCATACTTTCAGCAATTTGTTCTCCTACAGTAAAAGTTCCTGATGCCCCTTTACCAGAATCTTTTTTAAACATTGCATTAGCCCACATTTTATTGCTTTCTGAATAATTGTACCACTCTGGATCAATTGTAGTACAAACTACCCAAAATCCGCTTCTCTTTGTATCATCTTCATATATCCATTTTATCGGAACCATATCTGAAGTAAGTTGTGGTGCATTACATAAAATAATATTATAATATCCGTTATTAACACTGTTTGTAATTACTTCATAATTATGAACATCATCAGTTGAAGAATTTCTTATATTAAATTTAGTATATTGTTCCATAGTAGTAACAGTACCGCCACCAGTATCTTCTATTTTAAATTTATAATCACCAGATTCATAAACTATAAATGAAACAGATTTACCATCTTCACTATATTCGCACTCTTTTAAATCATCTACTTCATACCAAACATTATCTTTTTTATTTTTATAATATGCACTTCTTATTCTAAAATCAGTATAAGAATATCTTTCATCACTAGTATCAATCTCGCCATTATCTAATGTTAATCTTATCTTTTTACTTGTTCCATAATTAGCAATTTCATCTATTCTCATTTTTGAATTAATAGAAGAATGATTACTTGTATAACTCATACTAGCATTTTTATCTAATTGCCTTAATGTATAAATTTTTTCTCCATCTACTGTTATTGGTTTCTCAACAAGAACTACTCCACCTTCAAATGAAATATATACAGATATATCCATATTTTTCAAACCAAAAACTTTTTCCAATTCTTCACCAGAAAAATCCCAAAATCTTACAGTTTCATCTAATACCTGCCAAGCATTGTTCTTGATTTCATCACTCTTAGTTGTATTTGAAGTATCTACAATCCAATTTCTTTCTATTTCTTGGATATATTCTGGATAATATTCTTCTAAAAATTCCCACATTTGAGTACCAGCCAAATTATGATCTGTTCTACTAAATTTTTCTGGATATACACCACTCATATATGTAGCAGTTGTTCCACTTTTATTTAACTCAAAATTTTCCCACATATAATTTTTAATCAAATAATTCCAATAATTTCTATCTCTATTTTGGTTACTTGTGTGAGTTCCTGAAACAGTTTCTTCTTCTGAATTATAATCGTTCTCATAGTCTAAATATATTTGATATAAAAAACCACCGTTGATGATACAATTTATTATCAAGATCATTTATTTCTTCTTCTAAATTATTCATTACATCAATTTCACTTGCTGTATATGTATATGTTCCAGAAGCATTTTTGGCTCTCATTAAATTTAATTTTTCTTCTACTTGTGTTTTTGTTTTATGCAACCCAAGAAACTCTTCTCTTAGTTCTGCATCATAAACATCTAAATCAGCATTAAAATTAGATACAGCTTCTTCAATAACTTTTAATTGAGCTTTTAATTTTTCTGCTTTTGCATTTTCATACGCAGTAAAAGAAGTACTTACTGTAACAGAAGTAAGTATAAGCATTATTATTACAGAAACAACCAAAGATATTAAAGTTACACCATTTTGATTACTTTTATTCAAGGACTTTCCCTCCTCGTATTTCTTTTGTTTTTTGATAATTTTTCTTAAACGCGACAAATAGGCGACTTATAGTCGCCTTATTTTATTGATTTTGAGAAGTATAATATTGTGTCATAAGATCATTTAAATATTCATTATAATCAAATGCTTCATGAACTTTTGGTAATGTATATTTTCCATCAAAAGTTTCTACAGTAGCTTTTGTTATTACTGGAGCAGAAGCAAATGCTTGAATTGATTTGTCAGATGTAGTTGAATCTTCAGAATCATCTGTTTTAACATCTAAATTATATATATTTTCAACTATTTCTAATCCTTCTACAACTTTACCAAAACTAGCATATAATCCATCTAAGTTTTTAGCTGATTCATCATTCATAATAATTGTAAATTGTGAATTTCCTGAATTATAACTTTCATCTACTAAAGTTTGAATTTGTTGAGTATAATCAGCTCTAACTAAAGATACTACACCTTTTTCGTGTTTTAATGTATTTTGATTAAATCTATTTGCAATAAATTCTCCATCAATTGCATATTCATAATCTTCTTCACCAGATTTTCCTATATCTGATAATTTTGGATTAACTGTTTCTCCATTAGCACCTCTACCAACATAAACAGCAACATCATCCATTCCATAAAATACTTTTCCATCATAATATCCATTGTTTGCTAAAGCAACAATATTTTTTACCGTATTTGGCGCATAATCTGGATATAATTCTATTTTAACAGTTCCATAATTTTCTATTTCTAAACTAAGAACTGGATTTTTCTCCTCTTGATTTTGTGCACTAACTCTACCACAAATTAATAACACATTTACTCCTATTAAAGCTACTATAATAGCTACTAAAACTATAACTCCTAATACTTTTTTCATTTTAAAAATGTCCACCTTTCTCATACTTTTATTTTAAACCTAAGCTTTTCATAGCATCGATTATATTTTTCACACCTATTATATCCAATTTAAATTTTTCTTTCAATAGTTTTTTATTACTTTCTGGAATAATACAAGTTTTATATCCAAGCTTTTCTGCTTCTTTAAGTCTTTTCTCAATCATATTAACAGAACGAACTTCACCAGTTAAGCCAACTTCACCAATTATAACTACATCTTCTTTTATACTAATATTCTTTAAGCTTGATGCAGTTGCAATTACAATACCTAAATCTAGTGCAGGTTCATTTACTTTTATTCCTCCTACTAGATTCAAATATACATCTTGATTTCCTAGCATAAGTCCTGCCTTTTTTTCTAAAACAGCAACAAGTAAAGTTAATCTATTATAATCTATTCCGTTTGCATTTCTTCTAGGAAGACCAAACACACTTTGGGTTGTTAATGCTTGAAGTTCTAAAAGAAGTGGTCTAGTTCCTTCTATACTTGCAACTACAACAGAACCAGATGGATTACCATCTCTTTCTGAAATAAGAAGTTCTGATGGATTAGTTACTTCAGTAAGTCCCATATCTGCCATTTCAAACATTCCTATTTCATTTGTAGAACCAAATCTATTTTTTACCCCTCTTAAAACTCTATATGAAAAATATCTTTCTCCTTCTAGATATAATACCGTATCTACCATGTGTTCCAAAACTCTAGGACCTGCTATATTTCCATCTTTTGTAACATGTCCAATAATTATTGTTGTAACACCCTTTTGTTTACACATTTTCATTACTCTAGCAGTAATCTCTCTAACTTGACTTACACTTCCGTGCAGCAGCTGTTACTTCATCTGAATACATAGTTTGCACAGAATCTATTATTACAAATTTTGGAGCATATTTTTCAATTGCAATTTCAACATTATCTATATTTGTTTCAGATAAAAATAATAAATTATCATTTTTAATTTGTAATCTATCTGCTCTTATTTTTATTTGTTCTGCAGATTCTTCTCCTGAAACATATAATATTTTTCCATCTACTTTTATTTTGTCACAAATTTGAAGTATCAAAGTTGATTTTCCAATTCCAGGTTCTCCACCAAGTAATGTTAAAGAACCATATACAAAACCATCACCTAATACTCTATCTAATTCACCAATTCCTGTTTTTATTCTTGCTGTAGATTTATGCTTTACTTTATTTAATTCAATTACTTCATTTTTTTCTGTAGTTAAATTTGAAGTAGAACTTTTTGAAGACTTTGTAGATACCTTTTCTTCAACAAAACTATTCCAAGAATTACAAGCCGGGCATTTTCCAAGCCATTTGCTTGAATCATACCCACATTCATTACAAACAAATTTTGTAGTTAATTTCATTTAAACATCCTCTCTTATAATAGTTTTAATTTTTTTAGTTTTTCTAAAACTATAATAAACATTGCATGGCTCCAAGCAAGTCCAATTATCCAAGCAGGTTTTCTTGTTTGATTATCCACTTGTTCTCCTAAAAATCCATATTCTGAACAAGAAGTTACAACAAAAGTAAAATTCTCTATTGCTTTGTCATAATCACCTTTTTCTATATTATATAAAGCCATCCATAAAGTTGCGATTGGCCATGGATTATATCCTCCAATATAACCATCATTTTCATATCTTACATAACCACCAGTATATGTTCTTATTGTCATATCAATTCTTTCAATTGTGTTTTCAACAATTTTCTCTGTTGGTTTTAACATTCCAAATGGTACTATCGCTCCAAGCAAGCTTATATCCATTCTTCTATCATTTAAATTTCTAACAAAAGATTTTTTATCTTCATCATAAAAAGTTTTTAAAGCAAAATCTTTTATTAAAACAATTTGTTCATTAAGTAATTTCAATTGTTTGTTTATAGCTTCTTTTTTCAATCTATTTTTATCAAACATATCAATTACTTCTTTATATATTTTTATCATTCTATCATATGCACAAAAAATACTTGATACAGAATAAAAACTTAAACCTTCATATTCTTCCCACAAATCATATCCAAATTCTGTAAGTTTATCTGATAGCATTTTATCAACATATTTTTCCAAATATTTAATTGCATTTTCACACATTTTCAAAGTTTCTTTTAAAAATTTCTTATCTTTACAGAATTTATAATGATCATACACACCAATAATTACACTAGCAGTTTCATCAATTTGGAATCCCCAGCAAGATGCAAGTCTTCCATCTGTATAAAAACGTTGTTCCCATCTTCCATCTCTACTTTGAGTTTTTTTGCAAAATACTTCATAAAATAATTTACTTTCATCTTCCATTTTCAAAATATCAAAAGCTTTTGCTATAAAAATGGAATCTCTTGGCCAACAAAAAGCATATTTACCACATCTAGTTTTAAATTCATCAGTTTCAAAACTAGCTGCAATTCCACCAGTTTGCTGATTTATTAAAAGCGGATATAGAAGTATCGTTCTATTATAAATCTTTTTAATTTTTTCATCTATATCACTTTTTTCTAAATGTAACCTATCATGATCTTTAACGTATTTTTTCCAATACTTCTTTGTATCTTCTAAAGCTTTTTTGAAATCAATTTTTCTAAATCTTTCAATTTCAACATCTAAGTCATTTAATAAACATATTTTTTCATTATTGTTTATAAAAATACAAATATCAATCTCCGCTTCTTTTCCTGGCTTTATTGTACCAATATCATAACTTATACTAGAATCTGGAGAAAGTCCTATATAATCTTTTCCTCCAATTACACCTTCGTGGAAATTATAACTTGCTGAATTCACTTGATATGATAATAATTTATTTTTAGAAAAAATACATACACTATCATCATGTGTAAATTGAATTAAACAATCATTTTTACAAAAACTTGATGTGTCATTTACCATACCAGTTAATGCTTTAGAATGAACTAAAAAATTCACATTCAAATCTATATTGCTTTCATTTATAAATCTATAGTTTTTAACTAATATATTCTCGTTTATAGGAACAAAATCTGTTTGAATTGTTCTTAAATTAAAATATGTATTTAAAATTTCAGTTTGTAAAACATTAGTATTTGGAAGATAACTTTGATAATATTCATTATTTATATCTTCATGTAAATATATTAAAGCTGAATCATTTATTTTTAATCCGGTTTCTAAGCTTTCTATATATTGTTTATAATCAGTATCTGGATAGCAAAGTCTTAAAAGCTCACCTTTTTTAGAAAAGCTTGCTGTAATATTATTATTTCCAACAACAGCATCATTAAAATATTTCTTATCCATAAAAGCCCTTTCTATCAATTTATATTTTAGGGACACCTACTAAAACTCTCTTAATCTATTTCATTTTAGTAGGTGCCCCTAATATTTTCTCTCAAAAATTATTATTCTTCAAGTAATTTTTTAATTTTATTTTGAATTTCTCCAATTCTAGTACTCAATGATTTCAATTCCTCATCATTAGTATCTAGACTTTCTTCTTTTATCAATTCTTCAACATCAGAAATTTGTGTTTTGAATTTTTCAATACTCTTAATTAAGTCTTTCTTAATTACTTTCTTCTTAAATTTATTTACTTCTGGTGTTTCATCAAGTCTTATAGGTTCATCATTTGTAGATTTTATTTCAAATACTTCTCCAAAATATGGAATTGTAACTTTACATTCAGTAGTTTCTTCTATTTTATCTTTTAATGCAAGTTGTGCTTCTTCTTCACCATGAACTAAAAATACATTTTTCGGTGGATTTGTAAATGAATACAAGAAATTCAAAAGCCATTCTTGGTCAGCATGACCAGAATATCCTTCAATATATTCTATTCTAGCTTTTACTGCAATTTCTTCTCCAAATATTTTTACTTTTTCTGCTCCATCTACAATAGATCTTCCTAAAGTACCTGGAGCTTGATATCCAACAAATAATATTGTGCTATTTTCTTTCCATAAGTGATGTTTTAAATGGTGTTTTATTCTACCTATATCACACATACCACTTGCAGAAAGAATTATACATGGTTCTTCACTCATATTTAATTCTTTAGACTCATCTGCAGTTTGAGTAAATTGAAGGCCAGGAAATTCTAATGGATTGTCACCTGATTTTATTTTCTCTTGAATTTCATCTTCAAATAATTCTGCATTATCTTTAAATATTTGAGTAGCTGAAATTGCAAGAGGACTATCTACATATACTGGTGCTTCCATAATTGTTTTATATTTTTTATAAAACTTTTTATCTTTTGCTCCTAAGTCATCTTTCAATTTATCAATTTCATATAAGATTTCTTGAGTTCTACCTACAGCAAATGAAGGAATTATTACTGTTCCGCCTTTATCTAAAGTTTCTGAAACGATATCTAAGAATAATTCTGCCTTTGTATCGTTTTTCATATGTAATCTATTTCCATAAGTAGATTCCATAACAACAAAATCACTGTTACTAATCATAGTTGGAGCATCTAAT
>Ga0129306_1003411_pt1 | contig 11919 bp, 12 predicted proteins | sample P827metagenome_FD_94438 | JGI IMG/M metagenome (GOLD analysis project Ga0129306, IMG submission 94438) | Capybara group fecal microbial communities from Wisconsin, USA - P827 metagenome | ecosystem: Host-associated > Mammals > Digestive system > Large intestine > Fecal | place: USA: Wisconsin...
GGACGCCATGAACATTGACCTGAAGGGCTTTACCGACAGGTATTACCGGGAGGTGCTGGGCGGAGACCTGCAGATGGTGCTGGAGTTTATCCGGGAGGCAGTAAAAATCTGCCATGTGGAGCTGACCTGCCTGATTGTGCCCGGGGAGAATGATACCGAAGCGGAGATCCGGGAAATGAGCCGCTGGATTGCGGACCTGACGGATGCAAAGGGAAACCGCGTCGGCCGGCAGATCCCGCTTCATATTTCCAGGTTCTTCCCCAGGTTCCATATGACGGACCGCAAAGCAACGGACGTGAAACTGGTGTACTGCCTGGCAAAAGCGGCCTCGGAGGAATTGGAATACGTGTATACGGGAAACTGCTGACAGATGCCGGGGCAAAAACTATGAATTCTTGTCGCGCAGTACATTCTTTTATGATATACTTGATAAGTACGCTCCGATGGCGGACCAGATTTCCATCTGTATAAGAAAAGGATGATTTTATGGCAACCAAAGAAACAAAAGAAGTAACAAGAGAAGATAAACAGAAAGCACTGGAAGCGGCAATCAAGCAGATCGAGCGCGATTTTGGGCAGGGCGCTGTGATGAAGCTGGGAGATTCCGTCAGGGATAATTCCATCCAGGTGATTACGACAGGATCCTTAAGCCTTGACTATGCACTGGGCGTAGGAGGCGTTCCGAGAGGACGTGTGATAGAGATTTACGGACCGGAGTCTTCCGGTAAGACGACGCTGGCGCTGCACATTGTGGCGGAAGCGCAGAAAAAAGGCGGCATTGCCGGCTTTATTGACGCAGAGCATGCGCTGGACCCGGTGTACGCCAAAAACATCGGCGTAGACATTGATAACTTATACATTTCCCAGCCGGATAACGGCGAGCAGGCACTCGAGATCGCGGACACCATGGTGCGTTCCGGCGCGGTCGACGTGATCGTTGTGGACTCTGTGGCTGCCCTGGTTCCCAAGAAGGAAATCGAGGGTGAGATGGGTGATTCCGTTGTAGGCCTGCAGGCCCGCCTTATGTCACAGGCGCTGCGCAAGCTGACCGGTATTATCTCCAAATCCGACTGTGTTGTGATTTTCATCAACCAGCTGCGTGAGAAGATCGGTGTCATGTTCGGCAATCCCGAGACGACCACCGGCGGACGCGCGCTCAAATTCTATTCCTCCGTGCGCATGGATGTGCGCCGTAAGGAAGCCATCAAGCAGGGCGCGGACATTGTCGGCAACCATGTGGTGGTTAAAATCGTGAAAAACAAAGTGGCCCCGCCCTTCAAGGAGGCCGAATTCGATATCATGTTCGGTAAGGGCATCAGCAGGGAAGGCGACCTGATCGACCTGGCAGTCAAAGAGGACATCGTGGAGAAAAGCGGTGCCTGGTTTGCGTACAACGGGAACAAGATCGGGCAGGGACGCGAGAACGCCAAGCTTTACCTGACCAACAATCCTGAGGTGATGGAAGAAATCGACCACAGGCTGAGAGTGAAACTGGGACTGATCGCAGAGGAGGCGTCCGAAGCGTCCATGGCGGAAGTGCCCGCTCCCGACAAGCCCGCGGACTAAAGTCTGAGGCGCAGTTTTTGCTGCGCAGGATTCATAAGGAAATGGCATATCATATCACAGAGATTATTTCTTATGACAATAAAAGAAACAAGGTCACCCTCGATGACGGCGAGGTGACCTTTCTTTTGTATAAAGGGGAATGCCGCAGGCTTGGCATAGGGAAGGAAAAGAGCGAGCTTTCCGAAGAAGAATACGAAGAGATTATGGAAGAAATACTCCTTCCGCGGGCTAAGAAAAAAGTGCTGTATTACCTGAAAAACGGGGACAAAACCCGTTTCCAGATCCGTCAGAAGCTGAAGGAAGGGCTGTATCCCGGGCAGATCACGGACAAGGTCATGCAGTTTCTGGACCGGTATAAAATCGCGGATGATGAACGCTATGCCGAGAATTACATTGAGGAGCTGAAGGGCAGCCGCTCCCGCAGGGAGATCCGGCAGAAACTCCAGCAGAAAGGGCTCAGCGGCAGCGCTATTGATGAGCAGCTGGAGGCGCTGGGACCGGAAGACGAGGAAGCCGCCTGCAGGAAGGCCTTTCAGAAGAAATATCCCCGCGGCCTGGGGGATCCGGAGGATACGGAGGCCTGGCACAAGGAAAAGCGCAGGGCATTTGCCTATCTGGCCCGCAAGGGTTTTGGGTATGAAGTGATCCGGGATGCGGTGGAAGAACTGGCGGACGGGGAAGATTAAACAGGAGCATACGTGAACAGGCGGCGGGATAAAGCCGGCGCAGGAGCAGCGTAAGGAGGACGTTTGGATGGAGAAAAAAACTCTCATACAGTTCAGGAATATTGTGATGAGCTTTGAGGACCAGCTGGTGCTGAAAAAGATCAACCTGGACATTCAGGAAAATGAATTTGTTACGCTGCTTGGTCCTTCCGGCTGCGGCAAAACCACTCTGCTCAGGATTCTGGGAGGTTTCCTGGAGCCTACCGAGGGACAGGTGATTTTTGACGGTGAAGACATTGCCAAGCTGCCGCCCTACAAGCGGGAGCTCAACACCGTTTTCCAGAAATACGCGCTGTTCCCACATATGAGCGTGTATGACAATATAGCCTTCGGCCTTAAGATCAAGAAGATGAGTAAGGACGTCATTGAGCAGAAGGTCATGAAAATGATGAAGCTCATCGGCCTGGAAGGCTATGAGCAGAAGAATGTGACCCTGCTTTCCGGCGGACAGCAGCAGAGAGTCGCCATCGCCAGGGCGCTGGTCAACGAGCCCAAGGTGCTTCTGTTGGACGAGCCTCTGGGGGCGCTGGACTTGAAGCTCCGCAAGGAAATGCAGTACGAGCTGAAGCGCATCCAGCAGGAGGTCGGCATTACCTTCGTTTTTGTTACCCATGACCAGGAAGAGGCACTGACCATGTCCGACAAGATCGTGGTCATGAAGGACGGCGAGATCCAGCAGATCGGCACGCCCCAGCAGATCTACAACGAGCCGGTCAACCGCTATGTGGCGGATTTCGTCGGCGAGTCCAACATTATCCCGGGACGCATGCTGGATGATTACCTGGTGCGTTTCGACGACCAGGATTTCAAGTGCCTGGATTTCGGATTTGCGAAAAATGAGCCGGTGGATGTGGTAATCCGTCCGGAAGACGTGGACATCGTGCCCGTGGAGGAAGGAACGCTGACCGGCACTGTGGACAGCGTACTGTTCAAGGGCCAGCAGTATGAAGTCGTGGTGGAGACCGTCCCCGGCACCTCCGTGACCGTCCGTATGCGGGTGGTCAAGAACAATGAGGTTACCTCGGCAGACGGCAAGGAAAAAATCTCAGCCAATGACTTCTTCGTGGATATCGAGGACGTGCCGGGACTGGATGACAAGGAAGTTATTGCCCGCGCGGATGCCCAGGCCTGGGATCCGGCAACCGACGACTATCTTTCCATCAGCAATATTTCCTATGAGGTAAAGGAAGAGGAAGGCGAGTATCCTGTAGTCTTTTCCACCCAGAGCGGCACTATGATCCAGAAGACGATCTACGTGGTCAACCAGCCGGTAGTCAAGAACCCCAAGGCCAATGAGGCGGTTATGGCATTCAACTTCTTCAAGACAGTGGACGAGCTGCAGGAGGCACAGGCGCTGGACACCGACCTCAAGACCTGGGCCAGCGCGCAGGGGTGGAAACTTTCCAATGAGGACGAATCCGTAGACATCTATGTGGATTACGATTTTGACCTGGACAACATCCGGGAAGGCGCTTCTTACCGGGTGACCTTCTCCACGGCGGGTCGGGAATTCAAGATCCGTACCACCGACTATGTGGAAGAAGACAAGGAAGTGGGCCTCAGGTTCGGGCCGGAAGACATTCACGTAATGAAAAAAATGCAGTAACTATTCAGTTACAGGATGCAGTAAATCTAATGATTCGGCAAAAACCGGTATAGTATTTACAGGAGAGCGAATACATTGAAAAAGTTTTCCCAATTGGCAGTTCCCTATATCGTATGGAGCGTGATCATGCTGCTTCTGCCCATGGTGTTGGTGGTATTTTACGCCTTTACCGACAGCGGCAACGCCATCATGACCTTTACTTTCACCATACGGCATTTTGTCCGGTTCTTTACGGATCCGGACTTCCTGCTGGTGCTCTGGCGGTCCCTGAAGATCGCAATCAAGACCACCATTGCCTGCGTCCTGCTGGGGTACCCGGTCGCCTATTTCATTGCCAACAGCTCCGACCGGCAGCGCAACATGCTGGTGCTGGCCATTACCCTTCCGACCTGGATCAATATGCTGGTGCGCACCTATGCCTGGATCGGACTCCTGAGCAAGGGCGGGCTGTTTTCCACACTGCTGGGGTTCTTCGGCCTTAAGGATGTGGAAATCCTGTATACCGAGGGCGCAGTGCTGCTGGGCATGGTGTATAACTTCCTGCCTTTCATGATCCTGCAGATCAACACGTCCCTCTGCACGATGGACCATTCCCTGCTGGCGGCGGCCGCGGACCTGGGAGCGGACGGCGTGCATACCTTCCTGAAGGTGACACTGCCCCTGTCGCTTCCGGGCGTGATCAGCGGCATCAGCCTGGTGTTCCTGCCGGCAGTCAGCTCCTTCTTTATCCCGAAGCTGTTGGGCGGCGGACAGTATTTCCTGATCGGCAACGTGATCGAGAACCAGTTCATCACCGTGGGCGAGTGGAATTTCGGTTCCGCCATTTCCGTGATCATGGCAATGATTATGATGTACAGCATGTACCTGGTACGGCATATCGAGGCCCGCAACTCCGGAAATGCCCGGAAGGAATCGTGAAAGGAGGCGGCGTATGAAAAAGAAAAAGCGTTATTTCGGCGTCACTATCATGATTCTGGCCCTGGTGTTCTTCTATCTTCCGATTATTACGGTAGTCGTGTTTTCCTTTAACGGGTCCAAATCCCTCACGGTTATGAAGGGCTTCAGCCTGCAGTGGTACGAGCGGCTGTTCAGGGATTCCCAGATGATGGATTCCGTCTACACTACGGTGCTGGTGGCGGTGATTGCCACGGTGGTTTCCACCATTGCGGGAACGCTGGCTGCCGTGGGCCTTTCCAAATCCCGCAGGGTGGTGCGGGACCTGGTACTGCAGATCAACGATTTCCCCATTATGAACCCGGAAATCGTGACGGCTATCGGGCTCATGCTGTTCTTTATCACCCTGGGGGTAGAGCGGGGGCTCCTGACCATGATCCTCGCGCATATTGCCTTTTGTATTCCTTATGTGATTCTCAGCGTCATGCCCAAGATCCGGTCGCTGGATCCCAACCTGGCGGATGCTGCCATGGACCTGGGGGCCACACCCTGGCAGGCACTGACCAAGGTTATTGTGCCGGAGATTACGCCGGGTATTCTGAGCGGCGCGCTCATTGCCTTTACCATGTCCTTTGACGATTTCATCATTTCCTATTTCGTCACGGGACGCGGCGTCAAAAACCTGAGCATCATGGCCTATACCATGAGCAAGCGCGTCAACCCCACCATCAACGCTATTTCCTCGCTGATCGTGGGCGTCATCACACTGATCCTGGTACTGATCAACTTAGTACCGTTTATCAGCAGCAAAATTAAAAACAAGAAAAATTTAACGGAGGTATGAGGCTGCAAATGAAAAAGAGAGTATTGGTTCTGGCGGCAATCCTGGCGGGTGTAGTACTGGCGGCGGCCGGCTGCGGCAATTCCGGCAGCGGTTCGGGCAGCAGTTCGGGCGGAAGCGCGGATAGCAAAAACGAGAATAAGTTTGCCGGTCAGACGCTGCATATTTATAACTGGGGTGAGTATACCGGAGAAAATACGATTTCGGATTTTGAAAAGCGTACCGGCGCCCGTATTCTCATGGATGAATTCGAATCCAACGAGCAGATGTATATCAAGGTGGCCAACGGGGATGCCTATGATCTGCTGGTGCCCAGCGATTACATGATCGAACGCCTGCTGAAGGAAGACCGGCTGCAGAAGCTGGACAAGTCCCTGCTTACCTGCATGGATTCGCTTTCTGACGAGGTCCGCGGCCTGCCCTATGACCCGGAAAATGACTATACCGTGCCTTATTTCTGGGGAACGGTGGGTATTGTTTACGATAAGAACAAGGTGGACATCGCGGATCTGGAAAAGGACGGCTTCGGCATTTTCCTGAATACCAAGTACAAGGGCGACATTTACCTCTATGATTCCGAGAGGGATTCTTTCATGATGGCCCTGAAATATCTCGGCTATTCCATGAATACGGATGATCCCGAAGAGCTCAACGCCGCCTATGAATTCCTGCTGCAGTGCGTGAATACCATGGAGCCGGAAATTGTGACCGACGAGATCATCGACAACATGGCGCAGGGCCGCAAGGCGCTGGGACTGATTTATTCCGGCGACGCTACCTATGTCATGGCGGAAAATGAAGACATGGGCTACTATCTGCCGGAAAGCGGCACCAATATCTGGTCCGATGCCATGGTCATCCCGAAGAATGCGGAGCATGTGGAGCTGGCGCACGAGTTTATCAACTTTATCCTGGAGCATGATCCGGCAACGGATGTTTCCACTTATGTAGGCTACACCTCACCCAATAAGGAAGTTATGGAAGAACTGTCCGGCGAGGGCGGCGAGTTTGAAGGCATCAATGCCTATATCCCCCGCTCCGGCAACCCGAACGACGAAGTGTTCAGCTATAACGAGAACTCCAGGAAGGTCATCTCCGAGCTGTGGAGCAAGGTTAAGATCGCAGCGTCCAACGCGAATTGATTGGCGGGCGGTCAGCATTGCCCTGCAGCGCGGCCTGAATTGTCAGGCAATAAGGCAGTTCACACAGTTTTTCGTTTTCTTTTATAGAAAAGTACACATTTTCTACGAATTTTTGATGTATAGTAAGCTGTGCCATGAATGAAAAGCGGGAAAAAATGACAGAGAATCCGGCGGGCAAAAGCCGCAGACAGGAGAAAATAAAGATGAACCCTGTACTGGCAGAGGTCCTGAGCTGGGTAGAAGTGCTTGCGGCGGCCTTTGTGATCGCCTTTTTGTGCAACACTTTTATCATCGCGAACGCCAAGGTGCCGTCATCTTCGATGGAGAGCACGATTCTGGAGGGAGACCGGGTTATCGGCTCCCGCCTGAGTTATTCTTTCGGAGATCCGAATTACGGGGATATCGCGGTGTTCCGCTTCGGCTGGATCTGCAACCACTGCAAGGTGGCCATGGGCGAAGGAGAGGCGCCGGAAACCTGTCCGTACTGCCATAAGGAGATCGGCCATCCCAAGACGCTGTATTACCTGAAAAGGGTGATCGGACTGCCGGGGGATGTGATCGAGATCAAGGCGGATGGATCTGTGGCCCAGTCGGAGATCAAGACCAATCCCGGGCTGGATAAGAGCCGCGGCGCTGATGCGCAGCTGGTCACGGCGGCGGTGTACCGCAACGGCGAAAAGCTGAGCGAGGACTACCTGAACGAACCCATGCTCTATACGGGAGATATGCGTTTTGAGATTCCGGATAATTGTTATTTCATGCTGGGCGATAACCGGAACAATTCCATGGATGCCAGGTACTGGAAGAACAGTTATATCCCGAAGGAGCAGATAGTGGCTAAGGTGCTGTTCCGGTATTACCGGCAGCCGTCTTTGCTGAAATGACAGATACAATACGAGCCGGCGTCCGGTAAGAACGGGGCGGGCGAACCGGTGTCCGGGAAGAACCGGGCACCGCGAAAAGGCGTCCGGGATGAACGGGGCGCCGTAAAAAGGTGTCCGGGTTGAATGGGACGCCGTAAAAAGGGAGGATGATTGAAATGAGAAATGAAAAAGCATTCCTGGCAGCAGCTGCTGCGCTGATGGGAGCGGCAATGCTGCTGGGAGGCTGCGGATCCACCGCACAGGAAACTACGGCGGCAGCCCAGACAGAGGCAGCCCAGACAGAGGCGGCTCCGGCAACAGAGACCACTGCCGCAGCTTCCGGGGAAACAGAGGCGGCCGGGGCAGAAACGGAAGCGGCTGCAGAAGAAAGCAGCGCTGCATCCGAAGATACAGGCATCAGTGCGCAGGAGGATTATCAGAAGCAGGTTCTGGCCAATGAGCTTGCCATTGCCCAGCTGAAGCCGGAAAAACCGGAAAATCTCGGCACCATTGAGCTGAGCGAGGCGGACTATACCGGCATGGATATTGAAGTGACGGAGCCTACTGTCGTAACAGACGAGACCGTCAACGATTATCTGGAGGAGCTTCTGCCGAATTACCCCGCGCAGGTATATGATGAAGTAAAGGAAGGCGACACCGCCGTTATTAATTTCAAGGGCGAGATGGATGGAGAAGCCTTCGAGGGCGGCACCGGCGAGAACTACCCGCTGGTGATCGGATCCAACTCCTTCATCCCCGGTTTTGAAGAGGGGCTGATCGGTGCCCGCTACGGTGAAACGGTCAAGCTGAACCTGACCTTCCCGGAGGATTACCATATGGAATCCCTGGCCGGCAAGGACACAGTATTCACGGTAGACGTGATGGAGATCCGCAGACCGCGTACCCTGGAGGATTACGATGATGCCGCAGCCAACGAGATTACCGAGGGTGAATATGCGACAGCAGCCGAGTTCAATGCCTACCTGAAGGAAGCATTGGCCCGCAACTATAAGGCACAGGAGCGCCAGGAGCTTTCCTATGCGGCTGTGGACAAGATCATTGAAAAATGTAATATCGAGCCCACGGATGAAGCCGTTGACTGGCAGCTGGACAGCTATATCCTCAACTATAGCGAGGCAATGAAGCAGAGCGGCAACGGGTTCACACTGGCGTCCCTCATTTATATGTACGGACAGACCTTTGACGAGTTCCGCGAGAGCATGCGTGAACAGGCTGTCAATGGAGCCAAGCGCGCCATGATCATCTATGAGATCGGCAAGCAGCAGGGTATCGAAGTAACTGACGAGGCCATGCAGATCTTTGCGGACGCCTACGGCTATGACAGCATTGAAAAGCTGAAGGAGCAGGGCTCCGAAGACGAGATCAACTTTGCAGTACTGAGCGAACTGGTGACAGACTACCTGGAGCAGCACAATACTGTTAACTATGTGCCTGCGGAGACCGAAGCTGCGGAATAGCAGAAATGTGCGCATACGGGTATACGTATCGAGAGACGCTTCATCTCTGTTGACAGGCAGCGCGAAGTCGAATTATAATGGTTGGGAGCGGATATGTAAAGCAGACATAGCAGCTCCCGATTTTATAATTTGAAGCAGCAGTTGAGTCATTTTTAATCAATATTTAAGGAGGAGATGCAACTATGAAAACATGGGTTTGTACCGTTTGCGGTTATACAGTAGAGGCTGAGAATCCGCCCGAGCGCTGCCCCGTATGTAAGGCACCCGCTGAGAAGTTCAAGGCACAGGAAGAAGATGGCCTGACCTGGGCTGCCGAGCATGTTGTCGGCGTAGCTAAGGGCGCACCGGAAGACATCATTGCGGATCTTCGCGACAATTTCAACGGAGAGTGCTCCGAGGTCGGTATGTATCTGGCAATGTCCCGCGTTGCTTTCAGAGAAGGCTATCCGGAAATCGGCGAGTACTGGAAGACCGCAGCATTTGAAGAAGCTGAGCATGCTGCAAAGTTCGCAGAGCTGCTGGGTGAAGTCCTGACTGACTCCACCAAGAAGAACCTTGAGATGAGAGTTGCTGCTGAAAACGGCGCAACTGCAGGCAAGACCGATCTCGCAAAGAGAGCAAAAGCCCTCAACCTCGATGCTATTCATGACACTGTTCATGAGATGGCACGCGACGAGGCAAGACACGGCAAGGCATTTGCAGGCCTTCTGAAGAGATATTTCGGCTAAAAAAGCTTAACGGCGGCGGAGGCGTCTGTCTCTGCCGTCGTTTTTCATTTTTTTTAAAGAATAGAGGCAGTATTTATGGATAAGAAACCGGTGATGAAAGATCTTATTGTCCTTTGGATCGCACTGACGGCGCTTGTATGCGCAGCTCTTAACCTTCATATTTCCCTGAATATGCTGGAGCCGAAAAGAGAAGAGTGACAATAGAAAGGAAATGTACATGAAACTGAGCGCACGCAATCAACTGAAAGGTACGATCATTGAAATCCAGGAAGGTGCTGTTAACGGCATCGTTAAACTTGATATCGGCGGCGGCAACGTCATCAGTTCTACGATCTCGATGAGCTCCATCAAAGAGCTCGGCCTCGGGGTTGGAAAGGAAGCCTATGCCGTGATCAAGGCGACTTCCGTCATGATCGGCGTAGACGACTGAACGGATAATTGATTCTGTATAAGAGGATAAGCCCTGCGCGGCTTGTCCTTTTTTATAGCCTTAGAGACTCAAATAGATAAAAATAAAGAAATAGCACCCAAATAGCATTCAGGGAAATGAAAACGCCGGGCAGAGATGCCCGGCCTTATAATCTGCGGACCTGAAGCCGCTTACATGCAGTCCGACAGATCCAGATGCGCGACCCGGTGGGGATCCACCACTTTGTGGTTCAGCTTTACACCGATTCCGGGAGCGGATGGAACATCCAGATAACTGTTTTTAATCTTCATTTCCAGCGGGTCTTCCACGATGGAGTAATGCATCTCGGAACTGTAAGGATAGACTTCCTGGATATAGAAATTCGACAGGCAGGCAGCCATCTGGACAGCCGCGGCCGTAAGCACCGGGCCGCCGCAGTTATGGGGCGCGATCTGCATGCTGTAGGCCTCCGCCATCATGCCGATGGCCCAGACTTCCCTGAACCCGCCGCAGATGCCGGGATCCGGCTGGACAATGTCGACGCCGCGGGATTCAATCAGGAGGCGGAAGCCGAGTCGGGTGCAGAGGCGCTCTCCGCCCGCGATGGGGATATTGATGCTGTCGTGGAGTGATTTGTAGCCTTCCGGATCAAAGGGGTCCAGGATCTCCTCATACCAGTTCAGGTCGAACTGCTCCATGTTTTTTCCGATGCGCTTCATAATGCCGGCAGGTCCTTCTGCCGTGACATCCAGCATGAGCTGGGTCTCCGGGCCGATGGCATCGCGCACCATGCCCACGACCTTATATGCCATGCGCTCATCTTCGATGGTCACTTCCCTGTTCTTCAGGTGATAGGTTTTCAGCGTGACCGGATCCATTTTGTTCAGCGGGTACATTTTCATGGCGTCATAGCCGTCATCTTCCTTGACCTGCACCGCGCGCTCTGCCAGGTCTTCGGGACGCAGGAAGCCCTTGTCTGCCCAGTCGTTGGCATAAAAATGAATTCTGTCGCGCTGCCTGCCGCCGAAAAGTTCATAGACAGGAACGCCCAGGGCCTGGGCTTTGATATCCCACATAGCCTGTTCGAGGGCGCTGACGCCGGCATAGAAGACTGTGCCGCCTCCCTTGGCCCAGAAGGTATGGAAATAGAATTCACTGCAGATATCGTTGATATTGCGCGGATCCTTCCCCAGAATAAAGCGCTGCGCCAGGTCCCGCATCATGACAGCGGCAGCATTGGCCCCGGTGCCGAATCCCACGGCGCCTTCGCCGATGCCGGTGATGCCTTCATCCGTGATCAGTTCTACGATCGGCGGTTTGTAGGCGTCGGTCTGGACGACGTAAACATTGACCTCTGTTACTTTCATGGCATTTTCCTCCATATGCTGCACGGAAGTGTGCTGTAAATCCATGCCCTGTGATACTGTGCGGTGCGCTGTGTAAACGGAATCTGTTTCCGTCTTTCGGCAGATGTTTTCCGGTTTCTGTGACAGACCGGTCTTTCGGTTTCTGCCGCGGCCGGCCGTTTCCGGCCATTATCCAGTATAACAGATTCTGCGGGAACAGATATAAGGATTTGATATAAAAGAGGGATAAGGAAGCGTTATGGAAAATGATATGCTGTAAGCATTCCCCTGATGTGATACAATACATCTTAAGAGTAGTGA
>Ga0129306_1003415_pt1 | contig 11908 bp, 8 predicted proteins | sample P827metagenome_FD_94438 | JGI IMG/M metagenome (GOLD analysis project Ga0129306, IMG submission 94438) | Capybara group fecal microbial communities from Wisconsin, USA - P827 metagenome | ecosystem: Host-associated > Mammals > Digestive system > Large intestine > Fecal | place: USA: Wisconsin...
ACTCTGGGTGTGACCCAGCACGGCAGCCATAGCCTCGATACAGGTACGACCTACGTTGTTGAAGGGATCCTGCTCGGTGAGCGACCAACCAGAGGTCTGAGAGTGAGTACGCAGGGCCAAAGACTTCGGATTCTTAGCGCCAAACGACTTCACGATCTTAGCCCACAGCAGTCGACCAGCACGCATTTTGGCAATCTCCATGAAGTGGTTCATACCGATAGCCCAGAAGAAGCTGAGTCGAGGAGCGAAAGCATCCACATCAATACCGGCATTCACACCAGTACGCAGATAGTCCATACCGTCGGCCAGGGTGTAAGCCAACTCGATATCAGCCGTAGCACCAGCCTCCTGCATGTGATAACCCGAGATAGAAATCGAGTTGAACTTCGGCATCTTCTGTGAGGTATACTCGAAGATATCAGCAATAATCTTCATCGAGAATGCGGGGGGATAGATATAGGTGTTGCGCACCATGAACTCCTTCAGAATATCGTTCTGAATGGTTCCTGCCATCTCCTCGAGCTTAGCACCCTGCTCCAGTCCGGCATTGATATAGAAAGCCAGAACAGGCAGCACACCGCCGTTCATCGTCATCGAGACAGACATCTTGTTCAAGGGGATACCAGCGAAGAGCACCTTCATGTTCTCGAGCGAACAGATAGACACACCAGCCTTACCAACATCGCCCACAACACGAGCGTTATCGGGGTCGTAACCACGGTGAGTAGGAAGGTCGAAGGCTACAGAAAGTCCCTTCTGACCAGAAGCCAGGTTACGGCGATAGAAAGCGTTAGACTCCTCAGCGGTAGAGAATCCGGCATACTGACGGATGGTCCAAGGCTTGAAGGGGTACATCATGGAGTAAGGGCCACGCAGATAAGGAGGAATACCAGCTGTAAAGTCGAGGTGTTCCATACCTTCGAGGTCTTCTTTAGTATAAACCGGGCGAACCTCGATGTGCTCTGGGGTCTTCCAGTTAGCTTCAATATGATTGTCGGCAATCCACTTGGCACCATCTTGAGCCTTGATGCCTGCATAGATATCAATATCTTTAAACTGTTTACGCATAATTCAAGTCTCCTATTATTTAAATACCAAGTTTCTGATTATATTCTTTCAAAGTCTCGAGCACGTTGCACTTCACATGTACGAAGTTCTCGATGCCAGCAGCCTTCAGGTCTTCCATGCAAGCGGGAGCACCAGCTACGACAAACATAGCACGACCATCCAAGTACTTAAATGCAGGGATAGCATACTCGGCATACTCATCGTCGCTCGAGCAGATAACCACGATGTCGGCATTAGCCTCGAGCGCAGCATCGACACCCTCCTCGACGGTCTTGAAGCCGAGGTTATCGATAACCTTGTATCCAGCGCAAGCCAGGAAGTTGCAAGAGAACTGAGCACGAGCCTGACGCATAGCCAGATTACCAATCGTCAGCATGAATGCTACAGGAACCTTGGTCTCCTCGGTATGTATGCGCAGATCCTCGAAGTCGGCAGCGAGACGGGTGGTCTCGAGGGTCTTGAAGGGCTTTTCGCAGGCTTCGTGGGCTGCGGAACTACCGCAGCATACGGGACTAGACAAAGCGCGCTTGCCTTCGCTCTTCTCGGTGAAGTTGGGGAACTGATTGGTACCCAGGATAAACTCCTTGCGCTTGGCAGCATCATCGTGACGCTTCACGTTGGTGGCGTTGATGTCGTCCTGAACAATGCCCTTCTTGCAGGCCTCCAGGAATCCGCCCTCCTCTTCTATCTTGAGGAACAGCTTCCAGCCTTCCTGAGCCAGCGCGTCGGTCAGATGCTCAATGTAGTAAGAACCGGCTGACGGGTCGACAATACGGTCGAAGTGGCTCTCCTCCTTAATCAGCAGCTGCTGGTTGCGGGCTATGCGCTCTGAGAAGTCGGTAGCCTGCTCATAGGGAGCATTGAACGGCGTTACCACCATCGAGTGAACACCACCCAGGGCAGCACTCATAGCCTCCGTCTGAGAGCGGAGCAGATTGACATAGCTATCGAACAGCGTCATATTATAAGTAGAGGTGGTAGCGTTGATAGTCATCTTGCATGAAGCATCGTCTTTCGGCTCGTACTGCTTCACAATCTGAGCCCAAAGAAGACGGGCGGCGCGGAACTTGGCAATCTCCATGAAGTAGTTCTCGCTGACACCCATATAGAACTTCATCTGACGGGCGGCGAGGTCTACATCGACTCCGGCATCCACCAATTCCTGCAGATACTCGTTACCCCAAGCGAGGGCGTAACCCAATTCCTGCACGATATAAGCACCGGCATTATTGAGTGTCTCCGTGTGAACGGTCATCACGTGAGCCTTGGGATAGTCCTTCAGTACCTCGACAATCTTCGGACCCTCAGCCAACAGAGCGGTGACGTCCTTACCCTTGGTGAGGATAGCCTCGATGGGGTCGAAACCAACGGTGAACGACAGTTTCTCCTTGTCGAAGCCCTTCTTGGTGAAGTAAGCATCTACGATCTGAGCCAGCTCCAAGGTGTGACGCGGACAAGTGCGGAAGTTCAGGTCGACAATCTCGCAGTAGATGTCCTGCAGCAGCGTCTCGATGAACTCAGCGCTTACGTCCTTGCCCTTGATGCGGAAACCCAGCGAGTCGATACCCTTGTTCAGAATGTCGAGCGCTTTGGCATTGGCCTCCTTAGGATCGCCGACAGCGATGTTCTGACGAACGTACCACTCGTTGTTGTCCTTCTTGTTGCCACGAACGAAGGGGAATTCACCAGGCAGCGCCTCGGGTGTCTTCAGATCTTTCAGGTCTTCGCGACGATAGAAAGGCTGTACGTTGAAACCTTCATTTGTTCTCCATACGAGTCGCTTCTGGAAGTCGGCACCTTTCAGGTCGACCTCAATCTTGTCCAACCACTCTTGTTTGGTTGGCGCCTGGAACTCGGTGAAGAGTTTTTCTTTGTTTGCCATAAGTTAATTAAAAATTTTAGTATTATTATATAAGTGTAATCTTTTTAGTTATTAACTTCATTCTGCAAAGGTAATCATTTATTCCGAAATAACGAAGAAATTAATAAATATTTCATATTTATGAAAAATTGTTGCACAAAAATGCTTTGGTTGTGCGGTTTTTTTAGTAACTTTGCAGCCAATTTCTACATGATATGTTATGGAATCATTTCAATGGCTAACTAATTTGTTTACGACTACCGACTCGGTAGCCCATATCGCCCTGCTCTATGCGGTGGTGATTGCTGTGGGTGTGTATTTAGGAAAAATCAAGGTGTTCGGCATCTCGCTGGGCGTCACATTCGTACTGTTCGCAGGTATTGTGGCTGGCCACATCGGATTCACCGCCCCTACCCCAATCCTGACTTTCGTACAGGATTTCGGACTGATTCTCTTTGTGTTTATGATTGGTATGCAGGTGGGTCCTGGCTTCTTTGAGAGCTTCGGCACGCAGGGCATCAAACTGAATGGGCTGGCTGCCACAGGCATTCTGCTCAACATCCTGGTGATGTTTGTCTGCTACTACGTCTTCTTCGACACGTCGGACAAGACGAATCTGCCCATGATGGTAGGAACGCTGTATGGTGCGGTAACCAACACGCCTGGACTTGGTGCTGCCAACGAGGCACTCAACACCGTATTCCCAGACGGAGCACCCCAGATAGCATCGGCCTATGCCTGCGCCTATCCGCTCGGTGTGCTGGGCATCATCGGTGCTACTATATTAATAAGGTACGCCTGCAAGGTAAAACTGGAGAAGGAAGAGGGGCGTCTGAAGGCAATGGAAGAGACGGCTGCCAACAAGAAGCCCTACAAGATGCACTTGGAGGTAACCAACAAATACCTGGAAGGCAAGACGCTGTTGCAGGTGCACGACTTCCTGAACCGCGACTTCGTGGTATCACGACTGGTGCACGAGGGTGAGGTTTGCATTCCCAACCGCAACACTCTGTTCCATGTTGGCGATCAGATGCTGATTGTCTGCGCAGAAGCCGACCACGAAGCTATCCTGGCCTTTATCGGTCCGAAGATTGACGTTGACTTTGAGCAGCAAGATCAGCCAATGGTTTCGAAGGGCATTCTGATTACCAATCCGAAAATCAATGGTAAGACGCTGGCCTCAATGCACTTCTCGAGTGTACACGGTGTGAACGTTACCCGCGTTACCCGTCACGGCATCGACCTCTTTGCCTCTGCCGGACTTCCGCTGCAGGTGGGTGATAAGATTCGCGTCGTTGGTCCTGAGGACGCCATCAACCGCGTGACCAACCTGATGGGAAACTCATCGAGCAAGCTGAACGCTCCTAATATTGCCACCATCTTCGTGGGTATCTTCCTGGGACTGATCTTCGGCTCGCTGCCGATTGCTATCCCCGGCATGCCTGTTCCCGTGAAACTGGGTCTGGCTGGTGGTCCGCTGATTATCGCCATTCTGATTGGTCGCTATGGCTATAAGATTCACCTGGTGACCTATACCACCACATCGGCTAACATGATGCTGCGCGAGATAGGACTGGTGCTCTTCCTGGCATCCGTGGGTATCAAAGCGGGATCTACGTTCTTCTCGACGGTGGTCGATGGCGACGGTCTGCTCTACGTGTTGACAGGTTTCCTCATCACCATCATCCCCATCCTCATCGTAGGTCCTATAGCCCGACTGAAGTTCAAGTTCAACTACTTCACCATAGCAGGTATGATAGCAGGTACCTATACCGATCCCCCCGCACTGGCTTATGCCAACAGCATCTGCTCGAAGGAAGCTCCGGCTCTGGGCTACTCTACCGTCTACCCGCTTTCGATGTTCCTCCGTATCTTTACGGCACAGATCGTGGTGCTGTTTTTCTGCGGGTAAACTAGAATACACGATATAATAATACACAACTACAAATGAATAAATTCGGACTACTATTAGGTGGCATGTTACTGGTAGGAACCTCAACGATGCAAGCTCAGATGGATGCAAGCATCAAACTGAACGAGGTGATGACCAACAACAGCACCAGTCTGCAGGACGAATACGGGCAGCACAACGCGTGGCTGGAGATAGAGAACATCTCCCACTCTACCTACAACATCCGTGGTATGTACATCACCACGGACCGCTCCGTATTAGACCGCAACATGAGTGTGCCTGAGCGCATCAAGCGAATGAGTATCATCCCCAACGGCGATGAGCGCACCAACTTGAGCGGACGTCAGCATCTGGTTCTCTTTCTCAACAGCCAGCCCCATCTGGGCACGCTGCATCTCAATGTCAACGTAGACGCTACGAAACCCGTGTGGATTGCTCTCTACAATGGTAACGCCACACAGCTTATCGACTCTGTCACCATCCCCGTGATGGAATCCGACCAGTCGCTGGCACGCATCGCCAACAATGGCAATGCCCAAGACTGGGAAGTGAAGTCGGCAGACCGCGTGACACCAGGAATCTCGAACGTGACAACGGTCAGCGAATCGAAGGTGGAAAAGTTCAAGCGCGAAGACCCCTACGGCTTCGGTATGGCACTGATGGCTATGGGTATCGTTTTCTTCTGTCTGGCATTGCTCTGGATTACCTTCACGATGTTCGGCATGCTGATGCGCCACATGGACACAGCGAAGAAGGTGGCACAGCATCAGCCTATCAAGCCTATCACCAAGACGGTGGAAAAGACGATGGAGGTAGGTCACAAGACGGGTGTCATGCTGAAAGAAGGCTTCGACACCAAGGGTATCGACCGCGAGGTATATATGGCTGTCATCGGCCTGGCGCTGCGCCAGTATGAAGACGACATACACGACGTGGAGAGTGGTGTCATCACCATTAAGCCCAAGGATACGGACTGGGACGATGAATACAGTCAGATGACTCATCTGCACGAGGCATTCATCCCATCCAGCCACAACGCTCCAACCATTCCTACAACCCCCAAACTGCACTAAGAAGTGAAAAACGAAAAGTGAAAAGTGAAAAATTAGACAACAATGAAGACATATAAATATAAAGTACAAGGCGTAGACTACGAAGTAGAGATTACCGATGTAGAAGGTAAGATAGCCAGAGTGAACGTAAACGGCATCCCATTCGAGATTGAGATGCAGAAACCCATTAATGCTGCCAAGCATCCCGCTCTGGCTTCCACCAAGAGATCGGCCTCAGCAGCTCCTGCCGCTGCCCCTGCAGCTCCCGCAGCCCCAGCCGCAGCCCCGTCTGTTGCGGCTCAGTCGCAACCTACGCAACCTGCCGCTGCTGCTGGCACACCCATCAAGGCTCCTCTGCCTGGTACCATCAACGCTATTAACGTAAAGGTAGGCGACAAGGTAAACGTCGGCGATGTAGTGGTCGTATTGGAGGCTATGAAGATGCAGAACAATATCGAAGCTGAGAGCGCTGGTACCGTTACCGCAATTCTTGTCAATCAGGGCGAGACCGTCATGGAGGGCGCTGTGATGCTGACCATCGGATAATTGATAATTGACAATTGAGATTATGTGGCAATTTATAGTTGAAAACTTCAATGAGTTCCTGACCTACACGGGCTTTGCCAACGTGACGGCAGGCAACCTCATCATGATAGCAGTAGGCGCCTTCTTCATCTGGCTTGCCATCAAGAAGGACTTCGAACCCCTGCTGCTTGTACCCATCGGACTGGGTATTATCTTAGGAAACATCCCCTTCCGTGCGGATGCCGGACTGGAGATTGGCCTCTATGAGGACAACTCAGTACTGAACATCTTCTATCAAGGTGTGCGCCAGGGCTGGTATCCACCACTTATCTTCCTCGGCATTGGAGCGATGACCGACTTCTCTGCCCTTCTGGCAAATCCAAAGCTGATGCTGATTGGTGCTGCTGCCCAGTTTGGTATCTTTGGCGCCTACATGTTCGCTCTGGCCTTAGGCTTCGAGCCCAATCAGGCTGCAGGTATCGCCATCATTGGCGGTGCTGACGGACCTACGGCTATCTTCCTGTCATCGAAGCTATCGCCAAACCTGATGGGAGCCATCGCTGTATGTGCTTATAGTTATATGGCATTGGTGCCACTGATTCAACCCCCATTGATGCGTCTGCTCACCACCAAGAAGGAACGCCTTATCAAGATGAAGCCAGCCCGCGAGGTTTCGCAGACGGAGCGCATCCTCTTCCCTATCATCGGACTGCTGCTCACCACGTTTATCGTACCCTCTGGTCTTCCTCTGCTGGGTATGCTGTTCTTCGGCAATCTGCTGAAGGAGAGCGGCAAGACCACCCGTCTGGCTAAGACTGCTGGTGCAGCCCTTAACGACATCGTTGTCATGCTGCTGGGCTTGACGGTAGGCTGCTCTACGCAGGCTTCTGAGTTCTTGACGATGAACACTATCTATATCTTCGCCATTGGTGCCGGAGCCTTCATCATCGCTACGATGAGCGGTGTACTGTTCGTCAAGCTGATGAACGTCTTCCTGCCCAAAGACAAAAAGTTGAATCCGCTGATTGGTAATGCTGGTGTCAGTGCTGTGCCTATGGCAGCACGCATCTCCAACAACCTCGGTTTGGAGTACGACCGCCACAACTTCCTGCTCATGCACGCTATGGGTCCCAACGTAGCCGGTGTTATCGGCTCTGCCGTTGCTGCAGGAGCCTTGCTTGGATTCCTTTCGTAAGATAAGACAAAAAAGAATATAAAGAGAGCGTGATCAAATGGTCACGCTCTTTCTATGATTTCAAGACACATCCGGCTGTTGTGGTAGGGACACTTCCAGAAACCAGCCTTATCGTCGGCGGTATTTAGCGTTCCGTCTGGGTGACGGCTCCAATACCACTCTCCCCCATCCCAGTCGATAAGTTGCTGTTTGATGTAATCCCAACAGCGAAGAGCTTTCTGAAGCGCATCTTCATCTCCAAAATACTGATAGATATTGTACCAGCCAACTACATTCTCGGCCTGTACCCACCAATGGAGATCATCGTCCACATGGCCTGTATCGAGATTGGCCTCGTGAATCATCGAACCATCAGGACGCAATCCTTTGGCAGAGGCATCAGCCACCATACGCACAATCGGTTCCACACGAGCCAACACATCTGGGTCGCCTAAGACGAGAACTGCTTCATGCAAAAGCCATGAGCACTCAATATCGTGGCCATAGCTCTCCAAATGACCTGCTCCACGTTTCCAATCCATCTCGAAGAAAAGGTCGAGGTGGTGGGTCTCAGGATTCAGAATGTAATCGGTGAAAATGTTAATCAGATTGCGCAATGAACCCTCAATGCGCGCCTGCGTCTCCATCGGAACGACGACATCGACTGGCAGCACAGAACCCAGCACAGGCACATAGTCGCACGATGTTTTCGCCTGCATCTCACGGATGCAGCGATATAAGTTGGTATAGGGTTCGATGATGTGCAGATGGGTGTTCTGCGACTTGGGATAGTTGGCGTCAAGCTCTGATAAGCGCATATCGGCAATCTCACCCCACTCACGCGTGCAAGCTTCAATATACCCGTTGTTCACTGGGTCGAAGGCATGCTGCTCAATGCATTCGTAGAGCTGTAAGGCGTAGTCCAGCGCCTCACGATCGCCCGTAGCACGGGCATATTCTGACAATCCATAGATGGCGAAACCAATGGCATAGAACTGCTTCTTGGTGTCGAGAGGGCGTTCCTCGCAGTCAACACTCCAATAGACACCACCAAATTCGGCGTCGATAAAGTGTTCGATGATATAATCCTTGGCTCTTGTCGCAGCGTCCAGGTATTCTTGATTTCCTAATACCCTATAGGCTGCAGAGAACGACCAGAGAATACGGGCATTGAGGATGGCTCCCTTCTCTGCATTGGGATGGAGCACACCCTGTCCGTCGATACGTCCATAGAAGCCTCCATGCTCATGGTCAACCATTTTCTGGAGCCAAAAGGGCAGGATGTTATGCATCAGGACATCCTGCATTTCGTGTCTCATCTTTTCTACCATATATCAGTCAATTGAACGGATTTGCTTCAACTGGGCATTGATCTTATTGACACGCTCAGTAGTCAACGGATAGAACCATACCACACATATCGACAACAGCGCTACGCAAGCTGGGATAAAGCTCATGAGCCAACGCAGACAGAGCAGCGCATCGTCGGGCTGAACAACATGACCTTGAGCGAGAATCTCAGGATCCGTGATATAGCCAAAGCCAGACAACAGCCACAGTACGGCTGCACCACCAATGGCACCACCAAACTTCTGAGCCATCGAAGAGCTGGAGAAGATAAGACCCGTAGAGGCGGTATTGAACTTCAGCTCAGCATAGTCGCTGACATCGGCATACATCGACCATACCAATGGCGACATAATACCCGTCAAGATGGAGATGAGTACCTGGAACACCAGCATTGCCCAATAACCTGAGGGATTGCAGGGAATGAAGAAGAACGCCACACTCAGCACCACCAGCGAGGCATTGACCAGAATAAAGGTGGTCTTCTTGCCCAGTTTATTAGCAATAGGAACGCACGAAGCCACACCAACCATATTGCTGACCTCACCAACACCCAGGAACAGACCGGCGTAGAAGGCGAACATCAATCCGAAGAACACGAGATTGACGTTGGGTCCGATGATATCTTGGAAGAAATAGGCAACAGTAGCACCACGTACGGTATTAAACAGGTTGAAGCACAATGCTGCACCAATCAGCAGCCACCAAGGGCGATTGCTCAGCAAGGCTTTAAAGTCATTGCCTACGGATACGGTAGAAACGGTCTTCAAGTGCTCTTTCGTCATGAGGAAGCAGAGGATGAACATCACAAAGCAGGCTGCAGCGATAATGAACATCGCCCAAAACCATCCTCCTGGCGTGTTATAGCCGCCTATCATATTGGTCAGTGGTTCCCACAAAAACAGCGAGATGAACGAACCACCGTAGGCGAAGAACATGCGGAACGAGGAGAACACGGTTTTCTCGTTGGTATCATCCGTCATCACGCCCAGCATAGCGCCGTAAGGCACGTTGATACCCGTATAGACGGTCATCATCAGGATATAGGTGACATAAGCCCAGATGAGCTTACCGCCATAGTCAAGATCAGGAGTAGTGAACAGCAGAATACCACAGATAGAGAACAACGGAGCCACCCAGAGCAGATAGGGACGATACTTGCCCCACTTGGTCTGCGTACGGTCGGAGATGATACCCATCATGGGATCGCTCACGGCATCCCAAATACGGGTCACCAAGACCAGCACACCGGCATCAACCAGCGAAAGGCCGAAGATGTTGCTATAGAAGAACGGCAGGTAATAGGAGAATATCTTCCAGAACATGCTGGAAGACATATCTCCAAAGCCATAGCCGATTTTCTCTTTCAGACTACTCATACCTTGCGATTTTTAGCAATCAGACGCTTGATGGTCTCCACAGAAGCAGCGGTATAGAGACCGTCTTCAGGAGTATTCATGCAGTAGTCGATAAGCTTGTCGACTGTCGAGGTTGCCACGTGCATGCGCGTGTCGGCAGAAGCGTAGTAGATGAATACCTTGCCGTCCTCATCAGCAATCCAACCGTTGGCAAAAGCTACGTTCATGACATCGCCCAGATATTCGTCCCCCTGAGGCACGAGGAAATAGCCGCCAGGCTGGGCAATCACCTTCGTGGGATCCTCCAGCGAAGTCATATACAGGTAGAGCACGTAACGCAGACCATCAGCTGTAGCGCGAACACCATGAGCCAAATGGAGCCAACCCATAGGTGTCTTAATAGGGTGCGGACCCTCACCGTTCTTCACCTCCGTGATGGTATGATAGTGACGGGCGTTGATAATCTTCTCGTCCTTCACCTCGGCATGGGTGATATCGTCAACCAGGGCCCAGCCGATACCACCACCACTACCTGTATCAATGAAACCATCCTGCGGACGGGTGTAGAAAGCATACTTACCATCGACGAACTCAGGGTGAAGCACTACGTTGCGCTGCTGCGACTTAGTCTTCAAATCAGGCAGACGATACCAAGTCTTCAGATCCTTGGTGCGAGCGATGCCAGCCGTAGCCGTTGCCGCACTCAGATTGCCTGGCTGCGAATCATCGTGACGCTCAGCACAGAAGACGCCATAGATCCAGCCATCCTCGTGCTGCGTGATGCGCATATCATAGATGTTCGTGGCAGGAATCACGTCATCAGGCATGGTGATAGGTTCTTCCCAGAAACGGAAATTATCCACGCCATTGGGCGACTCAGCAACAGCGAAGAACGACTTGCGGTCGGCTCCCTCTACGCGAACTACGAGGCAGTATTTGCCTTGCCACTTGATGGCACCCGAGTTGAGCGTCGCATTCATCATGATGCGTTGCATCAAGTAAGGATTATCCTGCTCGCAGAAGTCATACCGCCACTCCAGCGGTGTGTGCTCAGCAGTCAGAATCGGATTCTTCCACTTATCATAGATACCATTACCCCACTCTACGGGTTCATTCTTGCGTGTCAACAGCTCCTCATGGTGAGCTCGCAATGCCTTTACTTTCTCTTGAAAATTACTCATAGTTTTGCTTGTATTATTTTGTTTTTTTGATTATTCTATTCCCATTTGTTTCTTCATCCACAACTGCCACTCGTCCCATTGCTCCTGATACCAGAAGTGGGCTGTCTGCTGATAGACGCTCAACGTCTTCTCACAGTTCAGCGTATTATAAGTGGCATAGGCAGTCGTTGGAGGTACGACATCGTCGTTATACCCAAAGGACACCCACGTAGGACACTTGATACGACGCACAAAGTTCACGCCATCATAATAGCGCGAGGTTTCCACCTTATCATTATTGACATTCTTCAGCTGATAAAAATAATGTGGCCATCCGCAAGCTACGCCTTTCAACGAGGCTGCAAGGTCGCAAAGTGCAGGATGAACAGCTGCTACGAAAGTGATACGAGAGTCGAGAGCGGCAGTGGCATACGACAGAAAACCACCCTGA
>Ga0129306_1003418_pt1 | contig 11904 bp, 12 predicted proteins | sample P827metagenome_FD_94438 | JGI IMG/M metagenome (GOLD analysis project Ga0129306, IMG submission 94438) | Capybara group fecal microbial communities from Wisconsin, USA - P827 metagenome | ecosystem: Host-associated > Mammals > Digestive system > Large intestine > Fecal | place: USA: Wisconsin...
AGAGATTAGATAAAAAATCTAATCTCTTTTATTTTTATATATAAATATATATTATAGGAGGTTTTTATGGAAATATTAGACATTTATGACGAAAAAGGTAACAAATTAGGTTATTCAAAGCCTAGAAAGGAGGCTCATGAAAAAGGATTATGGCATAAGATTGCTTGCATTTTTGTAGTAAATGATGAAAACAAAATAATAATGCAACAAAGATGTGCTCAAAAAACAACAAATCCAAATGGTTGGGTGTGTTCAGCATCTGGACATATTGACGCCGGAGAAGAATTAGAAACAGGTGCTTTAAGAGAACTTGAAGAAGAAATAGGAGTTAAAGTAAAAAAAACTGATTTAAAACATTTAGGAACTGTATATGAAGATTATATAAGTGGAAATATGAATATAACACACATTTCTGAAATTTTTGTAATACATAAAAATATTGAATTAGATACACTAGTTTTTCAAGAAGAAGAGGTGTCTGATGCAAAGTATTTTACTTTAAAAGAAATTGAAGAAAGTGATTTTGCTAAAAGACATAATGGAATTTTTAAAGTATTAGAAAAAGAAGTTGCAAAAAGGTAAGAATAAGCTTCTAAATTTGAATTTTCTCCGAGTTTTTGCTTATTTTTTTCAAAAGCACTTTTTTGCAACAAAATAATTGTATTTATATATCTAATAGATGTAATATATGTACAAATGGAGGAAAAAATGAAGGAATTAGTAAAAAGAGCAAAAAAGCGGAGATGATAATGCTTTTGATGAACTAATATTAAACATAAGAAAAGAATTGTATTTAATTGCTAAAACTAAATTAAGCAATGATGATGACATTGCTGATTGTATAAGTGAAGCTATTTTGATTAGTTATAAGAATATTAAAAAACTAAAACATAATGAATTTTTCAAAACATGGATTATTAGAATTCTTATAAATGAATGTAATAAATTTTATAAGAAAAACCGAAAAAAGAATATTTCTATTGAGGATAATAATTTAGAAAATTATTTGGTGTTTGAAGAAGATTTCGAAAATAATTTAAGTTTTGATGTTGTAATAAAAGATTTAGATGAAGATGAAAAATTAATTCTTACTTTATATTATTGTTCGAATTATACAACAAAAGAAATTAGCAAAATTCTTAAGAAAAATGAAAATTCAATAAGAAGCAAAATATCTAGAGCCAAAAATAAATTAAAGAAAAAATATGAAGTATACGGAGGAGGTGATAAGTAATGAGAGATATTGAAGAAATATTAGAAATGGCAAGTCTTCAAGAAATTGAAATACCATTAAGTGTTGAAAATAAAATACACAGTGTATTAAAGGAGAAGAAAAAGAAGAATATAATTATAGTAATCATACAGAAAATTATAACATTTATAGCTACTGTAATTGGTTTATTAGCTGGAGGTGTTGCTGTTTATGCTGGAGCTAGTGGATTGATTGAAGGAGTCCCTACTATTGATTGGTTAGACATAAAATTCTCAAATAAATATGTAGATTATAAAAAAGAAGTTACAGATCAAATCATTACTTATAACGAAACAACCGTAGAGCTTACATCAACAATATGCAATGAAGGATTAACTATATTGGAATTTGATGTTAAATTAGGCAATGATGATTATAATAAATTAAAATTGGGTGAAAAAGTATATTATAATGAGTATTATAAATGGGTTCAAGAAAATAAAAGAGAACAAGAAGAATATTATAAAAAATTAGCAAAATGGGAATTATTTCAAACTAAATATTTTAATTCTGCAAATTTACAGCAATCAAATGAAAATTATCAAGAAGCTTTTGATAATTTTGTAATGACAGATGATGATTTTAAGGATACGGAAAATTATAAAGAATATATAGAATGGTGTAAGGAATCTGATGAAAATTTAGAAGAGCAAAAGAAAACTGGTTATATAGTTGGCTTAGCTTTGAATACAAATCAAAAAGGAGGAACATATAATTATGATAAATGGAATCCCAATACTGATTGGTATGCAAGTCTTTATATAAATGATGAACCTTATTATGTAAAAAACTTTGAGAAAATTGAAAAAATTACAGATTATGAATACAAAATATATGTAATGTATATTATTACTGATAATGAGGTAAATACTGAAGAGGAATTTAAGATAACTTTAAAAAATAACAAAATAGTAAATTTACCAAATTATAAAAATCAAATGGAAAATTGGACCAATGATTGTTCTTGGTGGGCTGATGAAAGCAGAAAACAAAATTTTACTGATTTAGATGTTATCGATTTGGATGGAGAATATACTGTAAATGTTTCTAAACAAGATATTTTAAAAGATAGTAAAGTTATAGAAAATATAGAAGCAAAATCAGAATTTAGAAATATTTCTTTTAATGTTGATAAAGTTGTTGTATCTCCAATTCAAACAATTGTAAAAATAACAAAAACAGAAACAGATCAAAGCAGTTTTAAATATAGAACAAATAATTCAGAAATCGAACAATTAACACTTACTAGAAATTTTAAAATATATGATTCAAATGAAAATGAATTAAAATGTTTTTTTATTAATAATTTTAATACTTTAATTTATAGTGATGGAACTCGTGAATTATATCCGACTCAAGAATTGCCAAATAAGAATTACAAAAATGCAATTTGGGAAACAGTATTTTATTTGCTAATTGAAAATACAGATAGTGAGTATATAAAAATAGTTCCTACCGAGATTCTTAAAAATTCTTTAGATGGAACGAAAATAAATATAGGAGAAATTGATTATGATATGGAACCAATTATTATCAATTTGAAATAATATTGTTAGTTTGACTTTTTATGTAAATCAATATATAATAATAAAAGTGTCGTTTTTAGACACAGTTCAATAGGCAATTATTGGACATAGATGGAATATAAGACTCTGCCAATAATTTGGAGGTGTTTTGTTGAAATCATTTGAGGATATGGAATTGGAGAATGGCAAAGCAAAATCAAGCGAGTTAGGGAGTGAAGCAACTTCTGAAAGTACGCGGTATGATATAGTATTTGCCGATTATATTGCTATCGAGAGGAGCAAGCACTCCAAAGAGACTCTTATGAAGCAAGTAGAAGATATGTTAGCTGATGGCATTCTTATTACTTGGAATGATGTTCGCACTCTGCTCTTGATACTTCATCTTAAGGATACTGATATTGATTTAATCAATAGGGCTAATGCTTGTGTTCAAAAAATTCATAAGGATTATGCTTGTGATATCCCTAAAGATATTAGTGAATGGTTCGGAGATATTTAAAAAAACAAAGGAGTGATTGCCCACTCCTTTTAATTTTACCACAAATAAATTTTTATATTTAAAACTTTACATAAACAGTATATTCGTGATATAATGCATTAAAATGTTAGGGAAAGGATATTTGAAATGAGTGGATTATATGAAAATAGAAAAACAATTAGAGAATTAAATAATTTAATTACAATGACAAAACCTACTGGTAACGAAGAATATTTTTTTGTTTTAGGTTATCCTAGATCAGATATAGGAAAAGGTACATTAGTTGCTCAATTATTAGCTAATACTGAAAATTCTGATGCAATAAAATTTGATGGATTATTAAATACTAATGCAAATGGAAGGCATACAGCAATTGGACATGATGACTTTGGAGTATATGAAAAATTTAATATAGGAAAACGTTGGGGAAGAGAACACTATTTGCTAGGTGGAGAGTTATATAGAGATTTTATAAATAATTATGGTGAAAACGAAAATTTACAAATAAATCCGCACATGTCTCTTTATGTGGAATATAGAATTCATAAAATGTGGAACGAAATTGGCAAGCCTTTAAAATTATTTATAGAAGTAGGTGGATTAATTTCAGATCCAGAAGTTGATCCAATTTTTACACCAATGATTCAAAGATTATGTAATGAAGGTAGAGCTAAAGTTATTGTATTGAGTGAAACTTCATATAACGGTGAATATATAAAAACTAAAACAGTTCAATCTTGTATAGAAACATTATTAGAGAGAAGAATTGAACCATGGTTATTGTTTGCACGTGATTCTAAAGATATGGGAGAAATATCACTAACAAGAAGATTAGATAATGAAAGAGTTTTAGCTAATAAGATAAAAGATAATTTAAATTATAATTTAGAATTGATAATATCAGTTCCTTTTTTTGAAGATTTATATCAATACACTAGTTATATAAATAAAAGATTTAATCCAATTATTTCAAAAGTAGATAAAACTAAAATTTTGATAGCAACAAATAATCAATCTAAAGTGGCTGATTATAAATTGTATTTAGGAGATAAATACGATGTTTTAACTTTGAAAGATTTTAAAGAATATAGCATAGAAATAGTTGAAGGTACAACATCTGCTGAAGAAAATGCTATAGCAAAAGCTAAAACATGGTGTAAAATTACAGGATTGATTACTTTAGGTGATGATACTGGATTTTTTATTCATGAACTAAATGGAGAACCAGGAGTGGCTACAAGACGTTGGGGAGGACAATTGCCAGAAAATACAACAAATGAAGAATTTTGGAATTATTTAAAAGAGAAAACTAAAAATTTATCTGATTTTAGATGTCATTTTGAACAAAATGTTGCAATTGCTTTTCCAGATGGTAGAATAAAAATGGTAAAATCAATTAATCAAGGAATTTTGAATAAAGATAATTTGAAAAAAGAATATAATGGAACTGGTTATCCTCTAGGGGCAGTTTTTGAATCTATAAACAGAAAGAAAAACTGGGATGAAATGACAGATGAAGAAAAGAAAAAATTTGATAAAAAATTGATAGATGATTTAAATGAATGCTTAAAATAATTTTTCATATATTCTATTTTTTGATAATAATAAATAATTATTATAAATTTAAGGTAAATAGTTAATAAAAGGTCATAAATTATTTTTAAGGAGGAATGACTTATGAAAAGATCTTTTATAGTTACTGGTGCATCAGCATCCGGAAAGACAACACTAATTAATGAAGCCAGAAAAAACAATTACACTTATTTACCAACTCATATGACTCGGAATCCTAGAAAAAACGAACAAGATGGGGTAGATGCAATTTTTTTGAATAATGATGAGTTTATTGAAAATTTTGAAAAAAATTTGTATCTTGAACCTTCTTTAGAATTTGCTTTGCTTAAAAAGTTAAATGTTTATTATGGGTCTCCTGTTTCATGGATTTCAGATTTGCAAAAAGAGGGATTTTGTGCATCTCCTGTTTCAATTCAGATTGCCGACATGATAGTAGAAAATAGTTCAATATTTTGGATTCATCTATTTTGTTCAGATGAAGATAGATATGAACGATTACTATCAAGAGGCATTAGTGAAAAAGAAGCATTACTGAGAATGACTTCAGGAGATTCTATAAACTTCCCTAAAAAAGCAAGTTTGATAGTGAATACATCGAAGGTTTCTGCAGATGAAATTATTCATATTTTAAATTCATATGAGTGAACATTTATTTTATGCTACTTAAATTTAAGTAGCATTTTCTTTTTTTAATAAATAACCATTGATTAAAAAAAGATTTATGGTATAATATTTAGAGATAAATTTTAGAATAATAAAAATAAATGGGGAAAAATAAGATGTTTATAATTAGTTTGAAAAAATCTGTATGGGTAACTTATTTAGGAATAATATTTGGAGTATTGTCTATGTCTTTTGCAATTACAAATTTAGCTTTTGCAGACGTAAATAATATAACTTATTCTTTAATATTTTTAATATTAGCTGGGTTATGCGATTTATTTGATGGAAAAATTGCTAGAATGTGTAAAAGAACAGATGAAGAAAAAGCTTATGGAATTCAAATAGATTCTTTAGCAGATACTGTAAATTTTGTAGTTTTACCTGTAGTAATAATGTTATCATTAGGTATGACTGCTCCTATAGATGTTGCTGTTTTTGCTTTATATATAATTTGTGGTATAGCAAGACTTGCAGTATTTAATTGCAATGCTAATCTAGATGAACCAGTTAAATTTTATACAGGTTTACCAGTTACTTCTGTAGCTGTAATATATCCAATATTAGGAATTTTATATAGTGTAATTCCAAATAATGTTTATGAAATAGTAAGTGTAATAATAACATTTATTGTAGCAGTATTATTTGTATCAAAAATTAAAGTTCCTAAATTCAAGAAAAAAGCATTTATAGTTTGGCCGATTATAGCTATAATTGTAAGTGTTTTATTAGTGGTGGTTAAAAGATGTACTATGATTTAAAAAATGATATTTTTGTAGAAGATAAAGAAAATAAAGCTTTATCTTTTTTATATAATACTATTATTGGTAGAGTTGTTTTAAAAATAGCTACAACAAAAGCTATTGCAAAGTTATATGCTATTTATATGAATAGTAAATTATCAAAAAGAAAAATTTCAAATTTTATAAAATTGAATAACATAAATCTTGAGGAATATGTAGAAAAAAATTACAAATCATTTAATGATTTTTTTACTCGTGATATAAAACCAGACAGAAGAATAATCGAGGATGATTTTATTTCAATATGTGATTCAAAATTAAGTATATATAAAATTGATGAAAATTCAAAATTTAATATAAAAAATAGTATTTATACAGTTGAAGAACTTATTGGAGAAAAAAGAAATTATAAATATGCTTTAATATTTAGATTATGCGTGGATGATTATCATCATTACATATTTCCCGATGATGGAGAAGTAGTAAGTTCAAAACATATAAACGGAAAACTTCATACAGTTCAACCAATTGCATTAAAGAAATATAAAGTATATCACGAAAACAGTCGTGATATAACTTTTTTGAATTGTAAAAATTTAGGAGATGTTTGCTATATTGAAGTTGGTGCTTTGATGATTGGAAAAATAACTAATAAGAATGTTCAAAACTTTAAAAAAGGTGAAGAAAAAGGTTATTTTGAATTTGGTGGTTCAACTGTAATAATGTTAATCAATAAAGAATGTAGTTTTAATTCAAAAATTTTAGAGAATACTAATAATGATATTGAAACTATTGTAAAAATGGGTCAAAAAATAGGGAAGTGATATTATAAAACAGATTAAAAAATATTTAGCTACAGGTTTAATTCTTGTTTTAATATTATTTTTTACAATGAAAAATATATATGATAAGGATTCTTTAGAGCTAATTAGAGAAAATATAAAAAATGTAAATGTTAATTATATACTTATTTGCCTTTTATTATTGATAATATATTTTTTGTTACAAGGTATATATATGAAATCAATTTTAAAAGCTTTAAATTATGATATAAGTGTTAAAAAAGGTGTTTTTTATTCAATAGTAGAGTTTTATTTTAGTGGTATAACTCCCTCTTCAACTGGAGGGCAACCAGTACAATTATATTATATGACTAAAGATAAAATTCCAATTAGAAAAAGTTATATAACACTAATGCTCAATACAATTTATTTTAAACTTATAATTTTAATATTTGGTATTTTAGTTTTATTAGTAAATAACACATATGTATTTAATGGACCAATTATATATAGAGTTTGCTTTTTCTTAGGCTTTTTAGTAGATTTAATAATTGTACTTTTAGGATTTTTGCTTTTGTTTAAAACAAGTTTAATTGAATTTTTATATGGTAAATTAAGTTCATTTTTGAGAAAATTCAAAATTTTTAAGAAAAAATTTAAAGCTGATAATACTGAAGTAATGAATAGATATAAAGATGAAATCCATTTTATAAAAAACCATAAAATGTTAGTATTTATTACATTTGTTATAACATTTATTCAAAGACTAGCTTTATTTTCAATAATATTTGTTATATATAAAGCACTAGGATATAGTGGATATAGTTATTTGGATCTACTAATTATTCAATTAAGTGTTCAAACAGCAATAGAAGCATTACCTCTTCCAGGAGGAGCTGGATTATCAGAAAGTATGCTTCACAATATATTTACTGTAATCTTTTCAGTAGAAATGGCAGATGTTGGAATGTTATTAACAAGAACATTTACTTTCTATGTACCATTAATAGTTAGTGGTTTGATTATTTTAATGCAATATATATTAAGTAAAAGAAAAAAAGAATAATAATAAGTTTTAGTGACCAAGGCATATGCTTTGGTCACATTTTTATATTCATAAAATGATAGGGGAGATTTGTTTGTGTTCTAGAGCCTCTTCTAAAGATTTTTCAATATAAGAATAGTCAAATACAATAGAACGCGGTTTGGTTATAGGATTATCTTGTTTAAAAGGTATGAAGTAATAATTTTTTCTATTAAGTAATTTTCCAATGTTTTCAGCATTTCCAGATAAAGCATTATTAGTAGATATTCCTATAACAATAGGAGTAGAATTTCTAAGAGCAGATTTACAAGCCATAGTTACAGGAGTATCTATAATATCATTTGCAAGTTTAGCAAGAGTGTTTCCAGAACATGGAGCTATAAGTAGTAAATCTAATAATTGTTTTGGCCCAAGTGGTTCTGCATCTTGTATTGAATGTATTATTTTTTTATTGCATATTTTTTCAATTCTTTCAATGTAATCAGAAGCTTTTCCAAATTTTGTATCTAAAGAAAAACTATTAAAAGACATTATAGGAATAACATTACATTTTTTAGAAAGCTTTTCCATTTCTTTAATAGTTTTATCAAAAGTACAGAAAGATCCTGTTAAAGCGAATCCAATATTTTTATTATCTATTTTCAAAGCAACACCTCCTAACAGTTATATAATATTTTATGAAAAAAACAAATTTATGTTTACTCTAATATAAAAATACTGATGAATCGCGTAAAACTGATATTTTTGATTGATAAATAAAAAAAATTGTGATAATATAATATAAATTTTATTATTATATAAGGATGTGAAAATGATGTTTGAAAAAGCAGAAGAATATATAACTCAAATATTTTATGAACAATCTCCTAAAAATGAATTTAATATATTTGCAGCTGTAAAAGATGATTTTTCTATAGGTGGTTTTTTCCAAGAAACAGGAGATGCATTTTCAGCATACAAAAAGGATAATAAAATTGGAATAAAAGTAGAAAATGGAAAATATATTTATTTACAAACTAGAGAAAAGTTTGTAGATGCAGAAGATTTTCAAGATGTAGTAGAACATGATGCAGTATATGGAGAAGCAGATTTTAGAGAAAAATTTAAAGATGTTGATTATGTATCTATTTGGGAAACAGACAGAGAAGCTGGTACTACTCAAAAATTATCATATTTAGTAAATAGATCTAGTTATCTAGTTACAGAATATTTTAAAATATATAGTGATTATAGTAATTTAGGTATAACTTTAGATGATGAATTTTTGAATTCAAGAGAATTAATAAATTTAGCAATTGCAGATCCTGTAGTTCCTGGTTTTGATATTACAAATACTCAAGGTAAAAAAATTGTTATATTAGTACCAGAAAAATTGCATACAAAATATATAATAAAAGATAATAACCAAGATATGGATAATATATTTTTTAGAAAAGCTCTAATTAAAAAAATAGCTAATGAAGCGTTAGAAGCTGACAAACAATCACATACAATAGTAGCAGATTTAGAAGAGTGTAAAGACAATTTACAATCAATTTTACAAGAAAAATTTGATGATTCTTTTGAAGGAAGGTAATTTTAATGGAATATGAAAATAAAAAATTACAAGAATTTAATAAATATTTAAATGGCAAAAAAGTTGCTATTATAGGATTAGGTGTTAGCAATTTGCCTCTTATTGAGTATTTAAATAAATATAAAGCTGATGTAACTGTATTTGATAGTAAAGAAATAGATGATATAAATAAAGAAGCAATAGATAAAATAGTATCACATGGTATGAAATTCTATTTTGGAAAAAATTATTTATCTAATTTAAAAGGTTTTGATTTAATATTTCGTTCTCCAAGTTGTTTGCCAACAAAATTGGAATTAGTAGAAGAAGCACAAAGAGGTGCAATAATTACAACTGAAGTTGAGATGGTATTAGAATTATGTCCTGGCCTTACAATAGGAGTAACAGGTAGTGATGGTAAAACAACAACTTCAACAATAATATATAAAATATTGCAAAATAAAGGATATAATTGTTATCTTGGAGGCAATATTGGTCATCCATTATTTGAAGAAATTGAAAATATGACACCTGATGACATTATAGTTTTAGAATTAAGTAGTTTTCAACTTATGGGAATGAAAATAAGTCCTAAAATTTCTGTAGTAACAAATATAACTGAAAATCATTTAGATATTCATAGTTGTATGGAAGAATATATTGAAGCAAAAAAGAATATATTCAAACATCAAGATAGATATGGGACAGTTATATTAAATTATGATAATGAAATTACAAGAAGTTTTGAAAAAGAAGCTCCTGGAAAAGTAATATTCTTTTCAAGTAAAAATAAAATTGCTAATGGTTATATAATAGAAGATAGAAAAATAAAATTTAGTGTATCTAATTTAAGAGCATATATACTTGATGGTAATGATATATTACTAAAAGGTACACACAACTTAGAAAATGTTGCCTGTGCAATAGCCGCAACTAGAGATTTATGTGAGATTAGTGATGTGAAAGAAGCTTTAAAAGATTTTCCAGGTGTTGAGCATCGATTAGAACTTGTAAAAGAAACAAAAGAAAGAATAAAATGGTATAATGATTCAGTAAGTTCAAGCCCAACAAGAACAATGGCTGGATTAAATGCATTTCCATTTAAAAACATGATATTAATTGCAGGTGGATATGATAAACATTTAGATTATAATGTATTGGCAAAACCAATATTAGATAACTGCAAAGCTTTAATTTTACTTGGCCAAACAGCAGATAAAATTGAAAAAGCTGTTGTAAAAGAAATGAAATATTCTGCTAAAAAAATAGATATTTATAGATGTGAAAATTTAGAAGAAACAGTAATGTGTGCAAATACAATTTCAGTAAAAGGAGATATAATTCTCTTTTCTCCAGCTAGTGCAAGTTTTGATATGTTTGAAAATTTTGCAAAAAGAGGAGAGGCTTTTAAATATTTAGTAAATAAAATAGTAAAATAATTATCTGAGCTAGGAAGGATTGTTCGAACCATGGGGACGGGGAATTTGGCAAAAAAATTTGCAAAATTCCCCGTCCCCATGGTTCGAACGTCATTTTTATCTTTTTAATTTGCAATTTTTCTAAAAAAATGTTATAAATAATATTTGAGGTGAGAAAATGTTTGTAAAACAAAATTTTAAATTAGGATTTAGAGATGTAAATAAAAATTATAAATTAACAAATACAGCTCTTTTAGGTTTTTTTGAAGATACTGCAGGAGTACATTCAAGTAAGGTTGGATATGGATTATTAGATATAGAAAAAACTAATTTAACTTGGTTTTTAATCTATGAAAAAGTTAAAGTGTTTAAAAGATTAACTTATGGTGATAATATAAAAGTAAATACTTGGACAAATGGTAAAAATAGATTATATGCATTTAGAGATTATGAAGCTACAGACGATATTGGTGAAAAAGTAGCAATAGCCTCTTCTAGATGGGTTCCTATAAATTGTAAAGATGGATCTATAATGAAATTAGATGATAATGCATTTGACAGATATGAAGCAGAAGATATTTTAAATTTTGAAGATGAGAAAACATCAAAAATTAGAGAACCTGAAAATTATAGCAAAATAAAAGAATATACAATTCCTAAAGCTATGATAGATATGAATAATCACGTTCATAATACATATTATTTAAGCTTTATATATGAAGTTTTACCAGATGAATTACAAGATACAGAATTTAATGATGTAGAAATATTATACAAAAATCAAATTTTATATAATGATACAGTAAAAATAATGTATAGTAAGGAAAATGATGAAAATTATGTAGTTATAAAATCTAAAGATGAATCAAA
>Ga0129306_1003419_pt1 | contig 11898 bp, 13 predicted proteins | sample P827metagenome_FD_94438 | JGI IMG/M metagenome (GOLD analysis project Ga0129306, IMG submission 94438) | Capybara group fecal microbial communities from Wisconsin, USA - P827 metagenome | ecosystem: Host-associated > Mammals > Digestive system > Large intestine > Fecal | place: USA: Wisconsin...
AAAACTTACAGGAATTACAGGACTGATGATGGCAGAGATGATATACAGTATGAAGCTAAACCCAAAACCGCGGAACGGGCACCACATAATACCAACACCGGCTGTTCAGGTTACCGCCATTATGGCGGCGATGATTATGGAAGCCGTTACAGCAGTTATTACGACGACTGGGGCAACGATGATACACCGCCTGAAGACGAGATCCATTTCCGCGGAACAGGAGCTCCTTTCTTATAACAGAACGGGAAGACTTCCAACGATATGGTCTGCTAACAGCAATTGAAATCTTAAACAAAAGGACGGAACGGATATGATTACCAACTGGCTGGAGGAGCCGATTACAGGTTTGGGATTAACAACGTTGCCCTGCCGCTGTTATAAGCCTGTTAAAGGCAAAAGAAAATGCCGCTTAACAAAATACTGCGAGAAGGTCGTTTTTGATTGTTGGGCCGGAGACTACTGGCCGAGAGCCGTATTCTGGTATCAAACGGCCGCAATGCAAAAGGAGCCGTTTGCAGTACAGGAACTGAAACGTATTGAGGAATTCAAAAACACCGAACGCAAAGCCCGGGAAGGCGACGCTGACGCGCAGTACCTGCTGTCTGTCTATTATTTCCACAGCTACGGGACCTGCGAGGATTATTCTGAAGGTTCCATGTGGATGCGGAAAGCTGTGATAAACGGGAGCAGGACTGCAAGGCGATCATTCCATGAGTATTTTGCTGACGGGACGATCAATCCTGAAGATACAGATTTCTTGCCGCCACTAATCCTGCCGAAAGGATTCAAGTTCTTAAATATGAAGGCGCGTCACGGGACGAAAAAATGCAGACATGTTTCCAAATACTGTGTTTTCGCACCTTGGGAACAGCTGTCCAAGCTTGATTTCAATGAAACGGAAAAAGCTGCCTGTAAAGGTGACCCGGAAAAACAGTACCAGCTGGCGTGGCTGTACGACCAGGGGCATGGCGTTAAGCTGGATATCAAAAAAGCCATCAGATGGTTCGTGATATCCGCCTATAACGGATATGCACCTTCGCAGACAGAACTGGGGATTATGTACCAGCACGGCATTGAGGCAATAACAGCTTCCCTGGAATTTTTTGGGAACGGCGCGGAGCCGGAGAAGAACACCTAACCGGTTTTTGCAGTCTGCCTTATCAGTATTGTTCGGTTTGATGAAAGTATGGGATCGAAAGGAGAGGAAAGTAATGAGTTATGTGCCTTTTGTTATTGAGCAGGATAGAAACAGTGAGCGTTCCTACGATATTTTCTCGCGGCTTCTGAAAGACAGGATCATTTTCCTGACAGGCCCCATTGATGACGCGACAGCCAACGTGGTTATCGCGCAGATGCTGTTTCTGGAATCGGACAACCCAGACAAGGATATCTATCTGTATATCAACAGCCCGGGCGGCAGCGTGACGGCTGGCATGGCGATCTATGACACCATGCAGTACATCAAGCCGGATGTCTCCACAATCTGCATCGGGTCAGCGGCCAGCATGGCATCCATCCTGCTGATGGCAGGAGCCAAGGGGAAACGCTTCGCGCTGCCCCATTCCGAGGTGATGCTGCACCAGCCCTTGGGCGGGTATAGTGGACAGGCTTCGGATATTGCGATCCATGCGAAGAACATCCTGCGCATCCGGGACGAGATGTATGACGTGATCGTATCCCATACCGGGCAGGAGCGGGAAAAAGTGATCGCGGATACGGACCGGGACAATTACCTGACGGCGCAGCAGGCGCTGGAATACGGCATCATCGACAGCGTAGTGTCCGAGCGGTAAGACCATAAATAGAAAAGGAAAGGGCACTTTGCGTGCATGGCTTCTGAAGACAAAAGCCATGCACGCATTACATATGTACTGTTTTTACAAATCAAAACGGAACCCGAATCTTCAATGGCTGTTTTCTTGATAATGGGAAAAGTGTTGGCAGGCAGGTGATTCAATGAGGTTAACCCTAAAAGAAAAATTGACAAAGGATGCCCTAAACCAGGAAAGATACCATTATGGCACTGACTTTTTGCAAAATCTTATCTTTTGCAATGGCTTTCCCGTGATAGTGAAGGGAAAGTACGACATTGCAAGCAGAGAGGAAAACAGACTGGTCTTTATGACCATACGGCCTTATAACGAAAAAGTAAAAACAATGCCTAAAATTTGCAGTGAACTTGCTTTCCCAATAGATTCCTTATGGAAGGCAAGGCTTCTGAAAACGGCTGACCATAAAGAGCCGTTCTATATCATCGGGCGCATTAAAGTTGTTTACAAAGACGGAAGGCCGAAAGGAACAATCGTTCTAGCAGAAGATGTCTTCCAACGTTCAATCCTGACAGAAAGCCAGTTCACAGGCAATTATCCCAAGTTTAGCAGCCGGTGCTATAAATGGCCTGTGCAAGGGGAAATAAGGCACATCATGCCTCCCGTAGTGAAAAGAATGCATGGCTTTGAAACCAGGGATAAACGTAAGAAAGAACGGACCTGGAACCGGACGTCAGCTCCATGCTGCAGGAAAAAAACAGAAACCCAGGGATTTGTCGGCCCGGTTTCCAACCCCATAATGAATAATAGACCCTCAAAACAAGGCATAACACCTGTTGCGAGCATATTGCCGGATAACCGGCCGGAAAGCAAACAAAAGCAATCAACCAAAAAAGCGACGAAGCCAGGTCGTTCAGAGCCTAAGCCTGAAACACAAGAAAGGGCATCCAATACTCCGGATGTGCGCCAATTGATGAAGGCGCAAGCTGAAGAGCATCATACCAAAACCAATGAAAAGGACGGTTACAGTAAATTTTTTACGCCGTTGGGCAAAAAGTGGCTTCTGGAATTTGAAACCACTGAAACCACAGTCGAATATGCGGGGTGCACATGCAGCTATCTGGACGGCATTATCTATATAGACAGCCATGTGGAAGAGTGGCAGATACGGTATTCCGCGCTTTTCGAAAGAACCGTGCTGTATCATAAAAATAAAAGAAATTATGCAGTCAATAAAGACAGAGAACCGGTTGATGGCTATCATGTACAATACATTCAGTCGATGCTTAATTTGAACGCGGATGATTTGCATGAATTTCGGAAACCGCAGGACCATGAATTCAGCCTGATCCAGAATATTAAAGGACAGCCTGCGGTTAAGGATTATATAGGCTATATATGCCAGCACAGGGAACTGGCAGAAAAACGGCAGGAAAAGTTTAGGAAAAATATAAAATCCATAAGTGCATTATTGGCGGACAAAAATGTCAGTTACGAAATCAAACAAAAGAAGAAAAAGGAACTGAGGAAAATATTAAACCATGCAAGTTCTATAGATGTTTTGGAACTGCTGAAACGGTTGGAATCTGTGAAGAAAAATGAAGATTAGCTAAAGGAACTGCCAGTTTGCAAGGGATATCTTTTAGCCTAGCCCTCGCAATCAGTTGTTCTCTGTAATCCAATATAATTAAATAAAACTTATTTTGATGGAAAGGATGTGCTTCATGCTTATCAGGACCGACTGGAAAAAGGAACCTGTATTGCAGTTCGGATTTATGACGATGCAGGCAGTGATATCTGAGATAGATGAAGAAACCGGGGGAAAAAAGGAACCTACGTATTCTGAATCCGTGTTCTTTGATTATGATGCAGACCCGCACCTTTATTGGCCGTATGCGTTGAAATGGTATAAAAGGGCAGCGTTGCAGAAAGAGCCGCTGGCTGTCGAGATCCTGCGACAGATAGAATGCTTTAAAAATACGGAACAAAAAGCACTGAACGGCGATGCGGAAGCACAGTATTTACTGTCTGTATATTACCATGACAGTTATGGGACTTACCAAGACTTTGAAAAATGCACGGAATGGCTGAAAAAAGCAGCGATCAACGGGAATGGGGATGCAATCCGGTCAATAGCGGAATGGAACCGGCTGACAGGCTGCAAGCAAAAATTAAGCGATCCGGATTTCAGTGCGGAGCCGGATTATTACCCGGATGAAGATAACATTTTCCTTGGAGGCCGTCATGGATGGGTTGACGAGGAGAACCGTGAATTAGCCCATGTTGATATAATTTGGGAAAAGTTTTCCAGTCTGGACTTTGACGATACGCTGAAGGCTGCGGAAGGCGGCGATGCGGAAAAGCAGTACCGGGTTGCATGGCTGTATGACTGGGGCAAAGGAACGGAACAGGATACCAAAAAGGCCATCGAATGGTTTGTAAGATCTGCCTATAACGGCTACGCCCCGGCGCAGACGGAGGTGGGAATACTGTACCATGCCGGGATTATGGTTACCAAAGCAAAATTGGAAGTGTTTCACGGCAAAGACGATGGGCAATGAACACATAATTGCAGAAGGTAAGGGCATTGCGGTGAATACCAATGCCCTTATTGCATATGCATAACTGCAATTCAGGGTCTCTCAGGATGTGGTTTATATTGCTATGATAATTGAATTGATATAAAATATACTTAGCAAATTATTGGAAAGGCTGAAAATGAATGAATATCGACAGAATCATTTATTGCAATAAAACTACCGGTTTTGCGGAACCCTGTTCCATGGGGGAGTATTTTCATCTTAAATACCTCCATATTTACGGGAAAGATTATAAACCGCAAAGGACCCTGGAACAGTTTATTGTAGACGGAAAGGTTACATACAGGTGCTATGCTTACGGCGTATCGGATATGATCGCTGACATCCATCATTGCTCACTAAAAGCCATAAGAATCTTTTCCCTTGAATTCAGTATTTTGGAGATGAACGACGAGCACGTCATTGTCAATGTTGCCGAACGCGTCGAGCTGGCAGATAACAAAAACAGACTGATACAGGAAAGCGTTTTTTTCAATCCCAGTAGTGCAAAGATTGAATATATTAAAAAGAAAAATCTGGTTATTGGCGGCTATACCGGTGATGCGGCAATAATTGTGTTTGACACACAGAACACGTACAATGCATGGCCTTATTATGATAATGATAAAGAACAAGATGCCGCAGTTAATATAGGGAGTTTTGTTTATTCAATAGGCTATAGTCTTTTTGTGGAAATGGACGGGGACTGGAACAAGATTATCCAGGACGCCCGGTATCACCTTATGTCGGCTGGAGAAAAGCTTGACCATGCAAGAAAAGAAAACACGGAGCTGAAAGAGGACAACAAACTCAAAGAAAACGCAATAAAAAATCTGAGCCAGCAGAATAACGAGCTGAACAGCCTGGTCGAAGACATGAAAAACAAACTGCAAAGCTATCAGGAAGAACTCACTAAAACAAGAAAGTGGGCGTATGATATATTGCACTTTGATAAAAATGGCACTGAAGAACTTGACGTAAGCAACGAGAAAGACTGGGAAAAATTTCAGTCAAAAGTGCTGGAACTGACTGAAAAAATGAAAGAGGATTCCCTTAAAAACGATAATAAGAACAGATTAAAAACTATTAAAAAATTCTGCACCAAGAAATATAATAAGTTTGATGAAAGCGACCTGTCTTTCCTTGCGACGGGACAGTATCTGCTTGAGATACATAAAGATGACAGCATGGATTTTTCCCCGGTACTGATAGCATTTTCAAAATGCGTGGAAGGGGTTCTTGCGGATTACCTGAAAAGGGGATACGTAATTTCTGAAGATGAAAGGCCCATGCTGGGCAATTCCTTAAAATACATCAGGAACAAAGAAAACTCGTTGCTTCTGGATTTGACCCAGTCCCAGTCCGGTACGCTTGCAAAACAGCTGGATGAGTTTATAAAATACAGAAATATGGCCGCACATAAAGAGGGTATCTCATTAGAAGACTTATTAAAGGCAAAAGAAATTATATTTAACAGTCTTGATAGTTTTAATAAAAATTACCTTCTGGATTTCATCCACTTTAAGTTTTAAAATGGAATCATTGGAAACAACAGTTTCCCAAATAAAAGTGAGAAAACATAATGGAGGGTCAAGTATATAACGCAAACATGATAATCATTTCTCCATAAACCAGTGATTCTCATCATTGAACAACACAACTGTTTTCCCGCAGATCCTGCAGATATAGCGCATACCAAGGCCGCCCGCTTTCAGCGAGGCGGCTTTTCTTATGTCCAAAATCCGGTCAACTTCAAAAATCCTTCCGTCCTCCCATACAATGGAAACAGGGCGGATATTACCATTGACATCAAATTTTGCTATTACTTCCAGATTAATCTTCATAATAACCACCTGTATTATATCGAACAATTGTTTTATTTAATATAACACAAAACAAATTAAAAGAAAAGCTAAAAAACAGGAAATTCCCGGGGCTGGTATCAGTCCCGGGAAAAATCGATTTTTCGCATACTGTTTCAGGAAAGTTCATGCGATACCTTACGCTGGTCCATGATAGACATTATCAGCGAGCAGTTGCCTGACAGATCCGTAATGTAGATATATGGGGAAGGGCCGTCGCACAGGATAAGGCTGATGATACGGTTCGTGCCGGAACCCACGTCCTCGGCCGTTATCATAAAGCAGCTGCCATAATCGTTTTCCGCGGTAAAATGATACTCATCATCTATTATCTTGACGTTCAAATCCCAGATATTCATATTCAGGAATCCTCCTTTAACAAATCAAATATTCTTTTCATGAGATGTATTTCCTCACCAAAATGGTTATTGGAATGTTTGATCTGTGATTTAACTGTTTTTTCAAAAAGTTCAATCGAATCATAATGCACATAATGGAATACTGCGTTATTCATATTCAAAGGTGCTTTGGACATAAGCGTGCAGGCTTCTTCCATCTGACCGAAATTGAACATCTTCATCGCCGGGATATATCGGTCCTCAAAACAGCTGCATATACTGTTTGTAAGGGGAGTATAATCATATTTTCTCTTCATCATCTCAAACTGAAGGACGATGCATTCCATCTCCGTAAAAACCTGCTTCTTTATTCTTGTCTGTGTAAAATCCGCCTCGATCATGATACCGAAATAGTTTTCGGTATCGAACCCGGAATCGTTCATGGACACCAGTTCATTATACAATTCCTCACTGATATCAACCGTCACGGCAATATCATCCTCACTGCTTGTCCGTACCAACAGTCCCATAGGATCCAGAGCATCAACAACATTGTCCATGTCCGCCACATACTTAAGGCCGGTAATAATCCTTTTCAGCAGCTTGTTCGGCTTTTTCTTGTATTCCTCCCAAAGGATCCTGCTGGTTTCGATACACATTGCACTAATCATCCCGGTGCTGAAGAGTATGCTCCTGGCGCCCCTGATGAAGTGGCCTGTAGCAATTTCCTCAACGGTACGTTTCTTCGATTTCGCCTCGTTGGCAATCAGACTGTATACTTCCTTGTAAATCCTGCATTTTGCTTTCACTGGAATCACCCCGCTATTTTTTATTTGTTTCCGACAGCATGCTGCCGCCGGCAGAACCGGCGGAGCGTTTTCCTCCTTTCCTGTTTGCTGATCCCAGTTTATCAGAGGGTTCAGAGTGAATTCGCCCGGTGGAGGTTATTTCAAAAACGAGCCTCAAAAACACTGCGTGATCCGTAAAAAGTTTATAAATTATATAAAAATGTAATAACATCAAAATAAAGTAATAATAATTATAAAAAAAGGCCTCCGGCCTTTTTTTATAATTATTATTAGTATTATTAGTAAAATATTAGCAAAACAATCAAAAACCAGTACAGCCGTCCGTTACGGACGGCTGTATTATCAGGACAAGGAATACCGATACAGGTTTTCAGTTTTTTTGACAGTAATAATCCCCTGACTGAAGTAAAAACAGTCAGGGAACTACTACAGACACAAATCATACTACATCAAGAGAATAGGTACATCAGGCCCGGACTGGGCATTTATCCGGAAAACGTACTTTATTACTTATGTTGCTTCTTTTTTAAAATTAATTATGGAGGGATATTATCATGAATCTTATAAGTCGTGACAGGTTTTTACACCGTAATAATGCAAAACGCTTTATTGAAGCAGTATATGATTATGCCAACGGCCGTATCAATTATGTCAATAAAAGCAATTACCTGAAATTCACGGAGCTGAAAAGTGAGGATTCTTCCCATCCCATTACAGGTGAGAGAAAGATTGATCACATTGAAATTAATCTGGATTCCATTGCATTATTTGCACGCATTTCTCATTACGGGGATGAGCAGGAAGAACAGATCAAAGGTTTTATCATACATGTGGTACTGCATGAATTGGCTCATCTGGATCAGGAAGTTGAATTTGGGCTGGACAATAAGACAAAAAACGAGTATCAGAAACGGATGGAGAATGCGAATGATACATATACCTACAACTGGATCATGCAGCATATGAACGAGCTGGTCAGAAGGTTTGGGCCATTTCGTATGGAATTAGCTGCAAATTCCGGTACCTACCGTTATGACAACCGGTATGTCTACAAACGTATTAATTCCGTAGCTGATGTGCTGAAATCGCTACTTTATTTTTTAAGTAATGTAGATATAGAAAAACTGATTGATAAATTTAATTCTGTATTTATTATGATGATACTGAAACTCAGGAACGGTGCACATTTCAGATGTTTAATACTGGGTAAAAAAAACGATTCACCGGTAAAAATACGTAAAATCCGGGATATGCTTACTTTCCTGGATCAGAATGTCATACAGAAAAACCGTGTGTTTACTTCAAAATCATGGATGGAATATGATGAGCATATCGTTCTGAAGCCTGATAATAAGCCCGGTTCCAGAACCTTTCATATCCCATTTCTTGTAATCACTCTGGAAGAAAGTGATGAAGAAGCAAAAACTTTTACGGTTGAATACAAAAAATAAAGGCCTGATTATAACAATGTCATTAAGTTAAGCTAAATTGCTGTTTTTCTAACAGCCGTAGATTTTTCCGCGGCTGTTTTGTTATAATAAAGTAAATCAATATTAATCGTATAGATTGAGGTTTGTAGGATAAGGATTATGAGCAATATTATCGGTTTTAGTAAAGCTGTTTTTGGAAAAGAAAGAATTTCAATGTCAAATCAGGGAACGGATTGTTTTCTGGAATTATTAGAATTGGCTGCAGCTGAAAATAATATGACGAACAACCAAAGAAAACTTATTGTTTTTTTGAAAGAACGCAGGGAGGAAAATCTGTCAGCTCCCGGAACAGCTTCCTTTGATGTAGATGAAATGCCCTGGAGTAAAGATACACTGTCTGAAGATGTTGTATTTATGATGAAGGTAATTGAGAAGGCAAAGACAGTAGAAGTTACAGGAAAGCTTGACTATCGCCCTGACCTCAGGATTGTCTCTCCATGGTTGGATCAGTTTTCGTCGATGATCTGGAAGCTGGATAAGGATTATCTCTATGGAACAGAGGAAAAGGAACTTGTTAAGGAAGGATTAGAAGCAATTCGGACGGTTTTGTATGGGAAAAACAGTAGTGCAAAACGTCGGCTTCTCTTTTACCTTGATCAGTATCTCGATCCGTTTTATCAGAACGATCTGACCGGGTTGTATGAACCATTAACGAAGTTGCTTCAGGAGGTAACGATTTCCGAAAACGAAGCTGATGTTATTGAGGAAGCCCGTCACATTTTGGAAGCATATATGGAGATGGAATAAGTAAACAAATTCCCATTTATACGAGTAAATATCGAGAAATTAAAAAGACTCTGCTTACTATAACGAATACGCAGAGTCTTTTTTTCCTTGAACTTTTTTAACTTAATGACATCGCTGATTATACAGGTCTTTTTTTCATACTATATGCTGTTTATCTATGTTCCTGCTGAAGGGACTCAATCACTTCCAGCAATGCTTTTTTACGTAGAAACACGCTGTATTCCTCTCTGGCTTTGTTACAGGCTTTTTCCAATCTCATTTCATCTTCGGATTTTGGTTTAGGTTTATAATTCATAAAAGCGGCTTCAAAGGAATCATCCTCGAATTCTTCTGTTTCAACGTTTTGGATTTCTTCCTGGATTTCTTCTTCTGTATAACCATAAAATGATGCCTCATACAGTACTTCTTTCATCAGACCCAGCAGATTATCACGCGTCAATTTTGTATCAGCCACTAAAAAACCGGCAACTTGTTTATGTGTGCAGAGCGTATAAGAATAATCTTCTGCATCAGTACCTTTTTCTTTCAGTTCTGCAATATGGACCAGACCATGGCTGAATCTGCCCCATAAAGAGCCTTCTGGCACTTCATAAACGTATAAAACCGATAATTCTTCAGATGATTTTACAGTAGTACTGCGCATATATTCGATATACTTCCTGATTCTGTCCCTGAACATATTCCAAACTTCTATACCCATCATAGTATCTTTCTTTTTCATTACTTCTATCATTTCATCACGAATGAATGGTATGGCAAGATACGCATTCAGCAATTCTTCCATATCAAATTCCCGTAAACATTCCTGTACTGTTTTCACAATATCCCTTCTTCCGTAAGTTTTTCTTTCAATATTTTCTGGTCTTTCTCTGTAAGAATATCCTTTTTTAGCAGTTCATCCATATATTTTCCTGTAAGGGAGACGATTTCCGGATCTTCTTCGATAATAAGGCTTTGGAGCAGGTATGCTGCAAAGAAGAACACAAAGAAACCGATCGTACCAAATATGACTGTCCATGCTGTACTGTGCTCCATTTCAGGCATGATCCGGCAGAAGATCAGACTCCCGATCAGCGTAACCCAAAGCACAAACTGAAGCTTTTTCAAAAATACGATATATGCCATTTCCTTCAGATTTTCAGAAGTCATGACATAACCATCCTTTTTGTATTGTTCTACAGCAGGCCTTTTTTTCATATATACCATACCTGTTGCAGAAAAGAGCAGGCATGCCATGAAAAGAACCATATTGCATTCGAACATTTCAGGATTGGTGCTCACTTTCCATGGGAACGTACCCATGTAAATTATAACAGATATGGTCATAAGCAAAGCCATAACCGCAGTCGCAAACGCATATAAATTGTAACCGATTTTAAACGGGAGATTATCTATATCCCCACGAAATAAAATCAGATATATTGCCATCACTGTTGCAAATTTTTCCATACGTAAATTATCCTCCTTCAATATAGCCTTAACCGTCATCGTTTGATTTTCCGCAACAGATTCAGCACTTCCAGATACATCCAGATTAGGGAAACCATAAACGAAAAGGCAAAATACCACTCAAAGTAAGAAGGGAATCCTTTTGCTGTTAATGAGTCGATATCTGCAAAATCACAGGCAAGATTGGATGCAGCAATGACAATGACTATCAAGGAAATACTAATACCTTTCCATCCCATGTCATGCAGCATGGGTATTTCCATACCAAATCCCATAATCAGTACCAAATCAACAACATATAACAGAGCAATTGCACCTGTAGCCCTAACTACATTATTTCGAAACGCTTCATTTACATTGATCCATTTCCTGCAGTAAGAAAGTGCTGTCAAAAGGGCCAAAATAAAGGTTACCAGTACAGCCTGAAGGACAATACCATCACAGGATGTTTCTTCATGGACAGAGATCTGACCCAGTACAATACCTTCTAATACTGCATATACAGGTGATAGACACATGGAACTTTTTGGGTTCCAGCATATATACAGCCCAGTAATAAATGCTCCTAGAATCATCATCAGTATGGATCTGATGGGAAATGCATAAAAACAGGAACTTACTGAAGATGCTATCACCAAAACCAGCAGTAATAAGCTTTTTAAAGAGGCTCCTTCTGTTGTTGCAACTTTCTGGTATGATTCTGTAATATTTTTGTTTTTGATTCGTTTCAGTACCGGATTACGAGTTTTATTCGTTTCGTTATAATCAGTTATTTTCGTTTTATCATCCATTGATTAATTACCTCCATAAATACAAAAAGAACCCCCTGCCGATATCGGCAGGGGGTATAAGAAA
>Ga0129306_1003423_pt1 | contig 11882 bp, 10 predicted proteins | sample P827metagenome_FD_94438 | JGI IMG/M metagenome (GOLD analysis project Ga0129306, IMG submission 94438) | Capybara group fecal microbial communities from Wisconsin, USA - P827 metagenome | ecosystem: Host-associated > Mammals > Digestive system > Large intestine > Fecal | place: USA: Wisconsin...
CGATCTGTTCAATACATCCGATACAAGAGGTACAAACAGGAGTTACGGAATTAACTATCAGAAGACAGGAAAAGACCTCATGACTAAGGATGAGCTGGCAGTAATGGATGGCGGCAAGTGCATCATGCAGCTCCGAGGTGTCAGACCGTTCTTCAGTGATAAATTCGATATCACTAAGCACAAAAGATACAAGGAGCTGTCGGACTATGATCCGAAACTGGCTTTCGATATTGAAAAATACGTAAGCCGCAAACTGGTCCTGAAAAAGGACGACGTAGTAGAAGTTCACGAGGTAACAGTCGAGAACTCATAACAACATAAAGCAGAAAACAATCGGGCGCTCGTTTCAATCCCTTCGGGGAAAGAGACGGGCGCCTTTTTTGTTTTCAAGAAAAATCATTTATTTACAGGAGGTTTTATTTTTATGGCATTTTTCAACAGCGCAGTAACAGTATTGCAGACACTCGTAACAGCACTCGGAGCAGGTCTTGGTATCTGGGGTGTTATCAATCTTCTCGAAGGTTACGGTAACGATAACCCGGGTGCAAAGTCTCAGGGCATGAAGCAGCTCATGGCAGGCGGCGGTGTGGCTCTTATCGGTACTACACTCGTTCCTCTCCTTGCCGGACTCTTCGGCTGAGAAGTGACGAGAAGAAGTAACGCGGGGCGGCCTGCTTTTCCAAGACGAAAGGCAGGCTTTCCCATTACCGCAAAGGAGGTAACAAAAATTGCTGGACGGATTATTAGATGATTTGGAAGATTGGCTCTGTGGCTTACTCAGAGACTTTATTACCGGAAATCTTACCAGCATGTTTACCGACGTAAATGAGAAGACCGGAACGATCGCGGGACAAGTGGGACAGACTCCACAAGGCTGGAACTCAAGCATCTTCAATATGGTGCGAAGCCTTTCCAACAACGTCATCATCCCGATCGCAGGCATGATCATCGCATTTGTTCTGACCTATGAACTTATAAGCATGATCACGGAGAAAAACAATCTGCACGATGTAGATACCTGGATGTTCTTTAAGTGGGTATTCAAGTCCTTTATCGCCGTCTGGCTTGTAACGAATACGTTCAACATAGTCATGGCGATATTCGATATCGGGCAGTATGTAGTAAACGGAGCGGCAGGAGTGATAAGCGGAAGCACGGCGATCAATACGGATCAGGTCATTCAGCAGATGCAGGCGGAGATGCTGACCATGGATGTCGGCGAGCTTCTTCAGCTTTCTCTTGAGACCATGATCGTATCCATGTGTATGAAGATCATCTCCATTCTCATCACGGTCGTCATGTACGGTCGTATGATCGAGATCTATCTTTATACATCGATCGCTCCTATCCCCTTCGCTACTTTCACGAACAGAGAGTGGGGACAGATCGGAAACAACTATGCAAGAGGACTTCTTGCACTTGGTTTCCAGGGCTTCTTCATCATGGTTATCGTGGGCATCTACTGTGTCCTCGTTAATTCCATGACAGTCGCGGACGATGTTCACGGCGCTCTGTTCTCGATAGCCGCATATACGGTCGTTCTGTGCTTTGCACTCTTTAAGACCGGTTCGATCAGCAAGTCGGTATTCAATGCACACTAACAGGAGGTATACATGGAAACAATCAGTAAAGGGGGCGATGAACATGGCATATGTTCAAGTCCCTAAAGACCTAACAAGGGTCAAGACCAAGGTTATGTTTAACCTTACCAAGAGGCAACTTATATGTTTCGGTTCAGCGGGAGTCTTAGGATTACCCGCTTATTTTTTGACCAAAGGAGTCTTAGGCACGACTTTCGCGGCCTGCATCATGATCGTGATCGTGCTGCCGCTGTTTATGTTCGGCGTGTATGAGAAGGACGGTCGTCCGCTCGAAAAGATCCTGATGTCTATCTACAGACAGAAGATCAAGTATCCGGGCGTAAGACCCTATGAGACAAGAAACATGTATGGTGCCATTCAGAAAAATATCTACGAGAAGGAGGTTTTGAAACTTTATGACGAAGAGCAAACAGGCTCAGGTAATCGAAAAGCCCATAAAGCGCAAGGTCAAAACAGCCGTAAGAAACGGAAGTGAGACCGGTTCTATCCTGACAGCCGAAGAGAAGAAGCAGATCCTCAAGGCGAAGGCCAAAGAGAGAAAGCAGGCTAAGATCCCCAAGACGGCTCAGCAGTCTATTCCTTATAAGGAAATATATAAGGACGGTATCTGCCAGGTCGATAACAAGCACTTCAACAAGTGCATCGCATTCGGTGATATCAACTATCAGCTTGCGAACAATGAGGATAAGACAGCCGCGTTCGGGTTCTGGTGTGATTTCTATAACTACTTCGATCCGAATATCTCTTTGCAGATCTCATGCATGAGCCAGTATGCGAATGTAAGAGAAATGCAGAAGACGATCGATATCCCGGCACAGGGTGATGACTTCGACGATATCCGCGAAGAGTACGCAGGAGTTCTTAAGACTCAGCTTTCCAAAGGTAACAATGGTCTTCAGAGAAAGAAGTACATCACTTTCGGGATCGAGGCCAATAACCTTAAGGATGCCAAGCCCAAGCTTGAGAGGATCGAGACGGACATCATCAACAACTTGAAGGCTATGGGCGTTGCAGCAAGATCCATGACAGGCTTCGAGAGATTGAAGCTTTTGTATACGACATTCAACGAAGAGACGCAGGAGCCGTTCGTATTCTCTTACGACCTTATCGCCGAGACAGGTCTTTCGACTAAGGACTTTATCGCACCGACGAGTTTCGATTTCAGAGACTCGAAGTATTTCCGAATGGGAAAGACGATCGGTGCGGTATCTTTCCTTCACATCCTTGCACCGGAGCTTTCGGACAAGATGCTTGCAGACTTCCTTGATATGGATAACTCAATAATCGTGAATCTGCATGTACAGTCGATTGATCAGGCAAAGGCAATCAAGCAGATCAAGTCGAAGATCACGGATCTCGACAAGATGAAGATCGAGGAACAGAAGAAGGCGGTTCGTGCCGGATACGACATGGACGTGTTGCCTTCCGACCTCATGACTTACGGCGGAGAAGCCAAGAAACTCTTGGAAGATCTTCAGAGCCGTAACGAGAGAATGTTCCTTGTAACGATCCTCATCATGAACACTGCGACTAGTAAGAAGAAACTCGATAACATCCTGTTTCAGACAGCAGCGATCGCGCAGAAATATAACTGTGCGCTCAAGAGATTGGATTTCAGACAGGAGCAGGGTCTCATGAGTTCCCTGCCGCTCGGGATTAACGAGATCGACATCCAGAGAGGTCTTACCACTTCCGCAACTGCCGTGTTCGTACCGTTTACCACGGAAGAACTCTTTCAGGCAGATGAAGCTCTGTACTGCGGCATCAATGCGATCAGTAACAACATGATCATGGCCGACAGGAAGCTTCTCAAGAATCCGAATGGCCTGATACTCGGCACTCCGGGTTCAGGTAAGTCTTTCTCGGCAAAGCGTGAGATGGCGAACGCCTTCCTTATCACAAAGGATGACATCATCATCTGTGATCCTGAGGGCGAGTACAGTCCCCTTGTGAACATGCTTCACGGTCAGGTCATCAAGATCTCGCCTGCAAGTCACCAGTACGTGAATCCGATGGATATCAACCTGAACTACTCGGAAGACGAGAGTCCGGTAAGCTTCAAGGCAGACTTCATCTTGTCTCTTTGCGAACTTATCGTCGGATCTAAGACGGGTCTTGAACCGGTCGAGAAAACGATCATCGACAGATGCGTAAGACTTACCTATATGAACTATCTTCAGAATCCTATTCCTGAGAATATGCCCGTCATGGAAGATCTTTATAACTGCATCTTAAAGCAGGACGAGCCGGAAGCGAAGAGAATCGCGACGGCGCTTGAGATCTATGTTACCGGTTCCCTGAATGTCTTTAATCACAGAACGAATGTTGATATCAACAACCGTATGGTGTGCTTTGACATCAAGGAGCTCGGTAAGCAGCTCAAGAAGATCGGAATGCTTGTCGTACAGGATCAGGTATGGAACAGAGTAACGATCAACCGCGCGGAGCATAAATCTACGAGGTACTACATCGACGAGTTCCACCTTCTTCTGAAGGATGAGCAGACGGCAGCATATTCGGTCGAGATTTGGAAGAGATTCAGAAAGTGGGGCGGTATTCCTACCGGCATCACTCAGAACGTAAAGGATCTTCTGGCATCCCGTGAGATCGAGAACATCTTCGAGAACTCCGATTATATCTACATGCTCAATCAGGCAGGCGGAGACCGTCAGATCCTTGCCAAGCAGCTTAACATCAGTCCTCACCAGCTATCTTTCGTCACGAACAGTAACGAAGGCGAAGGACTCCTGTTCTACGGCAGAACGATCATCCCGTTCAAGGATAAGTTCCCGAAGGACACAAAGCTTTATCACATCATGACAACCAAACCCAATGAACAAACAAATGAAGGAGGTATTTGATTATGACTAACCCTAACAAGAAGACCACACAGGCAAAGGTAAATACCGTAGAGATCCCCGAGGCAGAGCTTGCAAATCTTGTAAGCTGCCTTGGTAAGCTCTTCTCAATGCACAACAACCTTATCGGGTACTACGAGAAAGAGAGCGCTCTGAAGAAGCATCACAGAGCTTATCTTCACGTAAGAGACGAGGCCGAGCAGGTCATCAAGAACGACATCGAAGAGATGGGAAACATGCTTACAAGCATCGGCGGTTTCCTTGTTTCCGGTAAGAGCCCTCTTGTCGATAACGAAGTGCCGTTTGCCTGCGAAGCAACTCCAATTCCCTCTTGTAAGTGTGCTGAGTGCAAGCGCGATGTTGAAGACGATGAGGATGATGATCCCTGCGTAATCATGAAGCTTGACGATCTTTATGCGATGCAGAAGGACATGATTGACCTTACCGATGCAATCGATCTCATGGCTAAGTACTACGTTGCGACAAAGTATCAGGCTCCTGTCAACAAGCAGAAGTACGATGATACTGTTCATAACGCAAAGGCACTTGCCGAAGAGGTTTTCACCAGATGGGAGAACTCCACTATCGAAGAGATCAAGTGAGGTGATCAGATCCTATGCGGAATGAATTAAGTGATAACAGCGTCCGCGATGCTGAACACAGTTCTTTCGAAGATACTGCGCATAAGTCAAGAAGCAGGATGTATGCGGAAAAGTATCGTGAGAACGCTGAAGCGAGTCAAGCCGCGTCTGAGACAAGAGTGATACCCGACCGAGAGATTGAAAGAGAGTCCCGGGAAAGTTTTCTGGAAGAGACTTCTCGGGATTATTCTTCTCCCGATGTTCCCAAAGCTGATACTTCCAAGCTGACCAATAAGGAAGGTCCCAGACTTACACAAAAGGAAGTGAACCTTCAGTCCGAGAGCCTTCAAAGAGGTGAGCTTAAAACAGAAGCAAAGCCTCAGAAGAAAGAAGTTGATCTCAAAAAAGCACGTAAGAAAGCGATTAAGAAAGAGCAGTACAAAAGACTGCATTTCGACGATGAAGCTCTTAATGCTGCGACCGGGTACACTTCTTCTGCTATCCACAGGAAGGTATCGGAGTCTTCGGATGATAATGCTTCGGTTGAAGCTTTTGATGAAGGTACCAGACTTACAGAGGAAGGTGCAAGAAAGGTATCGTCTCTGAGGTTTGAATCTCATAAGGATGAGAGGAACAGAGCCCGAGATAATTCGAGGTCAGAATCATCTTCAGGTCGTCTCAAGTTTGACGACGAAGAGCCCGAAGTGATATCCGAGAAACCGTCACGCAGAAAAGAGCAGCAGAAACGTGCGATCAAGAAGCAATATGCTGCCAAGAAGCGTGATGGTGATACCGGTTCGATTCTTACCAAGAAGAGATCAACGGCAACCAAAGACGGCGGACTCGGAGCAAGGCTTAAGGAGAGGGTTCAAAACTTCGTAGAAGATCACAAGGGTGCGATTGCTATCGCGATCCTTATTGCTCTCGGCATCTTCATGATCGTTTGCTCACTTACGATGTGCAGTTCCATGGGCGGAAGCTCAAGCAGCATAATCCTCGGAACAACATATCTGGCGACAGATGAAGAAATCTATGCTGCCGAAGCGATCTACTGCGGGTTGGAATCAGGCCTTCAGGCTCAGATCGACAATATGGAAACATCTTACCCGGGTTATGACGAGTATCGCTATCAGATTGATGAGATATCTCATGACCCTTATGCCCTGATATCGTACCTCACCGTCAAGTACGGAGAGTTTACTTCGGATCAGGTCACAAGTGAGATCAATTCATTGTTCCAGCAGCAGTACACCTTAAATATCTGGGAGACTACCGAGACAAGAACGCGTGAAGTAACAAGGACTGAAACAAGGCAGGTTCGAAATCCTAAGACTGGTCAGGTTGAGACGCAGGTTATTACGATCACGGAGACCGAGGAATATGAAGTCACGATACTGAATGTATCTCTTACAAATAAGGGACTTGAAATGGTTGTTTTCGAGAATCTTAACGAAGAAGAGTTCCAGTCGTATCGCAATTATCAGGCGACACTCGGAAACAGAAGTTATCTGTTCGGTGATCGGACTCAAACGCCGACACTCTATTACGAGATACCACCCGAGTATCTGGAAGATGAACGCTTCGCGAAAATGATCCGAGAGGCTAACAAGTATCTCGGATATCCGTATGTATTCGGCGGCTCATCTCCTTCAACGAGTTTCGACTGTTCGGGATTTGTTTCATGGGTAATCAATCACTGCGGTAACGGATGGAATGTCGGAAGACTCGGCGCTACGGGGCTTATGAACATCTGTACGATCGTAAGCCCTTCTGAAGCAAGACCGGGAGACCTGATCTTCTTCGAGAAGACCTATAACTGCGACGGCCCTGCAAGTCACGTCGGCATCTATGTTGGAGACGGCATGATGATCCACTGCGGTAAACCGATACAGTACACATCCATTGAGACATCTTACTGGCAAGAGCATTTTTTGTGTTTCGGAAGACTTCCGGAACCATGAGAAAGGAGATTTATCAACATGAAGAAAGATTGGCGAAAAGTCCGCGAGGACATCAAGAAGACAGAGGCAAAGAAGCGCGAAGCTGAGGAGCAGCTCAGAGCACTTCATCAGCAGGCGCGTCAAGCGGAAAACGAAGAGATCGTTGCCGTGATCAGAGCCATGACCGAGAAAGGCGGCGATGTTATGCAGACGCTTAAGACGGTTCAGGAACAGCAGCGATCCTTCGAGCAGGCGCGCGGAACATTTACTACAAATCATGAAAGCGAGGTAGAAATCGATGATTAAGAACAGATTGAAGCACAAGGCGGCAGGAATACTTGCCGCCTTACTTATCACAACAACCATGACAGGTGCGGTCTGGGCAGATCCGCTTCCCGAGGAAACGACAACTCCCGAAGAGCCTGCCGCTACTGAAACCACAGAGACAACCCCTGCCGAGACTGAGCCCGTCGAGACTCAGGCACCGGTTATCCCCGAAGAGACAGGCGCACCGACCGAGTACGGTTTCGGTCTTACTCCTACGGGCAACATGGCATTGCAGGACGATATCGAAGGCGAAGATGCTCTGAGTATTGAGTTTCTGACAGTCACGACAAGAGATAACCACACATTCTATATCGTGATCGAGCACACCAAGAACGGCAACAATGTTCACTTCCTGAATCAGGTTGACGATGCAGACTTAAGAGCTCTTCTGTCCGATGAACAGGTCGCGGAGTACTTCCCCGAGGAAGGCTCTGAAGGCAGCGAAGGAACAGAGGGCGGTTCCGGTTTCTCCATCCTTGGCGGTGGTGATACCGAACCTGATCCCGACGAGAATCCTGAAGATACCGAGAAGAAAGGCGCAGGCAGCTCTATAACGATGCTTCTTGTCGTAGTCGGTGTGATTGCTGCAATCGGTGGTGGTTATTACTTCGTCAAGATCAAGCCGAAGAAGGACGGCAAGATCAATGAGGACGCCGAGTTCGAGGACGATGAAGAGTACGAGAAGGATCTTCCCGACGAGAACGAGGACGAAGAGTCCGAGGAATCTGAAGAGATTGAATCCGAGACCGAAGAGGAATCTGACGACGAGGAGTAAGACAACATGATATTTCATTCCTTTACGGGAGTTCCGCCTTAGCAAGCGTAGCTCCCTTTTTTATTCCCGAAATACTTAAGAAAGCGAGGTTTTGAAACAAATAATGAAACTTGTAATAGCAGAAAAACCGAGTGTCGGTATGTCGATCGCAAAAGTGATCGGTGCAACTGAAAGGTACGACGGTTATCTCGAAGGAAACGGCTATATCGTTTCATGGTGCTTCGGTCATCTGGTATCGCTCTGTCAGGCTGATGCTTATGACCTTAAGTACAAGAACTGGAACAAGGAAGACCTTCCTATACTTCCCCAAAACTTCAAGTGGGAAGTTACCTCAGATAAGGTATCGCAGTTCAAGATTCTTAGAAAGCTGATGTTCAGAAACGATGTCGATGAACTGATCTGTGCGACAGATGCCGGACGCGAGGGAGAACTTATCTTCCGTCTCGTTTATAACGAAGCCGGATGCACGAAGCCTTTTAAGCGACTCTGGATCAGTTCGATGGAAGATCAAGCGATCTGCGAAGGCTTTGATAACCTTCGTCCGGGTCACGACTTCGATAATCTCTACGATGCAGCAATATCAAGATCGGAAGCTGACTGGCTTGTTGGTATCAATGCCACAAGGCTTTTTACGACACTGTATGGCAGAAAGCTTACTGTCGGACGTGTTCAGACTCCGACTCTTGCAATGCTCGTAGACCGATCCGATGCGATCAAGAACTTCGTTAAGCAGAAGTACTTCAACGTGCATCTGTCATCTGAAGGATTTGAAGCCGTGAAGGAAAAGATCTTCGATGAGAATGAAGCCGACGTGATCGTCGATAAGTGCAGCGGACATACAGCCGTGATCACTTCCGTTACGAATAACAGGAAGAGCATCAATCCCCCGAAGCTTTACGATCTTACTACTCTTCAGCGTGAGGCGAACCGTTATCTCGGTATGACCGCACAGCAGACACTTAATGCTACGCAGTCCTTGTACGAGAAGAAGCTCGTTACTTACCCGAGAACGGACAGCAGGTTCCTTACCGAAGACATGGAAGATACAGCCAGGTCAATGGTAGAGATCGTACGTAAACTCTTCACATTTGGGAAAGCTTCGACGGGCGAGATCAATGTGAAGCGTGTCCTTAACAGCAAGAAGGTCACGGATCACCACGCGATCATCCCAACTGCTGAGGTAGCCAAGGCGAAGATATCCGAGCTTACCAATGCGGAGCAGGACATCCTGATGCTTATCTCCAAGCAGCTTTTATGTGCGACGGATTCCGCTCACATCTATATGGATACGGAAGTCCTTGTCACCTGTGCCGGCGAAGAGTTTAAGGCAAAGGGCAAGACCGTTATCGAGAACGGCTGGAAAAGTATCGAGAGGGCCTATCGCTCTTATATCGGAAACACAGATAAAAGTGACGATGAGAAAGAGCCTGCCGAGCTTCCTGAAGTTACAAACGGACAGACTCTTGAAAGCGTGGCTATGAGCAAGTCGGAGCACTTTACTTCTCCACCCAAGCCTTATACGGAAGACTCTTTGCTGTCTTCTATGGAAACGGCGGGAAACGAAGACTTCGACGAAGATACCGAGAAGAAAGGCATCGGTACTCCTGCTACCCGAGCGTCCATGATCGAAAAGATCATCTCCTGCCGTTACGCTGAGCGCAAAGGCAAGCAACTTATCCCTACCGATGCAGGTATCACCCTGATCAGTATTCTCCCGGAAGTTCTTAAATCTCCCAAACTCACGGCAGATTGGGAGAACTCGCTGATGCAGATAGAGCGCGGTGAGAAGAACGCGGAAGATTTCATGAACAGTATCTCGGTATTTACCGGCAACATGATCCGTTCCAACATGAACCCTTCTTCGGAAGCGGCAGGAAAGTTCGCGGATGCTTCTGTAAGAGAAACAATCGGCAAATGCCCTCGCTGCGGTTCACCCGTATATGAGGGACAGAAGAGCTTTTATTGCAGTAATAACGACTGCAAGTTCTTCATCGTCAAGGACAATAAGCTCCTTTCATCCATGAAGAAGAAAGTAACCAAGACATTGGTTGCAGGGCTCCTGGATAAGGGGCGCGTTCACGTTAAGGGACTTTATTCGCAGAAAAAGGACAAGACCTTTGATGCGGATATCGTCATGGAAGACACGGGTAAGTTCATCAATCTGAAGTTGGACTTCCCCGACAACAATAATCAATAATTTTAAGGAGGTATTTTAACAATGGAAAAGATGAATTACGACGAGTTTAAGAAGGAAGTGGAAGCTGTGATCAAGGACTATCTCCCTGATGAGTTCAAGGATGCCAAGGTTTCTGTAAATCAGGTCAGCAAGATCGGCATGACATACGATTCGCTGACCGTCAGACCCGAAGGTCAAGTTGCAAGTCCTGCCGCTAATCTCAATGCGTTCTTTGAGGACTATGAGGATGGCAAGCCTTTCGATGAGGTAATGGATAGCATCGCTGATGTAATCCAGATGGAAGCACCTGAGCAGATGAAGAATATGTCCTGGCTCCTTGATTACGATCAGGCAAAGGAACACCTCTTCATCAGAGTAAGCAACGCAGAGACTAATCAGGATCTTCTTGATAAGGCTCCGCACAAGGTCGTTGATGATCTTGTTATTACCTGCCACATCGCAGTAGATCAGGGTCCGAACGGTATGGCAAGCACGATCGTAAATAACGATCTTCTCGAGCACTTCGGAATTGATGAGAAGCAGCTTTTCGCTGATGCGATGGAGAAAAGCCCCGTGGTCATGCCCGTGAAGATGGATACCATGCTCAATGTCATTTCCGGCATGATGCCCGAGGCCGTATCTGAAGACATGATGATGGATCAGGACTTCCCCGGTTCCCAGATGATGATCGTCAGCAATACCGCGATGGTAAACGGTGCGGCGGCTATTTTTTACCCCGGTGTCATGGACGAGATCTCCGAGAAGCTCGGTGGCGACTTCGTTATGCTTCCTTCTTCTACGAACGAGGTAATTATCGTTCCTGATATGGGGGACTACAAGAACCTTGAGTCCATGGTTAAGGACATCAATTCAAGTTGTGTCGATCCCAAGGAGCAGCTCTCCGATCACGTTTATCACTACGACGCTAAGGAGAAGCTCTTCGAGAGAACGGACAAGTTCGAGGCAAGAAAGGCCGAGAAGGATAAGGCTCCTGCCAAGAAGTCTCTTCTGTCCGATCTTAAGGAGAAGAAGGCTCAGGTCGAGAAAATGAAGAAGACCGCACCGGTCAAGGCTCAGGCAAAGAAGACTGAGCAGTCACTCTGATGAAGGGAGGTAAATCTTATGGAGAAGCAGACAAAGAACACAGATGCCACATCCAAGAGACTTCAGAAGTACGCTGATGCACTGAAGAACTACGGCAAGAACAAGTGAGTTGATCTCACGAGTAAGTAAAACCGGCGGGGGTAGAGGATACTTTATCCCCGCTTTTTTATTCCAAAACAAGGAGGTTTACAGATGGAAAATAACACAGCAACAAAGGTAATGGAGCCTGATGAGGTCAGAAAGAATAAGGCTCAGGAGATCACTGACAGGCTCGAGACCGGTATAAAGGAGCTTTTCGACTCCGAGAAGTACGTGACCTGGCTTAATACCATGAGTAAGTTTCATGAGTACAGCCTGAATAATACGATCCTTATCGCGATGCAGAGGCCTGATGCAACCATGGTTGCAGGCTACACGCAGTGGCAGAAGGATTTCGAGAGAAACGTCAATAAGGGAGAGAAAGCAATCCGTATCCTTGCATGGAACCCTCACAAGGAGAAGGTCGAGAGAGATAAGATCG
>Ga0129306_1003426_pt1 | contig 11877 bp, 7 predicted proteins | sample P827metagenome_FD_94438 | JGI IMG/M metagenome (GOLD analysis project Ga0129306, IMG submission 94438) | Capybara group fecal microbial communities from Wisconsin, USA - P827 metagenome | ecosystem: Host-associated > Mammals > Digestive system > Large intestine > Fecal | place: USA: Wisconsin...
AAGCTTTACGTTAAGGGTGTTTTCGGTGGTGGAATAGTCCGAAACCAGCGGGTCGAGGCCGTAGATATACTGGGCGTAAGCGGCTTCCCCGGTCTTTCCGTTGTTAAATTCGATTAATGAACCTGCGCCGTTGGGAACCACGGTATACCCCGTTTCTTCCTTTGAAGCGGCTCCGAAATATCTTAAAAGCTGTATCCTGTATACGCTTCCGTTAAATTCCTTAATCTGTGCCGCAGGGACCGATACCTCCAGGTGATCGTCTGCGAGCCTGTATTCAAGGGGAATCTCGAAGCGGATGGAATCGTCCTTGTTTTCTCCCAGAGTGTAGATGTATCTGACACCTCTATCGATGCTCTCGACCTTCAGGTTTCCCTTGGAAACGCCTGCGCTGTAGGAATCGAAGGTACCCGTTATGATGTCGGAGTTATAGTACTGGACTATCATCTGGGACTTTAAGTAATCGACGTTTACCTTGTTGGCTACCGAGTCTTCATCAGCGTTTAAGGGATTGGAATAAACGGTCTTACCGTTTCTTTTGTCAAAAAGGGCAACGTAACCCGACTTTGTGTCCGTATAGAGCTTAAGTACGTCACTTTCCGCCACCAGATCCATACCGGCAACGTCTTTCCCGGGATCCGCCATGGGCGCATAGGCACGTCCTTCCTCATAGGTGCCGGCGGTCAGATATTTCTTATAACCGCTGTAAAACTGATAGTGCACCAGGTAATAGATCAGGTAGGAAAGTGCCGCGATCATTGCGACCGCAAGGATACAAAGCACTGTTTTCTTTACACGGCTCACAGGGAGCCTTACGCTTTTTTCTTTAGCCACGATCCCACCCCCTTAAGTCCTGAAGATCAGCTCGGTATATATGCTCTTAAAGAAGTTGAACACATGCCCGAGAAGATTCGACAAAAGCAGCATCAGGAAAATTATTATCAATAAAGCAAGGACCGTAAGGAACAGGGTTATGAGGGTCTTTCCCAGAGTGTAGTTATGGACCTGCATGATACCGATGAGCATCATGATAACGCCGTAAGCTATCCCGACTCCAAGGATGATCACATAAAAGGCCTGTTCGTCGTCCGCCACAAAACCGCTGATTACGGTAGAAAGAATGAGTACGAAGGTTATGGGGACCGTTGCATAGCCGATGGCTATGGCTATGTCCTTAAGCCTTCCCTCTCCGTTCATGAGACACGTTATGGACCAGTTGCTCACGCAGAGCAAGAGATAAAAAGCCAGCACTCCCATAAGCTCATAGAGACCGTCCACGGTTCTGGGGTCCAGATCGTTCACCACGAATCCCGCCAGAAGTCTGTTAGCCGTAAAGGAAAAGGAGAACGCGATCACCAGCAAAACGGCTATGGGTACGCTTCCGAGATTTCTGTGGCGGATCCAGTAATAACCGTCCATGGGATGTGTCAGTGTATACCAAAGATATTTCCATTTTTCCTTAGAAAATGCATCACGCATCCTTTACGACTCCTTTCTTTTTTCTTCTGATCCTCACAAAGACCGCTGCAGCAATGATTAGGACGGAAGCCCCCGTCAAAAAGAAACCTGCGTTCTTTCTGAGTATTTCGTTTCTGTATCTTCTGTAGGCTACGGAATAGTAGTCTCTTGCCATTCCGAGCTTTAAGTGCCGCATGGCTTCCCTGTAATCGCCGGCGGTAAGATATGCTTTTCCTATGCCCGTGTGGGCAAGTTCGTTGTTTTCATCAAGCTTTAAAACCTGTTCCCAGAGACCCACAGCCATGGCTTCGTCGCCGTCGTACCGGAGGGCCACCGCCCTGTTTATGAGATCTCCGTACTCTGAAACCTTGAAGGTCACCAGCTCACAAAGGGTTCCGTCCAGCACCACTATCCTGCCGCCGATATCCTCTATGGCGGTGGGAAGTTTGAAGGTTCCCGACTGGCTTCCCAGACCTCCGAAGATATAAAGAAGGTTTCCTTCGTGATCGTAGGTAAATACCCTGCCCCTGCGCCTGTCTATGCAGGAGTAGATACCGTTTCCCCTGTAGACCACATCCGTAAACTGGGAGGCTCCGGCATACTCGGTGATGCCCGCAATCTGAAGGTCACCGCCAACGTTTAAGTTGGCACCCTTCTTGATGACATCGGCTCCTCTGGGGTTTAATCGCCTTACTCCCTGTATTCCGTTGGCATCAAGATTGGTGGCGTATACAAAGCCGTCCGGGTCTATGTCAAGCCCCGTAAACTCCGTGGGAATGAAGAGCTTCTGTTTGGAACGCTCTTCCTTGGTGGCAAGTCTTTTCCAGAATTTGTCCCACAGAGAGATCTCCACGTTTATGGTTCCGAAGAAGCTTGAAAAATTGCCGTTGCTTTCAAATACCATGATGCCCTCGAACATGTTCTGGGCTATCACGTAAAGCCTGTCCGCATAGTCAACGGTTATGCGTAAAGGAGTGAAAACAAAGTTATCGTCAAGGCTTTCGGACGTGGGATTCTCCACGACCCTGACAAAATCGTGGTTCTTTTTAAGCACCACCACTCTTCTGTTCTGGGAGTCCGCAATATATATTTCCCCTGCCTCCGAAACGCATACACCGGCAGGTTTGTTGAAGCTGTCTTCAGAGCCTTTATTGTCAAATGTGGATATTATGTCAACCACTTTGTCCATCCGGTTGTTAAGGATCACGATCCTGTTGTTACCGGTGTCGGCTATGTAGATAAGACCTTCTTCGTCCACACAGATATCCTGGGGAGAAAGAAGCTTTCCCACCTCTTCGCCGTTAAACAGGTACTTTTCCACGTTTATGTTTCCGTCGGGAATGTATGCCGCCGGAGTAAAGTGGATGTACTCCCTGTAGTCATAGTTGTAGGAATCGTAAGGAAGTCCCGCCGCAAAGGCTTTTGTCCCCGTGAGGCCCAACAGGATGGCTGCCGCCGTCAGGGCAGTGAAGGTTTTGATCAAAAAGTTTTTCTTCATGTCCGCCCCCTATTCCTTCATACCCGATGTGGTCATGGTCTCCAGCACGTTCTTCTGGCAGATAAGGAAGAAGGTAATGGGAACCGCCGCGATGATAAAGGTTACCGCCGCCGCTGCGCCCGCTCTTGCGGTACCGCCTGCGGAAATCTGGAAAAGCGCATACTGTAAGGGCTTTAATTCCTCGTCCCGTAAGAAGGTGGATCCTGTATTTCCCCACATCTGCTGGAACTGGAAGATGGCCAGTGTAAGCCAGGCAGGCTTAACATTTGGCATCACTATCTTCCAAAAGATCTGCCACTCATTGGCTCCGTCCAGTCTGGCGGATTCCATAAGAGAGTCCGGCAGCTGCTCCATGAACTGCTTCATGAGATAAAGCCCCATACCGAAGGAGCATGCAGGGAGGATCAGCGCCAGGTACGAATTGTTGATGTGAAGCCAGGAAATGATCATGTACTGGGGGGTCTGGGTAACGGTCCAGGAAAACATCATGGAAAGCACTACCATGGAAAAAAGAATGTTCTTTCCGGGAAAATCATGCTTTGCCAGGGGATAAGCCGCCAGAGACGCTATGAGCACGTGTCCCACCATACCGCCGCCGGTAATGATGATGGTATTCAAAATGTATCTTGAGAAGGGTACCCAGGAATCGTTCATGAGTCTGAAAAGATCCGAGAAGTTCTCAAGAGTGGGGTTCTTTACAAATATCCGGGGCGGGAACTGAAACAGTTCGTCCAGGGGTTTTAAGCAGTTGTTTATCACCATCACCAGGGGAAGGACCATGGCCAGACCGCAGATCACCATCAGTACAAAAAGCATGGTATTTCCCGCCATTGAACGGTTTACGCGTTTTTCTCTCGGCTTAAAGAAACGGGTTCTTGCTTTTGCCATATCACTCACCCACCCTTCTTAAAAGCTTCTGTACCAGCTTGTTGGAGCCCACCATCAGGATAAAGAGCACCGTTGCGATGGCGGAGGCATAACCCATCTCAAAGCGTACGGTTCCGTAGTCAAGAAGATGCGTTACCACAGTGGCGCCCGCGTAGTTTACCGACGGATTGCCCGCCAGCTGCAGGGAAACGTCCGCAATGGCAAAGGACTGGGTAATCTGCATGACCGCACCGAACATAAGCTGTGGTCTCATGGCGGGAAGAGTGATGTACCAAAGTTCCTGCCAGCGGTTCTTTATGCCGTCGATGGCGCCCGCCTCATAAAGGGACTTGTCCACCGTCTGCAGACCTGCGATAAAGGAAAGGAAACCGGTTCCCAGAGACAGCCAGAGCTGTACCACTATGAGCATGGGAAGCACATACTTTTCCGTCTTCATCCAGATGACCGCCTCATCCAGAATCCCCAGTTTTAACAAAATACCGTTTAAGTATCCGTATCTGTCTCCCGAAAGGATCAGGTTCCAGACCACAAAGGCGTTACCGCAGATACTGGGGGCGTAAAAGATCAAGGTCAGAAAGGCTCTGAGCCAGCCCTTGAATTCGTTGATGATCCAGGCAAAGAGGAGGCACAGGAAATAACTCACGGGGCCCGTCACCACCGCCAGAACCATGGTGTTTTTTAAGGATTTAAGGAAAATATCGTCTTCTAAGAAAAGCTTGATATAGTTTTTCCATCCGATGAATTCGGGCATTTCCAGCATGTTGTAGTAGGTAAAGGAAAAGAAAATGCTCATAACCACCGGCAGCACCGTAAAGAAGAAAAACATAACGAAGTACGGCGCCAGCATGAAATATGAAGTTTTGTTCCTTCTTATCCTGAACGCCAGGGAAGACTCTTTCATCGTGTTCTCCTTTCCTACTTTCTCTTACCGTCGAGTTCGAGTTCTTCACGCTTGTAATCGATCTCGGCGTTTATGTATATTACCTTGTCCATCAACTCTTCTCTCGGGAGAGCCGTATCGGGCAGTGTCACCACGGTATAAAAGGCATTGTATACGTTTCTCCAGGAATAATAACCTCCGGGAACCTGGGGGATTCCTTTCGCCCAGTCCATGGATGACTTAAGGGTCTCAAAATCCTCCACCGGCCAGGGCATTCTCAAAAAGGCGTTGTAATTTGCCGTGGGAACTCTGGCCGCACTTCCCATCAGGCCTTCCATTTCACGGCCGTACCTTGTCTGTGTCTCTTCTGAAGTCCACCACTTGGCAAATTCCCAGGATGCCAAAGGTTCATCCGTGTCTGCCATGATCATGGTGGCAAGGCCCGTGCAGGCCACGGAATGATCCACCGTTCCGTCGGGTTTCTTTGTTCCCGGAATCTTTGTAAAGCTCCAAAGACCTGCAATATCGGGTGCGGAAACCGCGAAATTGTTGTAGGTCGTATAGTCGGCGATCATAAGGGGACATTCACCGGTCCTGAAGCGCTCCTCCACGGAAGTTTCTTTGTCCAGCTTATAATCCGTGTAATATTCGCAGAAATCCTTGAAGGTGCTCACGGAGATGTCTGAATCCAACTCCGAAGCAGTTCCGTCGTCGTTGTAATATCTGCCTCCATTCTGATAAAGAAGGGATGCAAAAAGCTGTTCGTTGGGCATCATTCCGAATTCCATCTGGTTCTTTGCAAGGACCGTCATGGCAACCTTCACTTCGTCCCAGGTCTCGGGAACGGAAAGACCGATCTCCGAAAGAATGTCCTTTCTGTAAAACATAACGGGATAAGTGATGGTCTCGGGAAGGGCGTATACCGCTCCGTCATAGGAAAACTGAGTATTTGACGCCTGAGGGAATCTTGCGAGTACCTCCTCTATGTCAGGGAAGCCCGAAAGATCCAGCACCGCGTTTCTTATTCCATAATTGACCGGAGTATCGTTGCCTGTAAAAAGCACGGCTCCCGCCACACCGTTGGTGTTTGCCACCTGAATTGCCACGTCGGGTCCTTCTCCCACCAGACTTGCTTTAAGGAGTGTGGACATGTCCACCAGCTGCACGTTTACGCTGATACCTGTCCTGCCGGTGAAACTTTCGTCGATCAGGGCCTTTATCACATTTGCCTGGTCACGCCCCGAACCCACCCACAGGGTGATGGCTTCCGTGTCTTTGTCCTTTGAAACGGAACCGATGTTGTTATAGTCGATGACAAAGGAATAAAAGAGTCGTGACATTTCGTAGCCAAGGCCGTCAAAGAACCCTCTTCCCCTGTATTTGATCTTTTCCCCGGGAGAATAGATGTTTATCCTGTCTATCTGCAGGGGCTGGCTTATTACCTGGGTGATCCAGTTACCGAGGGCCCGGACATTTATCTTGAAAGAAGAAATGGTACGGACCATGTATTCTTCGTCCTTGATAAGGTCGTTTAACTGGTCTCTCATGGTAAGGAGCACCGTCTTTTTGTCGGTATTCTTCGAAGCCACCGCCTCAAGTCTTGAGAGTGCTTCGTTTACGATATCCCTGGCCTCGGTGAGTTCCGCGTTTAAGTTCGGAAGCACGCTTGCCAGCTGATAATCTCTGTAGGTATCAGGATTGACGCCCGTAACCTTGATGACTCTCCGATAGATGGAATTAAGATTCTTAACAGCCTCCTCCACCAGGCCCACGATCTCGGAAAAATCTCCCAGCACCGTCTCCATTCTCAAAGTGTGGTGTCCCTCTTCAAGGTAAAAGGAATAGGCCTCGTTCTTTGTATCTTTAAGAACATCCTCGCGCCAGCTGTTGGAGTAATCAAAGGCGTAGGCGCTCATTTCCGAGAAAGGAACACTGCCGTCTATGCTTATGCGACGCGAAACGTGAATGCCCCTTGAGAAGCTCTGTCTGTCGTATAGAGATATGTTGTAAAACCCCGTTTCCGGCACATCGAATTCCCACTCGATCCACTGGCCCACCAGTCTCCAGGAATTTCCGCCCACGGAATTGTTTAAAAGTGCCTTGGGGCTTGAAGGGCTTACGGAAGGCGAGGACTGATCCTGCACGGGATAAAGCATCTGTGACGAGGTCCTTGAGGCGTTTTCGCCCTCGACAGTCACCACAACTCCCGCGGTATCGGAAGCTCCAAGTTTTTCAAACCCGGCTTTTACCTCTGAATAAGGTCTCGGAGATTCCTCGTTGTCAAAAACAATGCTTTTTAAAAGCATGGGCTCTCTTACGGAAAGAAGGGTCACGGTGTGATCGCCTTTGGACAGATATACGGACAGGGGCTCCGTCACATAACCGTCACTGTCGTAGGCAGGCTCCCTCATCCATTCGGGGGCCTCCGCCATTCCGGGCTTGTTGTCGTTGCCCTGATTGTCCTTTGTCCAGATATAACCTGCGGATTCTCCGTTCTTTTCCGCGTCATATTTCCATACTCTGTGAAAGCTCACCAGCGAGAGTTCCGCATAGGGAAGCTCTCCGTCGATAAAGATGCTTCTCTCGATGTCCGCGCTCTTTCCCTCCACCGGATAGTACTCAAGAGTGATGTTGTAAAATCCTTCTTTTTCCACCGAAAAGTCCATCTCGATAAGAGAATTCTCGGAGGTAAGCACGCTTTTGCCGGAGGATCCTTCGAAATTCGTGTAAAATTCAGGGTTCACGGAAAGGCCGTTCTCTTCGTACCTGGTAAAATCAGAGGCTTCAACGACGATCCTTTCTTCCGGATACTGTTCTTTAAAGCCGTTTCTATACTCCTTGAAGGAAAGGGAATCCGGCAGGATCGAATAGGTGCTGACGATATCCTCGTAGTCATCCATGGAATGCGGGGTCTTTGCGGATACCGATAAGCCCCTGCCGCTTCCTGCGGTCAATATGAGCAATATTGCGACCAGAAGACCGGCCGCGGCACGTCTTAACGTTTTCTTCATAAACTCCCGTATCCTTTCGTTACTTGCTTCGAATCCTGTAGGTCTTAAGATCCGGCAGTTCGTCAAGAGTCAGGACCTTCTCATGGTTGTAGATCTTACTCATGACCTCTGCTTCTGTGTATTTGTCCGAATAGACCGTCTTGATCCCTTTGTCGATGACAAATTCGCCTTCCCAGGTGCAGAAGAATCCCCACATGGCTCCGTCCCGCACCGCGGCGTCGATGTCCGGCATGGTACCGTTTTCGGAAAGCACTATCATCTTTCCGGGGCCCACCCATTCATAAAGTTCCAGATATTTTGCTATGTGGGAGGCATATTCATGCTCCCCGGGATATATGTCGGTACCCACCATATCCACGTATTCGTCACCCGGGTACCAGTCTTTGTCCTGGCCGTTCCAGACCCAGATGAGGTTGTCAAGTCCGTAGACTTCGGTGAGCTGCTCGTACATGAGAATATAGAGCTTCTTGTAGGCTTCGGGGCCGTATGCGCCCCACCAGAACCATCCGCCTGCCGCCTCGTGCAGGGGCCTCCAGAGTACCGGGATCCCTTCGTCCTTTAAGATCTTTAACTGTTCTGCCAGGATCCTTATATCATCAAGAAGGAGCTTCATTCCTTCTTCGTCTTCACCGTTCATGATCTTGTCAAGGGGGATGTCCACCGCTTCCTTGTAGAATCCCTTCCACCAGATGCCGGTTATGTATTTTTCGGGCGCCAGCCAGTGATAACACATGGTGACGATGCCGCCCTTTTCCCACACATCCTTCGCATTTTCCACGGAAGGGTGGGTAAAGTCATTGTCAAGGGCCGTCCGGTTGCAATGGCCCATTTCAAGTCCGATGACCGCAGGAGCCTTGCCTCCGTTCTTTTCCTTGAGTTTGAAAACCTCCCAGCTGCCAAAGCCCCCTTCCCCGTACTGCCCGGAAAGGATGTAACTGCCGTAGATATCGCAAAGATAGGACATGAGCCGTTTGGCATTGTCACTCGCACCCGGATTTGAAAGTTTGGGAGAAACCTTGTAAAGGTCCTTCGGAAGGGGATCGCTTTCATAGACCGTAAGCTTGTCCCAGTCTATCCAGCCCCAGTTTTTGGAAACCTTTATCCCATGCTCTCCAGCAGAAAGAAAGACTCTCTGTAAGACTGCTTCTTCAAGTTCACCCGATTCGCAAAGAATGTTTCCCTGCTGAACGCCGTCCACAAAAACAAAGTTTTCTTTGTGCCCGCCGCCGGATCTTACGGTAAAGGAAAGATCGTAAAAGCCGTCCTTCTCAGTTTTCACCGTGACCTCACAGGAATCGCCGTCATTCTTAAAGCCCGTTACGTATCCGTTTCCGGAAAAAGCATCCGATCCGTCTTTCGCGTTTACATTGCCCACAAAAACACCTTCCTCCGCTTCCACCAGACTTATGGGTTTTTTATCGGTTTTTTTCTGTTTTCCGCCGGCTCCCGCCACGGTTTTACCTCCTGCGCATCCGGTCAGGGTCAAAACCATTGCAAGTGCCACAGCCAAGGCCTTTTCCATTCTTTTCATGGGATCAATCCTTAATATTTTGTAACTTAACAAAATGTACAATTTAGCAAAAGTTGGTAGTTTTTTAGTACTATATTTCACTTCTTGGTAAAAAAGAGTAAAAAAAATAAAGATAAAGCTGCCTGCTTTAGTATGAGATTACAAGAAGATTCCCGCGTTTTCAAGGATTTTTGAAATGTTTGTCAGAAACCGCCAATAACCTTACGAAGATTTGTTGATAATCACAATTATAACTGTTTTTGTTAGGTTACAAATGCGATTTATGAATATAAAAAAAGAGCCCCGAATCGAAATTCGAAGCTCTGTGATCTGTCCGTCGCGATCAGTTGACCGAAACAAGGTGTATCAGTTTTGAATGATAATCTCCCCAGAACTGTTCCATGGGGATTCCCGCGTACATAAGCACATCTCCGGCATATTCCCTGCCGGTTTCTTCGTCCCTGTATGTGCGGGCGGGGTCAATACCCTGAAGCTTTAAACGACGGTCCTTGCAATTCGCCTGTCTTGTAACGTCAACGTAGGTTACAAGTATTTCGGAATCATCCTTTGCTTTTACCATCCAGGCGTCATAGAGATTGTTTTCGGAGAAAGAAGCAAGTCTGTAGTAATCTCCCTCTCTCACCAGATCGTTGTATTTGTGGTAGGTTGCGCACTGCTCGGGGATCATGTTGCGATCTGCCTCAGGTATTTTCGTAACATCCAGCTCATACCCGAAGGTTCCGGCAAGAGCAACGTTTCCTCTGGTATCAAAGGGCGTTACACGACCCACCGCGTGGTTGGGGCAGTCTGAGACGTGGGCTCCCATGGTAGAAAGGGGGAACACCAGCGCCGTACCCTCCTGGATCCTTAGGCGTTCGATGGCATCCGCATTGTCGCTGGTCCAGATCTGAGGGCTGTAATAAAGCATGCCTGCGTCAAATCTGGCACCGCCGCTTGAACAGTTCTCGATAAGAAGTTTCGGGAATTCGTTGACCAGTGCTTCCTGCATGCTGTAAACCGCCAGCATGTATCTGTGCAGAAGCTCGCCCTGGCGGTCTGCGGGAAGTCCGAGGCTTGCAAGGTCCGAAAGGGGTCTGTTCATATCCCACTTGAGATACTCGATATTGGCACTCTTAAGGATTCTTCTTACAGAATCAAGAATGTAATTCTTTACTTCGTCACGGGTAAGGTCCAAAACAAGCTGGTTTCTTGCAAGGCAGGCCTTTCTTCCCGGAACCTGAATTGCCCAGTCGGGATGCGCTCTGTAAAGGTCCGAATCGGGGCAAACCATTTCGGGTTCCATCCAGATACCGAACTTAAGGCCCAAAGCATTAACGCCGTCAACCAAAGGCTTTAAACCGCCCGGAAGTTTTTCTTCGTTAACGTACCAGTCACCCAGGGAGGAATTGTCATCGTTTCTTTTTCCAAACCACCCGTCGTCCATGACCAGCATCTCAATGCCGAGTTTTGCGGCTTCCTTTGCAATGTCCAGAAGCTTCTCGGTGTTGAATTTAAAGTAGGTCGCCTCCCAGTTGTTAAGAAGAATGGGACGTTTTTTATCTTTGTATGCGCTTCTGATGAGGTGGCGTCTGTAAAGGTCGTGGAAGGTTCTGGTCATATGACCGAGGCCGCGATTCGAATAAACGCTTACAACCTCGGGCGCAGTAAAGGATTCGCCGGGGTTTAACTTCCACCTGAAATGATAGGGGTTGATACCCATGGTGACTCTCACGCGGTTAAACTGATCGAGGAAGGCGTTTGCGAGAAAGTTTCCCGAATAAACAAAGGAAAAAGCATACACCTCGCCGCCGGTCTGGGAAATATCCTTTGAGGTAAGTGCGATAAAGGGTGATTCCTGCGCACTGGATTCTCCGCGGATGGAGGCTATTCCCTGGGAGCCGTGGCCGATCTTTCTGTATTCGATCCTACGCTCTCTGGCCCAGGTGCCGTGGAGGGTCAGAGTGCTGTAATCATCGTTTTCCACGTCAAGGCTGGTTGACATAATTTTAGTTATGTAAACATATTTTTCCGGGTCCTCATTGGTCACCTTAACGCTTCTTACGATGGCGTCAAGCCCTTCAAATACCGAATAAGTAAGGGTCAGCTTCAGCTTCAGGAGCTTGTCTTCGACCACCACGTCAAGGCTTTCGCACTCGCTTTCTTCGCCGAAGGTAGCGGGAAGATCCGGAAGTTTCTTTTTGCCCTTATAGATTGTGTGGTTTACATAACCAAATTCAGAGGTGTTGTATCCCTCGACCGTCTCGATCTCAAATGCGGTTTCTCTTAAGTCTCCCGCACCTGCGGAAGGATATTCCATCGGCGTACAATCTAAGAAGCTGCTCTTTTCTCTGAGTCTCTGCGAGGGTCGGTTTCCCTCCGTCCCGGCCAGATAAGAGACTCCGTTCCCTTCAAGCTTCGGGCCGTAATAATAATGAATGAGATATCCGAAATCATCCTCCACACCGAAAATATAGCTGGTGTTTTCGGTATCCAGTTTGAATATCCGTTTTTCTAAGTCAAATCCGATCATGGGTAACCTCCCGATATTATGATTGTTAATTATTTACCGATGCATTATTGCGCCCTGCGGATGATCTCAAAGCACATCCTGCCGTTGTGGTAAGGACATTTCCAG
>Ga0129306_1003427_pt1 | contig 11872 bp, 12 predicted proteins | sample P827metagenome_FD_94438 | JGI IMG/M metagenome (GOLD analysis project Ga0129306, IMG submission 94438) | Capybara group fecal microbial communities from Wisconsin, USA - P827 metagenome | ecosystem: Host-associated > Mammals > Digestive system > Large intestine > Fecal | place: USA: Wisconsin...
GGATCAGCCGCTTCAAATCTGTCCCGGACTTTATCAGAGATCTGACAGAGGGCAAAACAGAATAGAAAAAAGGCGGCGGGATCAGGTGAGGCCGTCTTTTCTCTACGCACGGCGAGCAAGCCGTTTCTTCTCAATCCACCGCGTTTGCAGAAATCAGCGTTCCAAAAGCTCGATCTCCGTCATCATCATTCCCGGACTGCTTTCCGGAGGATTGGAGCGGAGGGCATGACCGTTTGCCTGCGGGGCGAAGTTTGCGGAGTAGCACATAATCATCTTCCGCCCGTCCGGGGAGATGAATTTCGTCGGGAAGTTCACGAAAAACGCCTGCTCGCCGAAGGATCTCATTGTTCGGGTTCGTTTTCCAACTCAAAAGAACCTTTTATTCCTCCGCAAACAGAATACTCTCACAGTATTCCCTGATCTGAAGACTGTACCACACCTTTCGCTGGAAGTCCAGAAACATTTCTGTGAACTCGGCCCTCGGTTGTACCGAGCCCTACGTCGTAAAACGGAACGGGTTATCTCCATAGTATCTTTTTCGATGAACCCAGCGCAAAAAAGTCAGGCACGATTTGCCGAATCGTACTTGACTATTTTGCAAATCTGTGCTATACTGGAACGCGGAGGTGATCGGATTGTTTATCGGCAGAGAGCGGGAGATGGACTCCCTTAACAAACTATACTCATCCGACAAGTTTGAGTTTGTCGTCCTTTACGGCCGCAGACGGGTTGGAAAAACAGCGCTTATCACGCATTTTATCGAGGGAAAACCCGCCGTTTACTTTGTCGGCGTCGAAAGCAACGCCAAGCAGAATCTTGAAAACCTCAGCAAGAGCATCATCGAATATGCAAGCGGTCTGAATACCGAAACGTCTTTCCTGTCTTTTCAGGCAGCCCTTGAAACCGTTTTCCGTCTTTCCGAGGAGAAGCGTCTCGTTCTGGTGATCGACGAATATCCCTATGTGGCAAGGGCATCCAAGAGCCTGGCTTCGACGCTCCAGCTTCTGATCGACCGGCACAAAGATCATTCGAAGCTGATGCTGATCCTCTGCGGTTCCTCCATGTCCTATATGGAGAATCGTGTGTTGGCATACAAGGCACCGCTGTACGGCAGAAGAACCGCACAGATCAAGCTCCTTCCCTTCGACTTCGAGGAGACCTGCCGCTGCTTCGGGAACTATTCCGCCGAAGAGAAAGCGCTTGCCTACGGGGTCGTGGGCGGTACGCCGCAGTATATTCTTCAGATGAACGAGCGCCTCAGCATCGAGGATAATATCAAGAATACCTTCCTGAACACCTCGTCCGCCCTGTATGAGGAACCGACCAACCTCCTGAAACAGGAAGTCAGGGAGCCGGCAATCTATACGGCAATCATCACCGCCATCGCGGGCGGCGCATCCCGTATGTCGGAGATTTCAAACAAGGTCGGGGAAGACACCAACGTGTGTTCCGCATATCTGAAAAATCTCGTATCCCTCGGCATCGTGCAGAAAGAATCCCCCTACGGCGAAAAAGCCTCGAAAAAGTCCGTTTATGCAATCGATGACAATATGATCCGCTTCTGGTACCGCTTTGTCCCCGAGAATTCATCCCTGATCGCACGCGGGGCGGCAGATCTCGTTTACAGGCGGATCGAACCCCTGCTGTCGGACTATATGGGAAAGGTCTTTGAAGACATCTGCACACAGTATCTCTGGAAGCTGCTTCTGAGCGGTGAATCTCCGGTGGAGTTTTCTTCTCTCGGGCGGTGGTGGGGCGCGAATCCTGCAAACAGACGTCAGGAGGAAATCGACATCATGGGTGAGGAGGACAAGGATACCGCTTTATTTGCCGAATGCAAGTGGACAAACGAATCCGTCGATCTGGGCGTGCTCGAAACCTTGGTCATGAGAAGCAATCTGTTCCCCTACACCCGGAAGCACTTTTTCCTCTTCGCCAAGTCCGGCTTTACCAAAGGATGCTGGGAAAAAGCGGAAGAACTCGGCAATGTGGAGCTTGTGAAATATACGGATATCTTAAAGAGGTATCTATAAATATTTCTTTCTCTCCAAGGACAAGACAAGAATTCCGACGTGTGACCACCGCTTCACGCCCCTTCTGTCAGCGAAACAAATGACCCGCCGCGACCTTTTCCACCGCCAGAGCGGCGCAGTGCGCAGGCTTCAGCCTGTGGGAAAGTCCGGCGGAGATGCTTTTTCTCCGAGGTGTTTATGTCGGGCTAAAAAAAGGGGGAGCGTCTTCAGCTCATGGAAGGTATCGAGGATCTGCCAGAGGTCAGAGCAGAATAGAAAAAGGCGGCGGGATCCCGTTCGAGAAACCGTCGCCTGATTTCGTTTTTGCGCCTGCCTGTGAGCCCCGACAGCGGCCTGTGTCGGGCTTCTCAGCGGGTGGGAGCGTTGCTGCCTGACCACATAGCACCCACCAAATCGCCCGGACGGGGCGGACAGGGGTCCGTCACTGTACCACATCCTCCGTCGGGTTCTGCCGTCAGGATCTCCATCATCATCTGCGCACAGAGGACGAAGCCTTTGCCGAAGAGGTCGCGGTCGCTCTCGACGGACAGATCGGCGGGCGTTCCTTTATTTCTCCGCCAGCTCGATCTTGAAATACACGGGGCGCAGGCCGTCGTTGCAGCAGGAAACCGCGGTGTACGGCTCGCGTATCCAGTCGCCGTAGAAGAACCCGTCCGCCCCTCCCCCGTTTGCCAGCGCGAACACATATTGAAAGATGCACTTCCACGCCGTGTCGCAGAAGCCGTCGGGCTTTTTCAGATCGGTAATGAAGACCTGTCCTTCCTTCATCGCCGTGCAGGGACCGAGTCCGGGCATGGCGTACCGTTCGGCAAGATCCTTCTCAAAGCTCGTTTTCAGAACCATGATTTTTACCTTTTTCATGCGCTTCTCCTTTCCCGCAGGGCCGATTTACCCCCTGCATCCGCTCAATACCAGTCGTGCTTTTCGCCACGGTCGAGGGCGGCGATCCGCTCCATTTCGCCGTCCGTCAGTTCAAATCCGAACAAATCGAGGTTCTCCCGGATATGCTCCGGGTTGGAGGAGCCGGGAATCACGACGATGCCCCTCTGCAGATCCCAGCGCAGGATCACCTGCGCGGAGGACACGCCGTGGGCTTCGGCGATTTCGGTAATGGTTTCGTCCCCAAGCAGCTCCGCCGTATAGCCTCTTCCGCCGAGCGGGTACCAGCACTGGACGACGATCCCCTTTTCCTGAATGAACGGAACCACGTCCTGCTCCTGATAGTAGGGATGGATCTCATTCTGTATCAGCGCGGGCATGACGCCGACCTGCGGCAGAAATTCCGTCAGCTCTTCCCGATACCAGTTGGACAGCCCGAGGGAGCGGATCTTTCCTTCTTCGACATACCGCTCCATGGCCTGATATGCCTTCACGTCACCCGTGCCGGGATGGTGCAGAAGCATCATGTCGATATACCCGATGTCCAGCTTTCCCAGTGCCATGTCGATGGCGGCCTCGGGATCGCCGAACTGACTCGGATAGATCTTGGTGATGACGAAAATCTCCTCGCGGGCAATCCCGTATTCCTCCATGCCGCGCCGCACGCCCTCTCCCACAGCTTCTTCATTCCCATACATATACGCCGTGTCGATCAGCCTGCCGCCGTTCTCGAGAAGCGCCATGACGGAATTGACGCAGGTTTCGTGATCGAGCGCATAGGTCCCGAGGCCGAGGATCGGCATGGTGTATCCGCTGTTCAGAAGAACGGTTTTGTTTTCAAAGTCGAACATACCAACCTCCGCGTCAGATTCCCGGCTCTCCCCTGCGAACGTTGTTTCCGAAGGAGAATCCGCGGTTGTGTCCCGTATCTTTGCCGGCTCCGTTCCCGTCTGAACTGTCCCGCACGACGGGAGAAGCAGGGCAAGAGCGGACAGCAGAAAAGCCTTCATGAAACGGTTTCTCATCCTGCTCCGTCCTTACCGCAGATACTCTCCGAAAAACGCCGCCAGCTTATCAAACGGGATCGCTCCCTTCCCGCCGCCGTCGTAGAGGTCGGTGTGGGTCGCGCCGGGGATGATGAGCAGCTCCTTGTTGTCGGCGTACTTCGAGTCCTTCACCATATCGGCGTAGGCGTCGCGGCCGAAATAGCAGGAGTGGGCTTTGTCCCCGTGCATCACCAGCACCGCCGAGCGGATCTCGTTCGAATACCGAAGGATCGGCTGATTGAGGAAGGATTCACAGCCGACGACGTTCCAGCCGCCGTTGGAGTTGAGGGAACGGGGATGATACCCGCGGGAAGTCTTGTAGTAATCGTAGTAGTCCTTCACGAAATACGGCGCGTCCTCGGGCAGGGGATCCACCACACCGCCGCCGAGCTTGTATTTCCCGGACCGGAGGTCTTCCAGCCTCTGCGCGCACATCGCCTTCCGCTTTTCATACCGCGCCTCTTCGCTGTCCTCGGAATCGAAATATCCCTTCGCGTTGACGCGGGTCATGTCGTACATAGTGGAGGCGACCGTGGCTTTGATCCGGGTGTCGAGGGCCGCCGCGTTCAGCGCCATGCCGCCCCATCCGCAGATACCGATGATCCCGATGCGGTCCGGATCAGCCGACTCGCACAGGGAGAGAAAATCCACCGCCGCCATGAAATCCTCGGTGTTGATGTCCGGGGACGCCATATACCGGACCGCGCCGCCGCTCTCGCCCGTGAAGGACGGGTCGAAGGCGAGGGTCAGAAAGCCCCGCTCCGCCATCGTCTGGGCATAAAGTCCGGAGCACTGCTCCTTCACCGCGCCGAAGGGCCCGCATACCGCGATGGCCGGGAGCTTTCCCTCCGCGTTCTTCGGGGCGTACAGATCCGCCGCCAGGGTGATCCCGTACCGGTTCACAAAGGTCACCTTGCTGTGATTGACTTTCTCGCTCTTCGGAAAGGTCTTGTCCCATTCCGCGCTCAGCTTCAGTTCTTCCTTGATGATCATTTTTCGTTCCTCTCTTTCATTTCCTGTTCGATCTGCCGGATCACCGTGTCGATCCGGTCCACTTTTCTCTGGCTCTCGTGCACCTCGTCCATGAGGGCGCACCGCTGTTTCCGGAGAGCCTTTTTTAACTCTTCGAGCCGTCCCGCCCGGCAGAGAAGAAGATCCTCTTCTCTTTGCAGCATTCCGGCCAGTCTGTCCGTGTACGTTTCCGTTTCCGTCTCCATGCTGTCGTTCTCCTTTGACTTGCAAATTCATTATATCACCTTGACAGCCGGCGCGCTAATGGTTATAATGAATATCATGATATGCTTGATTGGAATAACAGGAGGATCTCATGGAACTCAGAACGCTCCGTTACTTTTTAGCCGTCGCAAGGGAGGAAAACATGACCCGCGCAGCGGAAATCCTGCATGTGACGCAGCCCACGCTGTCCAAAGCCCTCCGCGCGCTGGAGGACGAGCTCGGGAAAAAGCTCTTCGAGCGGCACAGCTTTTCGATCTCGCTGACCGACGAAGGGGTACTGCTCCGAACCCGCGCGGAAGATCTCATTGCCATGGCGGACAAGATCGAGGGGGAGTTTCTCGCTCTGGACGACATCACCGGCGGGGATTTGTATTTCGGTCTGGCCGAATCCTTCGGGATCCGATATCTCGCAAGAGAGCTTCGCATCCTGAAAGCACAGATTCCCGGTTTGAAATACCACATCACCAGCGGCGACACGGAGCAAGTCACGGAAAAGCTCGACAAAGGGCTCTTGGATTTCGCGGTGGTCTGCGACGAGCCGGACCGGCGAAAATACGACTTTCTCGTCTTTCCGGAGGTGGATCTCTGGGGCCTGATCCTCCCGGCCGACACGCCGCTTGCAAAAAAAGAGACCGTCACGGTGGACGATCTCGTCGGGCTTCCGCTCTTCACCTCGCGGCAGGCGTGGGAAGGCGATATTCGTGTATGGGCCGGGGAACGGTGGGAAGAACTGACGCTGGAGGGGTCCTTTCGGCTCGCCTACAACGCCTCCCTGTTCGTGCGGGAAGGGCTCGGGGCGCAGCTGACCTTCGAACATCTCGTGGACACCTCCCCGGAGAGCGGTCTTGTCTTCCGGCCCCTGTCCCCGCGGCTCGAGAGCAGGCTGTATCTGATCTGGAATAAGTTCGGGACCTTCACGCCCCTCGCCGAACGGTTTCTCCGGCAGATGCGGGAGGATTGCTCCTGAGAAGCAGCGGGCAGGTCCGCGCCGCAGAAACGCCCGTACCGCACCTTTCGCCGGAAATCCGGAAATAGTTCCGTTCACTCGTCGGGGCGGCCATACCGCTGTTTTCTCTTCGCCTCAACCACAAAGAGGGGGAATACATTGACAAATCAATGGATTTCCTGTATAATAGCATAATGAAAACAAGGGCTGTCTTCTGCTGACAAAAGCAGACAGCCCGCATCCATATTCAAGGGGGAAAGCATTATGAACTTTGCATGGATCAACCCGGGAGAAATAAAAGAGACAGAAGGCCGCATCGAAATATACGCTCCGGCACAGAGCGACTTTTTCTGCAACAACGGAGCGGTCGGCGAGGAAGGCATCACGCCGGAATCTCTCTGCAACGCGCCCTTTTACTACACGGAGCAGACAGGCGATTTCGTCCTGACCGTGCGCGTTTCCCACGACTTCCGCGATACCTACGATTCTGCGTCCGTGATGGTCATGGCCGATATGCAGAACTGGGGGAAGGCCTGCTTTGAGAAGACGGACTTCGGGACCCACGCGGCTGTGAGCGTCGTTACGAAAAACGGAGAATCCGATGACGCAAACGGATGCAATCTGGACGGAAATACGGCATGGCTGAGGATCTGCAGAGCGGGAAACGCGTTCTCGTTCCACTACTCCGTTGACGGAGAGCATTTCTATATGATGCGCTTCTTCACCCTGCTCGCAGGAGAGACCGTAAAGGTTGGACTGCTCGCTCAGGCTCCAGTCGGGAACGGCGGGCTGCGTGTCTATGAAAATCTCTGCCTCGAGAACAGAACCGTCAAGAATCTGCGCGCAGGCGTCTGATTTTCTGATCATCGCAGACACATAAAGCGGTTGAACTGATGGTATTCGTTCTGGCGTTATGCTCCTTAGGAACAAAACCACGCCAGGACGTCTTCATACGGAATCCTGATCTTCTTCATGAAGATATCTGTTCCTCATCGGCCTCCTGTCTGCGTAGATCCGGAATCGACGGGCTGTCATAGGATTTTTCCCTGCACATCGGGCAGGAGCAGTGAATCTTTCCCTTTGCCAGCCGTCCCGGGGTTCCTCCCGTCCATGCCCGGACATACTCCTCGCCGCCGATACGCTTTAGGATGTTTATGCTGTTCGGATCGGATTGGGGTGTGCTCCGCCGCCCGTCCGGTTCATGGTCCAGTTTTCTGTTAATCCCGTGTGTCTTCCCCTGTACCAAGCCTCTTTACAAAGAAGTATTCCGCGTAGCCCTCTGGGACGTTTTCGTAGCTGCCGACGATCTCATATCCGAGCGCTTCGTAAAAATCTTTCCCCTGCCAGTCGAATGTGTCCAGCCGGATCAACGTGGCTCCCATCTCGGCGGCACGGCGTTCCATCTCACGCATCAGCCGTGTCCCGTACCCCTTCCTGCGGTACCGTTCGTCGACAAACATCGTCGAAACATACATGATTTTGAACGTCGTGAAGCACGCGTCCAGTCCGGCCACCACTTCCCCGTCCTCCTCGATACCAATCAGAATGCGGCCCTCCATTTTGTAATGGATATGGCTCTCATCGAATGCGTCGAATTTGTCTTCGATCTCGGAAATCTGTCTTTTATTCAGATTTATGATTTTCATGTTCGGTCTTTCCTCTTCTCTCTTGACAAGATATGCTCTGTTTCCGGGTCGGATCTCCCATATTATTTCGTATTCTCCACCCTGCGGATCATACCGAGCACATCGTCCGAGGCGTTCTCGATGTTCATGATGAAATCCGGATGATCCTTTTTCCAGACCACGAAAAGCTCATGGACGAACGCCTGCCCGATCCCTCGCACCCCGGTGAAATCCAGCGTCGCTTCGCGGAACTGACCGATCAGGGAAGCGAGCCTCCGCGCTTCGGAACGGGATACCGGGAATCCGCTCGGGAACATGTGGATCATAGGGATCTGTGTCCGGTAGAAGCCTTCGTCCACACTGGAGAAGCAGTCGAAGATCTCCCGGACCATCTTTTTCGTTGTGTTGGAAAGCTGCATGAAGACACCGGTCCCGCCGAGATCCGGTATCCAGGATTGGACGTCTTCGAAATACTCTCTCTCGAACCGGGTCCCGCCGGAGACGATCACAAAGCGATCCATCATGTGGGAGGTAAAGAAGATCCCCTCTCCGGAATGACGATCCCGCGCGGTCGTGAATTTCCCTGCCAGCAGCAGGGACGCGCATGCGATGGCGCACAGCAGCTGGAAATTCGGATCCCGGATCCCCCCGCTCGATCCGGCTGATGAGACAGGCTGAACAAAGCGCCCGCTCCGCCAACACCCGTTGTGTCATCCCGACAACCTTGCAGTAGACTTAGCCCATGCCGGGCACACCACAAAAGGCGGCCGGACCGCAAAAGTCCGAACCGCACTTTTTGATACCCACATAGTTGTTTGAGTGGGCATATGACAGGTTTTTTGTGGATTGAAGCAGGAACAATCAATGGAATCGGGCACGGGTAAAATCATACCCTGTCCATGTACTCCCGGATCTGAGCCATCCGTTCGCTCTGCTTTACCGAGAACGGACAGCGGCTGTCGCAGTGCCCGCAGCCCACGCAGTCCGAGGCGTTCTTCTCAAGCGTCCGGTAGTGCTCTGCCGCCATGGCGTCCCCCGCTCGAGCGAGGTCGTAGTATTTGTTGACAAGTCCGACGTCGATCCCCATGGGACAGGGCTTGCAGTGATTGCAGTACACGCATTTTCCCCCAGCCTCGGGAGGCGCGAAGGTGCCGATGACGGAATAGTCGAGAGCTTCTTCCGGCTGATCGTAATACGCGATAAGGGATTCCACCTCGCTCACGCTCTTCGCGCCGGGAAGGACCGTCAGCACCCCCGGCTTGTCGAGGCAGTACCGGATGCACTGGTACGGCGTCAGCGCCTGACCGAAGGGGGACTGCTTTTCGTCCAATAGCTGGCCGCCGGAGAAGGGCTTCATCACCGAAATCCCGACGCCCTCCGATTCGCACCGGCGGTAGACTGCCGCCCGCTCGTCCACCGTTCCGTTGGCGTACTCGCCCTGCCCGTAATCGTAGGCGGGGTTGACCGAGAACATGAGCATGTCGATTTCTGCGTCGTCCATGATCCGCCCAATGACCGCGGGGGTGTGGGAGGAAAGTCCGACGTGCCGCACGACACCCGCCTTTTTCAGCGAGAGAATATAGTCATATACGCCGTTTTTCAGATAGGTTTCCCAGTCGGAAGCCTCGTCCTGACAGTGGATAAAGCCGTAGTCGATGTAGTCCGTCCGCAGTTCTTTCAGCTGCTTATCCACGGAGCGTTTGATCGTTTCAAGATCCAAAGACCACCCGTAGGTACCGGCGGTGTAGTCCGCGCCGAAGTGGATCTGATAATAGAGGCTCTTCCTGATCTCGCTCAGTGCCTCGCCCCAGATCGGGAAGGTCGCCCCGTCCCCGGCGGCCAGATCGAAATAGTTGATCCCGCCCTCGACCGCGCGCCTGAGAGCCCGGACAGCCTCGTCCATTCCTGCCCCGAACATATAGGCGGACCCGATCCCGATCTCACTGATCCGGTCCCCGGTTTTACGGTTGATTCTGTAGTTCATTCTGCTTTATCCTCCATAGTGAAAGCGTCTTCCGACCACTTTCGCAGACAGTCGACCGTGTAACGGACAGACTGCTCGAACGGCTCGCCGAAATAAAAGCCATGACCTGCATTCTCGATGACTTTCAGTTTGGCCTGTTTATAGGTTTTCACCGCCTTTTCGGAATAGGAAACGGGAACGACGGGATCCGCAGTTCCATGGACGATCAGTACGGGATGGGCGTAAGCCTTCACTACATCGTAGATATCGAAGGAAAGCGCGTCGCGGGAATAGGTTCCGCTGACTTGGTTCTGCCCGATCACTTCCGTCCGAGGCCACTCATAGCCTTCCTCCTTCCAACGCGGATTTCTGCGTTTCGCGTCGTCCTGAAGAACGAATGCGGGATAATACAGCACCAACCCGCGCACGTCGTCCTTCTGCGGATCCCCGGCACGCACCGCGGACACATACGCCGAGACAAAGCCGCCTTGACTTTCGCCAAGAAGATAGAGTCTCTTCCTATCAACCCACGGAAACCGCTCGATCCGATCGAGCACCGCACTCAGTGTTTCGGCTTCGGTCAGCACGGATGTGTGAAGCATTACGCGGGTGTCCGGATTTCTGAGGTTGAAAGCGTAAGCCGCAAAGCCGGATTCCGCCAGCGCTCTTGCAATATTCCCCGTGTAAAAATGATAATTTCCTCCAAACCCATGCACGATCACTACGGTAGGGTATTTCTCCTTCGATTCGACAGGAAAACAGATAATCCCCTCGATATGTTCTTCGCCGTTGTCAAGAATGAGCTTTTGCTCACGAATCTCCTTCGAAGGTTTCACGGCTCCTTCCCATGTATCCATGATATGCCTCTCTTTTATGCTCATATTTGTCCTCTGACAGCGCGGTCAGTCCGTGCATGGATACTTTCCAAAAGATGCCGCCAGCTTATCGGAGGGAATCGTCTTCCGATATTATATCACTCCCCGGCGGAAATGTCAAATCGAACTCTTGCATATCCGGCCATTCCGTGATAGAATATCTGAAAACTGTTCTTCCGGAGGCTCGAACCGTGGAAATCCGCGTCCTGCGTTCTTTTCTCGAAGCTGCACGTGAGGGAAATATGACCCGCGCCGCAGAACGGCTGTACCTCTCTCAGCCGACCGTTTCCAAACAGATCCGGGAGCTGGAGGAGGAGCTCGGCGCAAAGCTCTTCGTCCGTTCCAATTACAGTGTCCGGCTCACCGAGGCTGGTCTGCTTTTGAAGGAGAGAGCGGAGGACATCCTCTCGCTTGTAGACCGGACGGAGGCAGAATTCAAATCGCTCGAAGAAGTAAACAGCGGCGACCTGTATATCGGCGCACCGGAATCCGAGGCGATGGGGCTGTTTGCGGAAGCCATGCACGAGCTTCGGGAGAAATATCCGAAGATCCGGTGCAATATCTACAGCGGGAACCTGACGGACGTATGCGAAAGGTTGGACAAAGGACTTTTGGATCTCGCCATCGTGATGAGCTGGGCGGATCTCTCCAAATACGGCTGCCTCCGTCTTCCGATGAAGGACACCTGGGGCGTGCTCATGCGGCGTGACGATCCTCTCACCGAAAAAGAGACCGTCTCCGTCGAAGAACTGAAGAATCTCCCCCTGATCTGCTCGCGCCAGTGGCTGGATCAGGAGTTTCCCCAGTGGTTCGCCGGTTCCGCAGGCGGGGTGAACATCGCAGCGACCTATAATCTGGCGTATAACGCGTCCGTCATGACGCGGGCGGGGATCGGATACACCGTCGCGCTCGACAAACTCGTCCACACCGGGGAGGACAGCGATCTTGCCTTCCGTCCGCTTTCCGGCGTTCCCGAGACCGAACTGTATGTAATCTGGCGGAAGAATCAGACCCTCACGCCGATCGCGGAACTGCTTCTCGGTCAGCTGCGGGAGAAGCTGTGAAGAATCGCGTGTGTGGAAGCCTACTGCTCAGAGGCTTCTGCCGAACCGGTAAAGTTCGTCCCGCTTTTCCGCAGATTTGTTCTGTTTGCCGCTGGCGGTAAAGATCCCGGCGTTCTCCACGCCCCAGTATTCCACGATGGAATGATAGTACTGCGCAATAGCCGGGCCGCTCACGAAGGGACTGCCGGAGGAAAGGATGAGCGCA
>Ga0129306_1003428_pt1 | contig 11869 bp, 11 predicted proteins | sample P827metagenome_FD_94438 | JGI IMG/M metagenome (GOLD analysis project Ga0129306, IMG submission 94438) | Capybara group fecal microbial communities from Wisconsin, USA - P827 metagenome | ecosystem: Host-associated > Mammals > Digestive system > Large intestine > Fecal | place: USA: Wisconsin...
AGCCCCTGTCCATTCAGCAGTTGTCCCTTGATAGTGGTTTCCGCAGCTACAGCACGTTCAACGGTGCCTTCAAGCAGGTCATGCATACAACGGCGACGGAATGGCTGCGTCTCCTCGCTGGGTAGCGTTGGAGTAGCGGTTTTGGGGCTGTGATAGCTTCAGAATCGTAAAATCTGCTTCATATTCGTAAAAAATTACCGGTAGGTTCCCCTTGATTGTCGTTCTTTCAAGGGGAATTTATTATATTTGTACACCAAAAAGGAGCAAAACTAATTAATAACATTTTTAAACTAAACATTATATGCGTATGAAACAAAAATTATTTTCAATGTTCGCCCTGCTGCTGATGGCAGCGACGGGCGCTTGGGCACAGACGACCATCAACGTGACGGCGGACGACAAGGGCAAGACTGTCTGCACCGACGGCAGCATCTATGCCACCGTTTCCGAGGCTCAGTCGGCTGGCAAGACGGCTGCGGCCAAGATTATCTGTCTGGACACCCAGAACAGCAAGGCACTGGCTCTGTCACTGGAGAACCAGGCGGCACCTCCTAGTACTGTGAATTATGCGACGGCACAAAGCAGGTGTGAGGCACTGAACACGACGCTTGCCGTGACGTTCGGCACGTGGGTGCTGCCCAGCAAGGCTCAGTGGGAGGCGATGTTTGAGGCGGCTGGCGGCTATAATAAGCTTAACGACGTCTTCGGAAGCATGTCTAGTGGTGGTGTTAGGATGCAATCAGTAACATATTGGTCGAGCACTGCAGGCACCACAGGACATTGGGGCTTCAATTTCAACGACGGCGATTGGTCTGATGTAACATATAATTCTTCCGCCCGCGCCTGCCTCGTCATCAATTTGCCGCAGACTTACAGCGTCACTCTGGCCGAGGGCACCGAGGATGCCGACAACTGGACCATCTCGCCCACCGAGGCTGCCGAGGGTTCTCCCGTCACCGCCAAGTACGAAGGCAAGAAGAAGGTGAAGAGCGTCAAGGCCGTGAAGAAGGTGGCGACCACCCCCGCCACCATCACCGTCACCATCAACCAGAGCGATTGGGGGAGTGGTTATAATGTCACAAGTTTCACAAAAGACGGTGTCACCGTCTCAGCAGGCGACATTGACCCTACTAACGGCAACCTCATGAACGACGGAACATTCTCTACCACCCTCGGTAACTTCACAAAGATTGTTGTGACGGCCAAAGATTGCAATGTTTCCGGCACGGGCTGGAGCGTTAGCGGTAACTACTCATCAACGACCTGGGCGGGCACTCCTGCCTCCACAGTCTCTTTCAGCGGCAATATTAATAGCTATGGCCAGACCCAAACCACCATCGTCTGCACCATCGTGCCGAAGAACTGAACGCTCCCCGCTCGGGCGACAACCCGTCAGCCCCATCCGACCCATCGGCCCCATCCGACCCCAACCCCGGCGGATTGGGCGAAAACTGATGGAGCAGGGGTCGCTTCGCTCAAAATTATAGAAAAATTGAATCAAAAAATTATAATAATTAAAACAATAATATTATGAGAAAATTTAAAAGACTAACAATGACGCTCGCACTGCTCATCATGGCAGTCGGCGGAGCGTGGGCCGACGGAACGGTATACAATACGACCGTGGCATTGAAAGACCTGAAGGCAGGCGACGTGCTCACCGACGGCTTCAAGCTGACCACAGAAATAGGTCAGTACATCTACGTCAAAGGCAACAAGAAGGACGGCGGCACAGCAGAGACCAGCGACTACACGCAGCTGAATGCCGACAACTCTACGTTCCCCGGAGGCGTTACCATCTCTGAATCGGGCAGCACCTACACACCCTATGCCGACGGCAAGGACGCCAACGCGTGGATTGTGAGCGACTGGAAGGATTTAGGCTCCGCCACAATGCTCTATCTCGACGGCTACAACTACACCCCCACCGAGTGGTCGCTGACCCCCGACGAGACCGGCAAGACGTGGACGCTCGCCAAGATGCCCGCCAGCAACGTCGAGCTGCAGGTGGAGTACTTCGCCGAGAGCAACCTCTTCCTCAGCAAGGACGCACTGGCCGACAAGACTAACATCGCCGTGAAAGCTGGCGACTTAGGCGTACAGTTCGGCAACGACGGCAAGTCTGCCAACACCGTCACCGAGGGCACCCCGATGACCGTCACCTACAACGGCACCAAGAAACTCCTCGGCATGAAGGTGGAGAAGAAGGCGCCGGCTCTGCTGTCGATCGAAATCAGCGGACATGTTACGGCTACCATCTACTACTTTGAAGGTGAGACGTGGGAACAGGCCATTAAGAACCATCCCACTGAGAATTCGGCCTGGAAGATTGACCAAGGTCATATATCTGGCAATGGGGCTAATCTGTTTGCAGGTGATGATTATGTAAATGTAAATCCCAACGATACCATCGACCCGAAAGCTAACTACCATTTGATGTGGACGTAACTCGCCTCTCGCGCGTATATAATATAAAAGGTATAAACAACATAAAGATATGAACAATATGAGAAATAAAATATTAATGACGCTCGCGCTGCTACTCACGGCAGTCACGGGCGCGTGGGCGCAGGAGGAAACGCTGCTGACCACCATTACACCAACAGCCAAAGAGCAAGCCAGCTACAGCACGGCGAATGTGGCAACCGTTTCATTCAGTTATACTGCAGATGGGAGCTCAGCATACCTCGCTAACTGGGGATGGTGGGGATACGGTTGGTCGGCCACTGTCAATGCTGCCGAAGGATATACCATCACCAAATGTATATTCTATGACGATCAAGAACGTAAAGCAACAGACAGCGAAGCTCCCTTTGTAGTAGAAACCACAGATGGGGATAAGACACCGAGAGTAAATGGCACGCCAATTTTGGCAGACCAATCTAAAGGTATAAAAAAGGTTGAGGTCTATGGCTACAAGTCCGAGCCCGCCGAGCCCGCCATCGACGTGAAGTGGGACCCCGCAACCAAGACCGGCAACTTCGTGATGCCCGCCTACGACGTGGAGATAGCTCCCATCTACGCTCCTGTGGCTCAGTGGGCCACCGACGGCAACCTGGTGCTGGCACCTACCGCCATTGAGGGCATCTTCGCCGGAACCGAAGACGCCATTGTCAAGGCCGGTACCGTAGTCGAGGGACAGGGCACCGCAATGTACTTCGCTACCACCGATGCCGAGATGACCGCCGAAAAGGCTGCCGCAGCTGAAGGATGGCTGAGCACTCTGCCCACCGCAGCAGGCTACGACGGCGCACAGACCGTATATGTATGGTACTACATCAAGGGTGCCGACACCCCCGAGGGCGAGACAGCCTCTGCCGAGAACACCTTCAACGACTCGGAAATCTGCGCCACACCTATCACCGTCACCGTGCTCAGCAACAAGTTCGACATCAACTTCAAGGCCGCCAACGCCAACACCATCGAGGCCGGCAAGGCTACCGTGAAGGTGGGCGACGAGGCTGCCGAGGTGAAGGAAGGCAAACTGACAGGCGTGAAGATGAACTCGAAGGTTACCGTCACCGCCAAGGATGGCTACAAGTTCCGCAAGGTCGAGGTGAAGAAGGCTGCTCCCGCCACCACCGTGACTTGGAACTCCTCGGATTTTTATTTTGATCCGAACCCATATACTAAGGACGGTGTGACCTTGACACCCAGCAACGAAATGGCTGCTAATGGCAATAACCTCACTTTCTACGGTGACAACACCTTTACCACCACGCTCGGCAAATTCATCAAGATTGAGATTGTCTTCGAATCTACTACTTACACCTTCGACGGATGGACGAAGGAAAAGGCAGGAAAATACCAGCCCATGCCAGATGTTGAACCCGATTGGTGGGAAGATCTCTACAAACTGACCTGGACAGGCGATGCCGAGAGCGTCACCATAAAAGGGAAAGATGTGTTAGGAATCCATAGCATCACCTTCACCATCCAGTGAAAACCAAATATATAAAAGGTATAACATAAAAAGAATACAATATATGAAAACAATATCAAGATATCTAATGACGCTCGTCGCACTGTTCGCAATGACAACAGGAGCGTGGGCGGCCGCAGCCTATTATGTTGTGGGCAACTTTACCAATTGGAGCACCAATGACGCCTACGAGATGACGCTGAATACGGAATGCACATCCACCACAGAGTATATGCTGACACTCGACTTAGCCGCTGATGCACAGTTTAAGGTGGTAAAGGATGATGGCCAAGGCCAGACCTGGTATCCCGACGGCATGGGAAATGCCTATGGTGAAAACGGTGAACTGTCAGGAGCCGGTAAGTACACAGTTTACTTCCGTCCCAACGGAGATGGTAACCCAGACTGGTTCTATGGTGTTATGTACGTAGCACCCGCTCCCGGCACAGTCACCCTCAACGCCGACAAGACTATTGCATCGTTCGTGATGCCGACCAACGACGTGACGGTGAACTACGAGCTGGTGCGCGACATGAGCGTGAAGATGACCGCCGAAGTGGGCGACGGCAGCAACGGCTACCGCATCCGCATCAAGAAGGATGGCGACGATTACGTGCCAGTAAACGATGATGAAATGCTGGTTTCTGTCACCGACGACCTCGATGACCAGCACGGCCTCACCGTCAAAACCGATTTCACATTGCTGGTTCAGAAGAAAGGCGAGGGAGATACGTGGACAGATCTCAGCAATGAAGACAAACTCAGCGTGGGCACCTTCCGCTACATGGTTACCGGCGTGGGCAACTACGACGGCACCATCTACAGCAACGAGTTCGAGCTCTACGAGGGCTATGAGGTAGTTATCCCAGCCGGCGAGTACGCGACCTACTACAAGGACGAGGCAGTGAGACTGGATGAGAAGGACAAGAACGACATCGAACTCTGCACCATCACCGCTGTAGAGGACGGAAAGGCCGTGCTCAGCGACAACTTCGACGCCATGAAGGCGAACACACCGTTCCTGCTGAAGAACACAACCACCGAGGAGAAGACCATCCTGCTCATCCCATGCAACGAGCCTGACCTGGCCGTAACGGTTGCCAAGGAGTTCAAGGGCACCGAAGGCCCACGCGATTTCTCTGAAGCCGAGATGGCTGAAGGCGACTTCTACGTATGCAACGGTAAGGAGTTCATCAAGGTTCGCGGCGCTGGCACGCTGGCTCCCAACAAGGCATTCCTCTTTGTCGAAGGCAACAACACTCCCGCCTCTATCCCATTCCGTCGTAGCATCGACGGCGAAGGCGAAGGAACGACCGGCATCGATAACCTGAACGTTAACGATAACGATAACGAGGCTACATGGTACGACCTGAACGGACGACGCCTGCAGGGCAAGCCTAGCCAGAAGGGACTGTATATTAAGAATGGACGCAAAGTCGTGGTACATTAAAGATTAAATATTAAAGATTAAATGGATATGAAAAAGATATTTTCGATATTAGCACTGGCTCTCGCGGCAATGACCGCGAGCGCCGAGGCAGGCTTCGACCTGAAAGTAGGCAAGAGTGAGAATGGAAAGATAGCATTCCGCGTGGGCGGCTCGGAAGTGAAGAGCGCACCGGAGGGTGCTGCCGTGACCATGGAGATTACGCCTCAGGGCGGATATGTGGTCAAGGAGGTGACCAACTCGCTATATACTGACTGGAACAGCGCACGCGCCGCATCGACCATGGACATCACCACCAGCGTGGAGATGAAGAAGGTGACCGACAACGTCTATACCTTCACCATGCCACGTGCCTGCGTGGAGGTGAACGTAACTTACGACATCGAGATTCCAACCCCAGCAGAGGACAAGAAGGACGAGGAGAAAGAGGTGACCGACGTGAAGATGGACATGGAGCCGGCAGGTGCCCCCGAATACGTGGGTGAAATCACCATCATCCCCGTGAGCATCACCGGCACCGAGGTGCCCGCAACGGCTCCACAGGAAATCGTCATCAAGGTGGCTGCATCCACACAGGTGGGCAACAACATCTTCGTAGTACGCGAAATCAAGGCCGACGCCTTCAAGACTAACGACGCCAACGTGAAGGTGACCAAGGTCATACTGCCTGATACCGAGCAGCCACTGACCGTGGAGGCCGGCGCCATGAAGCCCAACGGCAAGCCCATCGAGGTGCAGACCCCGCTGGCACTGCTGGACGACTATGCACTGATGAACACCATGAAGGAGAACTACGAGGCTAAGAAGGTGACCGCCAAGGCTACCGCACCAGAGCGCTTCTGGACCTTCTCAAGCGGTGTAGATGTCGTAGTGCCCGAGGGAGTAACCGTCTATCGCGCATTCAACGATAACGGCAACATCCGCATCCTGCCCATCGACGAGGCTAACCAGTCGAAGATTATCAAGGCCAACAACGGCGTACTGCTCTCATGCGACGAGATGAAGGGCGGCAAGGCCTACGAGTTCGTGGCTAACCCCAGCGGTCCCAAGAGCGGCACGAAGCCTGCCACCACCGACGCCAAGAGCTACAAGGGTAACAGCATGGTGCCCGCCATCGTGGGCACGAACTATCCTACAGGACGCTACTACATCCTGAAGAACAACGAGTTCCACACCATGTCTGCCAACGGCAAGGTTCCCGCCTGCAAGGCTGTGTTTAGCGTTGCTAAGTAGAAGTTAAAAGTTAAAAGTTAAAAATTAAGAATTATGAGAAAGAATATTTTTAGCAAGATATTAGTGGCTGCGGCAATGGTGCTCTCAGCCACCGCGCTCACCTCATGTGACGCATTAGCCAATCTGGACAACGGCACCTTCCTGGGTGACATGGTCATCAGCGGCCCCGGGGTTAACAACCATGAGGCCATCCTGGAGATGGAGAGCACGCTGAAGCTGTCGTGCGCCGAGAAGTTCAGCGGCATGAACGATGTGGTATGGAAGAGCTACGACGAGAGCGTGGCCACGGTCGACGAGCGTAGCGGAGTGGTAACCCCCGTGGCTCCCGGCACCGTGAAGATTACCGCCTATACCGACACGGAGAACGTGCGCCAGGGTGACTACATCTTCATCACCGTAGTAGGCAAGAGCCTCGTTGTAGTAGGCGACGCACTGGATCAGTCGTTGGCCGACTAAAAGATACTGCATCGAATCTAGAAAACTACTAAACAGCTAAGGGCTCCTACTTTTGAGGAGCCCTTAGTTTTTCTACGAAGAAATTAACGCATTGGCGATATAGGTGGTGTCGCGTATTCCCGCCATAGATACTATGGTTGCGGTTGGTATATACCAGCTGACGGAAGTCCTTGTCGGCCTGTACTAGCGCCTCCGTATATTCTGCTGTATTGCGGAAGTGTACGTTGTCGTCAGCCATTCCGTGACACAAAAGCAGAGCACCATGTATTTTCTTCACACGGGAGATGGGACACTCGTCATAGCCTTCGCTGTTTTCCTGTGGTGTACGCATATAGCGCTCCGTATACACGGTATCGTAATAACGCCATGAGGTTGGAGGTGCAATGGCGATACCGGCACAGAACACACCCCTACCCTCCGACATAGCCATCAGCGTGTTGAAACCACCAAACGACCAGCCCCAGATGGCGATGCGCTCTTTGTCGACATAGGGCTGCTGACCCAACCAGATGGCTGTTTCCACCTGGTCGTGTGACTCTAACTGTCCCAGCTTCAGATAGGTGCATTTCTCAAACTCGGCACCACGTCCGCCTGTTCCTCGGTTGTCCACACAGACACACAGGAAACCTTGTTGACAGAGATACTGCTCCAACAAGGCTCCGCGCCTGGCCTGTCCGATGTCCCAGGCGTTCTTCACCTGCTGATTGCCGGGACCGCCATACTGGTACATCACCACAGGGTATCGTTTTGTCGCATCAAAGTCGGCAGGCTTGACCATCCAGCCATTCAGCACCACACCGTCGCCAGTGGTCAGTTGGAACAACTCACGCTGTCCCATCTCATACTCACTCAGCCGCTGGCGCAATGCCTCATTGTCCTCCAGTGTTTCCAGTACCTTTCCCTTGTTATTGCAAAGTGTGCAGACGGTGGGAGTGTTCAGGTCGCTCCACGTGTGGATGAAGTATTTGTAGTTGTTACTGAACAGCGCCGTACTCCACCCCGCCTGTCGTGTCAGACACTCGCGTCGTCCGTTCTTATGAGCCACCCACACCTGCTGTTCCGTTGCTCCGTTCTCGTGCGAGGCATAATAGGTGTCGCCTGTCTTCTCGTCGTAGCCATAGACGGCACTCACCTCGTAGTTCCCGTCTTCTATCTGGCGGATCAGCTTGCCGTTGAGGTCGTACAGATACAGGTGCATAAAGCCACTGCGATCGCTGGGCAGCAGGATATGACGGTCGGTTATCTGGATGTCACTCATTGCTTCTTCTCTCACATACTTGTCAGCCCGTTCCTCTATCACCAGGCGACAGTCTTTCGTCGTGGCATCGGCCATAAAGATACGCAAGCAGTCCTGATGGCGGTTCATCGTATAGATAGCCACCTGCTGAGTATTACTCGTCATCACCACGCGGGGGATATATCCATCCTCATCGAGCAGAACGGGCAACTGTTGCGTCTGTTTCCCTTCGATATCATAGCTCCACACTGTCACCGTCGAGTTCTGCTCTCCGGCAATAGGATACTTATAGGTATAGAATCCGGGATAGTCGGCATATTCAGTCTTTTCGGGTTTCAGTCCTTTGAACAGCGGCATCGAATACTGCTTCACGGCTGCCTCGTCATAGCGAATCCACACCAGGTGGCGACTGTCTGCCGTAAACACCATAGCGCGGTCGTTGCCGAACTCCTCCTCATTCACCCAGTCGGGTATGCCGTTGATTACCTCGTTGCGCCGCCCGTCTGTTGTCACCTGGGTCTCCACGGGGTTATCCAGCTGGTTCACCAGGAAGACGTTGTTATCTCTCACAAAGGCAATGCTCCGGCTGTCGGGCGAGAACAGCGGCGTCTGCTGGTAACCATGAGTTGAGAGGGGTACCAACTGATGGTCAGCAACCCTATATATATAATAGGTAGCGGTGAACGAGTGGCGATAGATGCGCTGGGTGTTCGTCTGAATCAGGATATACTTGCCGTCAGGACTCACCATGTAGCCGTCAATCTGGTCTACCTGCCCACCTTTCATGTCGTTCACGTCGAGCAGCACACCTGTCTGGCGTCCTGTCTTAAACGAGTATATCTCGATGCTTTTCGACCCCTCTCCCATCCTGGCATACGTCTCTCCGTCGGCCAGCGGTCTCACACTTCCTATCGTAGCAACGGCAAACTTGCTGCTCGTCACGTCTTTCAGCTCCAGTTTCTTTCCGGCCATCATCCACACTGTCAGCAGCAGGCATAGCCCTATCATCGATATTCTTTTCATCATTCGTATAGGTAGAACATTTGCTCCATCATTTGCCATTTCTCGTCACTGGTAGCGCCTTCCTTGCATTGCTGGAATATAGCCATATAGTCCTCCCATTCCTGCTGGCGCGGCAAAGTAGCCAGCCGTGCCATTGCCGAGTCCCAGTCAAAGTCAAGCGGAGTCTCCACAATCATCACCAGACGGGTACCCAGGATAAACAGCTGCATATCCAGGATTCCGACTTCCCTGATACCATCCAGCACTTCTTTCCATGCCTGCTGTTCACTATGACGGCGACGATATTCAGCTATCAATGCTGCATCATCCTTCAAATCCATCGTTTGGACATAGCGCTTTACCGCCTGTCCATACCTTTTTACTTTATATCCTTCTGTTTTCATACTTGCAAAAGTACGACAAATTAATGAGTCCGCCAAGAAATCATTTATTTTTTTCCGCAAGGACATTAAATTACCACGATGATCCTACCGTCTTTTTCCACAACACCGACGATTTCTTTTCCGACAAGAACAAAGCGTCCCAAGGCCTCTATGCCACACAAGCCACACTGATGAAAGCGAAACTCGAAACCATTCAGGAGATTACAGAGTAACCGCACCTCGCTCCTTCCTCTTCCGCTCACGACCTATTAGGGCGCAAAGTAACCTCCACTTACAAAGGTCTATTTCGACTGTATGTCAGCATACACCCACTTTCCGCTCCGAAACGCCTTTGTTTACAGGGGTTGCGGCGGGTGGGGGTTATCAGCGAACCCCCACCTGCTCACCCACCCTTACCGCCACTTGGTGCTAGTTTGCGACTTTTAGCCTCAAAAAAGTGTATATTATTTTCATGTATTCCTAAAAACAGGCTACCCTGCAAAATCTGACACATAAGGCATGAAAATTTTGCGCGCTGGGCAGAGCGCAAATTTTCCCTAGGCAGGGAACAAAAATTCCATCGAATACCCGTTTTTTCGACACTCCAGATATGTCAAGCTTTTTCGTTATCAAATCGTTGGTTTAACATTTTTTTAGAGAAAGTTTCTCTCAAAGACGGCCAACATACCCAGAATGTTTTGTACCTTTGCAACGTGCATCGAGAGTTGGGTGCATATAGGTCATGAAAAACACAGGCCTATCAACTAAAATCTTAAACGTTTCGATTTCTTGTTTTTTTATGAGTGAAAAACTTACTATTAATGGTGAAGCAATGAACGCTTCGCTCGAAGGAATGCTCGCTGTAGAGCAGTTTCTGAACGACCGCTACCTGTTCCGTCGCAACGTGCTGAGCGGAAAGGCAGAGCATCAGTTCCGAGCAACTCGCGTACCTTAGTATATGGATGCGCTCGGTGGTAGCCCATTGGATGCATATGGATGAGCTGCACGCCAACGAGTGTGTGCCTACGCTGATTGGCCCTCAGGGTTGTGGCAAGACCACCTTCCTGCGTCGCCTGCTGCCTCAGCAGTTGCGTCAGTACTATCTGGACCATCTGAACCTGTCGAACAAGTTCGACAAGGAGATGGCGCTCACCAACAACCTGCTGGTGAACCTCGATGAACTGGAGGCTATCCGTCCCAGTCAGCATGCGGCCTTGAAGCAGTTGCTGTCGAAGAACAAGGTGAACGGCCGTAAGATCTATGCCGACTCGCAAGACGACCGCACCCGCTATGCTTCGTTCACGGCTACGACCAACAACCGTCATCCTCTGACGGATGCTACGGGCTCGCGTCGCTACATCTGTGTGGTCATTCCCGAGGGACAGATCATCGACAACTCTGGCACCATCGACTACAATCAGCTGTATGCCCAGCTGGTGTATGAAGTGAAGGAGCAACAGGCACCCTACTGGTTCAACAACGACGAGGTAGCCCGCATCCAGGAGCTGAACCAGGAGTTTATGGGCGAGCAGGACATGGCGAAAATCGTTAAGGTCTGTTTCCGCAAGCCCAAGGAGGGTGAGAAGGTAAAGTCGTTCAACTGCACCCAGCTGCTGGATGTCATTCTGAACGAGTTTCCCACAATGACCGTCAACAAGAGTACGCGCATCTATCTAGGACGAGCCATGAGTAAATTGGGCTTCGAAAAGACCGATCACGGGCACATCACCTTCTACAAAGCCGTACCTAGGAAGGCGAGCTGACGAGCGCAAGGTGGGGGTACAAGTGAGTGTTGAGGTGGGGGTTCACAGGGAACCCCCACCTGTTGTATTCCCTCTCCACAAAGGATTTTCATACCCTTTGGTGAGTAAGTGAGTAGTAAGCCGTCCGAAGAATGTCTTTGAGCCGTTGGAAGAATGTCTTTGAGCCGTTGGAAGAATGTCTTTGAGCCGTTGGAAGAATGTCTTTGAGCCGTTGGAAGAATGTCTTTGAGCCGTTGGAAGAATGTCTCCGAGCCGTCCAAAGATAAAAAACTGTAGAAACAAAAAAGCCCTTTAATCTTTCGACTAAAGGGCTCTCGTTGAAAAAAGTGGCGGCCTCCTACTCTCCCGCATTGCATTGCAGTACCATCGGCGCAGGCGGGCTTAACTTCTCTGTTCGGAATGGGAAGAGGTGGGACCCCGCCGCAA
>Ga0129306_1003429_pt1 | contig 11868 bp, 10 predicted proteins | sample P827metagenome_FD_94438 | JGI IMG/M metagenome (GOLD analysis project Ga0129306, IMG submission 94438) | Capybara group fecal microbial communities from Wisconsin, USA - P827 metagenome | ecosystem: Host-associated > Mammals > Digestive system > Large intestine > Fecal | place: USA: Wisconsin...
AAAACTTTTGTTATAATTTTTCCATGACATGCAAATATTCCGCTCCAAATCTTGTCTTAATAGATGAAAGGCCTTCAAATTCGTATGGGAAGGAGGATCGGAATGGAGGACAATCAAATAATTGATCTGTACTGGCAAAGAGATGAGCAAGCAATTGTGGAGACATCCAAAAAACACGGAGCTTTTTGCCACAGCATTGCAAAAAACATTTTGTGCATTGATGAGGACGCCGAGGAATGTGTCAATGATACATATCATCAGGCATGGAACGCAATTCCCCCTCAGCGCCCTGCAAAGTTTCGGGCGTGGCTTGGCAGGGTAGTCCGCAATATTGCGCTCAATCTTTGGAACAAAAATCATACACAGAAGCGATACTCGGGTATGTCAGAGCTTTTAAGTGAATTGGAGGACTGCATTCCATCCTCTAAAACTGTTGAACAGGAAATTGAGGATAAGGAGCTGACCGAAATCGTTGACCGCTGGCTGCACTCCATTGACCGGGAAGATCAAGTATTATTTGTGCGTAGATATTGGAATGGTATTGCTCTGAAGGAACTTGCGAAGGAGCACGCTGTTTCTCCTGGAAAACTGTCACAGCGGATGTATCGGCTTCGGATTAGCCTCAAGACAGCTTTAGAAAAGGAGGGTGTTCATCTATGAGTGAAAAAGAAACTCAGAAACTATATAGCAGCATAACGAATATTAGTGATGATATTATCGAAAATGCTCAGGTTGTTTCAGTTAATGGACAGAAGAAAAAGAAATCTTTGAAAAAATGGGGGGCTGTAGCTGCATGTTTTTGTATTTTGGCGGTCGCAGTATTGACCTGTTTGCCCTTATCCAGATTTGTTGAAGATCCTTCTATTCCACCGAATGAAACAAGCGAATTGGCAAACAGCGAAAAGGAGTTTACACTTGCCAACAAAACTTCGGAATCCTATTCTTCGCTCCCTGAATTACTCAGTTATCTAAGTACTAATGATTTCCATGACACAGGAAAAGCAGATGCATCAGGCGGTAGTAACATTTCCACGGTTTCGGAAAAGTCGGGCGAAAATGAAAATCTTGAACTGATTGAAAACGAGGGCGTTGCGATTCATTATTCAATGGAATATTCTTATCATATTGGCGAATCTGGAATACAGATTTCTCAATTGGATGGTTTGAACACCAAAAATGTTGATACACTTGACGTTGCAGCAAACGCAATCTTCACTTGTAATAACAATCTGTTCGTCATTTCGCAATTTCAATCTGGCGGCAGTGAGCTTGACCCAGAGCTAAGTGTTCGGGCCAGCATCTATGATATTACAGTTCCGCAGCGTCCAGTGTTGAAAGATGAGTATGTTCAGCTTGGAGAGCTGACAGCCTGCTGGATGGTCGGGGCAGACTTGTATCTTATTACAAGTGACGGCGTTTGCGCTTGCGGCTGGTCACGATTGGATGATGTTTCAAAATACTATCCTGCCCTTGCTCATAATGGTGAAGCTGTCGCCTGGGGAGATGAGGATGTATCTATCCTTGGCGAACCTACCAGAGTACAATATTCGGCAATTACAGTCATTAACGGAAACACCTGTGAGGTCGAGGAAAAAAAGGCTCTCTACGGCAATATACTAAAGCTGTTCTACGGAACGGACTGGGTCGCGGCATCCGTTTCTGGAAACACTGATGAATACAGAGAGAATCCGTCAATTTATTTTTTTGATGGAGGATTAGGTTTTACCGGAAAAATAAATGCTGCAAAAATTATAGATGTTTCCGAAACAAATGATTTAACAGACGGTAGAATTATATCCGGAGATGATCTCAGTATTGTTTCCGTTACAAAACATAATGACCTTTATCGCATGATAGGAACTTATACAAACTATGCCGATTCAAAGCTCAACAAACAATCATTCATGGCAATAGCGGCTAATGTTGAAACAGGCAAGGCAGGCTATACACTACTCGATGCAAAAGATGGATACCCATATTCATCGTTCACTGAAATTCTATGGGAGGATGATCGAGCGATTCTCTGTGTAGGAATTATGAATCACGCTTTCACTGCAGACATGACACAGGAATCAAGATTCCTATTTGTCGATTTTGATAGTTTGGGCATTACCTTCCATGAGACAGATTTAAGAGCAGCGTATTTGGACGGACGAGTTGGAGTAACGTACGGAAGTCCTATGGGAAATTTCAATACTTTGATTCCCATGGGCAAGGGAATATATCTTCGCTACTCATATCCCGCCGAGGGACCCGGTGGTTTTGATTTGTACGATTTTTCTGACAGCGCAGCAGCGAAGCTCATTCATCACACAGAAAGCTCTCTCAGTGGGGCGGATGCGTTTGACTATGTGTGGTATGTTTATGACCAGAATACTATCGGAACCTTAAAGGTCATTCTTGGAGAAGACGATTACTTTAGAAATGTAAAACTTGCATGGTGTAAGTATTCCGTAAATCCTAATAGCGAAGAAGTATTCTCTTTAATTTCTGAAACTCAACTTGAAGGGAATATCAAAACTTTCTTTGGCGCAGATGCCATTGGATTTGCTGTCTTTGATATAAATGATAACCTTTACTACATCGCACGGTATATGGATTCCGCCGTAGTCATACAGTAATACTTTCGGAAGCAATCCCGTAAGGGCGCACTTCTATACCGGTATGCCCTAAAATGGGGCGTACCGGTATGTGCGTCCTGCGGAGCTGGAATGCCAGTCATCTGAATGTCTGTCATTCCTTCCGTCGTTTCACTCCGACAAGGGGCTGCGCCCCTTGCGCCGCGTTGCGGCTATCCCAGCGGACTTGTCATCGGCGTATCATGCTGACGCATCACACGCCGCCGACAAGTATGAAAAGAATAACGTCCACCAGACCGTTGACCGAAAATGTCAGCGGTCTTTTTATATCCAATCGAATCTTATCATTCAAGGAGGTAAACACCATGCCGAAAACCATTGAAGAATTGCTTGCCGAAAAGCAAGCCGTCGAGCGTCAGATCGCACAGTATCAGCACCGGGCAGATCGGCTTGAAAACCGGGAGCGCCACCTTGACAAGGGTGAGCGCACCAAACGCACCCACCGTCTCGTCACCCGAGGTGCTGCCATCGAAAGCGTTTGCGAACTGACAAAAGTGCTGGCCGAAGCCGAGTTCTATTCGCTGGCGGAACAGATTTTCTCTCTGCCGGAAATCAAGAAGCTGGTCATGGCGGCAGTCAACGATCACAACAAAAACGAAAGGATGGATTCCTGATGGCGCTGTTCCATTTTCATGTCACCCAGATCAAACGCAGCGTAGGACAATCCGCCGTTGCCTCTGCCGCTTACCGTGCCGGAGAAAAACTGCACAGCGAGTATTACGGCGAGGACAGCGATTACACGAAAAAAGGCGGCGTGATCTGTTCGGAAATTCTGCTTCCGTCCCATGCTCCGCCGGAGTATTCAGGCCGGGAAACCTTATGGAACGCCGTGGAAAAAGCTGAGCGCGGAAAGAACGCCCAGCTTGCATACAGCTTTGACATTGCCTTGCAGAACGAACTTTCTCTTGATGAGAATGTCGCTCTGGCAAGGCAATTTTTATCGGAGCAGTTCGTGAGCCGCGGCATGATCGTGGACTTCGCAATTCACCAGCCGGAGAAGGACGGAATCGCCAATCCACACTTTCATGTGATGTGCCCCATCCGTCCGTTGAAAGAGAATGGAAAATGGAATGCGAAACAACACCGCGTTTATCTGACGGACGAAAACGGCTTGCCAATTTTCGACGACGCCGGGCATCAGAAATTCAACGCTGTCCCTACAACCGATTGGGGAACGCCAGAGACGCTTGACGCATGGCGCAAGGCATGGGCCGATCTCTGCAATGCCAAGTTTGCGGAGAAAAATCTGGACTGCCGCATCGACTACCGCAGCTATGAAGCGCAGGGCGTTGATCTCATCCCCACTGTTCATGAAGGCCCCGCTGTCCGTGAAATGGAAAAGCGCGGTATCCGTACCGACAAGGGAGACCACAATCGCCTGATCCGGCAGATCAACGCTGCACTGAAAGACTTGAAATCGAAGCTGAAAGCGCTTGCCACATGGATCGCCGATCTGAAAGCCGAACTGTCCAAGCCATCGGAGCCGACAGTTTACGATTTGCTCAATATCGCTTTGCAGCGGAGAAATGAAGGCGCATGGTCATTCATTGCAAAGAGCAAAAACCTACAGAGTGCATCTAAGCATGTAGCCTATTTGCAACAGCACGGCATCAACACTGTTTCCGATCTGGAAGCCCATATCCGGGATGTGTCGGCGCAGAGTGAGCCTGTCAAAACGAAGCTCGACGGCATCCGCAGCAAGCTGAAAGAGATTGACGATCTGCTGAAAGCCGGAGAACGGTATGGAAAGCTGAAACCCGTTTTTGACGAATACAGCAAAAAGCATTTCAAGAAAGCCAAAGACAGCTATTATGCCGAACACGAAAAAGAACTGAAAGCCTTTTATGCCGTCCGGCGCAAGCTCGCGGATTATCTCGATGACAACGGCATCTTCCATGCCGGGAAACTGGAAAAGCGGAGGGACACTTTGAAAGCAGAGTTTGACCGCATTGACCGAGAGAATGCGCCGCTGAAAGAGCAGATTGCAACACTCAATGCCATCCGCAAGGCAATTACCCAGGTACAGACAGACAGCAGCAAAAACAGGAGTAGCGACTCCATTTTTGAACCGCAGGACGCACAAAAAGAGCCGCGGTACGAACAGCCGCAGCCGAAGAAAAAGCATGAATTTGAAATCTGAAAGGAGCTTTGAAATGAACGAAAAGGATACCCCGAATGAAATCAGCTTCCGTTACAGCCGGGAGCACCATTTTGACGAAGACGGCAGCATCATCGTCAAGAATCTTTCCGCCTACTGGATACCGGAACTGACCGTCCGGGAAGAAATCGCCGGTACAGTTTATACCGTCACCGGCAGCTATGAGGGCACCGCCAGCTTTGTCCGCAAACTGGAACGAATCACCGCGAGAAAATTTACAGAAAAGTTGGAGGATGGCTATGGAAAAGAATAAAAGTTATGTTAATATGGACTCAGCCAATCCTGTACTGACAAATGCCCCTGTTTTGAAGGAGGAAACAGAAATGTCAGGGGCAAACGAAAACAAGATAACAGCTCTCTATTGCAGACTTTCCCAGGAGGATGAGCGATCCGGCGAATCGCTGTCCATTGAAAATCAGAAAACGATCCTGCTCTCATACTGTAAAGAACATCATTTCCCGAATCCCACCTTTTTCGTGGATGACGGGGTGAGCGGCACGACCTTCGACCGTCCCGGTTTTCAGGCAATGCTGAAGGAGATTGAAGAAGAAAAGGTCGGTATCGTGCTGAGCAAAGACCTGTCCCGTATGGGGCGAAACTCATCGCTTCTCGGACTGTACACGAACTTCACGTTCCCGCAGCATGGCGTCCGGTATATTGCCATCAACGACAATTACGACACCGCCGATCTGAACAGCGTGAACAACGACTTCGCCGGGATCAAGAACTGGTTTAACGAGTTCTACGCCCGCGATACCAGCCGCAAAATCCGTGCTGTGCAGAAAGCAAAAGGCGAACGCGGCGTACCGCTGACGGTCAATGTGCCGTATGGCTATGTGAAAGACCCGGATGATCCAAAACACTGGATCGTTGATCCCGAAGCGGCAGAAATCGTCCGGCGCATCTTTGATATGTGCATGGAAGGACGCGGGCCAAGTCAGATCGCCAATCAACTTAAAGCGGATAAGGTGCTGACACCAACGGCGTACAAGCTCAGCAAGGGTCAGAAGTCTCCGCACGCAGCGCCTGAGACTCCGTATGGCTGGGGTGACAGTTCTGTGGTCAACATTCTGGAACGGCGCGAGTACACAGGCTGCACGGTCAATTTCAAGACCTACACCAATTCGATCTGGGACAAGAAGCAAAGAGAGAATCCCGTTGAAAAGCAGGCAATCTTCCCCCATACGCACGAACAGATTATCAAGGATGACGTGTTTGAGAAAGTTCAGGAAATCCGGCAGCAGCGGCACCGCATGACGCGGACAGGTCGAAGCAGTATTTTTTCCGGTTTGGTGTACTGCGCTGATTGCGGCGCGAAGATGCAGTATGGATCATCCAATAACTACGACACCAAGCAGGATTTCTTCGACTGCTCTGTTCACTGGAAGGACAAGGAGAAATGCACTGGGCATTTCATCCGTGTTGCCGTTCTGGAGCGTATAGTCTTGAAACACATTCAGGCTGTGACCGACTATATCCTATACCACGAAGCTCATTTCCGGCGTACCATGATGGAGCAAACGCTCGCGGAAAGCAAGGAAAAGATACTTGGTATGAAGAAGCAGCTTGAACGGGATGAGAAACGGATCGCGGAGCTGAAGCGCTTGTTTATGAAGATTTATGAGGACAACGCCTGCGGCCGGCTGAACGATGAGCGGTATGATCTGCTCAGTCAGAGCTATGAAGCCGAACAACGGCAGTTGGAATCGGAATCCGTCACGCTTCGTCGGGAGATTGAAGTACAGGAACAAAAGACAGACAGCATTGACAAGTTCATTCAGAAGGCAAAGGCACACGTCGGGATCGAGGAACTGGACGCCTACACGCTGCACGAGCTGATTCAGGGGATTTATGTGGACGCCCCGGACAAATCCAGCGGTAAGCGCCAGCAGCATATCCACATCAAGTACGACGGTTTGGGCTTTATCCCGCTGGATGAGCTTATGAAAGAGGAAACGGCGTGACCGAAGTCACGCCGCCATTCCCCGAAAGTGCTGATTTACCAGCATTTTCAGCCATTTTTGATTTTTACTGTTTTACGACCACCGGGCTATACGGCGGGCTGCTCCTTTTTAACTCTGTTTCTCCCCCACGTAGCCGTTGCAGACGTTGACCGCCTTCTCCACGGCGTTGAGGATGTTCTGATAGCCGGTGCAGCGGCACAGATGGCCGGAGATCAGCTTTCGGAGCTCCTCCCGTGTGTACGTTCGCCCTGTTCCCACGATCTCCACAGCGGAGAGAATGATGCCCGGGGTGCAGAAGCCGCACTGGACGGCGGCCTCCTCGATGAACGCCCTCTGGATCTCGGTGAGCTCCCCGTTTTCCCCCTGGAGTCCTTCCACAGTCAGGATGTGTTTTCCCTCCGCCCAACAGGTGAGGTAGATGCAGGAGTCGATGGCCACGCCGTCCACCAGAACAGTACAAGCCCCGCACTCCCCTACCTCACAGCCCCGCTTGACGCTGGTAAGGCCCAACCGGTCCCGCAGGGTGTCCAGCAGGGACTCCCGCAGGTCGTACCCCACCTCCACCGGCCTTCCGTTGACGGTGCAGTGCAGAATTTCCATCATAGCTGCGCCCCTCCCTTCCGGGCCGCCTCCAGCAGGGCCCGCCCGGACAGTTCCCGGATGAGCTGAAGGCGAAATTCCCTGGAGGCCCGCCAGCTGGTCCGTGGGCTGACGTCCTCCAGCGCCAGGCTTCCAAGCCGCGCAGCCGCTTCCGATACGGGGAGGCCGCGGACCCCCTCCTCCGCCGTCCGGGCACGGATGGGCGTCGGCGCGGCCACGCCAAAGGCGAGGCGCACATCCTCACAGATCCTCTTGTCTGCGGAAAGCCGGACCAGACAGGAGACCCCCAGTGTGGCGATGTCCATGGCGTTGCGCTGGGCGTATTTGATATAGTGTCCGCTCCAGCCGTCATAATTTTCTTTTTGTATCACAATCCTGCACAGGAGCTCGGCGGGGCCGAGGTCCACTTTGCCCACCCCCTGATACCACTGGGAAATGGGCACGATCCGCCAGCCCGCGGGGCCCCGCAGGTGCATCCGGACGTCCAGGGCCATAAGGGTGGAGGCCGAGTCGGCAGAGGTGACGCCGTTACAGACGTTGCCGCCGATGGTCCCCACTGCCCGGAGCTGGGGGCCGCCGGCCAAATCGGTGGCCTCCCCCAGCACGGAGACCCTCTCCTGAATGATCTCGCTGCCGGTGACACCCCGGAAAGTGGTCAGAGGTCCCACGGCGATATCGCCGTTTTCCAGCAGCGTCACCCCCTCCAGCTCCTCCCGCAGTCCGTGGATGGACACCAGACGGCTGTCGGCTAGCTTTCCCTCCCGGATCTTGATGAGCACATCGGAGCCGCCCGCGATGACCACGGCCGACGGGTCCTTTTGCAGCGCCGAAATGGCGTCCTCCACGGATACGGCCCGGTAAATGGATTGAATATCGTACACGGCTCAATCCCCCACTTTCTCGATGAGTCCCGCCTCCGTAAAGGCCTCCACCAGCCGCTGCGGATTCATGGGCAGGCGGCGGAGGCCCACGCCGGTGGCCTGGAGCACGGCGTTTCGGATCGCGCCGGCCACAGGAATGGCCGGCGGCTCTCCCAGGGATTTGTTCCCAAAGGGCCCCGAGGGGTCGTCGGTCTCCACGAAGAGGGCGTGGAGCTCCGGGTGGTCCATCGCGGTGGGCAGCTTATAGTCCAGCAGATTGCCGTTGAGGAGGCGGCCCTTGTCATCGTACTTCATCTCCTCTGAGAGGGCATATCCCATCCCCATGCTCATGCCGCCGTGCACCTGTGCCTCGGCCAGCTTGGGATTGATGAGCCTTCCGGAATCGTGAACATTCACGATGCGGAGCACCCGCACCTTGCCCACCGGGATGTCCACCTCCACCTCGGCAAAGCAGCAGCCGAAGGAAAAGGTATTGTTCTTGCACTGGACGGTGGCCTCAGCGGTGATGTGGACACAGTGCTGCAGAGAGTAAAAGGCCTCCATCGCCAGGTCCGCCATGCGCAGCACAGGCGCACCGCTGACTGTGGACACCACATCCCGGCCCCGGATGTCCAGATTGCCCGGGTCCAGATCGGTGAGCTCGGCTGCATAGTCCAGCACCTTGTCCCGGAAGATCTCTCCCGCCCTTTTGATGGCCTTACCGGTGACATAGGTCTGCCGGGATGCATAGGCGCCGGTGTCAAAGGGCGCCGTGTCGGTGTCCTGGAAAGAGACGATATGTACATCCTCGGTGGGGATGCCCACGGCCTGCGCGCACATCTGGGAAAAGACGGTGTCGCCCCCCTGTCCGATCTCCGTGGCCCCGAGCTGGAGCTGCACGGTACCGTCCTGGTTGAGGATGATCCGGGCCGACGAGGTCTCCAGGGAGATGGGCCACACGCCGGTCTTGTAGGAAAAGACCGCCATGCCCACACCCCGGCGGATGGCTCCGGTCTCATGGGCATATTTCTCCCGCAGCTCCCTCCACCTGATGAAATCCGCACCCTTACGGATGCAGTCCCGGAGTCCGGTGGAGTGGCACGTGATGCCGTTGGTGGGGTCCACATAGCCCAGCGGCATACTGTTTTTCAGCCGGAATTCCAGCGGATCCCACCCCATCTCCCGGGCGATGTCGTCCATCATGCACTCGCCGGCAAAATTGCACTGCGGGATGCCGTAGCCCCGCATGGCGCCGGTAGAGCCCAGATTGGTGTACACCGTCCATGCCTCGGAGCGGTGGGCCAGGACATCGGGATAGGTCTGGCGGAAGCCGGTGACGGCATTGGCCACGATGGCATGGCCGTGGGAGGCGTAGCCCCCCTGATTGGAGACCGCCCGGCACTCCCGGGCCATAAGGCGCATATCCGGCCCCACGGCGGCCTTCAGGTCGAAGTGGATGGGATGGCGGGAGCGGGTATTTTGAAAGGTCTCCTCCCGGGTGCACTCCAGTTTCACCGGTCGGCCGCCCACCTGGGTGGTGATCCAGGCATTGAGAGGCTCGTAGAGTACCTCCTGTTTATTCCCGAACCCGCCGCCGATATAGGGCTTGATGACCCGTATGTTGCCCCAGCCGATGCCCAAGGCCTGGCCGATGACGCGGCGGACGATATGGGGGATCTGGGTGGAGGACACCACCACGATGCGTCCGGCTTCCATATAGGCGTACGACACCGGGTTCTCGATGTGGCAGTGCTGAACGGCCTGGGTGTCGAAGTGGTCCTCGAAGACCCGGTAGGCGGGATCGGCAAAGACCTCATCCACATCCTTTACCGCCGCGCCCGGGGTGATCACGTTGAACAGAGTGTGCTTCAAGACATTGTCCGGGTGCTCCTCGTGGATGGGAAGGGCCCCCTCCGCCATCGCCTGTTCCGGCGTGGTGCAAACGGGGTACTCCTCATACTCCACCCGGATGGCCTCCAGCCCCCGCTGCGCTGCCAGCTCATTTTCCGCTACCACTACGGCGATGTCGTCCCCATAGATGCGTACCCGGGTGGCCAGCAGCTTTCGGTCGGCCACGTCCTGGTGCGCCTCCTCCACACTCCAGGGATGGCCCGGCGTGGGATACTGGATGTCGGGCACATCAAAACAGGTGAGCACCTTCACCACGCCGGGGACCGCCTGGGCTTCTGAAATATCCATGGATCTGACCACGCCGTTTGCAATGGTGCTGTGGAGGATTCTGGCCACAAGGATGGCCTCACCGTGGAGATCGTCCGTATACTTGGCCCGCCCCGTCACCTTGTCAAAGGCGTCTACGCGAGTCAGACTTCTGCCAACTTCCACAAAACACACCTCCTTTTAAAGGTAATATAACACAGTTTTGTCCAAAAAGGAAGGGGGCGTCCAACCCCCTTTCCAATGGATCCCATCAGCCGATGATGGTCCCGGTCTGACCCCGCATCCCGTCCAGCGCCTTCTCCAACTGGGTGATCAGGGTCTGCCGGCCGGGGCTCGACTTGGCGAACGCCACAGCGGCCTCCACCTTGGGCAGCATGGAACCGGGGGCAAACTGTCCTTCCGCGATGTATTTTTCCGCCACAGGCACGGTCATATGGGTGAGCCAACGCTGATTGGGCTTTCCAAAGTGGACTGCCACCTTTTCCACGGCGGTGAGGATCATGAGGCAGTCCGCCCCCAGTTCCTCCGCCAGGAGCTCCGCGGTGAAATCCTTGTCTACCACGGCACCGGCGCCCCGCAGGTGGTTGCCATCCGGCAACACCGGGATGCCGCCTCCGCCGCAGGCGATGACGATCTGTCCCGCATCGGCCAGTGTGCGGATGGTGTCCAGCTCCACCACCCGGCGGGGCCGGGGAGAGGCCACCACCCGGCGCCAGCCCCGCCCGGCATCCTCCATGACCGGATTTCCCCGGCGGCGCATCTCCTCCGCCTCCGCCTGGGTCATAAAGGCTCCGATGGGCTTGGTGGGATGCTGGAAAGCCGGGTCTGCGGGGTCCACCTCCACCTGGGTGAGCACCGTCGCCACGCTGCGGCGAACGCCCCGGTTCAGCAGTTCCTCCCGCAGGGCGTTCTGGAGATCATAGCCGATGTAGCCTTGGCTCATGGCGGTACATACCGAGAGAGGGGCCATGGGGTGGCTGGGGTCCTCCCGGGAGAGCGTGGTCATGGCCATGTTGATCATCCCCACCTGGGGACCGTTGCCGTGGGTAATGACCATCTGATGGCCCTCCTCTAGGAGGTCGGCGATAGTCTTGACGGTGCGCTTTACGGCTTTCATCTGCTCAGGCAGGTTTTCCCCCAGGGCGTTTCCCCCCAGAGCCAGAACAATGCGCTTGGGTTTCATAGGCAATCCCCCTTTCCAGCCTTTCGGCCGCCGCGCGGGCGCTGTCTCTCCCGCGGATATGGGTCCTTACTTCTTCCTCCGGACCCGGCCCCGGCGCTCCAGCTCCCGGAGCATCTCCACGGGCTTTTCACATTGGGCCAGAAAGATCATGGCGGCGATGATATAGGGCTTGAAGCTGGCCTCCCTGTAGAGGAGGGTGCGGTAGCGGTCGAAGACACCGGCCTCCACCTCGCCGTCCACACAGGAGACGCCGTTGATGTCGGCGGGCAGGCAGTGGAGATACAGC
>Ga0129306_1003430_pt1 | contig 11867 bp, 8 predicted proteins | sample P827metagenome_FD_94438 | JGI IMG/M metagenome (GOLD analysis project Ga0129306, IMG submission 94438) | Capybara group fecal microbial communities from Wisconsin, USA - P827 metagenome | ecosystem: Host-associated > Mammals > Digestive system > Large intestine > Fecal | place: USA: Wisconsin...
AACTCGATCTGGATGCCGTAGTCGTCGCGGAGATGGTCGTACACCTCGATGCCGGCGAGGCCGATGTCGCGCGTGTGCACCGACAGCTTCGTGCGGTCGAACGCGAACACCGTGTCGCCGTCAACAAGCTCCGGACCGAACGCGTAGTATCCGCCGAGGTCGTTGATCTCCTCGCGCGCGTAGTCCGCGAAGTCCATCGTCTTCTGGTACATCGACCGCCCCTTGAAGTAGAGGTTCCTGCGCGCGATGTCGAGCGAGGAAAGGAGCAGATAAGACGCGGATGTGGACTGCGTGAGCGTGATGACCTGACGCACGTAGTCGGGGTTCACCGGACGGCGCGTGAGCAGCACCGAGCTCTGCGTGAGCGAACCGCCCGTCTTGTGGATCGACGCGGCCGCCATGTCGCATCCCGCCGCCATCGCGGATACGGGAAGCTCTTCATGGAAGTAGAAGTGCGTGCCGTGCGCTTCGTCCGCCAACACCCGCATCCCCGCCGCGTGCGCAATCTTCACGATCTCGCAGAGGTTGGAGCAGATGCCGTAGTACGTCGGGTTGTTGACGAGAATCGCCTTTGCGCTCGGATGCTCCGCAATCGTCTTCTTGACGTCCTCGACGCTCATGCCGAGCGGAATGCCGAGACGCCTGTTGATGCCGGGGTTGATGTACACCGGAATCGCACCGCAGACGACGAGCGCGTTGATGGCGCTCCTGTGGACGTTGCGAGGGAGTATTATCTCGTCGCCGGCGGAGCAAGTCGCCATGATCATCGCCTGCACGGCGGACGTCGTGCCGTTCACCATGAAGAACGCGTCGTCCGCGCCAAACGCCTCTGCCGCGAGCTGCTGTGCCTCCTTGATGACGGAGACGGGATGCCCCAGGTTGTCGAGCGGCTTCATCGAGTTGACGTCCATCGCGAGCGCCCGCTCGCCGAGGTACTCGGTGAGCTCGGGATTGCCGCGTCCGCTCTTGTGCGCGGGCACGTCGAAGTGCGCAAGCCTGTTTATGCGCTGGCGGTCAAGCGCGTCCGCGAGAGGCGTCTCGCGCTGCCGTGCCCTGGACGGATCTCCTGCTGTCGCAGATACGGTTCTTGCCATTTAATTCAACCCCCGTGTGTATTTGAAATCAGAACTTCAGCTCGACCTGCCAGCGCAGGAAGTAGGCGGGCTTGTCGGTGTCGTAGTAGTCGCCGGGGTTGAACACCTCGCCGATGACATGTCCGTACATCTCGAACCTCTCGCCCTTCTCCTTGTCCGGAGTCCAGATTGGGAACGCATAGAGCGCACGGGTGAAGAGGCCCTTGAAGCGTCCGTTCCCGCCACCGATTCCGTCGCGCTCCGCCGCGAAGACGGGGCCGCACGAGAACACGAGTTTGTGGCGCGGCTTGAGTTCGACGCCGGCGGACAACTTGAGGTAGTGTTGGTTCGACCACCAGCCCACGCCGTTGTGCGAGCCGTAGAGGTACATCTCGGACTCGATCGCGTCGCGGCCCCACATCGGGTCCCACTTCCCGCTCATGTAGCGGTAGTCTATGCCCAGGAGGGGCTTCCAGCCCTCCCGCGCGCTCTTCCAGTTGACGCCCGCGAACGCGCTCCATTCGCCGCACCTCTGGTACATCACGTCAAAGTCGGAGCTTACCGTCTCCGAAAGCTTAGGCTGCACGCGCGCTCCAAGGAGGTCGGTGCGGCGCGATGTCTGCGGCAGCTGTTTTTCGCGGAGGCGCTTCGTTATCGCGAAGAGCTGGTAGTTCAGCCACTCCACGGGGGTCTGTCCCCAAACGACGCCCGCGCCCCAGTCGTCCTGGTTGCCGGATCCGTCGGGGAAACGCGAGGCGAGCGACGAGAGGCGGTGGCGGTCGTCGCCAATGCGGAAGTCGCTCGCGGAGTCGAAGTTGTAGAGTCCGAAGAAGTCGAGCGTCGACGTCTCGGTCACATGGAGCCTTACGGACGCCATGTCGGTGTAGAGCGTGCGGGAACCGTCGCCTGGCGTGCCGTCGACGAGGATGCGTCCGAGCCCGCAGAGTCCGTACAGGTTCTGCCGGCCGACCTTGAGGTCGAGGAATCCGTCGAAAACGCCCTTGCCTTCGAGGTAGAGGTTGTCTAGAATCACCTCGCCCGGCCACGAATTCGCGCGGTTGGCGGGGCGGCTGTTCCAGCGGAACTCGTCAGCAAGGCGACCGTACAGCGTCCATGTCCCGGCCTCGCCTGCGTCGCCCGTCAGCTCCGCCCAGACTCGCGGACGGAAGCGTATGTGGTTGCGGTAGCCGGACTCGTTGAAGCGGAACGCGCGAAATCCACCGTAGGGAAGACCAGGGACATGATCCATGATCTCCTGGCGAATTCGCAGATCGGCACCAGCGTCGAATTTAATCGCCGGCGCCTCGTCCGTCTCGGCCTTGGCGTACTCCGCCTCTGCCGCATGCGCACAGAACGCACTGAACGCGGCAACGACGACTCCGACCCCCCGGACAGCGTCTTTCATTGTCTTTCTCCCGATGTGTTTCTAGTGTGGAACGTAAAAAACGCGATCAGAACTTCGGCGGCTGCGGACGCGGCGGGATATCGAATCCCGGAAGCGTCTTCTCGACGCAGAGCTCGCGCCACTCGACAGGCGGCCTGCGCGGAGCGGGCGGCTCGCCTTCGGACTCCGTCTCGGCCTTCTCCGCGCCGTCGTCCGCAAGCGCGGAGGCAGGCGGAAACGCCATGTCGAGACGGACGTCGTAAAGCTCGTTCGAGGCGACCATCGCCCACATCTCGTATCCGCTCGGCGCTTCGCGCATTTCGCGCTCGCCAGCGAACTCAACGCCCGCCGCCTTCGCGAGCGCGTCGAGCTTCTCCTGCCAGAAGACCTCGCGGTCCGAAATCTCCCCCGCGTCGCACGCGCCAAGGCGGCGATGCACCGTGCGCCCGTCGTCGGATTCGAACGCCTTGACGTCCTCGCCGAACAGCTCAATGCCCTTCTCCGCGCGCATCTTCTCGATGGCGGCGTGGTTGCCGGCAATCACCTTGGCGCGCTCCGCCTTCCATGCCTTGACGGCCTTGCGGTACTTGTACTCGGCAAGGCGCTCGACCTGCGCCTCCTGAGGCTCCCACTGTCCGCATCCCGTGCGGTTCTTGTCCTGGATGTCGAGCATGCACGACCACTTCCCGTCCGGACGCTGCCCCACGACGCACATCACCCTGAGGCGCAGATACTCAGCAACCCAGCACTTGTCGAAGTCGTAGAATTTCTTGGGTGCGAACTTCTCGCCGACCGTCTTCTTCAGCTCGGCAAGCGCCGCGAGCGCGGACGCCTCGTCTCCGTAGTAGGACGAGAAGTACGTCTCGCTCGTCTCCCAGACCTTCTTGTCCTCGTTGAAGTGCGAGATGAAGCCGTTGACGCCCTTCTTCCCGAAGTTCTCCGAGTCCTTCGTCCACGTCACGAACCACGGCTCGTCGGCCCATTTAGCGTACCCTTCCGGAATCTCCGCAAGCTCCTCGCTCGGGGTGATCACGCCAGCCGCCGCGACGAGGGCCTTCTCCTCCTCGCTCATCGGATACTCCTCGCAGACGGACAGCACGCGCGACGGAACCCAGTTCGTGACGGTCGGAGCCGTGGTGAAGAACGACTTTTCGTCGTCGGCAAGATCGGCGCCCCTGTAGCCGAACCTCTCGGCCTCGCTCTTGCGGCACCCGGAAAGAATTGCCGCGGCAGCGGCAACCATGAGCAGCTTTTTCATTATTTCTTGATTCCCTGTTTGTTGCAGTCGGACCCCTTTCGACGGTCCTTTACCTATTTTGAATGTCGGAAATTTTCTCATATGCGGACTCAAAATGCAAGCGGAAATTTGATAAGGTCACTGCTCCTGCTTTCGGCGTATCAGGATGCCGGAAAGAAGGCACAGCGCGAGCGGAAGGACAAAAAAGTCAAGCGCAAAGGTCTCCGCCACATCACCCCTCTCCACACAGTCGCCCTCCGCGAGCGAGGATAGCGGGGAGAGCGAGCTCACGGACTTCGTCCCGCGCTCGACGAGGCGCGTCATCGCGAGCCCGATGCGATCGATCTTGTCCGTCTCCAGCTGGTCCGGATACTGCTCCACGACGCTCGGGCTCATCTCGCTCACCGCGAGCATCACGATCGCCGTGAAGAGCGCAACCGGACGCGAAAGCCCCGCGCCGAGGAATATTCCGAACGCCGCGACGAACGCAAGCACCGAGACCATCACGACGTAGGAGCGCAGCAGGTTCCAGGCGAACGAGTCCGCCGGCACGAGCAGCTCGACATCCTGTCGCGGACGCAGCATGACCGGCGCGCGGCCCTCGTTGCGGAACGCGACCGCGTCCCGCTCCGCGGCAAATCCGCCGCGGACAAGCGGGACGACGATCGCCGTCTGGGTGATGTTGCTGACGACGCCGAAAAAGCCGTCCGCGGCAAGTGTGCCGCGCACGTCGTCGCGCATGTCGAAGTCGTTGGAGAACTTGAGCCTCACGGAAAGGTCCACGTCCGCGTTGGCCGCCGCCCAGTCGTGCAGCCCCGGGAACGCCCACACGGCAGTCTCGTTCGTGCCGACCGTCTGGTAGTTGTCCTTCGCGCGCTGCTCGAGGAGCCTAAGCACGACGGACTTCTTCGCCTTCTTCGCCTCCGGCGGAGTCTCAGGATCGGCCATGAAGACGTCGTACATCTTGACCGCCTCCTCCGCGGGAGACTCCATCTGCGGACGGTACACGTGGCTGCAGCGGAGACCCGAGAACTCCGACGAGCAGACGAGCGTCGCGCACGGGAAGGCCAGCACCGCCGCGGCGACGGCGGAGAGCGCGAGGAACTTACCCCACGCTATCGCGAACGGGGAGACGGGGCGCACCTGCGTGAGCTGGAGGCGCTTCGCCTCGCGCTCGGACGCGATGCAGCCGGTCGCAATCGAGAGGACGGATACCACGAGCAGCGCGAAGACGCCGCCGAGCCCGTAGCGGACAACCATCTCCCGCGCGCCATCCTCCGTCGCGTCCGTGACGAGGACGAAATTCGCCGCGAACATCCATCCGAGCGTCGCCAGGAGAATGATCAGGGCCGTCCAGGACCGGACGAGCGCGGTAACCTCAAGCCAGAAAATCCGCAAGAGCGAAGTCATCGCCGCTTCCCACCTTCGCGAGGAAGAACTCCTCTAGAGACTCACCGAGTTCCGAAACCTTCCCCTCCGCGGCGCATTTGCCGCGGTTGAGGATCATGACGCGGTCGCAGATGTCCTGCGAGTCCGCAAGAAGATGCGAAGTCGTGAGGACCGTCATCCCCTTCTTCGCGAGAGCCTTGACGAGCGTCTTGACCTCCTTCGTCGAGACAGGGTCAAGCCCCGAGGTGGGCTCGTCAAGGACGAGCAGCTCGGGCTTCCCGACGAGAGCGGAGGCAAGTGCAACGCGGCGCGCCATGCCCTTCGAGAAACCTCCCACGGCGCGGTTCGCGACATCCGAAAGCTTCACCATCTCGAGAAGCTGGTCCGCGCGCGAGCGCGCCTCGGCGCGGGAGAGGGAGCAGAGGCCTGCGTAGTACATGAGCGTCTCGCGCGCGGTGAGGAACGGATGCAGATAGCTCAGTTCCGGGAGGTAGCCGAGCCGTGCGCGCGCCGCCTTCGCATGCGGCGGAAGGCCGAAGAGCGAGACCTTGCCGGCGGACGGCGAGAGGAGGCCGAGGATCATCTTGATCGTCGTGGACTTTCCTGACCCGTTCGGGCCGAGGAGCCCGAAAACCTCTCCGCGCCTAACCTCCAGGTCGAGCGCGTCAACGGCGGCGACGGTCGGCCTGAGCCAGAAGTCGCGGAAGGTCTTGGAGACCTTTTCGAGCCGTATGACGCTGTCTTCCATGCGCTAGAGGACCTTTCCAAGCGCTTCGAGCGTGACGGGCTTGAACATGATGTCGAGGAAGCCGGTCTCCTCGTAGTCATTGGGGATGTCCGTATCCGCCGTAACGGCGAACACCTTGACGTGCTTGTAGCGCGGGTTGGTCTTGATTTCGCGCGCGAGCTGGAGTCCGTTGACCTCCGGCATCCAGATGTCCGTAAGGACAAGCGTGATGAGCCTGTCCGCCGCGAGCTTCTCAAGCGCCTCGCGTCCGTTCGCCGCAGTGGCGATCTTCGTGTAACCAAGGCGCGCGAGCATGGACCTGAGGACGAGGAGGTTGAGTCGCGAATCCTCTACGACGAGGATGCGCTTCTCGGCGCGGTCCTTCCTGGAGCCGACGACGAACTTGATCTTCTGCGTCGCGCTGTAGGCGCGCTTGCGCTGCGCGCTGGAGGCCTTTACGCCGGGGATCACGATGGTGAAGGTTGATCCGGAACCGAGCGCGCTCGTCATGGTCATCTCGCCGTTCATGCGCGAGACGAGCTGCTTGACGATGGCGAGTCCGAATCCGGAGCCGCCGCTGCGTCCGCGCATACCAGCCTTCACGTACGGGTCGGCAATCTTCTGCTGGTCGCCGGGCGCGATGCCGCAGCCCGTGTCCTTGACGGAAATCGTAAGCCGTTCGTACTGGTCGTGCGCAACCGTAACCTCGATCTGACCCTTTTCCGTGTACTTGACGGCATTGCCGACGAGGTTGCGGAGAATCTGGCGGAACCTAAGCGCGTCGATTTCGAGAAGCGGCGGGACCGATATGCGATGGAGGAGCCTGAGGCCCTTCTTCTTGAGCGCGTCGACAAAGCCCGTGAGAATGTCCTTGGTGAGCTTGGCGCAGTCCGTCGTGACTGGGGTTATCTCCATCGTGCCCGTCTCGAGCTTGGAGAGGTCCAGCACGTCGCCGATGAGCTTCTGGAGCATGTTCGCGCTCGACACGATCGACGACAGAGCCTTCTGGCGGTCCTCGTCGCGCTTGTAGCCGAGCTTGAGCAGCTCGCTGTAGCCGACGATGGCGTTGAGGGGCGTGCGGATGTCGTGGGAGACGGTCGTGAAGAAGAAGCTCTTCGCCGCCTCGACCTTCTTTGCGCTCTCGAGCGCCTCGTGGAGCTCCGTTTCGTCCACCGCCACGCCAAGGAGATACAGCTTGCCCGTCGTGTCGCGTATCTGCATTTTCTTCATGCGAAGATAGTGCATGCGGCCGTCGGGCGAGCAGCTCGTCTGGAGGTACTCCTGTGGCTTGCCCTCAGGATCGGACATAACGGCCTTCTCGCGTTCGGCGAAACCGTCGGCAGTCTGCTTGTCGTAGAAGTTGTAGTCGGTGAGGCCGACGATCTCGGAAGTTGACGACACACCCATGTACTTCAGGAACACGGCGTTGCCGTTGACGAACTTGCCGCCCTCGTCCTTCATGAACACGAGGCAAGGCAAAGCGTCCATAATCCGGTTGAAATACGCCAACTGGTCCTGGGTTTTATCTTCCGATTTCATTGCTGTCCCCTTTATTGTTGTTCATGTGCTAAGCACGAGGCGCGGCCCTGCGTCAGGGCTGCGCTTCCACTGCGAGGCGCTTGAGGAGGTCGTCGAGCGACATTGCGCCGAGGTCACCCTCGCCGCTCTTGCGCACGGAAACCGTCCCCGCGGCCTCGTCGCGAGGTCCGACCACGATCTTGTACGGAACCTTCCAGAAGGAGGCCTCGCGAATCTTCGCGCCGAGCTTCTCGGCAGAGTCGTCGATCTCGACGCGGTATCCCGCGTCCGCGAGCGCGGACTGCACCTTGCGCGCGTAGTCGAGCGCCTTGTCGGAAATCGGCAGCACGCGAACCTGCTCCGGCGCGAGCCAGAACGGGAACGCGCCCGCATAGTGCTCGATGAGGATGCCGATGAAGCGCTCGAGAGAGCCGAGCACCGCGCGGTGGAGCATCACGGGATGGTGCTTCTTTCCGTCCGCGCCAACATACTCCGCGTTGAGGCGCTCCGCGCTCGGAAGCTGGTAGTCGAGCTGGATGGTCCCGCACTGCCACTGGCGCGCAAGAGCGTCGACGAGCGTGAACTCGAGCTTCGGACCGTAGAAAGCGCCCTCTCCCGGCTGGATCTCGTAGTCCATCCCCGCGGCCTTGCAGGCGGCCGCGAGCGCCGCCTCGGCGTGCTGCCACGTCGCAACGTCGCCGACATGGTCCTCGGGCATCGTCGAGAGCTTGACGAGCAGGTTCTTGTCGAAGCCGAAGTCGGAGTAGACGTCCTTCAGGAGACGGCAGAACTTCGCGACCTCCTCCTCGATCTGGTCTTCCGTGCAGAGGATGTGCGCATCGTCCTGAACGAAGCCCCTCACGCGCATGATGCCGTGGAGCGTTCCGCTCGGCTCGTTGCGCGCGCAGTGTCCGAACTCGGCGAGCCTGAGCGGAAGGTCCTTGTAGCTCCTCGTGCGGCTCTTGAAGATCTCGATCGCGCCCGGGCAGTTCATGGGCTTCACGGCGAAGAGGCGCTTCTCGCTCTCCGTGATGAACATGTTCTGCTGGTAGTGCGCCCAGTGTCCGCTCCTCTCCCAGAGCGAGCGCGGCATGAGCGCGGGAGTGTTGACCTCGCGGTAGCCGTCCTTCACGAGCTTGCGGCGCATGTAGTCCTGGAGCGTCACGTAGACGGACCATCCGCGCGGATGCCAGAACACCTGGCCTGGATCCTCGGGATCGAGGTGGAAGAGATCGAGCTCGACGCCCAATTTGCGGTGGTCGCGCCTCTTCGCCTCTTCGGCGCGCGCGACGATCTCGTCCATCTCCGCCTGGTCCTTCGCGATGATGCCGTAGATGCGCTGGAGCATCTTGTTCTTCTCGTCGCCGCGGTAGTACGAACCGGCGACGCGCGTGAGCTTGACGACGCCGATCTGCTTCGAGTGCTCGACGTGAGGGCCGCGGCACATCTCGACGTAGTCGCCGACGGCATATGTGGAAATCGCAACTCCGTCAGCAACGACGTCGGCAAGGCGCTCCAGCTTGTACTTCTGCCCCGCGAGGAGCTTCGCCGCCTCATCGGCCGTCACTTCCTTCTTGACGAACGGCTCGTCGAGAGCGATGAGACGCGCGATCTCGGCCTCGATCTTCGGGAAGTCCTCGGGCGAGAGCCTGTGGGGGAGATCGAAGTCGTAGTAGAAGCCCTCGTCCGTCGCCGGACCGATGTCGACCTGGACGTCTTCAAACAAATTCATAACTGCGCGGGCCATCAAGTGGGCCGCGCTGTGCCTGCGCTGCTGTTCGGTGATTTCTGACATACTTATTCCTCTTATCCGAATATTATACCAAAAATGCCGTAGCAGATGTGGAAAAGGAAAATCAGGGGTGCAACTGGCGATTTATGCAAGGATACGGCAAAGTGCTGGCATCTGCACATAGCGCATATATTGGCGTATATGTGTTTGCTGCGTCGACGGAGCGATGCAACCCCCTGCAAGCGATCCGTTCACTACCGGGCCACCCTACAGGGGGTCCGTCGCTCCGCGACGGACATTCGCAGCTATCGCACACACTCAAAAGAATCGGGAGCGCGCGAGAAAAGCGAATGGAAAATGACTTTCTAGTCAACTGCTCCACGCCCTTCCTTGTTGCGTCGCGGAGCGACGCAACCCCCTGCCAACAGCCACTATTCGTAGCGCAGACAGTCGATGGGATTCAGCTTCGAGGCGCGCCAGGCGGGATAAAATCCGAAGAAAAGCCCCACGATCGACGAAATTATGAACGCATATACCGCAGACGCCGGCTCGACAAGCACAGGCCATCCAGCCGCCGCGCCGACGGCATACGACGCGCCGATTCCGACACACACACCCGCCGCACCGCCGACCGTGGAGAGAACCATTGCCTCGAGGCAGAACTGCACGAGGATGATCCCGGGCGTTGCGCCGATGGACATGCGCAGTCCGATCTCCTTGATGCGCTCCGTCACCGAGACGAGCATGATGTTCATGATCCCGATTCCGCCGACGACGAGCGTGATGACGGAGAAGATGAGGAGAAGCGTGCCGACGATTCCCGTCACGGACCCGATGGTGTTCATGATCTCCGTCGTGTCGCGCGTCTCGAAGTCGTTGTCCTGGTAGTCCGCGAGGTGGTGCCGCTGCCTGAGGAGCGCCGACACCTCGCGCCGCGCCTCCTCGAGGTCGTCCATCGTGACGAGCGAAAGGTTCATCATGTTGATGTTGTTGAACTTCGAGCGCTGCAGGTAGCGCTGCACGGACGTGTACGGCGCCATGATGACGTCGTCCTGGTCCTGGCCCCAGTTGTTCGCGCCCTTCGAGCCGAGGACGCCTATTACCTTGAAGGTCATGTTCTTGAGGCGTATCACCTTCCCGACCGGATCCTCGTCCTCGCCGAAGAGGTTGGACCTCACAGTCGTGCCGATGCAGCACACGCGCGCCGCGAGCCGCGTCTCGTCGTCGGTGAAGAAGCGTCCGTCCGTGACGGTCCAGTTGCTGATGTTCAGGACGTCCGTCGCTACGCCCTGGACGTTTCCTGCCCAGTTCTTCGCGCCGTACATCATCTGCACCGTAGTTCTCACCTGCGGACTCACCCCCTGCACGAGGTGCCCGAGTTCCCGCTTGATCGCCTCCGCGTCGCCCGCGGTCATCGTCTGGCCCTGGCCCATCCCTCCGGAGACCGGTCCGTGGTTGCGCCTCTCCGGGAACACCATCATCAGGTTGTTGCCCATCGACGAGATCTCCTTCACCATCATCGTCTTCGCGCCCTCGCCGATGGCCATCGCGAGGATAACGGCGACGATTCCGATTCCGATGCCGAGGCACGAGAGGAACGACCGTATCGGATTCCGCCCCAGCGACCTGAGCGCGACCTTGAATATCGTGAGGAAGCTCATGCAAGCGCCTCCTTGACGAGTTGCGACACCTGCTCGGTCGTCTTCTTGCCGCCCTCGCCGTGGTCGTCGCGCATGATCTTTCCGTCGCGCATCACGACATGCCGCTTTGCGTACGCCGCGATGTCGTCCTCGTGCGTGACCATGACGATGGTGATGCCCTCATTGGAGAGCTCGGTGAAGAGGTTCATTATCTCGACGGAGCTCTTCGTGTCGAGGTTGCCGGTCGGCTCGTCAGCGAAAACGACGGGCGGATTGTTCATGAGCGCCCTTGCGATCGCGACGCGCTGCTGCTGTCCGCCCGAGAGCTGCGCGGGAGTGTGCGACTCGCGCCCCTTGAGTCCGACGCGCTCGAGCAGCTTCATTGCGCGCGCCTTGCGCTCGCGGCGGGAGAGGCGGCCCATGTAGAGGTCCGGAAGCTCAACGTTCTCGAGCGCGCTCGTGCGCGGCAGGAGGTTGAAGTTCTGGAAGACGAAGCCGAGCTTCATGCAGCGTATCTTCGCAAGCTCCGCGCGCGAACGCGCCGCGACTTCGATTCCGTCGAGGAGGTACGAGCCCTTCGTCGGCACGTCAAGGCAGCCGAGAATGTTGAGCATAGTCGACTTGCCGGAGCCAGACGAGCCCATGATCGCGACGAACTCACCCTCGTCCACGCACAGCGAAACGCCGTCCAGCGCGTGGACCGGCTCGCCTCCGACGGCGTAGATCTTGTACATGTCGCGAATCTCTATGAGGTGGCTCATTGGTGATATTATATCAAAATATCCGCGCCGCTCTGCACCCACCCGCGAAAAACTTCAGCGCTAGAACATCACGCCGCTATTGCTTTCGCTGCTGGGAGTTTTGGAGTTCTGTAGAATCGCATTTTTGAGATTATCTCCCAAACTCCGAGACTCCCGACAGCGAAAGCAACCATCAAAGTTCCCCTCGTTTACATTCCCGTGCGAAGCGCAGGCGGCGACCTACACGGCTAAATGATTCAACTCCGACGGTTGAGAAAGCGGCCTGCGCTACCGCTGCGGCTTATGCTCCGCGCGTTTCAACCGCCGCAGCATTGTATTGCTTTCGCTGCGGGGAGTTTCGGAGTTTGGGAGAACGCGTCTGAATTTCAAGACCTCCAATACTCCAAAACTCCAAGTAGCGAAAGCA
>Ga0129306_1003431_pt1 | contig 11864 bp, 9 predicted proteins | sample P827metagenome_FD_94438 | JGI IMG/M metagenome (GOLD analysis project Ga0129306, IMG submission 94438) | Capybara group fecal microbial communities from Wisconsin, USA - P827 metagenome | ecosystem: Host-associated > Mammals > Digestive system > Large intestine > Fecal | place: USA: Wisconsin...
ATTGTTAGCAAACATTATAGAAACTAAAATGGTTTCATCTGTTATAGCAGTCTTTACATCCGCTATACTTACAAAACGTTCTTCATCTACTGGAAGATAAGTTACTTTGAAACCTTCTTTTTCCAAAAATTGTGCTGTATGTAATATAGCATGATGTTCTATTTTAGTAGTTATTATATGATTTCCTTTATTTTTATTAGCATAAGCTATACCTTTTAGGGCCCAGTTATCCGCTTCCGAACCACCACTTGTAAAGAATATTTCATTTTTTTCTGCATTCAATACCTTTGCTACTCTCTCTCTTGCTAGGTCTACAGCTTTTTTAGTTTTATCTGAGAAAGAATATAAAGAAGATGGGTTTCCAAAATTTTCAGTGAAGAATGGAAGCATTTCTTCTAATACCTCTGGTTTTGTATAAGTAGTAGCTGAATAATCCATATAAACTTGTTTATTCATTATTTTCACTCCTTTTAATTGGTGGATTTATTTTTCTATAGTCCTCTACCATATCTTGTAAGGTAGTTGATTCCATTATATTATCTAAACTTTTCTTTATCTTTGCCCACAAAAGCCTAGTTGCACAACAATCCACATTACCACAACTATCCTCTCCCTCTAAACAACTAGATATTTCTATAGGTCCTTCTAAAACCTCCATAATATCTGCTACAGTTATGTCCTTAGGATGCCTATTCAAAATATAGCCCCCTTGAGCTCCCCTTATGCTTTTTATAAGTTTAGCCTTTCTAAGTGGAGAAAATAGTTGTTCTAAATAATATTCAGATATATGTTGCCTTTCTGAAATATTTTTTATAGAAACTGGTTGCCCACCGTAGTTAATTGCCAAATCTACCATAGCCTTTACTCCATACCTACCCTTAGTTGACAACTTCATTTAATCACATCCTTTTAATGTTGACCACTTTACTATGATTTATTTTTATAATAGCAAACCTGAGTAAAACTGTCAACAATATTAATCAATTTTTTTGGAAAATTTTTTAATACAAAAAAGTATAGTCTTAATTTGTAACAGACTATACTAAAATATTCCTTTATTTATCTACTTTTTATATTTTCCCAATATTTTTTTAAATTTTCTTCATATTTATTATGTTGAGCTTTATAATATATCTTATCTTTCAACTCTTTAGGTAAATACTCTTGACTAACATAATGATTATTAAAATTATGGGGATATTTATACCCACCTACACCTAAATTTTTAGCACCATAATAATGGGAATCCTTTAGATGATCTGGCACATCTCCAAAATTAATATTTTCTAAATCTTTCATAGCATTTTTTATGGCTATGTACGCACTATTTGATTTTGGCAAAGTAGCTAAGTATATTGTAATTTCAGATAAAATAATTTGTGCCTCAGGAAATCCTACTTTTAAAGCTAACTCTATACCAGAATTCACAATAGTTAATGCATTAGGATAAGCTAATCCAATATCCTCTGCTGCCATTACTGATAACCTTCTTGTAATAGATGTCATATCTCCACTTTTTATAAGTCTTGCTAAATAATGAACTGCTGCATCAGCGTCACTTCCTCTTATACTCTTTTGGAAAGCACTTAAAATGTTATAATATTCATCTCCTGTAGCATCTGCTCTAATGTTAGACTGTTCTAAGGATTCTATATAGTCCAATGTAATTTCTATATTAAATCCACAGTGAGAATTTACAGCTAGTTCTAAAATATTATAAGCTTTTCTATAATCTCCCTGACATATCTCACCTATATATTCTAAAGCCTCATCAGTATACTTTATATTTATACCCTTATCTATTAATTTGTTTATGGCCTTTTTTAATCCTAAAATAATCTCCTCTTTATTAAGTGGTTTAAATTGAAATATATTGCATCTACTCAAAATAGCTTTATGTATAACGAAATAAGGATTTTCAGTAGTGCTAGCTATTAATACTACTCTTCCATCCTCTATAAACTCTAATAAGGCCTGCTGTTGCTTTTTAGTAAAATGTTGCAGCTCATCTATATACAACACAACACCACTATAGTTTAACAAACTGTTTATGCTAGAAGTTATTTCTTGAATATCCTTAATAGATGCTGTAGTAGCATTTAATCTATAAAATTTCTTATCTACATAATTTGCCATAATATTAGCTAAAGTAGTTTTACCTGTACCTGGTGGTCCATAAAATATAGAATTACATATGGATTTATTTTTCATTAAATTATACAAAGGCTTATTCTCAGATAGTATATGCTTTTGCCCTACAAAATCTTCTAATTTGTTAGGTCTCATTAAATCTGCTAAAGGTCTCATACTCTCACCTCACTAAAAAAGACTTTAACTCTCATTGTAAGTTAAAGTCCTTGTTTTATCAAGTTATAAAGTAAAGCTTTTTAACAAAATGAATTGGTTTATGAGTGTATTTTTTATATTTGCCCCTTTAAAATTAAATCTATTTAATTTTGAGATACATACTCTCTAATCAATTCTATTTATCATATTCAGGTCTTCTATTTTTATAATACACAACCTTTAAATTGCAATAGTCAGCAATTTCTTTTCCAAAGCTTAATCTATTTCCTATGTCTTTAGCATTGTGAGAATCAGAACCTAAAGTAACTGTCCTTCCTCCTAGTTCATAAAATCTCTTATATATTTTAACTAAATTTGTTGCAGCTCTTTTATCATTTAATCTTCTTGTATTGATTTCCATAGATTTTTCTTTTTCTACTATAACCTTTAAAACTTCGTCTATATCCTCTTTAAAAATATCATAATTTATCTCAGGATCTTCATAATTAGCATATCTTGAAATATAATCTATATGTCCTAAACTATCTACAAAATCATACTTTGCTAAATTATAGCTCATATTTTTAAAATAAATATGAAAAGCTTCCTCTTTACTCTTATCCTTATAAAATTCATCTAAATATAAATCAATTTTATCTATTAAATGGATAGAGCCTATTACATAATCAAATTCCCCACTATTAATTACTTCTTTTCCTTGTTCTATAAGATCTCTTTCCATTCCTAATTCTATACCTAAAAGAAGTTTTTCGCTTCTATATTTGTTATACTTCTCAAAATAAGAAGGTACATGGAAACAAAATTTATTTTCATCCTTTAATCCTAAATCCATATGTTCTGTTACTATTATACCTAAATCATTATCTTTAGAAGCCTTTATAGCTTCACCTATGGTCATTTTAGAATCTGTAGAAAACTCCGTATGTAAATGTGTATCAAACATTTTTCCACCTCTTTTATAATATTCAATTAAACATAGTATAAATAAAAAATAATTTTAAAATTAATATCTATATTATAACATTATAATTTAAATTTTTATCATACTAAAATACATTTTAATAAGGGAAATACATTTAACTTATAAAGGCTACTACTAAAGGTATAGTTATAACAGACAAAATAGTAGTTATAAATACGCACTTAGCTGCCAAAACCACATCCCCATCATACTCTTCTGCAAGCACAGTAGCTAATACTGCTGTAGGCATAGCTTCTAATATTACGCATATTTCTAGTAAAAGCTTGTCAGCTTTTACTACAATCATTAAAATATAAACTAAAGCAGGTATTATTATAAGTCTAACAAAAGAGCCATAATAAGCCTCCGTTCCTGAAAAAATCTCCTTTATATTTATATCTGCAAGCATGGAACCCACTATTATCATAGATAAAGGAGTAGTCATAGATCCAACATATTGTAAAGCTGTATTTATAGGTATAGGAATAGAAATTGAAAATACAAGTATAAACATACCTAATACTGTAGCAATTATACCAGGATGTTTTAATATACCCTTTAAGTTTTTAACATCTCTTTCTCCTGTATATATCATGATACCTGCAGACAACATAAATATATTAAAGGGTATGCCAAAAATAGAAGCATAAAATACTCCAACCTTACCATATAAAGCTTCTATTACAGGATACCCCATAAATGCACTATTAGAAAATATAGTAGAAAACTTAAGTACCTTTCTAGCTCTTTCATTATACTTTACAAAAAACAAACCACTTATTAGTAGTAAAGCTATATGTATAATTATTGAATATATAAAAAACATCTTAGCGTTTTTTATCATATCTCCAGTAAAATTATAGTTAAAAGAAGAAACAATAAGACAAGGTAAAGTAACTTTAACTAAAAGATCTGAAAGTTTTTTATTTGCTTCTTCATTTAAAATTTTTCTTTTGCCACAAATAACTCCTATGCCCATTATTATAGAAAGAATTAAAACCTGATTAATAATATTACTCTTCAAAAGAACCCCCCCATATTTTAAATTAATATAAACATTTAATTATTTTCAAAAGAAAAATCCCCCTCTTTGCTATTATACTAAAAAGGAGGATTTTTTTATATGTTACTTATATATTATTTCCTATAAAACATAATGCAAGCATTCCATCTCCACAATGAGCTCCCATACCAATACCTAATTCATTAATTATAAAATTCTTTGCACCAAACTCTTCTATTACCATTTCTTTCAATTTTTCTGCTTCTTCTGCACAATGTCCATGAACTATACCTATTAAAACATCTTCATGATTTGTACAATTTTCCTTGAATCTATCTAAAAGATATCTTATAGCTTTTTTACTTCCTCTTATGTTAGTTATATTTTTTAAAGTGCCATCTTTCTCTATGTGTATAATGGGCCTTATATTTAATAAAGTTCCTATAGTTGCAGAGGTTGCTGATACTCTTCCTCCTCTTTTTAAATGGGTCAAATTCTCCACCATAAACCAATGATTAACTTTATCCTTATTTTCATTTACCCATTTTACTATTTCCTCTTTACTTTTACCCTCTTTAGCCATCTGAACCGCATTATATACCAATAATCCCTGTCCTATAGAGGAACATTTTGTATCTATTATAGTTATATCTGCCTTTTTATTTTGTGCTAATATCTCTTCTCTTGCCATCTTAGCACTATTTACAGTACCACTTAATCCGGATGACATAGCTATATATATTATAGGTCTCTCTTCTTTCAATAATTCTTTAAATTTTTCTTCAAACCTATATTCATTAATTTGACTGGTAGAAGGCATTTCACCCTTTTTAATACCTGTATAAAATTCTTCATAGGATAATGTCTTTCCAAAATCATCTTCCCAGTCTTTTCCTTTAAAATTACACATAAGTCCTAAAAAAGGTATATTATTTTCATCTATAAAATTTCTTGGTAAATCACAACTAGCATCCGTAAAAATTATTGGAACCATAGTCTCACTCCTTATTTATAGTACTTTGTAGCACTGGTATATTTAATTATTAAAAACAAAAAATAAATCCATCAATTATAATTATATTCTATAAACTTCTTTTATATCCTTTATAATAAAGATATGTTTAGATAATTTTAAGAACTGCTAAAATAAAAACAACTATAAATATACCTAACATGAAAGAAAATTTCAAGATAAATTTTAAAATTTCATTATATTATAAAATAGTTTTACTATCATCTATAAGTATTATTTATAAGTCCACTGGTAAATTTGTGATATAATTAAAAATATAAGTAAGATTTATTTTAGGAGGCTAAAAATATGACTAAAATAATTGATTGTAAAGGACTAAAATGTCCTCAACCTGTAATCAATACAAAAAAATATTTTGATTCTATAGAAGAAGGACAAGCTACTACTATAGTAGATAATGAAGTTGCTAAAAATAATATTATAAAGCTTGCTGAAAAAAATGGTTTTAAAAGCGAAGTAGAAGAAAAGGATTCTTTATATTACATAACTATGACCAAAGAACATTGTGTTGCTTGTGAAGCAATTTTATCAAACGAAAAAAAATTAGTTATGGTTATTTCTAAAAATGTTCTTGGTGGTGGAGATGATAAATTAGGAACTGCTCTAATGAAGAGTTATTTATATGCTTTATCTGAAAGTGATAAACTTCCTTCTCATTTATTATTTTTAAATGGTGGAGTTAAACTTACAATAGAAGGTTCTGAATGCCTTGAAAGTATACAATCCCTAAAAGATAAAAGTGTTACTATACTAAGTTGTGGAACTTGTCTTGATTTTTATGGTATAAAAGATAAACTTAAAGTTGGAGAAATAACAAATATGTACACTATAGTAGAAGAAATGACTTCTGCAGATAATACTATATTCATCTAAATAAAATTTGTTTGTATAACTTATAATTATGTAACCTCCATAAACCCACACTGTCATAATTATAAGTATATAATAAAAGCAGGAATTAAAAATTCCTGCTTTTTAATTTACATTAAACTGTATGAAACTCCTATGCAATAGGAGTAAGCGACTCACGCCAAATCGTAGATTTGGGTTCTATTTATACGAAACTCCTATTTACATAGGAGTAAGCGACTCACACCAAATCGTAGATTTGGGTTCGCTGCTTATATTTCTATTTCTTTACCTACTTTATTTTTTAAGGCCTTTTCATATATTTTATATGCTGTTACCACATCTTGAACGGCAATACCTACAGATTTAAATAAAGTTATTTCATTCTCACTTTTTCTTCCCTCTATAGTTTTTGAAATAACCTGTCCTAATTCTCCAGTAACTATATCTTCTTTTATAACCCCTTTTTCTAAAGGTATTATAAAATCTCCTGCTTCACTTAAAACAGCGTCTTTTGAATCTAAATATATTTTATCTGCCTTAGATATAATATATTCATCAATTTCTTGCATATGTTTCATATAGGATCCTACGCCATTTATATGTGCTCCTTTTTTAACCTTTTTCCCATCAAAAACTGGTGAGGTAGCTGTAGTTACTACTGTTATAACATCTGCATCTTCAATAGCCTGATCTGAACTAGTTACTCCTATTATTTCTGCACCATAATGACTTAATTTTTCTTTAGCCTCTTCTACAAAAGCTTTTACATTTTGGAAATTTCTACTATAAACCTTTACTATTTCTAAATTTCTAGCTGCTAATAAAGCTTCTAGCTGACATAAAGCTTGACCACCTGTACCTATTAAAGCTCCTATTTTCGAATCTTCTTTAGCCAAAATGTCTGTAGCTGCTCCAGCAGATGCTCCAGTTCTAAGCTGAGTTAAATAAGTTCCATCCATTATAGCTGAAACTTCTCCTGTTTTTCCATCTAACAGTATCATTTGAGCTGGCACTGCTGGTTTTCCTAGTTTAACATTTTCAGGGAATACAGATACTATCTTAATTCCTGCTGTATCTAATTCCTCAACATAAGCTGGCATAAAAAGACTTGTTCCTTTATATTTAGGTATATTTATATTTGTTCTTAATGGAACTTCAGCTTCCTTAGTTGAATAAAGCCTAAAAGCTTCTTTATCTGCCTCTATAGCATCCCTCATTGTAAATACTTTTTTAATATCTTCTGCTGTTAAAATAAGCATAAAAATACCTCCATAATATAATATTAAACTCTTATATATATAATATTACATTATGGAGTATTATTAAATAGGAATATTAGTTTTTTACTATATTATATTAGTTAATAAAGTTTCAATTAATTATATATTACTAGCCTTTCTATCTGCTACTGCCTGTTTTAATAGGAAATTTTCATTATAGTCTTTAAGTTCTTTTTGAACTAATTTAGCTAAAGCTATTAAAGCTATTAAATTTGGTATAACCATTAATCCATTAAAAGTATCTGCTAATTGCCATACTAGAGGTACATCTAAAATAGTACCCAATATTAAAGATATTAAGAATATTGGAGTGTAAAACTTCATTCCATTTTTTCCAAATAAGAATTTAACATTTAAAGCGCCAAAGAAAAACCATCCTATCATAGTTGAAAATGCAAAGAAGAATAAGCTAATAGCTACAAAAGAATTACCAAATCCTCCAAAACCATTAACAAATGCCTGTTGTGTTAATTCTATACCTGTAGTCTTGCCATCTAAAGCTCCACTTGTAAGTATAACAAAAGCTGTACAGTTTAATATTACAAATATATCTACAAAAACTCCAAACATAGCAACTAATCCCTGTTGTACTGGGTGCTTTACATTTGCTACTGCGTGAGCGTGAGGAGTAGAACCCATACCAGCTTCATTAGAAAATAATCCTCTAGATACTCCATATCTCATAGCTTCTCTTACAGATGCACCTATAAGTCCACCTGTGGCAGCTCTTGGATTAAAAGCTCCTACAAATATCATTTTAAGAGCTGGTATTATATTATAATAATTTTTAAATATAATTATTAAGCTACCTAATATAAATAATGCTCCCATTATAGGTATTAGTTTTTCTGTAACTGATGCTATACGTTCTATTCCACCTATAACTATCATAGCTGTAAGAACAACTAACACTATTCCTGTAATCAAAGTTGGAACATTATAAGCCTTGTTTATAGCTATAGATATGGAATTTGATTGAACCATATCTCCAGTTAAACAGGCAGATACCATCATGGCAAAAGCAAAAAATATAGCTAATTTTTTGCTACCTAATCCATCTCTTATATAATAAGCAGGTCCTCCCAAAACTTCACCATCTTCAGCATGAGTTTTATATTTTTGAGCTAAAACAGCTTCTGCAAATATAGTACCCATACCAAAAAAGGAACTAATCCACATCCAAAATATAGCTCCTGGTCCACCAGATGCTATAGCTGTTGCAGCCCCAGCTAAGATTCCTGTTCCTACTTGCGCTGCTACTGCAGTAGCTAATGCTTGGAATGAACTAATTCCATCATCATTATCACTTTTAGTAAATACTTGTTTAAACATTGCCTTGAACTTTTTAACTTGTACAAAACCCAATTTAAAAGTAAAAAATATTCCCGCACCACATAAAAAAAACATTAATATATAGGACCATAGCACGTTGTTGATATTTTCAAAAATATTTAGTAAAAATTCCATAAACTTCTCCCCTTTTTATGTATATCTTAAAATGTATTAGGATCAAATCCTCATTGTAAATGTTATCATTTTTCAAATATTAAGTAAAACTAGTATTTATATCTTTATTCTTTATTTAAAATAATTACCTTTGAATATTTTGAATTTACTGCATAATAATCTTAAAACCTTCAACCAATTGCATTCACAATAATCCTAACCAACTATAATTGTTAAAAAATATACATTTATGAATATTTTAAAATATATTATTTCATATTTATTAACAATCTATTTTATAACTGTGCATTGCTAAATTATAATTGCAAAGAATTTTTTCATTAAAATTATAATTTAAAATAATATTTAATAAATAAATTTTAATTACTCATTAAAAATTTTATATTATACTGTCTTATTTTTAGCTTTATATAATTTTTTTCACTTAATATAAATATATTTACAAATATATTTATGATTTTTCCATATATGTTTTTTATTATCTATTCACAAAGATAAAACTATTTTTATCAATATGCTTTATAAAAATATAACAAAGTATTCAGAAGATTTTAAAAATATCATAATTTTAATCCTACTTTTTTTAATTTTTGCAAATAAAAAAATATCTCTAACATAATAAATTTACATAATATTATGTTAAGAGATATTTTATTTTAGTACATATTTTTCATTGTTAACATTCTACTAACTCTTTAAATAATTTTTTCTAAATTTTATCCTATATAGGCAATTTTTTTACTAAAGGTTTATCTAAAGTTAATAATTATTTTATAGAGAAATTATTTTCATAATCCTTAAGTTCTTTCTTAACTAATTTAGCTAAAGCTATTAATGCTATTAAATTAGGTATTACCATAAATCCATTGAAGGTATCTGCTAATTGCCATACTAATGGTACATCTAAAACTGTTCCTACTACTAAGGCTACAAGGAATAATACTACATAAGGCTTTGTTCCTTTATCCCCAAATATAAACTTAACATTTAATAATCCAAAGAAATACCATCCGATTATTGTTGAAAAAGCGAAGAAGAATAAGCTTATTGCTACAAATATATTACCAAAATGTCCAAAACCATTTATAAAAGCCTGTTGAGTTAACTCTATACCTGTAGTCTTTCCATCTAGGGCTCCAGTTGTTAAAATTACCATAGCTGTACAAGTTAAAACAACAAAGGTATCAATAAATAATCCAAACATAGCTACAAGACCTTGTTGAGCTGGATGCTTAACATCTGCCACAGCATGAGCATGCGGAGTAGAACCCATACCGGCTTCATTAGAAAATAATCCTCTAGATATTCCATATCTCATAGCTTCCCTTACAGATACACCTATAAGACCTCCTGTAGCTGCTTTAGGATTAAATGCTCCTACAAATATCATTTTAAAGGCTGGTCCTATATTATCATAATTAATTCCTATTATTATTAAACTTCCTATGATAAAAAATAAAGCCATAATAGGAACTAATTTTTCTGTAACTGATGCTATTCTTTGTATTCCTCCAAGAACTATTAACGCAGTAAGTATTGCTACTATTATACCTACAACTATATTGGGAACTCCAAAGGCTTTATTTACAGATATACCAATTGAATTGGATTGTACCATATCACCAGTTAAACAAGCTGATACCATCATTGAAAAAGCAAAGAATGCAGCTAATTTCTTACTACCAAATCCATCCCTTATATAATAAGCTGGTCCACCAAGTACTTCTCCATTATCTTTTTTCACTTTATATTTTTGGGCTAAAATTGCTTCTGAGAATATAGTTCCCATACCAAAGAAAGCACTAACCCACATCCAAAATATAGCTCCTGGGCCTCCAGCAGCTATAGCTGTAGCAGCCCCTGCCAAGTTTCCCGTTCCAACCTGTGCTGCCACTGCTGTAGCCAAAGCTTGGAAAGATGTTATACCTGAATCTTTATTTTGATTTTTTGAAAAAACCTGTTTAAACATGGCTTTAAATTTTCTTACTTGTACAAATTTTAAATTAAAAGTAAAAAATATTCCTGCCCCAAATAAAAAGAACATTAAAATATAACTCCAAAGTATATTGTTAAAACCTTCAACAATTTTTAATAAGTCCATAAAAACCCTCCTTTGTTTTAATACGCTCATAAAAAATCTCTTTTATTTATTGTAAATGTTATCATCTTTTAATTTCTTGGTAAAACCTCTTTTTAGCTCAAATTAGGTTATTTACTCAAAATAAGTCTAAGTTTTTTTTAATTTACTGTATATTGATTTGTTTATTTTAAAATCTTGCAGTATAAAGTTATTTTTACTATATTCTTGTTAAAACATATACATAATTGCAATTTCATTTTTGTATAATTGCGTATATTTTAAATAAAATTTACCACATTTTATTTAATGAATAATTTAACAAATAAACAAAATATTATGTAACAAATTTTCAACCATATCTATATATTAATACTGTAGAAATTTTTAGTGAGGTTTTATTATGTTTGATTTGCCTTGTTTTGATGAAAACAAAGTAAAATTTAGAAAAAGTGATGAAAAATCACATGTTAGAATTCTTCACGCATCCCCCGATGCTCCTGCCGTAGATATATATATAAACGATAACTTAATATATAAAGGACTATCTTATAAAGGCTTTACTGAGTATATGCCTTTAACATCTACGATTTATAACATAAAACTATTTCCTACTGGTAAAAAGGATGTACCCCTTATAAATAAATTTTTTTTCATTCCACCAAACTCTATATATACAATAGCAGCTACAGAACTCCTTAAAGATATAGCTTTGTTTCCTATACTTGATAAAAAATTAGACAACAAAGATCCAAACAAGGCCTATGTACGTTTTGTGCATCTTTCTCCTAATGCTCCAAAGGTAGATTTTTATATGAATAGTAAAGAAATATTTAATAATATAGGCTATAAAAACATAACAGATTACTCACATGTAGATCCTA
>Ga0129306_1003432_pt1 | contig 11862 bp, 13 predicted proteins | sample P827metagenome_FD_94438 | JGI IMG/M metagenome (GOLD analysis project Ga0129306, IMG submission 94438) | Capybara group fecal microbial communities from Wisconsin, USA - P827 metagenome | ecosystem: Host-associated > Mammals > Digestive system > Large intestine > Fecal | place: USA: Wisconsin...
ACTCGATCTGCATGTGGAATCCGGATATGTACGGCCTTAACTGCAAGGAAGTCAACGGAGTCAATCCCGGCCAGGCCTACTATGACTCCATCTTCCAGATGTATGCCGAGTGGGGCGTGGACTTTGTCAAATGTGATGATATTGCCCGTGAATACCCGCGCTGCGAGAAGGAAATTGAAACCATTTCCAATGCCTGCCGGTCCTGTGGACGCGATATTGTACTCTCCCTTTCCCCCGGAGCCGCCCCGCTGGATAAGGCAGAACATCTGAAAACTTACGCAAACATGTGGCGTGTGTCGGATGACTTCTGGGATGAGTGGCACCAGCTGCTGGCCGCATTCGATTATGCAGAAAAATGGTGCATTCACTCCGGTCCGGGACACTGGCCGGATGCCGACATGCTTCCGATCGGTGCACTTCGTCAGGACTATTCTCCGGATGACTGGTCGCACTTTACCGTACCGGAACTCCATACCATGATGAGCCTCTGGTGCATGATGCGTTCACCGCTCATGATCGGCGGAGAACTTACCAAAATGGATGACGTCTGCATGAAGCTTCTGACCAACGCAGACCTTCTTGCTATCGAAAAGACAACAGCCGGTGCACACCCTCTGTACAGAAATGAAAAGGAGTGTGTCTGGACTTGCTATGAAACCAGCGGAAAAGCAGTCTATGCCGCGCTGTTCAATCTTTCGGACGAGGAGCGCACGGTCTCCCTGTCCAGGGATGTGCTCGGTGTGGACTTCCAGCAGGCAACCGAACTCTGGTCCGGAAAGTCAGCATCCGAGGTTTCTTCTCTCCTTCCGCCTCACGGAGCAGCCGTATGGCGCCTGGAGTAAGCAACCCGCACAGCAGAATTTGCAAGCAAAAAGAGAGCACAATGCGCTCTCTTTTTGCTTGCTTTTTATCTTTCTTCCCTGAAATACGGAAGTCCGAGGCTCTGCGGGGGCTGATCCTCGCGCTTTTTGCGTGTGCTGGTGAGAATGAGCACAATAATGGTCACCACATAAGGCAGCATTTTGTACAGTTCTTTAATCGCCAGATTCGTTCCGCTGGGAATATACATATGCAGAATATACAGTCCGCCGAAAAGGATGGAGGACAGCACGCCGACATTCGGGCGCCAGATGGTGAAAATAACCAGCGCAATCGCAAGCCAGCCGCGGTCGCCGAACGCATTGTTTGACCAGACACCGCTGGCATAGTCCATCACATAGTACAATCCGCCGAGTCCTGCAATCATGCAGCCCAGGCAGGTCGCAACATACTTGTATTTCTTGACATTAATGCCGGCCGCGTCCGCTGTCGCCGGACTTTCACCGATGCTCCGCAGATGCAGGCCTGTGCGGGTACGCCGAAGCACATACGCTGTCACCAGAGAAATGATGATTGCCGCATAGGCAAGGAATCCGTACGACAGAAAAATCTTTCCGAACCAGCCGAGATCATCCGCAAAGGGAAGCCCTGCATGGAAGTAGGAGCTGGTTGCACTCAGTGCGATGGAAGGGACAGCGCTGCCGGACAGTTTGATGAGTGAGCCGCCGAAGAAGTTTCCGATGCCGACGCCGAAGGTTGTCATGGCAAGACCGGTCACATTCTGATTGGCTCTGAGATTCACGGTCAGGAAACAGTAGATCAGTCCCATGAGCAGTGAACCGGCAAGACAGGAAAGAAGCGGGATGAGAATGGCAAGAAAAGGAACAATATCTGCTTTGTTTGGGAGAGACTGTTCGTAAATGAACGCTCCGATGACACCACAGATGCCGCCGGTATACATGACGCCGGGAATACCGAGATTCAGGTTGCCCGCTTTTTCCGAGAGCGTTTCACCCGTTGAGCCGAAGAGAAGCGGTATGCCCTGCACCACGGCACGCGGGATAAAGGAAATAAAGTCAAACATGAAGCTTCCCCTCCTTGTCCCCGGGCTTTCTGAGATGGACGCGATACATAATAAAGAACTCGCTGCCAATGATGAAGAACAGGATGATGCCGGTGAGCATGTCTGAATAGGACTGATTCAGGCCGAACTTCGTGGAGATTTCGCCTGCGCCGCGCTCCAGAACCACAAGCAGCATACTGATCATGATCATCCAGAACGGGCTGAACTTGGCCAGCCATGAGACCATGACTGCTGTAAAACCGCGCCCGTTGACCAGCGTTGTCGTCAGGGTATGGTTGGTCGCCCCGACAAGCAGGAATCCGGCAATACCGCACACGGCACCGGAAAGGATCATGGTGCGAATAATGACCTTCTCAACCTTAATGCCGACGTAATGCGCTGTTTTCACGCTTTCCCCTACCACCGATATTTCAAATCCATGCTTGGAATACCGAAGATAAAAGTGCATGGCCAGGCAGATGAGACCGACCACAATCACATTGAGCAGATACCGCTGTCCTCCGATCACAGGCAGCCAGCCGAGCTCTGTGCGCTGATTGATAATGCCGATCTGCCCGGAACCTTTGGGCGATTCCCAGACCACGCAGAAGAATGCAACGAGCTGTGTCGCGATGTAGTTCATCATCAGGGTAAACAGCGTTTCATTTGTGCCCCATTTGGACTTGAAAATTGCCGGGATCAGGCCCCACACAGCACCTGCCAGCATGCTGGCAGCTGCCATACACACGATGATCGCCCAGTTTGGAAGGATGTCACGAAGCAGAATCATGCAGGCTGCAGAGGCCAGGCATGCAATCAGGGTCTGACCTTCTGCGCCGATATTCCAGAACCGCATCCGGAAAGCCGGTGTCACAGCCAGAGAGACACACAGAAGCATGGCTGTATTCTGCAGCATCACCCAGATTTTTCTTGAGCTGCCAAAGGAACCATTGATAATGGAATTCAGCAGGCTGAACGGATTCTCGCCTGTCATCACAAGGGTGAGAATTGCACAGGCAACCAGTGCAAGGAGCAGAGCAACTGCATGCACAACCAGAGGAAACCAGATCGGGATGTTCACACGCTTGGTAATGTGAATCAGAGGTTCACGTTTATTTTTCGTCACCTTTTATTCCTCCCATATGTGTCATCATCATACCAACCTGTGACTTTATGGCATTTCTTCCGGGAAGAATGCCGCTGACTTTTCCCCCGCACAGAACAAGAATCCTGTCAGCGAGCTCGAGCAGAACATCAAGGTCTTCACCCACATAGATCACAGCAACGCCCTGTTTTTTCTGTTCATTGATCAGATGGTAGATCGTATAGGAAGAGTTGATGTCCAGACCACGCACTGCATATGCGGTCAGAAGAACCGACGGGGCCGTTGTAATTTCACGTCCGACCAGAATCTTCTGTACATTGCCGCCGGACAGACGGCTGACAGGCGTATTCAGACTCGGTGTTGCAACTTCCAGTTCATCCACAACCTGTTCTGCCACTTCATGCGGTGCCTTGCGATCCGTGAATGCGGTATGCCCGTGCCGGAAGGAGCGAAGCATCATATTGTCATTGATGTCCATGCTGCCCACCAGGCCCATGCCCAGACGGTCCTCGGGAACAAAGGAAAGCGCGACGCCCATCTCCTGAATCTCAAGCGGATCCTTCCCGATCAGTTCTTCCTTCTGACCGTCATCGGTGATATAGGAGATACTCGAACCTGGCTCCGTGACCTGAAGGCCGGCAATCGCTTCCAGAAGTTCCTTCTGGCCGCAGCCGGAAATGCCCGCAACACCCAGGATTTCTCCCGAGTAGGCAGTAAAGGAGACATGATCGAGTTTGACGATTCCCTCTTCATCAAGCACAGTCAGGTCTTTGACCTGAATACGGGGCTTGGGTGCAACCGGTTCAGGACGTTCAATATTCAATGCGACGGTATGACCGACCATCATGTTGGTCATTTCCTGGGCATTGGTATCTTTCGTCATCTTCTCCCCGACATACTGGCCTTTCCGAAGGATGGCAACACGGTCCGAGATCGACTCCACCTCGTGCATTTTATGCGTGATAATGACAATCGCTTTTCCGCTGTCCCGCATATTGCGGAGCACGGTGAACAGCTTTTCTGTCTCCTGCGGTGTCAGAACGGCAGTGGGTTCATCCAGAATCAGAATGTCAGCTCCGCGGTAGAGCACCTTGACAATCTCAACCGTCTGTTTCTGAGAAACCGACATATCATAAACCTTCTGATTCGGATCCACTTCAAATCCATAGGCAGAACAAATGTCATGGATTTTTTTGGCTGTCTGCTTCAGATTGAGCTTTCCGCCCAGTCCGAGTTCAATGTTTTCAGCCGCTGTCAGAACATCCACAAGCTTAAAATGCTGATGAATCATGCCGATTCCCAGATCAATGGCATCCTTCGGCGAAGAAATGACGGTTTCCCTGCCATTGATCAGGATCTGTCCCTCATCGGGATAATAGATACCGGAAATCATATTCATCAGTGTCGTCTTGCCGCTCCCGTTTTCTCCGAGAAGCGCCAGGATTTCGCCTTTCCGTATATCCAGCGTCACATGATCATTGGCCGTCGTGGCACCGAAGCGTTTCGTGATATTTCGAAGGCTGACCGCAGAATTACTGTTTTCCAAGGAAATGCTCCTTTCCCTGCCTGAATCGGCATGTTCCGGATATGCTGCATGCCATTTATGGATATAACAGAAAATGCTGTCCCTGCCAGGTAGGCAGGGACAGCCCTTTCACACTGGAGAATTAAGCGCCCAGCATGGTGATGCCGTCGATATCGACATCAAAATACGGAGCAGAACGATATTCAGACTCATGGAAATAACCGTCAGCAACCACTTCGGTCTCGGGGACATAGTCACCCATGTCGTCCACGTCAGCCAGGTAGGAATCCAGCTTGGCGCCGTTGACGGTGAAGGTGTTGATGTCATAAACCTTGAGAGAACCGTCTTCCAGAGCAGCCTTGACTTCGGCAATCTTTTCAGCGGTGCCGGCAGCAGCAGCCTGTTCATTGAGTTCAGACAGTTCCACAGAACCTGTAGCGATGGTGCCGGTCCAGTCGGCAGCAATGGCTTCGCCATTCATCACACAGTTGACCATGTATTCGAAGTAGGGTTCCCAGTTGATGCGGGAAGAAATGATGAAGGTGTTGGGGCAGGCAGCCACGGTAGAGCCATTGTAGGAAACGTCCGGCACGCCGGCCACTTCGCAGGCAGTGGGAGCACCCATGGAGTCAGCATGCTGAGAGATCAGCTTGCAGCCATCGTTGATCAGCTTGGTTGCGCCTTCCTTTTCGAGGGCTTCATCATACCAGGAATTGGTGAAGGTCACTTCCATGGTCACAGTGGGGCAGATATAACGTGCACCGAGGAAGAAAGAGGTGTAGCCGGACTTCACTTCCGCATAGGGATAAGCGCCGACATAGCCCATCTTGGCTTCTTCAGCAGTGAACTCGCCCTTTTCGATCATTTCGTTGAGCTTCATGCCGGCGGCAACACCAGCCAGGAAACGGCCTTCATAGATGGAAGCAAACGCATTGTGATAGTTTGCAAGGCCTTCGGTGTGAGCGCGGGTGCCGGTTGCATGGCAGAACTGCACTTCAGGATATTCCTTGGCGGCCTGGATCATGAAGGATTCATGACCGAAGCTGTCGGCGAAGATGATGTTGCAGCCTTCGTCTTCGATCAGTTCGGCAGCCGTCTCATAGCATTCCTGACCTTCAGGGATGTTGGTCTTGAGGACATAGGCCACACCGAGCTTCTCGCAGGCTTCTTTGGCCGCATTCAGGAAGTTCAGGTCATAGGTGGAGTTTTCGTCATGCAGGAAAATGAAACCGATCTTGATGTTTTCCTTGGCGACGCCGTCAGCAAAGACAGCAGTGCAGCTCAGGCACAGGGCAAGAGCAAGCAGAAGGGCAAGAACCTTTTTCATGGTAACATTCCTCCGTCTTCATTCATTGAGGGACTGTTTTTGAACGCAGGCAAAAACACGAACATTCGCCTGCGGAAACATATATATTGTAGACGATTTTCCGAATGAAAGCAAGTGGTCGGCCGAAATATTTTCGTGATTATTATGCACTTTTCGGGACGCAAACGGACAGATCAGCCAACACCCCGACCCGGGGTTTTTCAGTCATCATCCGGTGCCAGAAAGATTTTGCCGTCCTCAATTTTCTCCACGACAGCCAGTGACTTCAGCTTGACCCCCTTCTCGCGCAGAAGGCGTCCGCCGGGCTGGAAACCCTTCTCAATGCCGATACCTACACCGACCGCTTTGCAGTCCAGCTGTTCACAAAGAGAAATCATGCCGGACGCTGCCTGCCCATCAGCAAGGAAGTCATCGACAATCAGTACATTGCTGTGGATCGGAAGATAATGCTTGTCCACGCGAATCATGTTGTTGCACTTGTGCGTAAAAGAGTACACCGGAGCCTGCACCACATCATCCGACTGGACAACCGTCGGAGATTTTTTTGCGAACACCACCGACAGGTCACCCAGAAAGTGGGCTGTCGTCAGTGCAAGCGCAATCCCGCTGGACTCAACGGTCAGCACCTGTGTGGGATGGTCTGCGCGGAAATAATCCGCCAGCACTTCCCCCATACGGAACAACAGGCTGGTTTCAATACGATGGTTCAGAAACATATCCACTTTGACAACATTGGTCCCGGCAGCACGCCCAAGCGTTTCAATGGCCTCCCGCAGTTCCTTCATAGCTGATATCCTCCATTCACTTTCGCTGTCCCGCTTCCATGCGCAGACATAGCAATTTAATCGTACACAAAGCAAAGTCGAAAAGCAAGCATTTTTCAAAAAGATTTCCCGGGATGATTCCGTATTTTCTTCAATAGAATGCAAAAAACTGCACAGAACCATCGTCTGTGCAGTTTTTGCGTTCATCAGAGGGGACGAATCAGAATGAGGGGCGTGAGCTCTCCGCCCTGTCCGGAAGGATTGTCCTTCATGGCATCCTGGATCTGATCGTCTGTAAGCGGGAAATCCGTGCATTTTCCAAGCTGATTCTGATCAATGTCATTTGCATCCATGAGTACAACCGGGATGCCGGTTTCCTTTTCCAGGGCATCACACAATTCCACCGGATTGTCATTGTTGATCAGTGCAAGATCCTTATACCGGTCAAAGGCCGAGCGGAAATAGAAACCGTCAATCCCTGCCACACCTTTGCCGCAGATCTTATAAAACAGCCCATGCACGCCGAACGGTCTGGTGATGGCCGACACAAAGGCTGCAAAGACAACACGCGGTGCACCACAGATGTCGATGGTCAGTTGCATCTTATAGGGCTCATGCATTCCGACACCCGTGGAATTGATGCCCGCAAACGGTGCCAGAAGTTTTGCCCAGAATCCCGGATGCACCTGGTCTTTGGTGCGCACATTGCCTGTGCACATTGCCATAACCTTTGCTGTAAAGGAAAGAACATCTCCCGGTTTGGCAATAGGAAGGACATAGCGCTTTACAAGCTCTGCCTGGCTCTCGCCCACTTCGACGAAATGCGTGTGAATCGCAAAACGATCATACTTTTTCCCGTCGCGGCCCGTAATGGTTCCGCGGTCAAAGTATTCAATGCCGTTCAACTCCCGGCGCTGTTCATCAAGATTTTTGGTATCCGCCATGGTCAGTCCTCCATTCAAGGTGTCCGTGTATCCGCGATATTTTACAACGTGCGTTTCCGACTGTCAATTTCTCATTTTCAGTCAGGAGATGAGACAGGTTGCAAACTTTCCAATTGCTTTCAGACGTGCTATACTAGCAAAGTGGTTCTGCGCGGGCCTGACCGGTATGCGCAGTCCGCACAAACTGAAACCGGATTTTGTGAAAAAGGCCGGTTCCCGCACTGTTTTTCTGTCATGTTTCGTTTTATAAACGTCCATGACCGCAATTGTAATTTCAATAATAAGGTGGTTTACCATGACAAGTGAGCAGCTTCTCCATACGGTCATTCTGATTCCATCCCTGGAGCCGGACAACCGTCTGGTAACATATGCCAAAGAGCTGGAAGAGGCAGGTTTTTCCCGACGCATCATCGTAGACGACGGTTCCGGTGAGAGTTTTCAGCCGATTTTTACACAGCTCGAACAGGACGGATGCGTCGTCCTGCACCATGATGTCAATCACGGAAAAGGTGTTGCACTCAAGACAGGATACCGCTGGATTCAGGAGAACATGCCCGACTGCGAGGCAGTCCTGACCGCAGATTCCGATGGTCAGCATACGGTGCCGGACTGCCTTTCTGTGATCTCAAAGCTGTATGACGGTGAGGATGCGCTCTATCTGGGATCCCGTGATTTTTCTCTCCCCAACGTTCCCCCGAAGTCCCGCTTCGGCAACCGTTCCACCAGCGTTGTCTTTAAACTCTGCTACGGGAAGTGGCTGCCGGATACGCAGACCGGCCTGCGCGCATTCCGTGCCTCAGAACTCCCCTTTATGATCTCCATTGAGGGCGACCGGTATGAGTATGAAATGAATGTGCTGATTTCCTGTGCACGCCGCGGCCTGCCCATGATTCCAGTCACCATCGAAACAGTCTACGAAAACGGCAATGAAGGCACGCACTTTCATCCCATCCGGGACAGCTGGCGCATTTACAAGCTGATCCTGGGCAGTTTCATCAAATTTATGGGCGCATCCCTGATCTGTGTGCTGATCGATCAGGTTCTTGCCGGCCTGTTTGCCTCCTGGCTGCTGCCTCTCCTGGGGGTCACGGAACATCGCACCCTCGTCTGGCTCTCCGGTTTCATGGCCAGGCTCATTTCCTCCGTGGTCAATTTCACACTGAACAAGGCTTTTGTATTCAAGATGAAGGGGTCAGCAGGACATGCGGCGATTCGTTATGCCCTCCTCTGCGTCCTGATCATCTGCCTGTCCAATCTCGGCGTTCAGGTGCTCACCGCCCTCGGCATGGCCCGCTGGATTGCCAAGCTCCTGTGTGACACACTGCTCTATTTCGTCTCCTACAACTTTCAGAATCTCTGGGTTTTCTCAGGGAAAGGAGAACAGAAATGACAGCGAAAAACATGTTTCTCCTTCTTCTGCTTGCGGTTCTCCTGGTCGGCTTTGCCCGGGCAGTTCCCAGCGGCACCATCACCGAGGAAGCCCAGGAACAGTATCTTGATGAAGGCATCGATGAGGAATATGATTTTCTTTGATTGATAAACGGAGGATCTGTATCATGCGAACTATTGTTTTCCGCCTTCTGGCCGTTGTTCTCCTTGTCATCCTCGCCGGCACCGCCTGTGCAGAGGGTGTCATGCCGCTCCCTGTCGATTTTTCTGCAGGCCATGTGCCGGACCCCTCGCTCTATACTGAGGATTCCTACCAGGATGACAGCATTGAGGTCCATATGGAAAGGGTGACGGTCGGCAAGGCACAGTTTAATGTGGCCCGTGTGAAAATCGCCGACCCGACACAGCTGCGCACAGCGCTCGCAGCGCCTTTCGGCAAGAAAAAAACCAACAGGATTTCCACCATGGCCCGGGCAAACAATGCTGTCGTTGCCATCGGCGGCGATTATTACGGCAACGAAGAAGGCGGCTATGTGGTGCGCATGGGCGAAGTTTACAGGAAAAAGCCGCTGAAATCCCGGGATATGCTGGTCATCGACAGCAATGCAGATTTCCACATCATCATCAAGTCGGATGCAGCAGAGCTCAAAGAGCTCGTGGAGAGTGATCTGGGCATCGTCAATGTCTTTAACTTCGGTCCCGCACTGGTTGTGGACGGAGTGCTCCAGGAGATGCCCAAAAAATACAATTACAACATTCGCGGCACGGAGCCCCGCTGTGCCATCGGCCAGATCGGTCCGCTTGAATACCTTCTGGTTGTGGTGGACGGCCGCGGAGCCGATGGTTCCAAGGGCTGCAATGTGGAAACCCTCGCCCAGTTCATGTACGATCAGGGATGTCAGCAGGCATACAACCTCGACGGCGGAAACAGTGCCCTGATGGTATTCAACCGTGAGAATTATTCCGCAAAATCCTACGAAGCCGAGCGTTCCGTCACCGACATCATTTATTTTGCCACAGCCATTGATTTCGGTCTTGATGACAAGACAGAATAAGAGGTTCCCATGGACCAGATTTTCTCTTTTACCTCATACGGCATCTACGCCGCGCTTGCACTTCTTATCGGCATCGTCTGTGCCTGCGTGTACGTATATCGCGCCCGCAAATGCTCCACGGATGTGCTGCTGACCTTCAGCGTCATCACCATTCCCAGTGTCTGGCTGTTCTCCCGTCTGGTATTTGTCCTTGCCAACTGCACCTATTACATCACCACGCTTTCCAATCCCGCTCTTGCCCTTCAGTTTTGGGACGGTGGGTATTCCATGATGGGTGCCTTCTTCGGGGCTTGTTTTGGCGCATGGATCACAGGCAGGATCACCCACCTGTCCTCCCGCGTCTTCCTCGACGGTGTCGGCATCGGCTTCCCTGTTGCAGTCATCGCAGCCCGAATGGCAGAAATCGGGACCGGGCTGGGCGAAGGCCGCACCATTTACGGCGATTTCATTCCGCCGTTTGCCCCGGAAGGGTTTGAAGGTTATCTGCAGCCTGTTTTCCTGTATGAAGCCATTTGTGCCCTGCTGATCGCGGCAGTTCTCCTGCTCCTTCTGCGCGGCCATCATCATCTGCCGCACGAGGGCGACCTTCTCCTGATGGAAATGACGCTCTACGGCATCTCCCAGTCGCTTCTGGAATCCCTGAAAGATGACGGGCACATGGTTGTGCATTTTGTACGCATCCAACAGGTGCTGGCTATTATTCTGGTCGTCGTCAGCATGATAATCTGGGCGCGGCGTGCCCGAAGACACCGTCGGGATCTCATCATCGCATTTGCCGCAACCCTCATCTGCATCAGTCTGAGCATCCTGGCTGAATTCGGTGTGGATCGCTGGGGAAACCGGCTCCTGGCCTACGGTCTGATGTCCGTTTGCCTTGTCATCATACTCTTGCAGGCTCTGCATCTCTATCATCTTACGTTCCGGGAGGGAACCAGTCATGGAACACGAAAAGATTGAACGCATCAACACACTCGCAAAAAAGCAGCGCAGCGAAGGCCTGACGCCCGAGGAAGCTGCTGAGCAGGCAGCACTTCGCCAGCAATACCTGCGTGAATTCCGTGAAGGCATGGAGTCCATGCTGCAGGGAGTCAAACTGAAGCGCCCTGACGGCACGCTTGAACCGCTGCAGAAGAAACCGGAAAGCACGCATTAACTTTCCCGATTCAGATTGTCAATGCGCATTCCATGCTGTATAATGCGCTTGCACCCCTTTCCATATACCAACGGATCTATGCAGGAGGAACATGTTTATGTACGAAGATGATCTCAACAATCAGGAACCGGATTTGATTGAAATCACTGACGAAGACGGCAACGTATATCAGATGGAAATCATCGATTATTTCTTCTATAACGGTCAGGAATATGCAATTATCGCAGATTATGACGAAGAAGATGAACAGGCAGATTATAATGAAGATGTTGACTGTTTCATCATGCAGGTCAATACCGTGACCGATGAAAACGGCGAAGAACTCGATGAATTTTTTCCCATTGATGACGAAGAACTTGAAAACCGCCTGATCGCTGTCGCCCATCAGCGGCTCAATGAAGATGAGGATGCAGACGAGGAGTAAGATGATTCCGCCTCTTTCCGGATCTCCTTCCTTTTGCTCCAGTTCTGAACAGGCAGACAAAAACAGCAGTCAAATTGGCCAATGTCATTTAAATAATGACAACGGCCAAGATACCAGAAAGAGACTGAGCACAAGAGAAGAAAGTGCGTCAGTCTCTTTTCTGTTGCTGAGAGAAAAAGAGCATGAGAAATAAGCAGATGCTATCATCTGCGCAAAAAATGTGTATAATACATGTCAGGCTACTCTGTAGAGGAAGCTAACTGCTGACCGGGTGATGACTTTGCGAGGGTCTGA
>Ga0129306_1003437_pt1 | contig 11835 bp, 11 predicted proteins | sample P827metagenome_FD_94438 | JGI IMG/M metagenome (GOLD analysis project Ga0129306, IMG submission 94438) | Capybara group fecal microbial communities from Wisconsin, USA - P827 metagenome | ecosystem: Host-associated > Mammals > Digestive system > Large intestine > Fecal | place: USA: Wisconsin...
TCACAGTCGGGCAGCAGGGTCTACCGGCGGGAGGCGGAGGGGGCCGATCTGGCCCTGGTTTTTGAGGGAGGCCGGGAGCGGGAAGGGCACCCCGCCTTCGTCACCGCCCGCCGGGGGGTCATATTGGGGGCCATCGACGTGACCGGCCGGGAGGCCCACGCCGGGAAGGCCTACCGGGAGGGGCGCAGCGCCGTGCTGGAGCTGGCCCATCAGATCATCCGGCTTTACTCCTTCAATGACGAGGAGCGGGGGATCTGTTTCAATGTGGCCCCCATTTCGGGGGGACGGCCCAACGGCGTGGTGGCCGGAGAGGCCCGGGGGGAGTTCTGCTGCGCCGGGATCCCCGCAAATGCCGATTTCCCCGCCCTCCGGGCCAGGCTGGGCGGCATGGCGGAGCAGGTGACGGTGGAGGGCTGCACCGTGCGGGTGACCTACCGCACCCTTTTTCCCGCCATGGAGGAGAGCCCGGCCAACCACCGGGCCTGGGAGTACGCGGCGGCCGCCGCCCGGGCCATGGGGCTGGAACCGCTGGAGATCTCCGACCCCAGCGCCACCGACGCGGCCTACCTCAGCACCTTCGGCGTACCTACGGTGGACGCCCTCTCCGCCATGGCGGAGGGCATCCACACCACAGAGGAAAAGGTGTCCATCCCCTCCATCCGGCAGCGCACTGCCCTGTGCGCCCTGCTGCTGGGGGCGCTGGACTGAATCGGATGAAAAAAGCTCCATCCAGGGGCGAGACCCCATATAAGAGTTAGGGGCAGGACAGGCCGCAAAGGCTTGTCCTGCCCTTTTTATCCTGTGTAGCCCGCTATGACACTTCCGGCGGAGACGCCAGCGGGAGAAAACGATAAAATGGGGAGATATTTGCTGTTTAGACCAATCTGTTTTTTTCACCCCAGACACACAGTTGATCCAGAACAACCATCAGGGATTTTCCCCGTGCACTGAGACTGTATTCTACCTTTGGCGGGATTTGCGGATACTCCGTTCTTATAATCAGCCGGTCTGACTCTAGCTCTTTCAGGTTTGTACTGAGGGTTTTGTCCGATATGTTCTTCAGGTACCGTTTCAGCTCGTTGAACCGCACGACCTCGTACTCCATAAGGCAGTACAAAATGACCATCTTATGCTTGCCGGATATGAGAGACAGCGTATAGCTGAATCCGGTATCCTCAAAATTCGCGCTCTCAATATAATTTTTTATCATAGCACGCTATCCCTCCAGATAGTACCTATCTAAAATGACAGTACTTGAATTATTTATCATCAGCACTATAATGATACACAGGATAGCTGATCGTGTCAACTTTATTAAAGAAGTGAGGTTATTATTATGAGAACAAAGCTGAACATCACAGAGGGTATTTTCCCAATGCCTGTCCTGATGGTTGCCACCTACAACGAAGATGGCAGCGTGAATGTGATGAACGCCGCCTGGGGCACCATGCAGGAGCGGGGAACCGTGGCCCTCAATTTGACCGAGACCCATAAGACCGTGAAAAATATGAAGGCGCGGGGCGCGTTTACCGTCAGCATAGCCGATGCCGCCCATGTGGTAGAGGCGGACTATTTCGGTGTGGAATCTGGAAACATAACTGCCGGCAAATTCGCCCGCAGCGGCCTTACCGCCAGCAAAGCCGAGGCGGTGGACGCCCCTGTTATCAACGAGTTTCCTCTGTGTCTCGAGTGTGAATTTGTGGAGTATCAGGATGGAAAATACGGCTGCGGCGTGATTGGAAGGGTCGTTAATGTCACCGCGGACGAAAGCGTCATGGCAGGCGGCAGGCTCAATATGTCTCTGGTGAACGCCATCGCCTTTGATCCATATACCCATGGGTACTATAAGGTGACGGAACGCGTTGGTGAGGCGTTCAAAGATGGCCTGAAGCTGAAAAAATAAAAGCAGCACCCGCTGGAAAGCAAACGCTTCTCAGCGGGTGTTAGCTTCCTTACGGAAGTTGCTCAAACGGACGGAGCCTCTTTTGCATGCGAGGATGGGACGGGGATCAGGCCTGCGCGGCCTTCTTGGGGCTGCGCTCGGTCAGCTTGTGGATACCCTGGATGGCCACCAGGACGCCCAGGATGAGCAGCAGCACGGCAAAGATGAGCTGCAGGGTGGTGCCAAGGGTCAGGCCGGTGGTGAGGAAGGCCTTGCCCAGCTTGTAGATGGTCATGCTCAGAGCGGTAAAGGTGACGGCCATCATGAAGCCCATGGGGAACCAGAGCATGGCGCCCTGGCGGTTGGTCTTCTTCAGGAATACGGCGCAGGCCACCAGCGCCAGCACGGAGAGAAGCTGGTTGGCGGAGCCGAAGAGAGGCCAGATCTCCGCGTAGCCCACCTTGGCCAGCAGGTAAGCCAGCACCAGGGTCAGGCCGGTGGCGAAGTACTTGTTGGTGACCAGCTTGAGGACGGGGCCGGCGTGCTCCAGATCGGTGTCATCGTCCACAAAGAACTCCTGGAAGGACAGGCGGCCGATGCGGGCCACCGAGTCCAGAGAGGTGAGGGCGAAGGCGGAGACCGCCAGGTTGATCAGGGTGAACACCAGCTCATAGGGCAGGCCGGTGGCTACCAGGAAGTTGGCGATGGCGCCGGCAAAGATCTGAGGCTGGGTCTTGAGGCCCAGGGCGGCGGCCTCGCCCTGGCCGAAGGAGGCCACGGCGATGAGGGCCAGCACGGCCAGCATGCTCTCCATCAGCATGGCGCCGTAGGACACGGGCAGCATGCTCTTCTCGCTCTTGATCTGCTTGGAGGCAGTGCCGGAGGAGACCAGGGAGTGGAAACCGGACACGGCGCCGCAGGCGATGGTGACGAAGAGGATGGGGAAGAGATACTGGCCGTCCACATTGAACCCGGTGAAGGCGGGCAGGTTGCATGCCGGGTTGGCCACGAACACGCCCACGATGGCGGCCAGGATCATAAAGACCAGCAGGTAGCTGTTCAGGTAGTCACGGGGCTGGAGCAGGGCCCACACCGGGACCACGCAGGCGACCATGACATAGAGGAAGATGATAATGTGCCAGGTGCCGCGGCCCACGAAAACGGGGAAGTTCATGCCCAGCGCCACAGCGGCCACCAGCAGGCCGATGGCGATGACGGTGTTGAGCCACTTGCTAAGACGGCCATACCGCAGCAGCAGGCCCAGGGCCACGGCCTCCACGATGAAGATCATGGAGGTGGTGGCCACAGCGCCGTTGGCAGCCACCTGGGTGACGGCGCCGCTGGCGTCAGTGGTGAAGCCGTTGAAGGTGCCGGCCACCACGTCGGCAAAGGCGGCCACCACCAGGATGCAGAAGAGCCAGCAGAAGAGCAGGAAGAGCTTTTTGCCCAGCTTGCCGATGTATTCCTCAATGATGTAGCCGATGGTGCGGCCCTTGTTCTTCACCGAGGCGTACATGGCGGCAAAGTCCTGCACCGCGCCGAAGAACACGCCGCCCAGCAGCACCCACAGCAGCACGGGCAGCCAGCCGAACATGGCGGCCTGGATGGGGCCGTTGATGGGGCCGGCTCCGGCGATGGAGGCGAACTGGTGGCCGAAGACCACGTTGGTGTCGGCGGGGACATAGTCCACGCCGTCCTCCAGCTCATAGGCGGGAGTCTTGGCGTCGGGGGAGATCCCCCATTTTCTCTCCAGGTAGCGCCCGTAAAGCAGATAGGCGCCGCCCAGGACGACGATCGCGATGATCATCATCAGGATTCCGTTCATAGTGTTCCCTCATTTCTATTCCCATTTGCAAACAGTACCTGCTGTGCCGGGGGATCACATGGCTGTTTTTGCTGTGTTTTGCACAGCAAAAACGCCTCTGCAGTCCGTCTGTCCGGACTGCAGAGGCGAAAGATCACTCTTCCGTGGTACCACTCTGCTTGCCGCGCTTTGCCGCGGCCGCTCCCGGCCGTAAGGCCGTATCCCGGATAACGGTGGGATACCGCCTCAGCCTACCGCCGCAGCCTCGGTGAGGAGCTCCAGGGTGATGCCGCAGAGGGTCCCTGCCGTCTCACACCATCCGGCGGCTCTCTGAAAGGAAGAATTCCCTGCGGTCTGTCCCGTTCGCAGCATGTCTCTGTCTGTGATGATAAAGTTTTACCACTGTAAAGAACGGAATACAAGATGGAATACTGAAACAAGTTTTTTCCTTTTTAAAGAAAAAATTTGTAACTTAGAACGAGAGGTACGGAGAATATTGGGAAGAAAGGAGGCCATTTCAAAGATGGGAAAGCAGTTCCTCCGCAATATGGTCGGCGATGGCATTCACCCGTTCAAAATCCACATGGGGATTGTAGAGGGCCTCCAGCTCGTCGTGCATGGCCTTGGCCTGGGCCATGGACTCCACCGCCTCGCCCACCAGGGCGGCGGATACCTTGCGGGAGAAGCGCAGGCGGGCTTTGTTCCGGCGCAGCAGCTCCGGATCGGCCATGGGGTCCAGCCGCAGACGGCGGTAGGGACGCCGGCCGGTATAGGGCAGTTCTCCGCTGCTGGAGACAAAGCCCAGGGAGAGGGCGGGGATGAGCAGGTGGCGCATCCGCTGGGGAGCCATGGGATCAGGACAGACGATCACATCGTAACCCGCCGCCATGGCCCCGGCCGCCAGGTGGGTGAGAAGGGTATGGGCCAGGCCGTAGGTGTCACACAGCTCGTAGATGCGCTTGCACAGGGCCTCCGCAGTGTCGAAATTGCACAACACGCCCTGACAGGTGACCGCATCCAGGAAGCGCTGGACGGCTTTCCCGGGCTCGCCGCCGGTCCGCCTGCACTCCCGGGACAGGATGCCCCGGGCCCGCTTGGCCAGCTTCTCCTCCACTGCCGGGGTGAGGAGGAGGGAGCGGCAGTCCCCGTCGATCTCGGCGGCGGCTGAGAGGCAGCGGGTGGCCCGGGCATAGCAGAACTGATCGCCCTTCATGCAGCCGATGATCTGGTCTTTGATCTCTTTGAGAGCGGGAGTGTCGTAACACTCGCCCAGGTTGAGATACCGCCCGGTGACGCCGGGATATTTGGGCTCAATGACGTGGGGCGCGGTGGCGTCCACCAGGGCGGACCTGAGAGCGGGGACGGCCACCGCGTCCAGGGAGTCCGGGTCGCCGGAGCACTGGATGTATTCCACCTCCAGCCTGTGCTCCTCCATGGCACGGCCCACCCGGCGCATCAGGGTGGATTTGCCGCAGCCCGGCCCGCCCTTGATGAGGAAATAGTCTTCGGCCTGGGCGGGATCGATGAGCTGGTCGTAAAGAGAATAAAAGCCCGAGGGGGAGTTGGCCCCCAGATAAAACCGGACCTGTGGGTTATCAGCCATAAAAGACCCTCCGTTTCGCTGATTTCATTCATTCCACCATATGCTGTGCCGGGAGGGTCGGTGCGGTAAAAAGACCGGAGGCCCCCAAAAAAGGGGACCTCCGGCGGGATGGTCAGCGGGACTGCTCTGCGTGGGCGGGGAGGGAGATCTCAGGCATCAGCTCGGAGGAGATGACGCGCAGCATCTGCTCCAGCCGGTCCACGTCCTCTTCGGGGAATCGGTTTTTGATCCGGTCCATCACCGTGGTCAGGTAGCCATAGCTGATATTATAGTAGTCGATATATTTCTGGGTGACCTCCAGATGGTACTCCCGCTTGTCCTCGGGGGACTGCTCCTTGCGGACATAGCCCTTCTGGATGAGGCTGTTCACCTTGTAAGCTGCGTTGGGCGGGGAGATGTTCACAAAGCGGGCGAACTCATTGATAGTAGGGCGGCCCAGGGCCATGATGATCTCCATACAGAAGGTCTCCACCGTGGTGAGGCTGGCCTCCCGCTTCTGGAACCGGGAAAAGACCGCCCGGTAGAAGTGAAGCTTGAATTTGGTATACACGCTGTCAAAGGCCTGGTCCAGCATAAGATCCCTCCCGCTGCAGTTTATTCAGCAGACATTATTGTAGCAGATTTTGGCCGCGGGAGCAACCGGACTACTGAATGACGAAGGTGAGTTCTCCCTGGGCGGCGATCTTCCCGCCCACCCGGGCCACGGCCTTTCCCCGGCCCACCGGCCCCCGCTGCTCAATGAGCTCGCAGGAGAGCTCCAGCACGTCCCCCGGAGTCACCGGGTGCTTGAAGCGGGCGTTTTTGATGCCGCCGAAAATGGCCAGCTTGCCCTTGTTTTCGGGCAGGCTGAGGGCGGCCACCGCGCCGGTCTGAGCCAGGGCCTCGATGATAAGGACGCCGGGCATGATGGGCCTGCCGGGAAAGTGACCGGTGAAGAAGGGCTCGTTCATGGTGACGCATTTGATGCCGGCGGCCGAATGGCCGGGCTGGCAGTCGGTGATGCGGTCGATGAGCAGGAAGGGCGGCCGGTGAGGCAGGATCTCCATGATCTGTTCGATGTTCAGCTCCATGTTTTATCCCTCCCAATGCCTGAAAATGAGGCTGGTATTGTGCCCGCCGAAGCCCAGGGAGTTGGAGAGGACATAGCGCAGCCGGACCTCGCGGCCGGTGTTGGGCACCACGTCCAGGTCGCACTCCGGGTCAGGCACGGCGTAGTGGATGGTGGGGGGGACGAACTGGTCCCGCAGGGCCAGCACCGAGAAGATGGCCTCCACCGCGCCGCTGGCCCCCAGCAGGTGGCCGGTCATGGATTTGGTGGAGCTCATCATCAGCGTGTGGGCGTGGGGGCCGAAGGCGGCCTTGACCGCCTGGGTCTCGCACACGTCGTTCATGTGGGTGGAGGTGCCGTGGGCGTTGATGTAGTCCACCTCTTCCGGATTGACACCCGCGTCGGAGAGGGCCAGGCGCATGCAGGCCGCGCCGCCGGCGCCGCCGGGAGCGGGGGCGGTGATGTGGTGGGCGTCGCAGTTGGCGCCGTAGCCCGCTATCTCGCCCAGGATGACCGCGCCCCGGGCCTTCGCGTGTTCGTATTCCTCCAACAGCAGGATGCCGGCCCCCTCGCCGATGACAAAGCCGGAGCGCTCCGCGTCAAAGGGAATGGAGGCCCGTTCCACATCAGCGCAGGTGGTCAGAGCCCTGAGGGCGGTGAAGCCCCCCACCCCCATCTCAGCCACGGCGGCCTCGGCGCCGCCGCACAGCATCACCTCGGCATAGCCGTCCCGGATGTGACGGAAGGCGTCGCCCACGGCGTTGCCGCCGCCGGCGCAGGCCGCCACCGGGCACACGCACATGCCCTGAAAGCCGTATTTGATGGCGATCTGTCCCGCCGCCATGTTGGGAATGATCATGGGGATAAAGAAGGGGGAGATGCGGTCATAGCCCTTGGCCGCCCCCCTGGCGCACTCGGACTGGATGGTGTTCATGCCGCCGATGCCGCTGGAGACCATCACGCCGCAGCGGGCGGGATCCTCCCGCTCCATATCCAGTCCGCTCTGCTCCACCGCCTGGGCGGCGGCCGCCATGGCAAACTGGGTGAAACGGTCCATGCGCCGGGCCTCCCGGTGCTCCATATAGCGCTCCGGATCAAAATCCCGCACCTCGCCGGCCAGCTTGACCTTCATGGCCGAGGGATCGTAGAGGGTGATGGGCCCGATGCCGCACACGCCCGCTTTGGCGGCGGCCCAGGAGTCCCCGACCGTCCCGCCCAGGGGGGTAATTGCCCCCATGCCGGTGACGACCACACGTCGTTTGTTCATTCAGACAGCCCCTTTCGGAGAGATTGGGCCACAGGCGGCCTCACACCGCCATGCCGCCATCCACGCACAGGACCTGGCCTGTAATGTAGCCCGCGTCCTCGGCGGCGAAGAAGGCCACCGCCCGGGCCACGTCCTCCGGCTGGCCCAGCCGGGCCATTGGGATGGACTTGAGGAGCGCCTCCCTGGCAGCGTCAGGGAGGATGGCGGTCATATCGGTGTCGATAAAGCCGGGGGCCACCAGGTTGACGGTGACGTTGCGGCTGGCCAGCTCTTTGGCGATGGACTTGCTCATGCCGATGAGCCCGGCCTTGCTGGCGGCGTAGTTGGCCTGGCCCGGGTTGCCCCGCAGGCCCACCACGCTGGAGAGGTTGACGATGCGGCCGTAGCGCTGCTTCATCATGGGCCGGTAGGCCGCCCGCATGCAGTAGAAGGCCCCTTTGAGGTTGGTGTCCAGCACGGCGTCCAGGTCCTCGTTCTTCATCTGGAGGGCCAGCTTATCCCGGGTGATCCCGGCGTTGTTGACCAGAATGTCCAGCCGGCCGAAGCGCTCAATGACCGCTTTGACCATGGCCTCGGCGGCGGCGGAGTCGGACACGTCGGCCTGGACGGCAAAGGCCTGTACGCCCAACTCCCGGCAGGCTGCCGCCGTTTCCTCAGCGGCCCGGGCATTTCCGGCGCAGTTCACCGCCACATTGGCCCCCCGGCGGGCCAGCTCCAGGCAGACGGCGCGGCCGATGCCCCGGCTGCCTCCGGTGACCAGGGCGTTTCTTCCGGTGAGATCCATAGCATTACGCTCCTTTCAGGGCGGACACAGCGGCGTCAAAGTCCTCCGCCGTGTCGATGGAATAGGTCTGGATGTCCTTCACGGTCCGGCGGACAAAGCCGGAGAGGGTCTTGCCCGGGCCGATCTCCACAATGGTGTCCACGCCGCGCTCGGACATGGCGCGGATGGTGTCCTCCAGGTAGACGCTGGACTGCACCTGCCGCTCCAGCAGGGCGGGGATGGTGTCCCCCGGCTCCATCACGTCCCCCTTGCAGTTGAAGAGGACGGGGAAGTCCATGGGGCCGAACACGATGTCCTGAAAGCGGCGGCAAAGGGCTTCTCCGGCGGGGGCCATCAGCGAGGTGTGGAAGGGACCGCTGACCTTCAGCGGCACCACCCGGTGGGCGCCGGCCTGACGGGCCAGCTCTCCGGCCCGGTCTACTGCCGGAGCGTCGCCGCCGATGACCAGCTGGCCGGGGCAGTTGTAGTTGGCGATCTCCACCGTGCCCAGCGGGGACGCGGCGGCGCAGGCCGCCGCCAACGTTTCCCGGTCCAGCCCCAGCACGGCAGCCATGCCGGTGTCCCGGCCGGTAACGGCTTCGGCCATGGCCTTCCCACGGAAGGCCACCAGGGCGATGGCCTGGGCGGGAGTAAAGACCCCCGCGGCCTGGAGGGCGGAATACTCCCCCAGGCTCAGCCCCGCGGCCATGGCGGGGCGGACGCCCGCCTGAAAGAGCAGGGCGGTGACCCCGGCGGCAAAGGCCACCATACAGGGCTGGGTATAACGGGTGTCGGCCAGGCGCTCCTCCGGTCCGTCAAAGCACAGGGTCTTCAGATCAAAATCCACCGGAGCGGAATCGAAGATCTCCCGGAACAGGGGAGAACGGTCATAGAAGTCCCGGCCCATGCCCACATGCTGCGAGCCCTGGCCGGCGTACAGAAAAGCGAGTTTCATCGGGTGCGCTCCTTGTCGGTTGGTGTGGAGAGAGGGAGGGATATTCCGGGGCGGAGGGGAGCCGCCCGGGTCAGGCGTTGAGCTCTTTGAGGCGCTCCCCAGCCTGGTCCTGCAGCTCCTGGAAAATGGCGCGCAGGGGGCGGATCTCCCGGAGCATACCGGCCACCTGGCCGGCCATCAGACTGCCGGTTTTGGTGTCGCCGTCAAACACGGCCCGGCGCAGGCTGCCCAGAGTGAACTGCTCCAGCTCCATCTTATCGGCCCCCGCCTTCTCGTGGGCGATGTAGTCCCGGGTCATCTGGTTTTTCAGCACCCGGACGGGGGTGCCGGCGATGCGCCCGGTGACGGTGGTGCCGGTATCCTTGGCCCTGAGCAGGGCCTCTTTATAGTTGGGGTGGATGGGACACTCCTCACTGACCAGCAGGCAGGTGCCCAGCTGGGCGCCGCAGGCTCCCAGGGCGTAGGCGGCCAGCAGCTGGCGGCCGTCGGCGATGCCGCCGGCGGCAATGACGGGGATGTCCACCGCGTCGCACACCTGGGGGACCAGGGCCATGGTGGTGGTCTCGCCCACGTGGCCGCCGCTCTCGGTGCCCTCGGCAATGACGCCGTCCACTCCGGCCTTGGCCATCAGCTTGGCCAGGGACACGGCGGAGACCACGGGGAACACCCTGGCCCCCGCCTCCTTCCACATGGACACATAGGGGCCGGGGCTGCCTGCGCCGGTGGTGACCACGGCCACCTTTTCCTCGGCGGCGATGCGGGCCATGTCGGCGGCCTGGGGGTGCATGAGCATGATGTTGACGCCGAAGGGCTTGTCGGTCAGGCTGCGGCAGCGGCGGATGTGCTCCCGGAAGGATTCCGGCGTCATGCCGCCTCCGCCGATGAGGCCCAGAGCCCCGGCGTTGGACACGGCGGCGGCAAACTCGCCGGTGGCGATGTTGGCCATGCCGCCCTGGATAAAGGGGAACTCGGTCCCCAGCAGCTCGTTGAGTTTCATTGGAACCTTCCTTTCCGCTACCATTCAAAGAGAACGCCGCCCCAGGTGAGGCCGGCGCCGAAGGCGGCGCAGATGATCTTCTGTCCCCGCCGCAGCAGGCCCTGCTCCGCCATCTCGTCCAGGGCGATGGGGATGCTGGCGGCGGAGGTATTGCCGTAGCGCTCCATGTTCTGATAGAACCTGTCCATGGGGGCGCCCAGGCGTTTGGCCGCCGTGTCGATGATGCGGCGGTTGGCCTGGTGGGGGACGATCCAGTCGATGTCCTCCAGGGTGAGGCCGCTGCGCTTTAGCAGGGTGCGGACGCAGGCGGGCAGGGCCTCCACCGCGAAGCGGTAGACGCCGGGGCCGTCCATGTGCAGATAGGCGCGCTCCGGCCCCGCTCCGTCGATCCGGAGAAGATCGGCACTTCCCTGGCAGCCCAGGGCGGCGTGCCACAGTCCGTCAGTGAGGGTCACCACCGCCGCGCCGGCGCCGTCCCCAAAGAGGACGCAGGTACTGCGGTCGGTCATGTCCAGCACCCGGCTGAGCTGCTCGCCGCCGACAAGGAGGGCGTACTTCCCCTCGCTCACGGCCAGCAGGCCCCGGAGGGTCTCCAGTCCGTAGACAAAGCCGGAGCAGGCGGCGTTCAGGTCGAAGCAGGGGATGTCCTCCGGCAGGCCCAGGGCGGCCTGCACCATGCAGGCGTTGGCGGGGGCGGAGCAGCCGGGGGTGCAGGTGGCCGTCACGCAGGCGGCGATCTCCCCGGCGGAAACGCCGGCGCGCTCCAGCGCCTGCCGGGCTGCCCCGGCGCACAGGTCCCAGGCGGTCTCTTCCCGGGAGAAGCGGCGCTCCCCGATGCCGGTGCGGGAGCGGATCCACGCGTCGCTGGTGTCCACCAGACGGCTCAGGTCGTGGTTGGTCACCACCCGGGCGGGCAGACAGCGGCCGGTGGAGACGATGCGAAGTCCTCTCATGGGGCCTCCTTTCGGGCGCACTGGCCCATGGCACGGAATTTTTCATAGCGGTGGGCCGCCGGGTCCCGGAGCTTGAGCAGCTGGGAGAGGTGGGCGTATACCGCCTTGTCCACCGCCTGAAAGACGGCCCGGGGGTCCCGGTGGGCGCCGCCGGGGGGCTCGGGAATGACCTGGTCGGCCACCCCCAGGGAAAAGAGATCGGCGGCGGTGAGCTTCATCAGCCCCGCGGCCTCGCCGGAGCGGGCGGCGTCCTTCCACAGGATGGAGGCAAACCCCTCCGGAGAGAGGACGGAGTAGACCGCGTTTTCCAGCATGAGCACCCGGTTGGCCACCGCCAGGGCCAGGGCGCCGCCGCTGCCCCCCTCGCCGATGACCACTGAGACCACCGGCACGGTGAGGGAACTCATCAGGGCCAGGCTGGAGGCGATGGCCTCGCCCTGGCCCCTGGCCTCGGCCTCCAGACCGGGATAGGCGCCGGGGGTGTCGATAAAGGTGAGCACCGGACGGCGGAACTTCTCCGCCTGGCGCATGAGCCGCTGGGCCTTCCGGTAGCCCTCGGGGGA
>Ga0129306_1003438_pt1 | contig 11835 bp, 8 predicted proteins | sample P827metagenome_FD_94438 | JGI IMG/M metagenome (GOLD analysis project Ga0129306, IMG submission 94438) | Capybara group fecal microbial communities from Wisconsin, USA - P827 metagenome | ecosystem: Host-associated > Mammals > Digestive system > Large intestine > Fecal | place: USA: Wisconsin...
GAGGTGATAGTCCGCGTCCGCCTGGACGTCGCAGAACCATTTGCAGATGCAGTCGACGTACACGGTGCCGGTGACGTTGCCGTTCGCGTCGAACGTGTGCATCGGGACGTTCTCGCGCGTCGTCTTGATCCACACCTGGGCGAAGACGACGAACGTGTTACCGGTGATGGACGTCGCGCCGTGCGTGAGAGTGACGTCGGCCATGCGGATGTTTTTCAGACAGGCGAGCGACTGCATGATATCGAGCGCGTTTTCCGCGTCGCCGCCGTCGGATATGAGGCGTTCAACGGGCGTCGCCCCCGCGGATTCGACGTCGTAGATCGGGACCTTGACGAGAGATTCGTCGATCCATTGCGTCGATGAGTTGAAGGCGTATCCGCCCGTACGCCAGCGGGTGCCGTTGCCGTCCGTGATCCGGACGCCGATGAAACTGCGGCCGTCGTCGGCGTACGTCGCCGAGCCGATGGTGATTGTCCCGGACGACGTGGACGAGTACGGCTGGATGCGCGCGATCTCGAAAACCTCGTCGGCGGACGCCGAAACGCGCTTCGTGAACAGGTCGATCGACACGTCGCCGTTTACCGACAGCTTGAAATTCGTCGATACGACGGCGTATGCGCACGTCGCCGACTTGCCGAGGACACAGGAAACGCGCGAGAACGCATAGAGCGATGCGTCGGTGACATAGAGCGTCTGTGCCCAGGATACGCCTTCGAGCTCGGCGAGATTGTAGCGGTACGGCGTCGCGATCCCCTGTTCCTCCAGGACGATCTGCGCACCGTCCAGGATTTCCGCAAGCTCCGTCGGATCGGTCGGCACGTCGTAATCGCCGCCCGTCGGATTGAGGTTGACGGTGACGCGGCAGATGCGCGATCCGGCGAGCTGTAGTTTCAGCGCCTCGACGTCTGCGGCCGCGTTGTCGATCGTCGGTTCAAGCGCGCGGACGCGGGCGTTTGTATCGTCAACGACGGCTTTTGCTGCAACTTGGTTTTCGTGCGTTGCGAGGTTTGTGACTACTTCTGCCATGATGTCTCCTTTTGTGTGATTAGGTGTATTGAACTATACAGGGTATTCCGTTGCGAACCTCGAAGTGGTAGCCCGCGTTCTCGATGCCGCCGCTGGCATTTGTCTTGACGAGATTTCCGGCTGTCGGATTTGCGATCTTGTCCGCCTTGTCCGCGAGCTGCCCGCGAAGCGCCGCGAGAACGTCCTCGACGGTCGCGGGCGCGAACACCGCCGCGATGCCAGTGCCCGCTGTCGTGCACTTAACGAGCGCGCCGTTCTTCACGCAGAGCTGGTTGACAACGTAAGCCGTGGAAGTCGAGAAGTCGGGCGCGAGGTTGGCGAGCACCTGCGACATTAGCGCAACGGTGCCGCCGAGGAGCGGGAGCGCGAGGATGGCCTGCGTGTTGCCCTGCTTCACGACAAGCGCAGGCGCGGACGTGGCCGAGTCCACGGCGAACCAGAACTCCGTCGTGCCGATCTGGAACTTCTTTGTGCCCGCGATAGTCTGGTCGCCAGTGAGCTTCACCACCGCGTTGTCTGCGGCCTTGCCCGCGAGCGCGTCTCCCGTCGCCTTCGCGTCTGCCGCCTTGCCGCTGCCGGAGGCAGATGTGGACGGTCTGACGACGGCGGGAATCTGCGACGTAAGCGCAAGGGAATCCTCGTGGGTGACGGTCTTCTGCGCGGTTGTCTTCGTGGTGGTGACGGTGCCTCCAGCGCTCCCCACCGAGAACGATAGGTCTGGGTAGTGTCCTTGCGTCGCGTTCTGTGTGGTGTAAGCGTCTTCCTGGACATCGCCTACGTACAACGTCCACGTAGTCACTAAAGCCCCGTGCCCCTGGGTAATCTTCAATCCCATGGCTTCGTTCTGCCATGTATAGACGTGGTTTATGGCGGGCGGATCGGGTACTGTCTCATTGCATTCGAGATCTACGACAATAGATGGTCCACCACCCGAGACCGTGGCGCGAATGATGGGGACGTCTATCGTCTCCGTCGTGTTGTACGACAAATCTGTATAGTCGCGCTTTAGCCCGAGCTGGCCCATTACCCAGTCGTACAGCGACGAGATGCCCGCCGGAAGCGCAGTCAACGCGCCCCAGATCATAGACCAGATGCTGCCGCTCTTCACGGCCTTACGAGAATCTTTGGTAGGCGAAGTGTCAAAATCGCCAAATGTGACAAACTTGCCACCACGAACGCGCACCTTCATGTTGTCAGACACAAGGCATGGGCTTGCGTTCGCGACGGGCGCGACACCATTAAACTTGATGTCCTCGGCCCGCTGCCATGCGTACTGAAAAGTGCCATCCTTGTTGAACTCGCAGATGGTGATGTCGCTGTGTGTGTTATCTTGGAGCAGCCATGTAGAGCCGCCGTCGTAATATGTCACGTTCGACACACTAAGCTCCACGACTTCGCTTGCGCCGCCGTTCGTATAGGTGTATGTGACCGGAAACGCACTCGCGGGAAGACTCACAGGAGCATAGAGCTCCACAACCTCCGTCTCGGCTGGGTGTACATGGTTCTCCGACGCGTACTTGTTCGACGAGCCGACGGCGGCGGTGCCGGCCATCAGCGGTGCGGAAGTCGCCTTTTCGGGGATCTTGCCACTAAGATCGTCAATGCTCTTCTTTACCGCTGCGGCTGTCGGAATGTTGCTTGTGTCACCGATTTCGTCTACGACATGAGACGAGACGGCCACTTCCGAACGCGTCGCCATCACCGTGCCGAGCACCGACGTCATTGCCGCGTCCATGAGGACGAACGTCAGGTCCGTCGGGTCTGGATTCGTCGTTACGACCGGGGTGACATAGTACGAAGTGGTATCGTACCCGGACAGCTCAAAGGTTTTAGGCGCGACATTCTTAAGCGCGAGATTCGCCGACGCAGCCACAAACGCCTGCGCGTCAGCGGTCGTTCCCGCGAAAGCCCATACGATGCGATAGAGCTTGTCCTGCTTTGCCGCAAACTTCGTATCGGCCTCGGTCTTGGTGTAGTACAGACTTGGATCGAAGATGTCGGTGATCGGGATGCTGATCGGCTGCTGTCCCGCGTCCGTGTTGAACGTGATTACGAGATTGCCGCCCGAAATAACAACAGACGACACCATGCCGTCCTTGACGAATGCAGTCGCGTCGATTTCTGCGACAACCCTGTCGCCGTTCTTCAGAAGTATCTTCTTTGTGTCCGAGTCGTAAACCGCGCCGTTGATGTAGTTTCTGCCGTCGATTGCGCTTTTCGCCGCCTCCGCCCGCGCCGCATACTCGCCGGCAAGGTTTGCGCTGCCGGACGCGTTCAGCGCAGACGACTCAGCGGCAGACTTGGCGGACTGTGCCGCCTCCTCGCTCTGCGCCGCATGTTGCGCAGACTCCAGCGCAGAACCCTCCGCGCCGCGCATCGCCTCCTTGCACTCCTCCACGAAGTCGCGATAGCCGCCAAGATCGGCGGGCGCGTCCTCCCCTGTCCTCTGCGGCCAGTGCGACACGGGATAGGCTGACTTGAAATACAAAGTGTGGCTTTCGGCGTCGTCCAGCACGAACAGAAACGGCCTTCTCGCGTGCTTCGGGACGGCGGACAGCATCTCGACCGTGTTCAGGTTGAGGGTGCAGACGGCGTTTCCGCCCGTCGCCGTCCACGCGGCGGTTTCGCCGCGCCTGAACTCGGCAAGCGTCGCGCCGCTGCTCATCGCGACGACGCGGAGCCGAAGGGTCTGGCTCTCGCCGTCTGGGGATATCCAGTCGGCCGCGCCGACGATCGTAACTTGGACAAGCTCGCCCGCCGCAACAGAACCGGCGAACCTCGCCATCTTGCTTCCGTGGGACGGAATTATCGTCAGCGTAGTCATCTGAAAAACCTCCTAAAGTATCTCGCTTGTGTCGATGAAGCGTCCGCCAGGCGGCGTCTCGCGCCTCATCCTCGCCTCGCTTTTCGCGCTCTGGTACCGCGCAAGCTCGGCCATCGCGACCTGCGGATCGCTCCACGGCTTGTTCCACATGGAACAAAGCCGCGACATCACGCCGCTCACGATTGCGTCGCCGTGAGCATCGACAAAACTCTCCGGGACGTCCTCGCTGCCTATGCTCGGGTATTCGACGGCAAGGACGGAAATGCGGACCTTCGCCTCGGGGTCGTCGGCAGACGGCATAAAGCGCCGCGACAGCACAACGACGGCGGGAGACGCGCCCTCGACAAAACAGTCGATGCCGATGCGGAGCTTCACGCGGTCGCAGCGCACCTCGCGTATCTCCCCCATAACGTCGTTCGGCAACAGAGGCGAGACGCCAAACGACGCCTCGCCGGGTCCGAGATCGACGTGGTGGACGAACTGAAAGCACTTGGTCTCGCGGCAATACTCGCGGAAGACCTCCTGAAGCGTCTTTCTGATCGTCAAGTGGTCGCATCCCGGAAGACGATACACGAGGTTGTCGGCAAGGTCCGCCAACCTCGTGAAACTCGTCGTTTCCACGTCTTCATGGAAATCGCTTGCCATGCAGACAGCCTCCGGCTTACATCCTCACGTGACGCGCCCCGGATCCGGCAGCCGGCTCCTGCCCCTCGTTCGCGGGCTCGGGCTCGGGCTCAGGCTCGGACTCGTTCGCGGGTTCTGGATCGGACGGCTTGTTCGCGGGCTCGGGCTCGGCAGTCACAGGCTCCGCGGGAACCCCCATAGCCGCCGCAGCCTTCGCCGCCGCAGCCTCTGCCGCGACATCGTGCGACGTTCCGCCGCCTTCGCCGCCAGAGCCAGGAGCGGGCTCGCCGCCGATGATGTCGGCAAACTTCACGACGTCGGAGGGGTTGTCCTCCCTGTTGACGACGCTCTGGGTCGTCTCGTTCACCGGCGTCATGTTCTTTTCGCTCACGTTCAGGCGCTTCTTCGCGGCCCTCATCTTCGCGTCGTAGTCGCGCCAGCTGAAGTTCGGACTCCTCATCTCCGAGTTCTGGATTGCGTCGACGACCTGCTTCACCGTGATTTCGTTCTTGATGATGGCCTTCGCCGTCTCGTCGTCGATCTTCCGGTAGATGACCGGGAGCTCGTCCGTCGCGTCTGTCCTGTAGAGAAGCGTCTCGTTCTCCACGTTGACTACAAATTTCGCCCTCATGTTGTGTTTCCCTCTTGCGTGTGGTTTTTACGATGCCGCCCCCGCGGGGGAATCACACAAACCCGCGGGGACGGCAAACTCGTCGAGCCCCGTCTTACTCAAGCGGATACTGTCCGCCCGAGACGTTCGGGGTCGTCTGCAACTTGTCGCGGAAGGTCTCGCGGTTGAGCGCATTGCCGGCAACGCCCTCCGAGAACACCTCGAACCCGTGCACGCACAGGTCGAAGGCGCCCTTGGCGAGCTTGTCGCCGGTGAGCCCGTCGGGGACGATCATGCAGAGCACGTCCGCATTGTCCACGAAGAGCGGCTCGCCGACGGTAAGCGCGCTGGTCGGAGAGCCCGCCGAAGAGGACGCCACGTAGCCGGTCGTCTGCTTGGCCGCCTGGCTGGAGCGGCAGAGCGCCGTCTCGCCGGAGAGGTCCTTGAGCGCGAAGCTGCCGCCGACGGTGGACGAATCGTCGCTCTCGAGCCCGAAGGTGAGGGAGACGTCCTGGTCGGTGGCGGCGGTCTGGACGAGGCTGATCCTGTCGATGCAGAACCCCTTGGGGATCTGAATGAGCGGGATAACCTTGTTCTCGGGGACGTTCTTCTTCGAGAAGTCCCACGCGATACGGAGCGTGCGCTCCGCGAACGAGCTCATCGGGTCGCTCATTCCGACCGAGCCGAAGTAGCCGTTTTCAATGGTTCTCTTTCCCATTTTGAGTTGTCCTTTCTCGTTGAGCCCGGGCGGGGCGCGGAGCCCCGCCCGAACAGGTCCTTACCCCGCGCTGTACGCGTTCTCGGCCAGCTTCACGTAGCCGACGGCGACCATCTGCGGGAAGACGACGCCCCAGTCGTACACCTGCTTCGCGCGGTAGTGCTCGTCCCAGTTCGCGATGTCCTTCATCGCGTTGTCGCGGAACACAACCTCGTCGAAGTACGTCACGGCATCCTTCATGAGCGCAAGGATCGGATAGATGTTCTTGCCATCCGTCAGGTCCTTGAACACCGGAAGCATGATGTTGTCCTGGATGAGCGTGATGGTGTCGTCGAGCGTGCCGAGGAACTTGACCTCGCCGCGCCCCGCGATCGCCTCGTTGCGCCCCATCAGGCCGCCGTACTTCAGCTCGGACGTCTGGACGTGGTGCTTCACGACGGACGGAACGATGATGTTCACGTGGCCGCCGGCAAGCCCCTCGTTCTCCTTGATGACGTTCGCGAGCTTCACGAAGTAGTCGGCCGCGACGTCGCGGTACTGGACGGTGGTCGCAGCGTCGCACTGCGTCTGCGTCTTGTACAGCGTGACGGGCGAGCCGACCGCGCCGACGTCGAAGCCGCCGTACTTGACGCCGGCGGTGTGGCCGGTGTTGTAGGACGGCACCTTGCCGATGATGTCCGCGCCAAACTTCTTCTCGATGTGGCGGGCCATCTGGTCCGTCGCGTTCGTGAAGTAGGTGGACTTCGGATCCCACGGCATGAACGACATGTCCTCGGGACGGAACTTGAGCGCCCAGTAGGACTCGCGGTTGACCGAGTAGTCCTCGTAGGTGTCGGTGACCTGCTGGTAGATGATCCCGCCGTCAGGCTGCGTGTCGCGGATCATGACCGTGCCGGGCACGTAGATCCGGACGGTCGTTCCCTTGCCGCGCCCGACCTCTCCCTTGAGGTCCTCGGGGTTGGCGTTGATGATGTCGGGGAGGATGCAGCGATCCATCAGGCGGCGCTTGTATACGTTTTTGTAGCGTATCTGCGCCGTTGCCGAGAAGGGTCTCGCAACTCCGCTGAAAATGTCTCCCATGTTCTGGTTCCTTTCCTGCTCTCCCCGCCTGACGGCCCGGACTCAAGGAGCCTCTACTGCTCCTTGATCCTGCCCTCGACGAGGATGTTTTCCAGTTCGTCCCGCAGTTTCAGGTATTCCTTGTAGTCCGTCGCCCTCAGCTGCATCGCCCTCTTCTCGAGCGCGTCGTATTCCTCGGGCGTGTAGACTTTCTTGGAGCCGTCGTCCTGCGAAACGGGTTTGCCACCGCCGGTGGTGACGGGATCGGGCGTGGTGGTCTTCGCCGTCGCTCCCGAAGGTTCGGTAATTCCGATGACGCGGCAGAAGTCGGCCACGAAACGGTCGAAGCGCGCACTGTCCTGCGTCTCCATGATCGCCTCGAAGGTCTCCTGGTTGTTCGCCTTGAACTGCTCCCAGAGCTCCGCGTTGGCGCCGCCGGGACTCACGAGGTCGAAGAACTTGTCGTGCTGAGCGCCGATCTGCGAGAGGAACAGCCTGCGGTTGCCCTCCTTCATCTCGGCCCTGAGCTGCGCCAGCTCCGCTTCGTGCTTCTCCTCGGACGCCTTGATCAGTCCGGCGGAAACTCCCGCCATCGTGGTCGCGTAGTCCTTCGGAAGGTCCCCCAGCTGCTCCGGCGTGAGCTTCTCGACGAAGGCCTTGCCCTCGGATCCCGCCTCGAGCTTGCGGATTCGCTCCTTCAGCTCGGCGTTCTCCTGGGCGAGCGCAGCCTTCTCCTGCGAGAGCTGCTTGGCCCTGCCGCCCCACATGTCGGCGGTGTGCTGGGCCTTCTTCAGCTCTTCGCTCTCTCCCTGGCCCTTGTTGGGATCGACCGTCTGCGGTTCGCCGCCCTTCTTGGACAGCGCCGCAATGACCTTGTCTTCGTTGTTCATCGGTTTTTCCTTTCCTCAGTAAGCCCAGACGCCAATCTGGGGATTTGCTGTTGCCGTCCGGAGAGGCTGACGATCCTGGTTCCGCCGGCGGTTGTCTCGTCGCACGACCTCATAACGCGCCGCCTCCCGCGAGTTCCGTCATTGCGCCGCTGGATGGCTGGCCCTTGGCGATGGCGAGAGCGCGTAGCGCCGCGTCCTTGATCCTGCGATAAGCCGAAATCTGCGATGCGAGGTGCTGGAGGCGGTTTGCGCGGAACTCCTCGCTCGATTCCGCGAGCAGCGCCATCAGGCGCGTGTTCTCCTCGGTTAGCTCGTCCATCCACGCAACGAGTCGCTCGATCTCCGTCTCGCCGAGGCAGAACGACTGAACCTTCTTCGCCTCCATGTTGGCGATGTCGTCGAAGGTGGTCTCCTTCTTCTCGCTCATGCCGCGCCCCTCCTCTCTTCGACGGTGAACGCCGCGGGTACGGATCCCTGCGTCGCGGCGACCTCCTCCGGCCTGCCCTCGACGCGGGCGACGTTCGACTGCTCGGGCGTCGGCTGCGCGGCCTCGTTCGGCTGCGGCTCCGCGCCTGTCGCGGCCGCCGATGCGTTCGCGAGGTCCATGAGCTGCTGGTAGAACTCCATGCGCTCCTTCGACGGTATGATCTTGTCCGGGTTCACGCCGAGCCCGTCCAGCTCCGGCCTCACGAGCTCGAAGAAGGCCTCGACCGTCAGCGCCTTCGACAGCACGGGGTGGCTTCCGAGCATCGCCGTCACCTGCTGGCGGCGCTGGCTCTCCGCCTCGCGCAGCTTCGCGCCGACGAGCCCCGACGGGTTCACCTCGACGTCGCCCTTTATCGAGACGTCGGGGTCGTTGCACAAAACGTAGACGTGCGTGTTCTTCACGACGGGCACGATGAGGTTCCGGCCGATTCCGCAGATCACCATGTCGATGACGCTCGACCCGCTCTCCATGATCATCGCGAGCCCGGATGCCGTTCGCGCCGCGCCGGAACCGAGGTTCGCCGTCGATCCGATCATGTGGAGCGAGATGCCGCAGTCGTCGTTCGCCATCTCCTTCGCCTTCTCCATTACCATGATCTGGCTCTGCGTCGTGTCCTTCACCTCGATGGACCCTATCGGCGCGCCCTGTCCGCCCATGACGCCGCCCCTGAATCCGAGCATGCGGCCGGCGCGGAGCGCGAGCGCGGGTGCGCCGTCGAGCGAAACCGCCCTGTCCACGTCGGTGCAGTAGAAGATGCCGTTCGACGAGAGCCCTCCGTTCAGCGTCAGGTTCTTCATCGCGTTGTTCTGCATCGTCTGCGCGCTCGCGAGGAACTCGGCGATCGACACGCCCCACCACGAGTCGGCGGTCTCGTAGAGGCACACCTTCGCAATCGGGATCCGCATGCGGTCGTCTATCACGCGGCAGTACACGACGAGGTTGTCGATCACGATGACCTCGGTCTTGTAGTACCTGTCGTAGACTATCTCCTCGCCAGCGGGCGTCTTCGTCATCCCGCAGTCGATAAGCACGCTGCCCCTGAACGAGCCGAAGCACTGCACGCCCTCGAGCGTGCAGTCCTCCTCCGTCGAGACTGCGTTCCGCTCTATCTCGCGGCGCACCATGTCGATGTTGTCGAGGTCGAGGCGGACCCCACCCTTCGGATGCTTCGAGAGGAGAACCTTGACGCTCGACGCCCGCCAGCCCTCCGGCCTGTCCTTCGCCTTCGCCTCCGCGAACTGACGGAGGACGTTCGGCGTGTAGCGGACCTTCCGGCAGAACGTCCCGTCCTCGATGCTCTTCGCGTTCGGCGCGGGGTAGCAGTCCCACGGGCTCACCGCCTCGTAAACGAGGCCGACGTCGTACTCGATGTCGTAGCTCACGGCGCCGTCCAGCGTGCGCGACTCCCGGCACATCGGCTTCGGGACGACGCGCGGCACGGGACCTATCATCACGGCCGTGCCGTACGTGCAGATCCAGTCGAGCATCTTCAGGGCCTCGTCGACGAAGTGCCCCTCGATCAGGAGGTCGTGTATCTTCGCGTCCATCCGCTCGCACCTAATCTTCGCCCACTCCGACTCGCGGCGGCGCACCTCGTCGTACATCCCCGCGACGCGCTGGAGTATCGCCATGTAGAACGCGTCCGCGTTCGTCGGCACCTGGCCGCCGTTGCTCCTGTAGAAGTCCGCTATCTCCCTCGCCATCTGCGAGACTATCTCGCGCCGCGCCCGCTTCGGGATCGTCGGCATCGGCGTCGGCGAGAGCGTGTACGGCTTGTCGCCAGACGACTTGAGCACCTTCGTGAGCGCCGCCTTCGCCGCGCGCATGAACATCGCCGTCAGCGGCCTGTAGTTGCGCTCGTCGATGTTGTAGCCCGCGAGTATCGCCTTCTGCCTCGCCGTGTACTTGAGGTTCGCGGCCATGCCCGCGTCCTCGAGCATCTTCTCGACGCCGCTCGCGTGCCGGTGCTCCATGTTCCTGCGGAACTCGTCCATCGCGAGCGAGCCGAGGCTTGACACGGCCCTGTTCTCGGGCCTGCACTCCGCGGACTCCGCCGCTGCGTCACCGCGCCTCGCGGCCTCGGTCGCCTTCTCAGCTTCGCTCGTCATGATGAGTCAATTCTAAATTCGTTTTACCGCTGTTTTACCCTACAGGCTCGCCGAGTTTATCATCCAGTTCCCGACGAGCGAGCGGTAGTCCGCCGCAAGCCGCCTCGCGGACGGGCGGCTGTAGTCCTCCGCGCCCTTGAAGACCGCGAGGCACATGTACTGCCCGCCGTCCGCGATGTGCGACCACTCGTTCTTCTCGGGCGCGTCTCCGTACCGCTCCGCGCCGTCGCCGCTCCTCGACCTCACCACGGGGAAGCAGTACCGCCCCGCCATCGCCTCCAGGAACATCTGGCACTCCTCGCTCACGAGGAAGTTCCCAAGCCGCAGCTCGCGCTTCACGCAGGCGATGCGGATCTCCGGCGAGTTCCCGTGCGTGATGTCCATCTCCGCGCTGTTCATCGGCTGCACCTTGTCGCACGACACGACGTTCACCCCGCGCTCGTTCCGCAGCCGCTGAATCGCCGAGAGCGAGACGACCTCGTTGAAGTTCTGCCCCGCGGGGTCGGCGAAGATCGTCAGCTCGCAGTTCGGCCAGTCGTAGTAGTTCACGAGTATCGGCCTGAGCCGCGTGTCGAAGAACTGCACGACGTCCATGCGGTCGAGCCCGCCGCGCCCGTTGTTCAGCTTCGGGTTCCACGTCGTCGCCTCGCGCTGCGCGACCAGCTTCCCGTCCGGCCTCATCTGCCCGATGAGGCACGCCGGCGTCCGCCCGCAGTCCATCCCGCCGACGACGCGCATCCCCCTCATGTACTGCGCCTGCTCCGCCGGTATCTTGTGGCGCGCCGCGTTCCACACGTCGCTGAACACCCCGAGCCCGCCCATCGACAGGCCGAACTGGTTCATCAGCAGCGTACGTATCTCGTCCTCCTCCAGCACCGAGAGCATGTCCGTCCAGTACGTCATGTCCGGGTGGAAGCCGCCGTCTATCGTCCTGACGTTCTCCGCCGGCCGCCTGTGGTGCTTCGCCGCGTGCTCGGGGTCGTTCGGCACGTACGAGACGGCCCCCGACACGGGGTCGCGCTCCTCCAGCACCGCCGGCGGGCACACTATGAACAGCCACCCCCTCGGCTTCTCGACCTCCTCCTTCCGGCGCCACCAGCTCGTCTCGTTCGGGCTGTTCGTGTCCATCACGACGTGGAACCACCTCAGCATCACCCCGCTCGACGGGCACGGGTTGAAGCGCTTCAGTCGCGTGTACACCCTCGACACCACCTTGTACGGGCACTGCGGCGCCTCGTTCACCCACGCCATCGACAGCTCCAGCGACTGGAGGTCGTCCATCACGTTCTCCGCCTTCGCGCCAAGCACGATTATGTCGATCCTCACGAGCACGCCGTCGGGCCCCACGTCCTCGTACCTGCCCTCGTACGGGTCGCTCACCCACCGCGTCTTGTCGCCGAACCACTGGTTCCACGTCGTGATCTGCGTCTCCTTCGACGCCTTCACCGAGTGGCGCATGAAGAGGCACTTCGACCACCGCACCTTGAAC
>Ga0129306_1003439_pt1 | contig 11832 bp, 11 predicted proteins | sample P827metagenome_FD_94438 | JGI IMG/M metagenome (GOLD analysis project Ga0129306, IMG submission 94438) | Capybara group fecal microbial communities from Wisconsin, USA - P827 metagenome | ecosystem: Host-associated > Mammals > Digestive system > Large intestine > Fecal | place: USA: Wisconsin...
CGGGGAGACGGTATGCCGGGAGATCGACCGGTGCGAAGAGGCCATCTGGGAGAACTTCGAGTACCGCACGCATCTGCTGCGTCCGCCGGGAGGATGCTGCGGGGATGCGCTCGCAAAAGCCGCCGCGGACCGGGATTACACGCTCGTCTGCTGGTCGGTCGACACCCGGGACTGGACCCATCCTCCCATCGAGCGGATCGTGAAGAACGTCCTCGCGCATGTCGAGAGCGGGGACATCCTCCTCTTCCACGACTATATCGCCGGGGATTCTCCGACGCCAGCCGCGCTCCGCATCCTGATCCCGAAGCTCCTCGCCGAAGGCTACGAATTCGTCACGGTCTCTGAACTGCTGGAGAACGGGGAAGGATGAGGTTTCCGATGTGGATGACAGTAAAAGGGCAGCAACATGCAAAACAGGAGCCGCCGCACGATGAATGCGACAGCTCCTTTTCCATGAGCCTTTTTTTCTTACAGCAGCGGGATCCCGGCGCGGGCTGCGGTCTCGAGCGTTTCGTCGTCCCAGACGGAAACCTGCACTTCGCCGATGTGCGCCGTCTGCATCATCAGCATGCAGAGCCGGGACTGCCCGATGCCGCCGCCGATCGTCAGGGGAAGCTCGCCGTTCAAAAGCATTTTGTGGAAGGGAAGTTCCGCCCGCTCCTCACATCCTGCCAAACTGAGCTGACGCGCGAGCGATTCCGGATCGACGCGGATGCCCATCGAGGAGATCTCGAACGCGCAGCCGAGCAGGTCGTTCCAGAGCAGGATATCGCCGTTGAGATCCCAGTCGTCGTAGTCCGGCGCACGACCGTCGTGCGGCTTGCCGCTCTTCAGCTTTCCGCCGATCTTTTCGAGGAAGGTCGTCGGATGCTCGCGGACAAAGGCGTTCTCGCGCTCCTTCGGGGTGAGGGCGGGGTAGAGATCCTCGAGCTCCTGGGAGGTGATGAACGTGACTTCGGGGGAGATCTGGCAGGTGAGCTTCGGGAAATCGTACCGCAGGGCGTTGTTCGTCGCGACGACCGCCGAGAGAATCTTCTTCACCGTCGCGCGGAGATAGTCCTCGTTCCGCATCGAAGAGTCGATCACTTTTTCCCAGTCCCACTGATCGACGTAGACGGAGTGCAGGTTGTCGAGCTCCTCGTCGCGGCGGATCGCGTTCATATCCGTATAAAGGCCTTTGCCGACGTAGAAATCATAGTTCTTCAGCGCAAGCCGCTTCCATTTCGCGAGGGAGTGCACCACCTGCGCATCGCGTCCCACGGCGGGGATGTCGAACCCGACCGGACGCTCGACGCCGTTCAGATTGTCGTTCAGGCCGGAATCCTCGCGCACGAAGAGCGGGGCGGAGACGCGGCGCAGATTGAGCTCGATCGCGAGATTCATCTGGAAGGTGCGCTTGATCGTGTCGATGGCGAGCTGGGTTTCATAGACGGAGAGCTTCGGTTTATAGTTTTCGGGAACGATGAACATGGCGGCGTCCTTTCGCAAATCGGTCCGGAAAGCAGGGAACCGGAAGATGCGGACCGATGATTACCTGTATATTTTATCATTGAACGTGCGCTTTGTCAAGACCGGTTTCCCGATCCGTCAAATCCGGGCAGAGCAGACAGAAATATGTACAATTTGAGGGGCATTTTTGTCGAAAATGTGAAATTTGAAAAAGATTCCTTAAAAGGATTGACTTGTGTAGTAAATGTGATGTATAATAAATGCGCAAAAGCCAATCCAAGTGCATATGCACAACAACAAAGGAGTCTGTCATGGAAGAAAACACCATCATCAAGCTGCCGCAGAGCGAGCTCGAAATCATGCAGGCAATCTGGCTTCTCCACGAAGAAGGCGAGAAGTTCATCACCGCCAGCCTCGTCATGAAGAGATGCCCGGCGCTCAACCGTCTGAAGCTCACCACGGTCCTCACCCTCATCACGAGACTGCAGACCAAGGGCTTCATCGAGACCGAAAAGCTCGGCCGCTCCAACTGCTACACCCCGATCATTGACAGTGCGGATTACAGAAAGTTCGCCTACGGCGATTTCCTGGAACGCGTTTATCGCGGCAACCGCCTCGATCTCGCCACCGCCCTCGTCAGCGACAAGGACATCACGAAGGAAGAACTCACGGCCATCAAATCGCTCGTGAGAAAAGCAGAACTCCCGAAATAACGACTGAAACGCTCACAGCGTGACCGGAAGGAGCCGCGACATGGGAAACAGAGTTTTTCTTCTGTTTTACGCCGTCGCGGCTCTTTCTCTCATTTTTGCCGTATCCGCGTCCGTCCTGCTTCTGATACGGCGGCGGACCGGACGAAGCGTGCGCGTGCTCTGGTGGCTCCTCTTCTTTGTCCTGACCGTCGTCCCGATCATCCTCGGTCCGCACCTCTGGCAGCTTCGTCTGTTCACGAACTGCGCGGGCGGGATGCGGATCGAAGCGCGTATCGCTGACGGGGAAGGGGAACCCGCGGCAGAGATCTCCGCCGACGCACACGCGCTCCGCATGGCAACGACGGTCACGCGCCTTCTCCTCTCGCTCTGGTTCATCGCGGCCGCCGCGTCCTCCTCCTACGGGATCTCTTCCTATTGGAACACGCTTCATTTTCTCACCAAACACTCCGAACACTGCCGAGACGAGCGCGTCAACCGCATTTTCGAGGAAGCAAAGCGGAAGGCGGGCGTGCGTGCGCCGGTCTCGCTGCGCGTGATGCATCCGGATCTGAAGCTCTCGCCGTGTACCTGCGGGACATGGTCGCCGTCGGTTTTCATCGGCGGGGATTATCTCGACGAATACTCCGACCGCTGGCTTGAGCTTGTCTTTGTGCACGAGCTGACCCACATCCGCCACGGCGACGCTCTGCTGCGGCTCACCGCGCTTCTTGCCACCTCCTTCCATGCGCTCCTGCCGCAGTCCGCCGGGATCCGGCAGGCGGTGAACGAGGACGTCGAGTATCTCTGCGACCGCAAGGTTCTCGCGCTCGAAGGCCGGGAGGCGCGCAGGGAATACATCGAAGTCATCCTCGATATCGCCGAGCGCAATCTCCGCGAGGATTACAAGCCGGAAGATCTTCTCTCAAACGCCTCGCAGGCCGGGGAATTCCTCCTCAAACGGTACCGCCGGATGCAGGAGGAGGACGCCGGGATGTCCGCGAAGCCCGTCATAGCCGCGCTCGTCGCCCTTCTTCTCAACGTCTCGCTCTTTGCCGTCGCCGCGGTCGAGAACCCCGACAATCTTCGCATCGATTTTGCCAGTCCCGTATTCGCCGACGCCATGACGCGGCATTTTGAGCTCACGGATGCCTCGGAGGTGACCGAAGATACGCTCGCGTCGGTCTACCGCCTGGAATTCTACCGACCGCGGAGTCTCCCGGGTGAGGCGCTCAGTCCGGTGTACTACTGCATCGTCAACGAGGAGTCTCCCGAGAAAACGCCGAGCGGCACGCCGTATCCGTTTGAAGGCCTCGATCTGCGCGACCTGACGCTGTTCAGGGATCTGCGAACCCTGATCCTCGACGGCGCGCTCCATCCGGACGGGGAGACCTGGGATCCGAACACGGCCGAATATGCCGTCATCCTGCGGGATTAACGTCTTCCCGCAGGATTTTTTTGCAAACCGGACAAGAATTCTCCGGAATGGGTTGAAAATTCCTTCCGTTTGTTGTATAATAATCAAAATGCCATCGTGTGCCGACGGAGAGGAGGGAAGAGCATGAACGAAAACCGGCGCGACGCGAACAGACCGGGTTTCCTGTCCTCGCTTCTGCATTCCAGCCTCATCCTTACCTCCCTCGACCGCTTCACCGCATGGATCTACCATCTTCTGAAGAACGGTCTCTTCGGCTATATCTTCTCGGGATACCGCGCATCGCCGCACTCCGGCGTGATCGAATGGATCCGCGGCGGCAAAGCGGCGAAGCTCCTCGGCGAATTCCGCTACGGTGTCTGCCGCCGGATCGAATCGAGCGTGATCGTCTACGGCGTCGAATGGCTCTTCCGCTATCTGCTCGGGTGCCGCCTCAAGGTCTATGGGACCTTCTGCGCCTCCTTCGGCCTCTATACGACGGCGGTATCCGTCATCACCTCCCTCGTCCGCGGCTCCTTCACCGGCCTGCCGCATACGAAGGAAATGCTCCTCTCCTACGCGCTGATCCTCGCCTCGATCCCGCTCATCCTCTCGAAGAAGACTCTCGCGGAGGGGATCGTCTCTTCCCAAATCGGACGCTTCCTTTTGAAGATCACGGGCTTTACGGAAGAAGATGTGCTCCGCACCGTCGGTGACGGCGGACATACGAACGTCGCGTTCCTTCTCGGGATCCTCTTCGGCGTGCTCTCCTACGCCGTTTCCGCGATCTACCTCATCGCGCTCCTCGCCGGTCTGCCGATCCTCTATCTCATCCTCATCCGGCCCGAAATCGGCGTGATGGGCCTGTTCTTTGCGATGCCGTGGCTCCCGACGATGGTCCTCGCGACGATCGTCATCTACACGACCCTCTGCGCCATGGTCAAGATCTTCCGGCGCAAGCGCGTGTTCCGCATCGAGCCCGTCGACATCACGGCGATGGCGTTCATGGCGGTGCTCTTCCTCGGCGGAACGGTTTCCTATTCGCCCGCATCCCTCAAGCCCGCGCTCCTCATGGTCTGCCTCATGCTCGGGTATTTCCTGACGATTACCCTCATCACGACGCGCGAATGGCTTGTGCGCTGCTCGACGGCGGCGGTGATCTCGGCTTCGCTCGTCTCGCTCTACGGCATCCTGCGCTACTTCACGGGCGGCGGCTATTCGTCCGAGGCGTGGCTCGACAGCAACATGTTTGAGGGCATCCGTGGACGTGCCGTGGCGACCCTCGACAACCCGAACATGCTCGGCGAATACCTCGTTCTGATCCTCCCGATTGCGGCAGCCATGCTGATCGGCCGCGGAGAAGGTCTGCGGCGTCTGCCCGCCTTCTTCTGCATCGGCGCAATGGGCGCGTGCCTCATCCTCACCTGGAGCCGAGGCGCGTGGCTCGCCCTGATCGCGGCGGCCCTGGTGTTTCTCTTCATGTGGCACCGACGTTCCGTCTGGCTGGTTTTGGCCGGTATCGCGTCGATCCCCCTGCTACCCGCGATCCTGCCCGCTTCGATTACCCAGCGGATCTTGAGTATCGGCAATATGGCGGACTCCTCGACCTCCTACCGCGTCTATATCTGGCGCGCGGCGGTCCACATGATCCGCGATCATTTCCTCGGCGGCATCGGCATCGGGGAGGGCGCGTGGTTCCGCGTCTATCCGGCCTACGCCTATCAGGGGATCGAGGTCGCGCCGCACTCGCACAATCTGTTCCTGCAGATCTGGCTCGAGTGCGGGATCTTCGGGATCCTCATCTTCCTCCTGTTCCTCTTCCTGCTCTATCAGGCCGCGCTGACCTTCTTCCGGCAGCTCTCGGGCGGCGCGCTTCTCAAAAACCCCGACATCTCGGCCGGTCTGCTTGCGGACAACCTCGGCAGCTCCGTCGGGCGGCAGAACTCCATGCGTCAGGGCAGGACCCAGCTCCGCGTCTCGACCGCCGGACCGCTCTGCGGCATCGTCGCTGTGCTCGTGCAGGCCATGACGGACTACGCGTGGTACAACTACCGGCTGTTTCTGATGTTCTGGCTCGTCTGCGGACTGGCGGCTGCTTACACCCGCAACGGACGCGCGATGCTCGACACCCCCGAACCGACGGACAATACGGCGGATTCTTCCCCCCAGGAGGACACCCATGAATAAAAGAAAACTGCGTTTTAACGGCGTGGACGTGCTGCTCATCCTGCTGGCTGCGGCGGCTGCGTTCGTTCTTCTCTACGTCTTCGTACTCAGCGACCGCGGATCCGATGTGCAGACCGCGGGCGACACCGTCAAGATCCAGTATGTCGTCCAGCTCCAGAATCTCGATTCTCGCTTTGCCGAGTCCGTGCGCCGGGGACAGCACGTCGAGGATGCGATCACCCGCAAATCGATCGGGACCGTCGTCGGCGTCGAGGTCAAGGATTTTGAGAAGATCACCTTCGACTACGACACGGGCCGCGAAATCGTATCAAAGGCGGACGACCGGATCACGCTGCTCGTGACGATCGAAGCGGACGTCACGGAGACGGACCGCGCGTTTCTGGCGGACGGCTGCGACATCCGCGTCGGCAAGCAGTTCAGCCTCATCCTTCCCGAACTCTACGGCGTCGGCTTCTGCATCCGCCTCGACAAAGAATAAGCCTCTCTGACGAAATTTTACGCATCCGGGAACTTTTTCCCTCTCTGCGGCGTCTTATAGAAAAAAATGGAGTACATTCCCCATGGTATCATTCATTTACCCGGTCGTCGCGACGATATGCGCGTTTCTGCTCGCCTATGTCACGACACCGTCCGTTCGCGTTCTCGCATTCCGCATCGGCGCGGTCGACGTGCCGCTCGACGGACGGCGCATTCATAAAAAGCCCATCCCGCGCATCGGCGGCGTTGCGATCTATTTCGGTTTCCTCATCACGTCCATGCTCTTCTGCGACGTCTCGCGCGAGCTGGTCACGATCTGGATCGGCGGCGGCGTGCTCGTGATCCTCGGGATCATCGACGATGTCGTCCGTCTCAACGCCTGGATCAAGCTGATCGTGCAGCTGCTCGTCGCGGGCTTCGCCGTCTGGAACGGAACGGTCATCAACCACGTCAATCTCGGCGGCGGCTATGTTTCGCTCGGCGTGTTCAGCATCCCGCTCTCGATCCTGTGGATCGCGGGTCTGACGAACGCCATCAACTTCATCGACGGTCTCGACGGTCTGGCATGCGGCGTCTCGGCGATCTCCTCATCCGCTTTGCTCGTAGTCGTCCTTCTCCACGGAGACATGGTCAGCGCGCTCCTCTGCGCCATCATGCTCGGCGCGTGTCTCGGCTTCCTTCCGTTCAACTCCAATCCCGCGCGGATCTTCATGGGCGATACGGGCGCGCTCTTCCTCGGCTTCTGCTTCGCGGTGCTGTCCGTCCAGGGCGTCTTCAAGATGCACGCCGTGCTCGCGTTCATCGTTCCCCTCACGATCTTCGCCGTGCCGCTCTTCGACATGGTCTTCGCGATCGTGCGGCGGCTCGTGGCGGGGAAGAGTCCCTTCGCGCCGGACCGCGGTCATATCCATCACCGCCTGATCGACATGGGTTTCACGCAGAAGGAATCGGTCAAGATCCTTTACGCCCTCTGCGCGCTCCTCGGGCTGGTGGCCGTCTTCTGCACGGAGACCATGTTTGAGAATCTCCGCGTCGTGAAATCCGTCGCCATCGCGCTCATTTCCGTCGCACTCTTCGTCATCAATTTCCTCATCATGAAAAACCCCGTCTCCCGTCGTCATTCCGGCCTGACGGAGGACGATATGACTACGGAGGATTATTTAGAAGAACTCGACCCGGAAAAGGCACGCCGGATCGAGCTGCACAACGGCGGTATGCCGCACGGCGATTCCGCGGACAAAAACGGGACGGAGGAACATGAGACTGCTCACGAAACGACTCCGGGTGAAACTGAGGGATCTGTTCGATAACCGGTCGGCGCTTCTGATCCTGCTCTTCGGACTGATTCTGTTCGCCGCTCTTCTCGCCTTCGTCCTCGACGCGTTCGGCGTTCGTACGGCGGTTTACCGGATGATCTACGGCGGCGGAAGGGACAGCGAGGTCACGACCGGCGAATACGGCGGGATCCCCAATATGACGCGTCCCGTCGAAGAGGACGGGGAAGGCATCTACTTCACGTATTCCGACAAGACCATCCTCGATGAGCTGGTGCCGAAAGAAAGCTACACGCGCGTCTTCCGCATCATCCGTCAGTGGGAGGGTGAGAGCACGATGGACCGTTATGTCCTGACCGTCGAGGACGACTGCTGGGAGCTCACCGGCAGCGCGCTCACCGCCTTCTGCGACGGAGAAAAGACCTATCTTTCCTCATCGGTCTACGGCACGGAAACGGAGGCCGGCGGATTTGAAGACATCGTCGGGGTCACGTCCCTCTCCGAAATTGCACAAAAGGCGCGCGAGGGAGACGCCGAAATCAGCGTCGCCGAGCAAAACGTGCGCGTCGTCATCGACGACCCCGAAACCGGCCTGCGCGAGCAGTACGAGATCTCGATGGAAACCGGGATCGTCGTATCCGAGCAGTCCTCTTATAACGGCGAACTCTACCGGTTTGTCACCACCGAAATACTCACCGATCCGGCATCCTCACTGAGAGACCGCATCGGTGATCTCCGGGATGCGTTCCATGCGTCCCGACAGGATCTGGCGTCCGCCGGACAGAACGATCAAGACGGAGGTACTCCATGAACGAAAACAGCAAACAGAAAAAGCGGCTCGGCGCGCTCGACTTTCTGATCCTCTTTCTGCTGATCGCGGTGATCGGCAGCGCCGGCTATCGCTGGTACAGCGGCCGCAACTCCGATACGGCGAGCGGCGTGCAGATGGACCCGTACGTCATCACGTTCCTCATTGCGGATATCCGTGACTCCTCCGCCCAGAACTATCTGGAGACCGGGACCAACTTCTATCTCGCGGACACCGATCAGTTCTTCGGGACCCTGCGCGAGGGCAAGACCATCCGCGACGCCGAAAAGTTCTATGAAATGCCGGACGGCGAGCTCATGAAGGTCTCCACCGACCTGACGGGCGACTTCTACCGGGTCGACGTCGAGGCAAGCGTGACGGCCCGCGGACGGATGGATGCCGACGGACGGTTTCTTCTCGACGGAAGCAAATACATCGGCGCGAACCGGGAGATCACGATCTACAGCAAGTACCTGACCGTCACCGTGATCGTCACGGGCATCAGCCTCGCACAGTAAAAACGGAAAACAAAAAAGCCGCGATTCCCGATCGGATCGCGGTTTTGTCATGCCCGGACGGCATAGAGCGACAGATCCCACATCGGCAGGCACGGGACGCGGCGGAGATAAAGGCGGTGAGTGGGCAGGAGCGTGTGCACAAGCCTGGGCAGGGCGAAGAGATCGTCCGTGCGGTGATAGAGGGAGACGGCGAGGTTCGGCTCATCGCGCCGGAGCGTGTTCTCGGCACCGCGCAGCGCACATTCTTCCGCGCCTTCGACGTCGAGCTTGAGAAAGTCAAGCGGGACGTCATTAAACATCGCGTCGACCGTCACGGTGCGGACCTCGGTGTCCTTGGCGCGGCGTCCGTGTCCGTCCTCACCGGATCCCCGGCTCCCGGATGCGGCGTAGGGGATGCGCCCCGCATCGTCCCAGAGCGCAGCGTTGACGGGGGAGATCTTTGCGCCGGTCTCCGTGTGCGCGTAAGCTTCGAGCTTGCGGAAGGATGCCGGATCGGGCTCCGCCGCATAGACGGTTCCCGGATGCAGGACCCGGACGAAAACCGCCGTGCTGTCACCCCGGAAGGCGCCGCCGTCGACGATCGTACGGATCGTCTGGCCGCCCATCAGCTCCCGGACGCTCGTCTCCATCGGTTCCGTGTCCGCCAGATATGCGAGCCGCCCGGTCAGCCGGAATGCCACCACCGCGTCGAAGAGGGAACGCGACCGGTCATCCGAAAAGAGAGAGCGCGCTTCGGCGAGATCATTCTGATGAAATTCATAATATGCTCCGTCGAAGAGATCGCCTCCGTAAAGCGGGACCTCGGGGACCAGGAGGTCGTGCCGGGCGTCGAGCATACGGACGAACGCGAGCACATCCTCCCGTGCACTGCCGAAAGCGAGGAGCACCGTGATGTCGTCCCCGGCCTCCGCCCGCACGTCCGAATAGGAACGCACCGGCATCCCGCGGAATGTGCGCGACCGGACGAAACCGTCGGAGGCGAATACGCCGTCGACCGGGATCCCGCGCGCCTCGAGCACATCGAGGATCTTGTCCGCGCCGTTGCCCGTGCCGTAGAGCCAGATCAGCCTCTCGCGCCGCGCCAGACGGTCCCAGAGGCATTCTTCCCTCATGCGTCCTCCATCCCGAAGAACCGCATGGCGTTGTTCCAGAGGATCGCCTCGCGCTCGTCGTCCGTCAGCGGGATGCGGAAGAAGCGTTCGAGCTCCTCCTTCGTGTTGACGACCGGGTAATCGGTCCCGAACATAATGTTCTCGACGCCGAGCGTGTGGATGATCCTCTCCGCGTCCTCTGCCGACATCGCCCAGAGTGCGCTCGACGTGTCATACCAGACGTTTTCCCGTCCGGCGAGCAGAGGAACGTTGACATCCCAGGACTTGTACCCCCCGAGATGCGCCGCGCCGACGATGAGGCGGGGGAACATCTCGAGTACCCGCACGAGCTTGTCCGCGGAGGAGAACTGATATTCCGGCCGGTTGTCGCCCATGTGGAGGTAAATCGGCATCCCGCGCGCCTCGAGGATCTCATAGAGCGGGAGCAGCCGCGGATCGTCGATGTCCACACCCTGGATATCCGGGTGGATCTTCACGCCGCGCAGGCCGAGCGAGACCGCGCGTTCGATCTCGTCTTCAAAGTTCGGATAATCCTGATGCATCCCGGCGTAGCCGACGGTCTTAAATCCGCGGGATCGGGAATACTCCGCCAGCGCCGCGATGGAGTCGTTGACCTTCGGGACCTGATGCGCGTTTGTCGCGACGGAGAAGAGCAGATAGCCGCCGACATGATTGGCCTCGGCCTGCGATTCGAGATCGGCGTAGGTCCCCTTGCCGAGGACTTCAAAATTATAAAAGTGCCCGAGGTTTTCGCAGGCTTTTTCCGCGATCTTTTCGGGGTAGGTATGGGTGTGTACGTCAAAAACCTTGAACATTTCCGTGGATTCCTTGATTTTGTCTTCCGGATGTGATAAAATAGGGCTGTAATTCCAGATAAAGGAGAATGCAAATGGACTGCTTATTCTGCAAGATCATCGCCGGGGAGATCCCGTCGACGAAAGTTTACGAGGACGACGACATGTTCGCGTTCCGGGACATCCACCCCGAAGCTCCCTGTCATGTGCTGGTCGTGCCGAAGACCCACATTCCGTCCATGGACGGCGTGAGCGCGGAGAACAGCGCCGTCGTCGCTAAGATCTTCGAGAAGATCCCCGAGATCGCACGGCTCGGCGGCTGTGACAACGGCTACCGTGTCATTGCGAACTGCGGGCCCGACGCCGGTCAGACCGTGATGCACTTACATTTCCACATCCTCGGCGGAACGGTACTGCCCGTGCACATCGTGCCGGAGAAATGATTTCTTCAAAAGCGGGGGGAGGGACTTTCACCGGAAAGCGCCTCCCCCTTGCTGTTTTTACCCGTTGTTTGCGCCTCGGTCGCTGACGAATTCGGCATAGATCGCGCGCATCGCGGCTTCAAAGTCGTTTTCATCGACGCCGATGATGATGTTGAGCTCGGAGGAGCCCTGGTCGATCATGCGGATGTTGATCCCGGCTGCCGCGACCGCTTTGAAGACGCGGACTGCCGTGCCCTTGGATTTGACCATCCCGCGTCCGACCACCGCGATGAGGGCGAGGCCTTCCTCCACGGAGATGGCGTCCGGTTCCACGCTCGCGCAGATCCGGTTGATAATCCGCTCGCGGCTTTCGGCGATCTCCGCGCGGTTGAGGACCACGCTCATGGTGTCGATCCCGGAGGGCAGATGCTCGAAAGAGATGTTCTCCTTTTCGATTGCCTCGAGGACCTTGCGCCCGAAGCCCTTTTCCGCGTTCATCATCGCTTTTTCGATCGTGATGACGCAGAAGCCCTTCTTCCCGGCGATGCCGGTGATGATGTTCTTCGGATCGTACGCGTCGGTGTGCGAGAGGATGATGGTTCCCGGATCCTCCGGCGCGTTGGTGTTGCGGATGTTAATCGGGATCCCGGCGAAGCGGACGGGGAAGATCGCGTCCTCATGCAGCACG
>Ga0129306_1003440_pt1 | contig 11825 bp, 5 predicted proteins | sample P827metagenome_FD_94438 | JGI IMG/M metagenome (GOLD analysis project Ga0129306, IMG submission 94438) | Capybara group fecal microbial communities from Wisconsin, USA - P827 metagenome | ecosystem: Host-associated > Mammals > Digestive system > Large intestine > Fecal | place: USA: Wisconsin...
AGGTACGGTGACTGACGCTATTGGGCCAGTCATTGGTGCAACCGTCATGGAGAAAGGTACAGGTAATGGTACTGTGACCGATTTCGACGGTAACTTCAAGTTGAAGGTGCAGGCAGGCAAGACCTTGGTCTTCTCCTACATCGGTTATCAGACCGTCGAGCTTCCAGCATCGGAAGGCATGCAAGTAAAGATGGAAGACGACGCTCAGACCTTAAACGAGGTTGTAGTGACGGGTTATCAGGTTCAGCGTAAGGCCGACTTGACGGGTGCTGTTGGTGTAATGGACATGAAGAAGCCCAAGTCTGAAGGTTCAAACAACATCGTCAACTCTCTGCAAGGTCGCATTCCTGGTGTTAACGTCATCACTGACCCAGCTCCAGGCGGCGGCAGTTCCAGCATCCAGATTCGTGGTGTCAGCAACTTCAACGGCAACAACGCACCGCTTTATGTAATCGACGGCGTGGCTACAACGGAGAACCTTAACTCTATCAACCCTGCTGATATCGAAACGATGCAGGTGCTGAAGGACGCCTCATCAGCCTCTATCTACGGTTCGCGCGCAGCCAACGGTGTCATCATTATCACCACCAAGTCTGGTAAAGGAGGCAAATTGAGTGTCAATGTGGGCTATACAGCCAGTGCACAGTTCGTTGCCAAGAAAATAGACATGCTTAATGCCAACCAGTTCGGCACACTGTACTATCAGGCTATGAAAAACAACAATCAGTCTGGATACAACTCAAATTACACCTACGATTCTGCTGGCAATGCATACCTCAATCAGTATGTAGCTGGTCATGAGGGCCAGGTAGGCTATGAGCTTCATGATACTAACTGGCAGGACCAGATGTACAGCACTGCTTGGACACATAACCTCAATGCCTCTGTAAGCAGTTCGAGTGAAAAGGGTTCCATGATGGTTTCTGGCAACTACATCACCCAGAATGGTGTGGCCAAGTACAGCAAGTATAAGCGTTATACTGTACGTCTCAATTCCAGCTACAACATCTCAAAATACGTCACAGTAGGTGAGAACATCATGGTGGCACGCTGGAATAATAATATAGGTGGCTTTGGTGGCGATGCCGGCGTAGCAGGCAATACGCTGCGCCAGTTTGCAGGCATGCCGGTGACTCAGAGTGACGGTTCATACAGCGTGGGCAAGCTCATCAGCGGGTCAGATACGTCCAACCCCATGGAGGATCTGTACAACGCACGAGAGAACGACAGCGAGTCATGGCGCGTCTTTGGCAACGGATACATCGAGGTAAAGCCCATCAAGGGTCTTACGCTGAAGACCAACTTCGGTTATGACCACTCACAGTTTGAAAACGATAACCTCAACCGTACAACTTATGCCAATACCACAGCGTCTGTTTATCGTGCATTCGGCAAGGGCGACACGTGGACATGGACCAATACAGCCAATTATTTAGGCACATTCGGGCAGCATACCATTAACGGCCTGATGGGTGTAGAGGCTATAGGCTATGACTACAGCGACTTCAACGCAATGCGCAAGAACTACCTCAACGAAAGTTACAACTACATGGTAATTGGTGCCGGAACAGGCGAGCAGTCAAATGGTGGCGGCAAGGCTTCTTGGGGACTCTTCTCACTCTTCTGGAAGGCCGACTACAACTATGCAGACCGTTATCTCTTCTCTGTAACGCTGCGTTACGATAAGACCTCACGTCTTGGAAAGAACAACAATTCTGGTACCTTCCCCGCATTCTCAGGCGCATGGCGCATTACGGAGGAGAAGTTCTGGAAGAAGAATTCCATACTCACAGACATGAAGCTTCGTCTGGCATGGGGACAGAACGGTAACTCCGCTATTGGCGACTATGCTACCTATACCACCTACTCCACCTCTAACATCGCCGGCTACGACCTCGACGGCACGGGCACAAAGTATAATGAAGGTTTAGCAGTAAGTCTCAAAGGTACAGAGGGTCTGAAGTGGGAGACGACATCACAGTTCAACGTAGGTCTCGACACACGTTGGATGAATGGTGCTCTTGGTTTCAGCACAGACTTCTATGTAAAGTCAACCAAGGATATGCTGACACAGCCTCCTGTGATCTCAGCAGCAGGTCCTAATGCCTATCAGTGGCGTAACACTGGTAACATGCGCAACGTAGGTATTGAGGCAACTCTTGACTATCGTTCACCCTCGTATGGCGATTTCTCATGGGACGGCTCTTTCAATATTGCACATTATAAGAATAAGGTGACAAAGCTCAACGATGCCCAGACCACTATCGGTGGCGATATCCGCCTGATCGAAGACCAGCCAATGGGCGTTTACTACGGCTATGTTTGTGACGGAATCTTCCAGACCAAGGAGCAGGTGGCCAACCACGCTACCCAGACAGGTGCTGAGCCTGGCCGTCTCATCTTCCGTGACATCAACGGTGATGGTAAGATAACCGATGATGACCGTTGTATTATTGGCGATCCTAACCCAGACCTGTCCTTGAGCCTTAATCTCGACCTGAAGTGGAAGAACTTCACGCTCTCCATGTTCTTTACCGGCGAATTCGGTTTCGACGTGGTAAACAGCATGAAGCACCTCACAGACTTCTTCTCCTATGGCAATGCCTTTAACAACCGCGGTACTTCCACGCTCGATGCCTGGACACCTACCAATACCGGTGCTTCTGTGCCTGCAGTATCTGTTGTTGACAATAACAATGAGTCACGCTTCTCTACTTACTACATTGAGGATGGTTCTTACTTTAAGATGAAGTACATCAAGCTAGGCTATGACGTGCCAGCATCTTTCTGTCAGAAGCTCTCTATGAACAGCATCAATATCTTTGCGCAGCTTGAGAATGTCTTTACCGCTACGAAGTATAAAGGACTGGATCCGGAACTCAGTACCAGCACGTACGGCGCACGTATCGACAATGGTCCGTACCCACGTAGCCGCACGTTCTCTATGGGCGTCAATGTTTCTCTCTAAATCATAAACAATAATTCTAAATTCATGATTTCTATGAAAACCCAATTTAAATCAGTCATCAGAACGGCCCTCTGCACACTGCCTATGCTCGGTATTGCGATGGGCGTGACAACATCCTGCTCAGACCTGCTCGACAAGCAGCCTTATGGTGCTCTGATAGCAGAACAAATGACAGAGGAGAATGCCACACAGCTGATGACATCAGCCTATGCTGGATTATACTCACACTATTTTGGCAACAACGAGGCCTTCGCAGGACCCTCTACCAACTGGATCTTCGATGTGCGCTCAGATGATGCCCTGAAGGGTGGCGGTGCTACCTCTATGGAGGAAAACATTCACCAGCTGGAGATGTCTAACCTGAACAGCGACAATGTGTCATGTTTCAACAAGTGGCAGAACAACCTCTATGCTCTGGCTTGTACTAACAGCGCATTGAAGGCTTTGGTAGATGCCAACAATGAAAGCTTTAAGGGCCTGATAGCCGAGATGCAGTTCCTTCGCTGCTTCTACTATTTCGACCTGCTGAAGATTTTCAAGTATCTGCCTTATCTCGATGAGAATACTAATGCCAACGAGGTGCGCAACGATGAGTTCTCACAGGTGGAGATATATGACAAACTCCTGCCACTGCTCGAAGCAGCCTATAACGATTTGCCTGAGACACAGGCTTCAGCGGGACGTGCTAACAAGTATGCCGCAGCTGCTCTGTTGGCTAAGATGTATGCTCAACGCCCTGGTACCACAAATTGGGCGAAGGTAGAAGAGTGGGCAGGCAAGGTTGTCAAGTCTGGTCAGTATGATGTGTATGAGTACAGCAATGATATCGCTAAGATAGAATACAATAATAAGAAGGAGTCTATCTTCGCTATGCAGTGCTCTACGGCCAACAGCCATGCCTTCGTGAACTGGGCTAACATGCTTAACTGTACATGGTCAGAGGGCAACCTCTATGGCAACGGCGACGACTTCTTCCTCGCCTCACAGGATCTGGTTAACTGCTATCGTACTGATGAGGTGACAGGTCTGCCCCTGCTTGACGATGCAGAGCGCTATGCCAAGGGCAATGTAGGCGTGTCACTCGACTACACCGTTGACCCACGTCTGGACTGCACAGTAGGTCGCATCGGCATGCCTTGGAAGTCACCTGACGGCAATACGCAGATCTACAACCAGAACTGGGTTCGCGCTATGGATATCTATGGTGAGTACTCTGGTAAGAAGTTTGTGGAAGAGCCCTCAAAGAGCGGTAAGGAAGTGCCCTGGGGATACAGTGAACTGAACTTCATCTTCCTGCGCTATTCTGACATCCTGCTTCTGCACGCTGAGGCACTGATAGAGCTGGGTAGTGATCTTGCTACTGCCAATGCTGAAATCAACCAGGTACGCCAGAAGGCAGCACGCACATTGAATGCCGAGACAACGAACATGCCTATCGATATCGACTCATGGAAGCAGTCTTACAGAGTTGGTCAATATCCGAATGACGCTAAGTGGACAAAGGACTATGCTCGCAAAGCTGTGCGCATGGAGCGTCGTCTGGAACTCGCTATGGAGGGCGGTCGCTGGTTTGACCTCGTGCGTTGGGGTATAGCAGAGCAGACCATGAACTCTTACTATAGCCGCGAGTCTATGAACCACTCCTATCTGCGGGGAGCTAATGTCACAGCAGATGAGCTGTATCTTCCTGTGCCTCTTACCGAGATCACCAATTCTAATGGCAAGTATGTTGCTAAAGGTAAAGAAAATTAAATGACATTCAATAATCAAATTTAAAATAATAATTCTATGAAACGATATTTTTTCTTGGCGATTGTAGCCATCATGGCTCTTGCCTTCACTATGACATCATGTAAAGATGTAGAGTTGGAGAATGCTCCATACTCAGAGCCTGTAACGAATCTTCAGTACACGCTGTCAAAGAAGAATGTGACCATCACATGGAACGCACCTTCAGGCGCTGACGAGGTAGCTGTCTTTCTGGACAATACGCAGAAGGCCACTCTGCCTATCAGCACCACATCATACACTTTTGAGAATATTGCTGATGGCGAGGAGCACATACTCACCGTGAAGGCCATCTACAAGGGTGAAGGACGACTCTCAGAGGGTGTAAGCCTTACCGTTCAGTTGGAGTCAAAGACAAAGGCTGCCTTCCTGCTGCCTACAGGAGTTAACGCATATACTGCTCTGCCCGATGATGACGAGGTGGCTGCTGGTGAATACTTCCAGAACACCTTCGTGGCAAGCGACAAGGGTCAGTTTATTCATGTCAGCGATATTGCCGGTCTTGATGTTGAGGTCATTCCTGTAATATGGGTGATTGTTGACCGTGTAGGTATCGGCCTGGGTGCTGACAAGCTGCCTTACACCGCTGCTGAGCAGAATGCGCTGAAGGCCTTCGTGCAGAAAGGTGGTAACCTTTACCTCACTAACCACGCTACTCAGCTGGCCTATGGTATCGGTCGTATCGCATTCAATGTGACATGCTTCGGCGACGGCGCTGGTGGAGAACACGGCGACATCTGGAGCGTCAACCCAGTGTTGGGCAGTGGCACGGGCACACCGTACAACCGCGCTGACCACGCTATCTTCACAGGCATCGCTCAGGAGAACTATAACGGTTGGCCTCAGAAGACCGTTGCCCTGCTGGGTCCTGGCACACACGAGGATCACAACTGTTTCTGGATTCCTGCTGACTGCGGTCAGGGATATGGCGGCAATGGTGATGTGACGACCGTACCTAACTTCGAGAAGGCCAACACGGCTGAGATTCTTGGCGGTTGGGGCCAGGTGCAGGACTACTGCGTAGGTGGTATCATCGAGTTCAAGCCTACCGATACTTATAAGGGCACGGTGCTCGTCAATGGTTTTGCTGCTTACGAGTGGCATCAGAATACGCCAGCCAGTGGTCAGCCCAAGAATGTTTATCAGAACAACATTGAGAAGCTGACGACAAATGCACTCAATTACCTGAAGTAAACATAAGTCAGAAAACTAAAAAAACTACTATGAAACGGATCCTATTCATAGTATCTGCTCTGGTGTCTGCAGCGACGGCTGCAGACTCCCAGAGTATTTACTTCCCTCTTGACAGCCATGTCAATGAGACAGTAACCTCAGCTGAGGGCACGATGAACGGTGTGCGAACCCTGCCTTATGCTGACGGAGTGAAAAACAAGGCGGCACGCTTTGACGGATATTCCAACTATGTCAGTGCTTCGCCCTCATATGCAGGTGTGACACCAACCAGCATGACGTTCTCTTTATGGATAGCTCCTGAGACCTATCCCATGATGAATGCCAATGAAGCTGAACTGACGCCATCCTACGCCATGATAGCAGGCAACTATGACGCATCGACCCATACCGGCATAGGCATTGACCTGTCGTCACAGGGTGGCTATCGGGTGACCTTTGGCAACGGCGCGAAATCGGGCAGCTTTGCTGTCAGCGGTGACGTGGTGGAACTGGGCAAGTGGAACAACATCGTGGTGACGATGAACACTAGCCCCCGCCAAATAGTCATCTACCGTAATGGTGTACAGAGGCATCAGGCTAGCATTCCCGGTGCCGCACAGATGGGTTCGGCATCGTTTCTGATAGGCAAGGATCGCAAGACCTTGACGAGCGGTGCGTTCCACCTGAATACTTTCAACGGACTGATTGACGAGGTGCGTATTGACAATGGAGTCAAGACGGCTGAGACCATAGCCAGCGAGTATGCTGCCGTCGATGTTCCTGCCATCAGTGCCATAGATGTTTGTTCACTTCTGGGCGACAACATGCAGCGTCCCAAGTTCCATGGTCAGCCTGCTAAGGGATGGACCAACGAAACACATGGCATGACCTATCATAATGGCAAGTACCACGTCTTCTTCCAGAAGAATGGCAACGGTCCCTATATGGCCCGTCTGCACTGGGGACATATTACTTCAACTGACCTCATCAGTTGGAAGGAAGAACCAGTGGCCATTGCTCCAGGTGCCAACGTCGGTGGTCTGGAGACTCACGATGGTAAGGGGTGCTGGAGTGGTGCCGTCTTCCAGGACGAGGCCTTCAATGCCGGCAAGCCCACTATTTTATATACAGGTGTATCTAATGCCAAGGCTTATATCTGGATGGCAGCCCCCAAGGACGACAATCTCATAGAGTGGGAGAAGCAGGGCGAGATCATTGAGAGTGCAGGCAATCCATGTACGCCTGACTGCTCTGACGACTTCCGCGACCCCTATTTCTTTACGGCCGGTGGCAATAAGTTTATCATCGTGGGTTCCAGCAATAAGTCAAAAGTAGGTACCTGCGTATTGTATAAATATAACGGAACAAAGTGGGATTACCAGGGACTCTTCTTCTCTGGCACATCACAGGCAGCACATGGCCGATTCTGGGAAATGCCTAACGTTACGCCACTTGCGGATGGCAAGTATCTCTTCACCTGTACCCCGTTGGATATGTCTGCCGGTGTGCGCACCATCTGCTGGGTAGGCACGATAGACAACGACGGCAAATTCACACCCGATGGCGGCATCACTAGTGTGCAGTATCTCGAGCTGGGTGGCATCAGCAAGCAAGGCTATGGCCTGCTCTCGCCAACGATCTATCAGAAGGATGGCAAGACGCTCATGCTGGGCATTGTGCCCGACAAGCTGGCTACGGAGAAGAACTACGAGATGGGCTGGGCTCATAACTACTCACTGCCTCGCGAACTGTCACTCGATGCCAATGGCCGTCTGGTGCAGAAGCCCTATAGCGGACTGACCGCCATGCGCACCACCACTACCGTTAGTGTCGAGGAATCGTTGCTGGGCAGCAAAGCCCTGGTAAGTGGCCGCCAGATAGAGCTTCTGGGTGAGTTCACCTCCACCACAGGCACCTGCGGTTTCCGTTTCCTGAAGAACGCCTCGCTCACCTACGATGCTGACACCAAGACTTTGAAGCTCGACCTGACGGGTGTCGATCGTACGGCTAACGATGCTGGCACATATAACGGCATCTATGAAGCAACGCTCACTGAGCCCCTCGCCAAGCTCCATGTCTTCTTGGATGGCAGCATTCTCGACATCTTCGTCAACGACAAGTGGGCCTACAGCGTCCGCGTCTTCCCCACCGATGCTTCGCAGGTTGAGGCCGAGGTCTTCGCCACCGCCACCACCGCCGTCAAGGTAAGTGCCTGGACCCTCGATGCCAGCCAAAGTGACCCTACAGACATCAATAGCATCATGGTGCCAGCCCAGAACGATGGCAATATCTACGATCTTCTGGGTAGAAGGCAGAATGTGGTAAAAGGACTCTATATCAAGAACGGAAAGAAATATGTTGCTCGCTGATACACTGATCGTGATAGGATTGGCCACCGTCAATCTTGGCACCATTCAGGAGGCTGATGGTGTCAAGCAGCGTACCTTCTGGCTTCGCAATGCCGGCAAGCAGACCGTCACCATTCAGCAGGGCTACACCTCCTGTGGATGCACCACCATCCACTTCACCAAGGGCAAGGCCATCGCCTCTGGCGACACCGCTGGCGTGACGCTCCGTTTCAATCCGCGGGGCAAGGGTGGTGAGTTCGAAGAGATGGGCACCGTCGTCTATGGCCGTGACAAGAAGAAGCGCCTCAATCTGTCGATGGTGGGTACCTGTGTCACCTCTGAGGAAACCCTCATGCGCCAGTTCCCCATCCGCATCAGCGACGACCTCCGTCTCTCCACCGACCGTTTCGATTTAGGTTATATGAGCGTCGGTGAAGCAAAAGAGCGTAGTGTCGTCATCCTCCATCGTAACGAGAATAATCGTAAGGAGCGAATACCCATAAAGTTCGTTGTTGATGCCAAAAGCCCTAAAGGCTTACAGCATATACCCTACCAGATAGAGACAAAAGTGAAAGGCAAAAAGCAGGTATTGACAATAACATTGGATGTTGTAATAAAGTAGTTCGGGAAAAAAACTATCATTTTTGTTTCAATGAACGATATTTCTTAGTAATTGAAACAAATCTTAAAGTGATATAGCTGGAAAAACGCTAATTTTGCAACCAGAAAAAGTAATGGAATTGTTAGTCGTTATTTTATAGTTAGTAGTTAGTCGTTTATAGTTAGTAGTTAGCAGTTTTATTTTATAGTAGTAGTTGTGAAGGTAGGATTGTTTTTTCACGGAAAACAAAAAGAAGGGAGCCCGAAGTGATTCGAGCCCCCTTCATTCTTTGTTCTACCGATAATCTTTTCCGTACACAAAAAGCGCTCGACGAAGTCGCTTTGACTTTGGTCAAAGAACCGTCCCCCTTTGTGTACTCCAAAAATCGTTCAAAATAGCCAAAATTGTTTCATAGAACGAATTTTCTCACTTTATGTAACATAAATCTAATTACTTCGTTGTATCTTTGCAGTATCATTTGTAATAAGAAATATGCGAAAAATTGTATTTTTTGTATTCATGATGGCTGTTGCCATGCTGTCTTCTTGCTCGAAAGGTGAGAAAGAGTATAAAATTGCTGTTTCCCAATGCTCTCCTGGTGAATGGAGAGATAAGGTGAACAAAGAGATGCTGGCCGCACAGTATATCTATGAGGAAAAGGCTAAAGTGGAAATATTTAATGCATGGGACGATACAGAGTTGCAGATACGCCAGATAGACAGCCTGACGAATGCCGGCATAGACTTGCTGGTGGTGGCTCCTATTGCATCGGCTCCTCTGACTGAAGCTGTAGCACGAACCAGGGCAAAGGGTATTCCAGTTATATTCTTCGATCGCAGGGCTGAGACAGATGACTATACTGCTTTTATAGGAGGCGATAATGTGGCAGCTGGTCAAACCTGTGGCGAATATGCGCTTGACTTGGTGAAAGACATAAAAAACAGAAGACCTCAGATACTGGAGATCACGGCATTGATGGATGCCTCGCCGGTCATAGAGCGTCATAAGGGTTTCGAAAAGGCTATGTCTGGCCATCAGGAAGTTGACTACGTTTGTGTCCATAGTGACTGGTCATGGGAGGGAGTCTATCAGATTCTTGAACAGAAAAATGAGGAAAACAGCTTACCTGATGTTGTGTTCTGTCACACAGATTATATGTCGCAAGGGGCTTATCGCTTTGCAGAGGAAACGGGGACGGCTGAACGGTTGAAGATAGTAAGTATTGACGGACTGGCTGGAGAGGGTCAGGGATTAGAAGCTTTGGAAAAGGGCCTCATGGCAGGAACGTATATTTATCCTACGCACGGTGAAAAAATCGTACGTCTGGCATTGGACATCCTGACAGGAAAGCCATACGAGCGGGACAATTTTCTGCTGAGCATGATGGCAACGCCCCAAAATGCCCGGACACTTGCTATGAATAGTCATGAGATGATGGAACAGATTCAGAACTTGGTGGTGATAGAAAACAAGATGGAGGATTTCTTCGGGCTGTATAACACGCAACGCAAGATGCTGACGGCCAGCATCGTCAGCATCATCCTGCTGGCTGTGGCACTGCTGCTGTTTTGGAGGGCCGTGAAGCAGGTGAAGCGGGCGCATCGTAAGATAAAGCAGATGAACGCGGAGCAGACCTTGTTCTACACCAATGCCAGCCATCAGCTGAAGACACCGCTGACGCTGATAGCAGGGCCCGTGAAAGAACTGATGGACAGTACGGACGTGCAAAGCGACAAGCAGAAGCAGTTGCTTGAGATCATCAGCCGTAATGTGGCACAGTTGGAAACGGTGACCTCCAGCGTGCTGAACTTTCGTAGGGAAATGGCCCAGATGGTGAGCGACGCCACAGCAGACAGTGCTTTGCAGCAGGTCTCGGCCCAGGAAGTGCTGCAGGACAGTCGTGTCAGCATGATGAAGCAGGAAGACAGTGAGGAGCTTTCCACCGTTCTGATTATCGACGACAACGATGACATGCGCCGTTACCTGCGCACCCTGCTGGCCGACAGGTTTTATGTCTTGGAGGCTGCCGACGGGCAGAGTGGTCTGAAGTTAGCCCGTGAGAGTGTGCCCGACCTGGTGGTCAGCGATGTCATGATGCCTGTGATGGATGGTCTTCAGCTTTGTAAGAAACTCAAGGAAGACGCCATCACGAGCCACGTACCCGTTATCCTGCTGACAGCCCGCAGCGAGGAGTCGCAGCAGATAGAAGGTTTTGAGCATGGTGCCGATGCCTACCTGACCAAGCCGTTCAGTGCCGATATGCTGATAGCCCGTATTTACAATCTGCTGAAGATTCGCCAGCAACTTCGTGTTCTTTTCGATGGTAAGGAAGAAGAGCCTGTGAAACTGAGCACCCAGGACAAGCTGTTCATCGACACGGTGAAGGAGGCCATTCAGCGCAACATGTCGAATCAGGATCTGCGGATGGATGACTTAGGCGAGGAGATTGGCCTTAGCAGGGTACAGATGTATCGTAAGGTAAAGGCGCTGACAGGTCTTTCGCCTGTAGAGCTGCTGCGTGAAATGCGACTGCAGCGTGGCTATGCCCTGCTGAGCGGAACCACCAAGACCGTTGCCGAGGTAGCCTATGAAGTGGGCTTCAGCAAGCCTGGCTATTTCTCCAGCTGCTTCAAGACGAAATACGGAAAACTGCCGACGGAAATACGTGCAGAATAGGGATTGCCAAAAATCGGACATAGTATTCCCCATTTGTTTCATGTAACATTTTTGCGATATCTTGAACGAAATGTTACAGACGCTTGTTTGGTTAAATGCTACTTTTGCAGCAGAATTTTTAATTTCATTCACTAACCAAACAAAACATGCAAATGAAACAAGCGAAAAGATTCATTCTGAGTTTCCTGACCTTGATGCTGTGTACTATAATGTACGCGCAACAAGAGATTACAGGTACGGTGACTGACGCTATTGGGCCAGTCATTGGTGC
>Ga0129306_1003443_pt1 | contig 11818 bp, 11 predicted proteins | sample P827metagenome_FD_94438 | JGI IMG/M metagenome (GOLD analysis project Ga0129306, IMG submission 94438) | Capybara group fecal microbial communities from Wisconsin, USA - P827 metagenome | ecosystem: Host-associated > Mammals > Digestive system > Large intestine > Fecal | place: USA: Wisconsin...
GAATCTCAGTGCACATTGTGATGCAAGAAATGGAGCAGTAAAAACCTTTCAAGGATTACGTTTAGTAAGACAACTTAAGTAATATCAAAAAAATCTCGGGCATCTAATGGTCGAGATTTTTTTTCATTTAACATTCCATCTGCAAATAGACAAATCGAGGTGGCGAATTTCCGCCTACACCTATTTTACTACCGATTCCCTATGGCTCTGTTATGCGACTTGCAGAGCATTTCGCAGTTGGCACGGTCGGTTGCGCCACCCTTGCTCCAGGCGGTCACGTGATCGGCATCCATTTCGGCGAGTTTCCAGATTTTGTTCTTGTTCGCATTTTCTGACATGGCGCAGTAGGGGCAGTTGGATTTTCCTGTCGTTTGAGCCTTGGCTGTTTGCGCCACATAGACGCTTTTCTTGGTAGCGTCATCAAACACGCGGATGTTCACCGCCCGCCTCCCAGAACCAAGCCCCGCTGCGCGGGTCTTGTCCCCAAGGGGTCACTATCCCTAACGCTGCGGGGGTTCCCCCCCGCTCCCCCTCGCAACACAGGGCACGGCCTAGTCGGCCACGCCCTGTAAAACAAAAAACTCCTGCCTGATTTTTTATCAGGCAGGAGCAATGTTATTCAAGTTATGTCGTTTACAGCTATGCGGCATTTTCCTCTTCCTTCGTTTCGGTGGGGAAATCTACCACGGTCGTCTCGGGAGACTCGGTCGTATTCTTCCCTTTTCCCTTGCGAAGTTTCAGGTGCACCTTCTTCTGGTCGATGTGGCTGTTCACGGCGTTGATGAACTGGATGCAGCCTTCGTCCTTGTCGAGGGTGGCCTTGCCGATAGCAAGCGTCGTCACGATTCCGAATCCTTCGAGGCAGCGTTCGCGATACACCTTGTTGGCGTCGGCCACCTTCGAAGCGATTTCCTTGTTGCGGTTCTGCACCGCCGTCAGGTATTCGTTGTGCTTGCTTTCGAGGTTTTCAAGCCAGGGCTTGAATCCGCAGGCGCTCAACTTGTCATCACCAATTTCCTTGAGGGTATTGATGAGGTTCGTGAAAGTACCCGTGGACTGGTCCTGATTCAGCCTCGTGGGGTCGGCGTTCTCGGCAAAGATCTTGCGGAGACGTTCTCCCGTGGCAACCACGCCGCTGTCGGCAAGCGACTTGAGGCTCTTCGCAAAGTTCCTGCAAGAGGAGTAGGCGGCATTGCGTTCGGAATCAAGGCGGCTGACGGTCCTTGCGGCAGATTCGTCGACAGACACTTCAATGAGGTTAGCGTATTCGGTTACAGAGGTGCGGTAGGCTTCGATAGACTTGCGAATTTCTTCGCTGGTGATGCTTGCAGTCTGCTCAACGAAGTACTTGTGGAGTCCCAGGAATTCTTCGTTGCGGAGTGTTCTGTAGTTGAGAGCGTGAATCTTCATCATGATTCTATCCTCGTTCTTGAAGGTTGTCGGTTTTTGTCACAGGAACTCTTGCGTTCCCTTGTCTTCAAAGATACCGCCAAAATTTCAAAAGCGTATCACCCAAAATGCCCGTTTCCGACGAAAAAACAAAAATTAAGGACAAAGTGTAATTGAGTACAAACTAACTAAAAACTTTGTCTGGGTTGCATTATTTTTTGTAAAAGTTGTGTCACGGAGATGTGTAGATTCTACATGCGCACGTGATTTTTACCAGTTCCGCATCTGGCTCAAGAATTCTTCCTTGGTGTATGCGCCCTCTTCGCTCCGGTCCTTATACACTAGGCAATAGCGATATTCGTTTCCGGCTTTTGACGCCCATAGGTTTCCGAGTTCAATTTTTTTAGCGGCATCCAAATGGTCGCCCTTGGTTTCCAGCAGAACGATTTTTCCTTTTTTCGTCTTGATGATGAAATCAGGATAGTGATTGATAAACCCGTTGATGCAGAAATCCGAGCGTTCCTTGTTGCGGGTCCAGAATTCCACATTTTCCAAATTGGCGATATCGTTCACGACTTCAGCTTCGAATTCATTGAAACCTTCTTCCGGTTCGTATAGGCTCTTGGCAATGCTCTTGCCTTTCGCAGAATATGGCTTCTGCTTTTTGAACATATAGGAGGGCTTCAAGATAATCTTGTCCGAATCTAGTTCACGGCGGAACTCGTCACGCACATAGGTATTGGCATGATTCTGTATGGCAGCCTTGATTTTTGCTGCGTATGGAGTGGAGTTGTTCAGCATGTGGTTGAATGCGGTGTCATCGAATGATTCCAAGACGCGTTCAATGTATATCTTGATTTCCTGGTCAGGAATGGGGTACATTTTTCCAACAAGCCCCACTAACAATTCGGCGCATTTCTTGCGTTTGCTTTCGACATCCTTGATACTTAAAATCCATTGAGCGAGGCTTGTTTGCACCTCCTTACCCACTTTGCAGAAGGTCGGCGTGTTGTCCTTGGAACTTTCATCCAAATCGACCTTGTATATTTCCGCATCGACGTTGTCGAAGTTGATGGATGTATCGCAGGTGCGCAGCGGGAATTTTTTCAGGAGCATGTCCTTTTCAAATTCCATTTCACAGAGACCGAACAAGTCGTTTTCAATGCCATCCATGTTCATAAAGAATTTAGGCAGGCAAATTCCACTTGCACTTTCGATGAAGTTTTCCTTGATGTGGGCGTTTTTCACTTGCTTCTCCAAATCTGCAGGTGTCGGGGCGACTCCAGAAGATTTACTCTCCTGGATTTGCTTTTCCATCGTTTCGTTTTCTTGCCTTGCCAAGCGCTCTATGTCTTGCACGGCAGGGCTTGCAGGACAAACGCTAGCCCCAGGATTCCAGCTTGTTGCAGGCGGCATGATTCCACTAAAGCTATTCGCCGAAGGCTCTTGCGTTTCCGATGAAACAGGCGACAACAAATCGACTGGTGGCGGTGCGACAGGTGCCACACTAGGCGAATCATTGTTTATCACCTGCGTATCCGCAATTCTGTAGTCCTTGCCGCTGAAGCCTGCGCGGTTCAATCCTTCCACCACATTCTGCACGGTATCCAAGAACTTGTTCGATGCAGTAAGCACATAACTCATGTTCAGCATCGGGTTCGGATTTTTGCGGGTATAAGGTAGGCGCAGCACCCTTCCGAGAATCTGTTCCACATCCACAGCGGAATTCTTGTCGGCCAAGGACGCAAGAACATATGCATAAGGGCAATCCCAACCTTCTTTCAGAGCGTTCACCGTAATGATGTAGCGGACTTCGCAATCCGGCGACATCAAGTCCAAACCGGCCAATTCGTTTTTATCAGCGGTCTTTATCTTGATTTCGCTTTCCTTGATTCCCTTTTCGATTAGCATCGCCTTGATTTTATCGAAAGTGGCGTTGTCTTCTTTTGTCTTGGGCTCCGCCTGGAATAGGACTATGGGGCGAATGGGCGCCCCTCCCTGATTTTGAGCGTCAAAAGCGGCGCGCTCCAAGCGGGCGCGAAGTTCCAGAGCCGAATTTACGACTTCATCCTTGCTCTGGTGATTATAGACAATCACGGGCAACTTGACCATGCTTTCTTTTTTGAGTTCAAAAGCACTGGTAAAGCTGATGATGTTGCTGTTTTTTCGCGGAGTCGCCGTCAAGTCCAGAATAAAACTCGGGTTCAACTGCTTGAGCATATCGACACTCAGTTCGCTTTCCGCGTTATGGCTTTCATCTACAACGATTACGGGATTAAGTTGCTTGAAAACCGACATCAAGGATACTTCTTCATCAGCAGATTCCGCAAAAGACAACAGGTTGCCGTTTTCCTTGTAGGCATTGCGATTGTCTTTGTTGCGGCTCCGCAGGCTATCGAAACTGAGAATGCAAAGGGACAAGTTTTCCTTTACGGACGAAGCGTTGAATCCCGCACCCTGTAAAAGAGCGGTCTTGTCATAGACTTCCACGCGATTCCCGAAATCCGCATTCAACTGTTCGCGATATGGATGTTCCGGGTTCGAAAAGTTGCGAATGGTCTGTTCAAGGATGGAATTTGACGGAACAAGCCACACGACAGTCTTTGTATGGTCTTGCGGAAATATCGAGAAAATCGGCCGGAGCGCATTGGCGGCAATGAATGTTTTTCCACCAGCGGTCGGGACCTTCAGGCACACATGAGGAACGCCTGCAACATTGTTCTTGTAGGGTTCCACGATTTCGCCGGGGAACGGAGTGAGCGGAGTCCGCGGGTGCAGCCGCCAGAATTCATTGAAACTCTCCGAAATGTTCTTTGTCTTTTGGAGAATTTCCAAATAGCGGGTCAAATCTTCGATGATGTCTTTCTGGTATTGCTTGAGAATCATTAGAACCTCCGGATATCACGCGGGATTTTCTTGAAGGTGATGTCGTGGTCAAAAAGGAATTTCTGCGGCATGATGCAGTTGTCCGCATAGATGACATAGCGGTCGGCCTTCTCCGAAATTGACGCAAGAAAAGTTGCATCAAGCGTCGTTGTTTCGTCCTTGTTGTAAAGGAAATAGTAGGCGACGCCTTCGAAGTTCCCTAGATGAGCCGGATGCCCATTGTTGCTTTGCGGCAAAGCATGGTTTGTTTCGGTGTAATAGAGGTATTCGCGAATGGTCCGCTCCGGGACATCTTCGTTGATAAAACCATCCTTCAAAAGTTCTGGGCCCAGTTCATAGTAGGCGAATGAACCGCCGGTGCCTTCGCATTCACCTTTTTTGACGCCCAAAAGCTTCAAGCATTTATCTTCTATGATAGATTCAAACTTGTCATAATCTTTTTTATGTTCATCACGAACATTATCTAGTTCTTTGACAATTTCAGAGCCTCTTTTGATATCCTTTATTGTCAATTCTTTTGAATAAAGTTCATTTTGGACATCAGACTTATACCCTTTTATAACTCTTCGTACTCTTTCTGCTGTAATGGATTCTGCGTATTTTTCCATTTCAACAAGGATGAATTTTCTGTTTCCGCCATCCAGCTTATTTAGATTTAAAACAGCATGAGCAGTTGTTCCAGAACCCGCAAAGGAATCAAGAACAATACCATCTTCATCATCCATCAAATTTACAATCCATTGAATTAATGTTGTTGGCTTTGGAGTGTCAAATATTTTTTCCCCAAATATTTGTTTTAGCTCATTTGTTCCTATTGAATTATACCCAATAGTATCAAGCCATGTATTCCACCCAAACTGTTTTTCTTTTTCCCTTATTTTCTCATAAGGGAACCACCGTTCTGTTTGACCATTAACCACAACCCCATTATCGTACTTTCTTTTTTCCCATAAAGCATTTTGAGGATTTTTCAGAATTTCAATCATTTTTGATTTTTTTCTTCCCCAACGCCATCTTCCTTCCTTTCCATCATTACGATAAGGATACACATCAGTTCCATCAGGGGCTTTTATAGCATACCACATATCAGGTCTATCTTCTCTAAGAGATTCGCTTCCCCACTTACTTAACTCTCGTCCCCGTATAAACTCCCCAAACTCATCGTGTTCAACACGACCTTCAACATTTTTAGATTCATACTTAAGACCTTTGAATTCTTTTTTCACATAGACACAAATATATTCATGGCCTATACGAAGAGCTTCTTTTGATTTTCCTCCTGAAGGCTCTGTCAAAACAGGTATACAAGCAACCCTATTTGCAGAACCAAATATTTCATCCAAAACATTTCCCAAATTGTAAAGTTCATTATCATCTATCGATATAGCTATAAAGCCGTCGACATGCAACAATTTTTGCAACAACTTAAGGCGAGGGTACATCATGCAAAGCCACTTGTCGTGACGCGTCAGGTCTTCGGATTCCTTCCCTACCACCTGCCCCAACCACTTCCTGATTTTCGGGCTGTTCACGTTGTCGTTATAGACCCAGTTCTCGTTGCCGGTATTGTACGGCGGATCAATGTAGATGCACTTGACGCGACCTTCGTATTCAGGGAGCAGAGATTTGAGCGCTTCTAGGTTATCGCCGTGGATAATCTTGTTTTGAGATTCTTCGCTACGCTCAGAATGACACGAAAGAGAATCATCGGAACTGAAAGTATATTTCTTTTCCAGAACCCGATAAGGGACATCCAAGTGGTGATTCAAAACAGCGTCTTTGCCAATCCAGGTCAGCGAGGGCATGGGGGCCTCATGTACAAAAAGGTTAAAGGTTCAGTTCTAACCCTTACCCTCTTGCAAGTGGATTCTTTCGCGCCTCGCGCTCCTGAATAATGGGAGAATATAAAAAAGGCGTGGAATCATCCGACTTGCATCACTGAGGCTCCGCTAAAAGCCCTGCATACTACAAGCACGAACGACCCACGCCCCAATAGGGACGTGAGCGTTCGCCTTATTCTCGTATGCATTTGAAATTTAGCGGATTTCAGTGATGAGAATAAGAGCAAAAACTCTAAAAACTGGTAGCCTGTTACCCGACCGGCACACGACCGCCGATGCAGCTAAAAAGCCATGCCGTGAATATAGATAATTGCCGGGCTTTGAAAGTCCGGCAACAGCAGATTACGGATGTTTTTTCTCAAATTCTCTGGCGGTTGCCCTTGGATTTTCAGAGGTTCGCACTAGAACAAGGCCTTAGCAGCCTCTTTAAGGCCATCGCAAGCCGAGATTCCTCATCTCCTCCAGAGGCAAGGCCAAGACGCAACGAAAATTCCCTTGCAACATAGTCAGCATAGCGCTCGTTAGAAATTTCACTAAAATTGCAGCGTTCCAGTTCTTCACGAGGTTCATCTAGCGAATTTATGGAATCCGGTTTCGCCAAATAATAGGCTTGCCTGAATAAGTTTCTATAAGATTCTCTAACCGTTTCTTGGCCTGTTTGCGAAAAACGTGACAGCCATCTTTCTGCCAGCCTGTCGAAGGTCCTTTCAAGAAATTCTTCTAAGGATTTACAGGCTTTCCCTTCAAAACAATAAAGAATTCTTTTTTCAGGAATCAAAAATTCGCTAGGCCCGTTTCTTAGACCACGATATATAGCCCAATGTTCTACAAGATTTCCAACCACATCGTAAAGAAAGGCATGGCCATTTTTACATTCGCACATTCCATCATAGTTCCCATACTCATCATATATTTCATACTCTCCATCTATGGGCATGCCGCGCCTGTAATTCAACCTAAATGCAACAGTTCCATTTTCATGATACTCTATTTGCACTCCATCAGGCATTCCCCTATCCATTTCCATTTCACGGTGAATATTGCCGTTTTCATAATAATTGACAGCCTTCGAGCCACAGTATTCATCATCGACAAACAATGAGAGATATTGGTCTAGGTTATTTCGACCATATATTTTTGTAAAGCCATCCCGCTTTCCCTTGTTATACCTTTCTTCTGCATACAATTTGCCCTCTCGATAAACACGCCGAACACCATCAACCTTATGGTCATAGATAGGAACTTCTTCTACAATCAAGCCTTTCTTGTCATATCTACGAGCAATCCCGTTTACTATACCAAGATGAAATGGAGCTTCAAATGCTAAAAAGCCCTCCCTAGCATACATTTTCACAAGCCCTTCGACGCATCCATTTTTTATGGGAAGCTTTCTATACACGGAGCCATCGTCATAATAATCCGTTTGTACGCCCGATGGTTCGCCATGTTCGTAAAAGAGTTCGCTCTTGACATTCCCGTTAGCATAAAAAGAGGCACTCCGGCCTTCACGCACGTCGTCTTTGTAATTCTGTTCGGCAGCAAGAATTCCGTTTTCATCATACTGCCGGCAAGGGCCATTTTTCTTGCCGCCGGAATATCTTGTTTCTTCCTTCAATTTCCCGGATTCGTAATAAACTCTCTTTATTTCGTCAAGCATAATCTAATTATAAAAAAATATGCAGTATATCCCGTTCCAACATGTGAGTTTTGCCAGTACATGCCCAATTACCCTTTCACAGATAATCTTCAGAGAGACATACATTTGCAGATTAGCCCAGTGTCCTACCTTAGCGTTGGTGTCGTGACTAATCGCATATAAAAAAGAATTCAGCCTCTTGGGCGCATATCCAAGACTTCTGGGTTTCCTCTAGTGAGAGTTAAGAGGGTCCCTTGCGGTGCGACTTCTTTCCAGCATCCTATATACTCTCTTTAATGGTGTGGAGCCCAGCCGAATTCACTTAAATTTTAGCAAAAAAATTTAAATCTTGCAAGTGAGTAACGGGCTATCATCCAACATTACGTATTTTTTTCATCCTCTCGTAACTCAAGTATTCCGTCAAGCGGGAAATCAAAATGCACCTTTGCCCAATCGGTCACCATCGGTGATTTTGTCGCTACAAACAGCTGCACATTTTCAAGGGAACCACGCAAGGCAGAAATTGCAGCAAAGATTGATTCAAGAATAGATCCCTGCCAATCAGGGTGCAGGTTCGCTTCAACATCGTCCATCAAGAATGTCATTCTCGAATCATACGACATTCCCGCCACATTACATGCACGACAATGTTCAGAGTATACCCAAGTAAGGCAATAAGCCAAAGTCAAAATGCGGCGGATTCCCGAAGAAGTATGGAGTACAGGAACATTTCCGTAAGGCAACTCCACTGTCGGAATATCTCGAACATCATCAAGCGATATCCGTGTTGGCAAAGAGAATCTTATTTTGAAATTTGATGGAGAAAGAGCCTCAAGAATCTTTTCGAACATGGCAAGTTCTTCACTTCTGCGATTCTGCCATTTGAGGACATCTGAAACAAGACCCTCGCATACAAACTTGCCGGATTTTTCCCGCCCATTCCAAATTTCATGCAAAGAAAGGGCTAGTGAATTTCCCTGTACAGAATCCGCAACGCAGAGGCCGCCATCCGCCCTTGCATAAAAGACTAATCCTGTATTGTCAAATTTGTCCGGCGACCAGGTCCATTCCTGTTCACTACGGTCAAATGAAGCCGAGTAATCCACATGGTCACCAGACGAATCCGACCCAATGCATTCAATTCTGGCTTTTTTGATAGACGTAACGGGCTCGATGGGCCATCGATGCGTCAAGGCAAACCACACGGAATCCAACAAAAAGGACTTACCAGTTCCGTTTGTTCCGCAGAGAACATTCAGACGCGGAGCGAACTCCATCGACAAATGCCTAAACACACCCAGATTTTCAATTACGATTCTTCTCAACATTTTCCGTCCAGATTAAAAAGCAAAGAATCCCTACAACAGTCCAAATCCTTTGCTATGTGCAATCATCGTTTCAACTTTGGTTCAGCCACATATTTTTCCTTAAAATATCTTTCCCACATCTCTATTATGTCCGGCCCCCTTACGCATTTTTCTCCATATCGTCTTTTACATTCGACACGCACCGTAGAGTTCCGATTAATTTTCTCAAAATCGCTGATAAACCGAACCCATAATGGATAATACTCTTCCAACAAAGCGTTTCGTTCAAACAGGTTTTCTGTACGCTGTATAATCTTTGAACGGTAAGCAAGCGCTTCCTTTCGATCAAAATAATCCTTCAAATATTTTTCAAACCCAGTCAGAATATACCTCTTTTTACCATTGAATATACCTTTTTTCGCTATTCCTCGCAAGAGGACCAACATACAAGCCTAGCTCTCCTTGCCTACTATTGCCATAACGCTCGCCGTTATGTATATTATCTACAGAATGGACAAGAAACTGATCAGATATACCGTTGCATGCGTCAACGAGTTCGCCGCAAACAAGAGCCTCACCGAAAAGCAGGCTTTTGATTATCTATGCAATCACGGAGCGATGGATTTCCTTGTCGAATTCTACGATGTGGAGCATACGCTTTCATTTGAAGACGCCATCAACGACCTGACGCTAGTCAGCCAGCAGAACGGAGGGAAGATACAGTGATTCTCTTCCACGGTTCGAACACGGACATCGCCCAAATTGAACTGTCCAAGTGCCGCCCGAACAAGGATTTCGGCAAGGGATTCTACCTTACCACCATTCGGGAGCAGGCTGTAAGGATGGCGCAAAGGGTAGCAAGAATGTATGGCGGCTCGCCCACCCTGAATATATACGATTTCGACAATTCGGCGGACAAACTGGGAACCCTGAACATCCGTCACTTTGATTCACCCAGCGTAGAATGGGCGAAATTCGTCATCACAAATCGAAACGCAACAAAACTGAAAGACCCGCAAGAAGACTCCAACATAGACGGTCGGTTCGACTTGGTCATAGGGCCGATTGCGAACGATGACTTGGCATTGCTATTCAGGCAGTTTTCCGAAGGAACCATCTCTGTCGAGACGCTCGTTAGCGAGATGAAGTTCAAGAAACTGACCGACCAATATTCCTTCCACTCAGAAAAAGCGATTGCGCTGTTGAAAAAGAAGGAGTCGGCCCATGTCTAAGCCCAAAATGCTTGCTGAACTCATAACGGGAGACATCATCTCGTATATGATGGAAGACCAGAAAATCCCGCTCATCGAGGCGATGCGCAGGCTCTACGCGTCTGAAACATTCGCCAAGTTGGTTGACCTGGAAACCGGACTTTACCTTGAAAGTTCTCCCTATGTCTACGACATATTCAAGGCGGAACAGGAAAACGGGAAACTGACTCAACTCGAAGTCTAGCCTAAGCCGGCTCCTTACGCGGCCAGCCTTTTCAACCTATACTCTACCGGGCTCAGGTACCCGAGCGTGCTATGCAACCTCCTGCGGTTATAGAACGCCTCAATATAGTCGAATATGTCCGACTCTACCTCCTCCATGCAGGAATACTTTCTCCTGTAAAGCAGTTCCGTTTTCAGGCAAGCGAAAAAGCTCTCCACGCAAGCATTGTCGTATGGGCAGCCCGGGGCACTCATTGAAGGCACGGCCTTGTTCTCGGCAAGCATTGTCCGGTACCGTCTGCTACTGTATTGCGGCCCTCGGTCCGAGTGGAACACTAGCCCCTCATGAACGCCACGCCGTGCAAATGCGCTACCAAGCGCCTCCACAACAATCTCGGATTCAATATTGCGCGACAGCCTATAACCTACAATCTCCTTGTTGCACAGGTCGATGACAACGGCCAGGTAAAGCCAGCCGAAGCTCGTCGCGATGTAGGTAATGTCTCCCGCCCAGACCTTGTTCAACGCATCGGGCAAGAACTCGCGCTGCAAAATATTTTCGCTGTACATGCTGTCGCAGGTTCCCTTGCGGTAGGGCCGCCACCGCCTTCGGGCCACGGGATACAGCCCGTTCTCGTGCATAATGCGACGAATCCTGTACTCGCTGACATCCACCCCCTCGTTTGCAAGGGCGACCTTCATCCTGCGGCAACCGTATGTCCTGCGGTTTTCCTCGAACACACGAATAACCATATCGGCAAGGGCCCTTTCGCGCTCGCGGCGCTCGGCTCGACGGGTCTCCGCACGAATCCACTGGTAATACGAGGCCAGCCTGACACCAAGCGCCTCGCACATCCTTGAAACAGGGAAGCAGTCCCGTTTTTCATGAATGGCCTCGCACTTGAACCGGGTCGTGGAATACAGGTGAACCGGGATGGCCTTGAGAATCTCCGCAGTCTCCCTCGCATGGGCAAGTTGCTTTTCTAGCCGACGGTTGCGGCGAACCAACTCTTTCAGCCGAGCCCGCGTCGATTCCCTTCTCCGGCCCTTCCGCTCGGCCCTATAACAAGGAAGGCCCCGCTTTTCGCAGAGCCTATTCACCCACCTACAGACGGTATTGACACCTATCCCGAAAACTTTCGAGGCGACCGAGGCGGAATATCTTCCATCTAGGACATACTCCGCTACCTGGATGCGCTTTTCGGTAACGTATATTTTCTTTCGCAAATTCCACTAAGGGGGTAAAAAAATAGGATGTTCCAATTTTTAGATTTGAAATAACCACAAATCAAACACAAAAAAAGGACCATCCTATGGAAAGAAATA
>Ga0129306_1003447_pt1 | contig 11803 bp, 5 predicted proteins | sample P827metagenome_FD_94438 | JGI IMG/M metagenome (GOLD analysis project Ga0129306, IMG submission 94438) | Capybara group fecal microbial communities from Wisconsin, USA - P827 metagenome | ecosystem: Host-associated > Mammals > Digestive system > Large intestine > Fecal | place: USA: Wisconsin...
ACATCCGGCTTCCTTCAGATTCCACCTCACGATGGACACCCTTGCCTTCGGCTATATCCTTCCCACTACCGGGCGGATTCGGGACTTTAACCCGTTAGAAACGTGCGCCGCTAGGCGCACCAACGAAAAAGAGGCCCCGTAAACAGGCCTCTTTTCCCTTGGAAAACTTTATGAATTGGTTGTTATCAGCTAATATTATTTAACAGTAACGTTAACTACTGCCGTTTTACCGTCAAGAGCCACAACATAGATCTGACATGTTCCTTCGCTTACGGCTGTTACTTTGCCGCTTGCAGAAACTGTTGCAACGCTGCTGTCAGTACTGTAGTAACGAAGTGCCTTGTTGCTCTTTGAGTTAAGAGCCTTCTTTGCATCATCTTCAACCGTAAGGGTTGCCTTGATAGTAAAGGTCTTGCCTTCTTTAAGAGAAACCGCCTTCTTTGCAAGAGTGATCTTGCTTACATTTGTGTAGCCTTTGGTCTTTGTGGTACATCCCACAGTCTTTTCGCTCTTTTCAAGTCTGTTGCCCTTAGCATCAAATGCTGTTACAACATACTTGCGAAGACCTGCCTTAACATTCTTTTCGGTAAAGAATGTAGCTGAAGTTGTACCAAGTTTCTTATATGAGCCTCCCTGATCGGCGCCGTAAACAACGTATTTAACAGCCCCTTCAACTCTTCCCCATGAAAGGTTTATAGTGCTCTTTCCTGCAGTAAGCTTAACTACGAATGGGATCTCTTCCCTTGCAGCTACAGCACCCTGGGCAGTTTCATCGTCACCAAGTTCAAGTGCAGGAGTTTGCTCTGCAGTTTCACCTGAAGGAACAGTAACTACAGGATAGTAATAATAGCTGCCACCGTTTGATGGGGTCTGTGGCTCAGGAGTCTCAAGATCCTGATCTGCAAGCCATGTAAGGAAGTTAGCATAGCCCTTTCCGATCTCTGAAGGACGAAGAGACTTAGCTGTAAGAACTCCTCTGTTTTGTTTTAATACTACAACGCCGTTGCCAACGCTGTATTCGTACTTTCCGCCTTCGCTTGTCCACTCTCTTGGCTGATTACTTGAAATAAAGTTTACTCCGTCGTAATCATCTCCAAGACCATCAAAGTTGTTCTGTACATATAACCAGCTCCAGTGGCTTAAGTACTCCTGAACGCCGTCCGGGCATCCTTCAAAATCAACCTGTGAGAAGAGTGCTGTATAAGCAGGAGCATCTTTCTCATCAACACCTACAGCCTTATATGCATTTATAAGTCTTGTGTAGGAGTTAAATGTAGCATTAGGATTACATGTGTTATCCTCGATGCAGTGGATAAAGTAAATTGCTGTTGTCTTTCTTCCTTCCTTTGCAGGAGCTGCAATCTTAGCGCAATCAGCATCTGTAAGCTGACCTGCAGGGCAGATTGGGAATGCTGCTGCAAAGAATGTAGGATAGTTCTTAAGCATATTTACTGTTCCAAGACCACCCATTGAGCAACCGCCCACATAGATCCTGTCTGTATCGATATTGTACTGCTTAACTACTTTTTCAATAGCCTCCATAACCCATGCAGGATTATGTCCGAAGCCGCCCCAGTTCTTTCCGCCGGCCTGAGGAGCAAGAATAAAGGCATTATCAAGGATATCCTGTTCTTCTTCTCTAGCCCAGTTAACTACAGGGTTACCCGCAATCTGTGCCCTGTTATTTGTTCCTGTTTCGCCTGCTCCGTGGAGCCATACAAGAAGTGGTCTCTTTCCTTCTGTGGTCTTAGGTACAAATAATCTGTAAGTGATATTATCTGTCTTAAGATCAAGGAACTCGTCGATCTGAGGATTTTTAAGTCCATCGCAAACAAGTTTAACACTTGTTACTTTCTTTCCGTCTACAGTCACTTCACCAACAAGTCTAACCTTGGCTAATCTGACTGCCTCAGGAACATTTGAAAGTGTATTTTCAAAGATTACAGCATTAAGACTAATGATAACCTTATTGCCATCTACCTTAACACCTGTTATCTCTCTGCCTGCAACAACAAAATCATCAGCGCTTACGCTTTCAGCTTCAACAGGTGCCTCAAAATCAATTACAACTTCTGTAATTGCCTCGCCCCAGTTAAAGTTTGTTGCTTTAAGGGTAAAGTTCTTATCCTCTGCAAGGCTCTGATCTGAAAGCCATGTAAGGAAGTTATCATAACCCTTTCCGATCTCTGAAGGACGAACAGATTTTGCCTTAAGCTCGCCTCTTCTTTCTTTTAATACAACAAAACCATCCTGTACATAGTATGAGTATTTTTCATCAGCTGTTGCAGTGAATAACTCTCTGTCAACATCGCTTGAAATGAAGTTTACTCCATCATAGTCATTTCCAAGACCGTCAAAGTTGTTCTGTACATATAACCAGCTCCAGTGGCTAAGGTATACCTGAACACCATCCGGGCATCCGTCAAAATCAACTTTTGAGAATAATGCTGTATATGCAGGAGCATCCTTCGCGTCTACGCCTACAGCCTTGTATGCATTTACAAGTCTTGTATAGGAGTTAAATGTAGCATTAGGATTACATGTGTTATCCTCGATGCAGTGGATAAAGTAAATTGCTGTTGTTTTCTTCCCTTCAGCTGCAGGAGCTGCAATCTTAGCACAATCAGCATCTGTAAGCTGACCTGCAGGGCAGATTGGGAATGCTGCCGCAAAGAATGTAGGATAACTCTTAAGCATATTTACTGTTCCAAGACCGCCCATTGAGCAACCGCCAACATAGATTCTGTCGGTATCAATGTTATATTCAGCTACTACTTTTTCGATAGCTTCCATAACCCATGCAGGATTATGACCGAAGCCGCCCCAGTTCTTTGCACATGCCTGAGGAGCAAGAATAAAAGCATTATCAAGAATATCCTGTTCTTCTTCTCTTGCCCAGTTAACTACAGGGTTACCTGCGATCTGAGCTCTGTTGTTTGTACCTGTTTCACCTGCTCCGTGAAGCCATACAAGAAGAGGCTTCTTTCCTGCAGTATTCTCAGGAACAAATAATCTGTAAGTGATGTTATCTGTCTTAAGATCAAGGAACTCATCAATCTGTGGGTTCTTAAGCTCTTTGCATGTAAATCTTACATGTGGGAATACTTCGCCGTCTACGGTTACTTCTCCCACAACCTTAACTTTGATTCCATCAACTGCTTCTTTCACATCTGTGAAGCTGTTTTCAAAGATTACTGCTGCAAGGCTGAGTGAAACAGTATTTCCTTCTACCTTAACGCCTGTTATCTCTCTGCCTTCTACCACAAAGTCTTCTGCGCTTACACTGTCTGCATCAACAGGAGCACCAAAATCAAGGACAACTTCTGTAACAGCCTCGCCCCAGTCAAAGTTTGTGGCATTAATTGTCATATCTCTGTCAAGTGCAAGAGTCTGATCAGAGAGCCATGTAAGGAAGTTTGCATAGCCCTTTCCAATCTCTGTTGGACGGATTGATTTAGCAAAAAGGAAATTATCCTCTTTTTCCTCAATAACAAGCTTAGTCTTGTCATAATTTGGAATTGCGTAAGAAATCCAGCTAAGCATTCTTGTAACGTCACGACCTTCATATGTAGCCTTTAAGATCTTCATATCATTAAATGCTACTTTTCCGTCTTTTACGTAATACTCGTAATCGCCGCCTTCTTTAGTAAGTTCGCGGTCTACGTCACTTGAAATAAAGTTTACTCCGTCGTAATCTTCTCCAAGACCATCAAAGTTATTCTGTACATATAACCAGCTCCAATGGCTAAGGTACTCCTGAACACCGTCAGGACAATCCTCAAAATCAACCTGCGAGAAGAGTGATACGTATACAGGTGCATCTTTTTCTTCTACGCCTGCTGCCTTATAAGCATCCAAAAGTCTGTTGTACATTTTAAATGTAACATTAGGATTGCATGTATTATCTTCAATACAGTGCACAAGATAGATAGCTGTTGTCTTTAAACCTTGCGCAGCAGGAGTAGCAATCTTAACACAATCATCTGCGCTAAGCTCAGCAGCAGGACAGATTGGGAATGCTGCAGCAAAGAAGTTAGGATAGTTTTGCAGCATATTTACCGTTGCCATTCCACCCATTGAACATCCGCCTACATAAATCCTGTCTGTATCAATGTTATACTTTTCAATTACCTCTTCAATTGCTTCCATGACATGAGCAGGATTATGTCCAAAACTCTTTGCCTGCGGAGCAAGAATGAATGCATTTCCAAGAATATCCTGGTATTCTTTTGTTGCAAAATTAACTACAGGATTTCCTGCGATCTGCGCTCTGTTATTATTTCCCACTTCACCCATTCCGTGAAGCCATACAAGAAGTGGTCTTTCCTCTTCTGTGTCTTCAGGTACAAACAATCTGTAAGTAATATTATCTGTCTTAAGATCAAGGAAAGCATCAATCTGTGGGTTCACAATACCGGTACATGTGAATTCACACTCTGTAAGTGGCTTTTCGCCAAATGCGATCTCGCCTGTAAGCTCGATCTTTGTATTTGCAATAGCTGCATCAACATCTTTTAATGTATCATCAAAGATAGAATTGATAGCAAGATTTAATGTTACGTATCTACCGTTTACATCTACGCTTTCAATTGTTCTTCCAGAAACTGTAAAGTCATCGATGCTTACACTTCCTCTACTCACAGGTGCCACAAAATCAATTACAACACTTGTGATAGCCTCGCCAAAGTCAAAACTCTCTGCATTAAGTTTATATCTTCTTGCACTGTTAAGGCTCTGGTCTGCAAGCCATGAAAGGAAATCAGGATATCCAAGTCCGATCTCAGATGGACGAACAGACTTAGCTGTAAGCTCAAGCTCCGTTGGCTCTTGGACTAGTTTGTTCCAGTCCCAACCGGCTGCAGAGAGTGCTGCCCAAAAATCTGTTCCTACATATTCTCCGTCTACATAATATGCGGTTGCATTCAGTTTAAGAACTACTTTGCCGTCTCTTACAGAATAGATATAAGACTCTCCTTCTCTTGGCTCGTACCAGTCTCTGTCTACATCGCTTGAGATAAAGTTCTTTCCATCAAAGTCATCTCCAAGACCATCAAAGTTGTTCTCAGGATATACCCAGCTCCAGTGGCTAAGGTATGGCTGCATGCCATCAGGACATCCGTCAAAATCAACCTCTGAGAAAAGAGCTGCATAAACAGGTGCGTTCTCCTCACTTACTCCAACTTCAGCATAAGCATTTAACAATCTGTTATACATGTTAAATGTGGCCTCAGGAGTGCATGTGTTATCTTCAATACAATGGATAAGATAAATAGCAGTTGTCTTCTTTCCAAGTGCTGCTGGAGCCACAATCTTAGCGCAGTCATCATCATTAAGCTGTCCTGCTGCGCAGATTGGGAATGCTGCTGCAAAGAAGGTTGGATATGCCTTAAGCATATTAACTGTTCCTGCTCCTCCCATTGAGCATCCACCCACATAGATTCTCTCTTTATCAATATCATACTGAGACATAACTTTCTCGATAGCTGCCATGATAGAACTTGCATTATGTCCGCCGTTTATATACTGCGGAGCCATAATAAAAGCATCATCAAGAATGTCCTGCTCATTATCTCTTGCCCAGTTTGTTACAAGGTTTCCTGTAATCTGAGCTCTGTTGTCAGTTCCTGCTTCTCCCGCTCCGTGAAGCCATACAAGAAGTGGTCTCTTTACAGATCTGTTCTCAGGAACAAATAATCTGTATTTAAGGCCATTAGCAGAATCTTCTACAAACTTATCTACTGAAGGGCTGTCAATTCCGTCAAATACGAATGTGACATCACTAAGCGCCTCTCCGTTAACGGTTACATTTCCAACAAGCTCAAGCTTAGCTGTTGAAAATACATTCTGTGTAACTTTTACTTTATCATCGTAGGAAGTTTCAAGATTAAGCTTAACTACGTTATAAAGTACTTCAACACTCGTAACCTTCCTTTCAATAGTTCCGGTCTGTGTTGTACGTGTGCCGTAATCATAATATGAATAGTAGTTTGAGTAAACAAAATCGTTTACATCAACGGTTCTGGCATCAACAGGTGTCTTAAAATCGATAAAGACGCTTGTTACTGCCTCGCCCCAGTCATAACATGTGGCACCAAGTTTGAAGTTGATCTCTTTTGGCTCATTAACAGTTTCTTCTTCCTGTTCTTCACCTTCTTCAGATTCTTCACCCCCAGCGACTTCTTCACCTTCTTCGCCTTTAGAAGTTCCATCCCCAGAAACTTCTTCTGACTCGTTTGCCCCTTCGGCTTTTTCATTAGGATCTACTTTTTCTGACCCATCTTCTTTTGCCTTTGAAGCATCCTTTGAAGGCTGCTCGGCCGGAACATCAGGTTCCTCACCATCGGTTTCAGGCACTTCTTTTTCTTCAGAAACGACCTTAACCGGTTCCTCTTCCTCCGCAAACGCCCTTGGAGGAGAGAAAGCAGAACTGCTTAGCAATAAGGATAATGCCAGCAACCCTGCAAAAGCCTTTTTCAGTGCTTTTTTCATTTTACCTTTCTCCTTTATAGATTTTATTTTGAGGAAAATCCCCACGGGCAAAATTATTGCACGCGGAAACAATTCTGACCATGTTCAAAATTTGTTTTAAAGTTACACATTATTATTTTTGTACATTTTTTAATTTATACGGGTAACTGTGAATTTAGATACAGATATTATTGAAATATGCGAAAAAAGCAACTTGTAAGTAGGTTACACGTTTGAGTGTGTGGTCTTTTACGAATATTCTCATTCTTAGATTCATGATATCAAAACAAAATTTTTTTCTTTACAAAAAAACACAGTTATTCGAAAATCAAATTTTGCGAATAACTGTGTAACTCTTTTGAAACTGTATAATGTTTTAGCAAAACTATAGATTTTTACTTACAATACGCGGCAAGCAGACAAAGTGTATTCTTTACTCCGTCTATATGGCTTCTTTCGTATCCGTGGGAAGCGTATACGCCGGCACCTATTAGGCCGTGGCGGATATCGTATCCGGCATCAAGCGTGGCCTCTACATCTGAGCCGTAGTGCGGATATACATCTACAGCAAAATCAAGCTTAGCTTCTTTTGCGGCTTTTATAAGGCCTGATACAACATCGTAATTGTAAGGACCGTGAGAATCCTTAGCGCAAATTGAAACCTGGCGCTCTGTGCAGGCAAGACCATCGCCAACGCAGCCCATATCAACAGAGATCATCTCTTTTACGCCGTCAGGTATGGAAGCAGCTCCGCCGTGTCCTACTTCCTCATATACTGTAATGTAGTGATACTGCGCATTTGCAAGTTCTACGTTTTCTTCTTTAAGGTACTTGGCATATCCAAGAAGGATGCCTACAGAAAGCTTGTCGTCAAGGAAGCGGCTCTTTATATATCCGCTGCTTGTAATAGTGGTACGAGGATCAAAACAAACGATATCTCCTGTCATAATACCAAGCTTTTCAGTATCTGCTTTGCTGCTGACCTTCTCATCAAGAACAACCTCGCAGGTATCATAACTTCTCTTGCTGTCTGAGTAATCTCCGTTTACATGTACAGAAGCGTTGCAAAGCTGGAATGTACCGGTAAATACGCCGTCATTTCTTGTATAGATACGGCAGTTTTCAGCCTCTGCATTGTTTGGATTCATACCTCCAAGCGGTGTACACTTAAGGTTTCCGTTTCCCTTAACTTCGCAGACCATAGCCCCAAGAGTATCTGTATGTGCCGCAAGAACAATGCCGTTATCTTTATCTTTTCCGCCCATTTCAGCTATAACGCCGCCCTTTGTAGTCATATAAGCGTTATACCCAAGGCTCTTATACTCGTTAAGAACAAACTCTGCGGCCTTTTTCGTAAAACCTGTAGGGCTGTCAATTGCAAGAAGCCTTTTAGTTACGTCAACCGCATAATCTACATATTTCATCATCATTTCCTCCCTTGCTAACTATCCCAAAAGCAACGATAAACGTCCCATAAAATAATAACACAAGTACACTAAGAAAAAAAGCCCATCCGTAAGGATGAGCTTTAAAAATCGTATAAGATCAGGTTCTGAAATCGAAGCTGCCTGCAAGGATCTGATTAACTGCAGGAGCAGCCTGAGCAGAAGCTGTATATGTGGCGCCGGAGTTACCTGCTGCGCTCGCTATGTTTGAAGCCTTTGTAGCAATACTTCCGATAACACCGTAGCTGCCGGTAAATGCGGACTGAAGCTTTGATGTATCTGCGCTCTTAAGCTTTTCTTCGTCTAAGGTAAGCTTGTTGTCTGTGCCAACCTTGATACCCACATCAGAAAGAAGGTTTTTGTTCTTTCCGGTGTACTGTGTCATGTAAACTGCGTTACGAAGTACACTCTTGCTGTCGGATTCTGCTGCTTTATCAACCGTGTCGTTGTAGCTTTTAACAAAGTTCTTTGCAGCCTCAAGGATAGAGTCTTTATCTACAGACTTGGTTCCGTCTTCAGCTGCTTTTGGCTGATAGAGGTTTCTGTTCATAAGAGCTTTTGCTGAAGAAGCAAGCTCATTTGCGCTCTGCTTCATAGTAGTCTGCTTCTTTGCAGCTGCTTTAAGCTCGCTCTTTGAAACGGAGCTTTCACTGCCGGACTTCTGAGTGCCGTAATAAGCCTTAAGAAGCTTTTTGTAGCTTCCGCTTTTGATCATATCGTAGCTGCCAAGGTTGATACCCTGAGAGCTGTTTCCGTAATAACCACCTAAAATATTATTTGCCATACTATCACCTCTGATAATAAAAAGGCTCGGTTTATATGTATCTCTATTTTGATCTTGCTTTATCATTGCATCGTTTATAGTTATCTATATAATAACATACTTTCCACTTTTTTTCAAGCATTCCCCGATCCGTTCTTACACATTTTTGCTGTCATTTGCCCGAAAAATTTTAGTTAAAAAAGTATTTAATAAATATCTCAAGGCCTATCCCTATAAGGATTACACCGCCAAGGATACCTGCTTTCCCTGCAAGCTTCTCTCCAAACTTCTTGCCAAAGCGAAGCCCCGCCATACATATGGCAAAGGTAACAACTCCGATAATAAGAGATTCCACGAGAGCAAAAGGAAAAGTATAATCAGCTATGGTAAATCCAACCGAAAGAGCATCGATGCTGGTAGCAATACCCTGGATCAAAAGTCCTAACAGCCCTACGGCAGGTTTTTCATCTTCCGCGTCCTTATTCTTTATTCCTTCTATAAGCATCTTGCCGCCGATATATAAAAGAAGGGCAAGGGCTATATATGGAATAAACTTTTGAAATGAAGTAAAAACTTCAGCTATGGTGTGTACAAATAGCCATCCAAGAAGGGGCATCGCAATCTGAAACCCCGCAAAAGTGCCTGCTATACCGCTCATGCGCTCTTTCTTCATATCGGGCTCATTTAGTCCGTTTACGATCGAGACCGAAAAGGCATCCATCGCAAGACCAACACCAAAAAGTACGCTGTTTAAAAAGAATAAAAAATCGTAATTCATAGCATTCCCCAAAGTATTAACTTAGTTTAATCTATCATTCAACGTTGAAACAAATGAGAGAATATCACAACATGGCGGTGCTGTCAATTATCTTTTCCCCTTATTTTTTCAATGTTAACAGAACGTTCAAAAACAGGTTTCAAAATTGAAATATTTAGCTTTTTGATTTGACTTTTCCTTTTCTTTTTTATACAATCGGTATAGTCTCAAAACCCTGTTTTATGGGCTTTATGAACAACTAAAAGGAGAATTTATAATGATCAAAGCTCTTGTCGTATTTGTACTTATGTACATCGGTATGCTGGCCTTTTCAAAATGGCGTGTATATTTTGCCGTTGCGGGCGCAGCATTTATGATTATCCTTGGCGTGCTTCCCGTTACATCAGCACCTGCCGCCATCAACTGGAACGTTATCATGATGATAGCGGGAACCATGGGGCTTGTTACCCTGTTTATTGAAAGCGGTATGCCTGCCCGTCTTGCGGACCTTATGCTTAAAAAAGTTCCAAATGTCTGCTGGGCCATCATCGCTCTTTCGGCTTTTTCAGGCGTTGTTTCCGCATTTGTAGATAATGTGGCTACAGTCCTTATGGTAGCGCCTGTAGGGCTTGCAATCTGCAAAAAACTTAAGATCAACCCTATTCCTGTTATTATATCAATAGCAGTTTCATCAAACCTTCAGGGTGCTGCTACCCTCGTTGGCGACACCACAAGTATCCTTCTTGGGGGATATGCCGGAATGAGTTTTATCGACTTTATCTGGTGGCTCGGTCGTCCAAGTATCTTCTGGGCAGTTGAGCTTGGTGCTGCAGGTACCGTTGTTATCCTTTATTTCATTTTCAAAAAGGAAAAGGCTCCTGTTGAAAGCGAGCGTTTAACTCCGGTATCAGACCATGTCCCTGGTATCATGCTTTGCCTTGTGGTTCTTTTCCTTATAATCGCCTCATTCTTTGAGATCCCGGTTATAGATGATTACAAAAACGGCCTTATCTGTATGGCTATGTTCCTTATAGAGCTTTGCCGCAACTGTATCAAAAACAAGTCCGCTTCTCCTCTTAAGCTTGTTGCAAAAGAAATGGATTATCAGACTATCGCAATGCTCTGCGGTTTGTTTATAGTTATAGCTTCCATTACCGAAGCCGGTATCATCGATGCCATTGCCACCTGGTTTGCAGGCATCGGCGGCGGAAATGTGTTCCTTCTTTACACCATAATAGTATTCGGATCGGTTATTATTTCCGCATTTGTAGATAATATCCCTTACGTTGCCGCTATGCTTCCTGTAGTTCAGTCACTGGCAGCTCAGATCGGTATTAATCCTATCGTGCTTTACTTCGGACTTCTTACAGGTGCTACTCTTGGCGGTAACCTTACCCCATTTGGTGCCTCTGCAAATGTAACAGGTATCGGTATCCTCAGAAAAGAAGGCTACAACGTAAAGAACTCGGATTTCTTTAAGATAGGTCTTCCTTTTACCATGACTGCGGTTATCATCGGATATGCCTTCATTTGGATATTCTGGTCCGGATTAAAATAATTCATGAAACAAACATGCCACTGTTTGGCACAAACATAACTTTAAAACCTCCCCTCCATATTATATAATCTTCTTATGGGTATTTACCTTTGGCAGATCATATAATTTGGAGGGATTTATTTTATGGAAAACAAGAAAAACGTAGCCGTAATAGGCTCAGGCAGTATCAGTGAGCAGTATCTTACCAATATGATAAATTTTTACAAAAACCTTAATGTGGTAGGTTGCTCAGCAAGTAATATAGAGCATGCCAAAAAGCGTGCTGCCCAGTTTAACATCAAAGCCATGACCAACGAGGAGATCTTTGCAGACCCTTCTATCGATATAGTTGTTATCCTCGTGCCTACTCCTGTCCATGCCACTCTTATCGAGCAGGCTTTAAACGCAGGAAAACATGTCTATACGGAAAAGACCATTTCTGAAAATACAAAGGATGCTGCAAAGCTTCTTAAGCTTGCAGATGAAAAAGGTCTTTATCTTGGCTCTGCGCCTGACACATTTATGGGAGCCGCTCTTCAGGAAGCAAGGCGTATTCTTGATGAAGGCACCATCGGTGAGCCTCTTTCCTTTTCACTTAACATCAACAGAAATGTGGAATTCCTTGCAAGTATTTTTAATTTTCTTCGTATGCCGGGAGGCGGACTTGCGTATGATTACGGAGTTTATTACTTTACTGCCCTTGTTTCACTCCTCGGACCTGTAAAAGACGTTTTTTCTGTAGTAAAGAACCTTTCAAAAGAAAGGACAAACGTTTTTCCTCAGTCCCCTGATTTTGGCAAAAAATATGAATATAACAACGAAAGCCAGCTTTA
>Ga0129306_1003449_pt1 | contig 11798 bp, 9 predicted proteins | sample P827metagenome_FD_94438 | JGI IMG/M metagenome (GOLD analysis project Ga0129306, IMG submission 94438) | Capybara group fecal microbial communities from Wisconsin, USA - P827 metagenome | ecosystem: Host-associated > Mammals > Digestive system > Large intestine > Fecal | place: USA: Wisconsin...
GAAAGCACGGAAGGGCGCAGCGGCTGTGGACAGGAATGCGGAAATGGTTGGAAAACCCGGAGGTAAACGACGTCAATCCCTATGTTTCTCCATCCGCGCGCAGGGGTTCTACGGCGAACTCAACACCGGCAGCTATGCTGCCGAGGTCGGCAGGCATAACTTCAATCTTGAGACCAATAACATTTACACCCTTTTGACAGATACGAAAAGCCGGTACTTCAATGTAGTAAACGGGGGGCGCATGACTGTCGGCCAACCGGAGGAGGCGGAGCGAACAATCTGGTTTTTCGGCCCTTGCTTCGTGGTCGGCGGATATGTAGAGGACAAATACACCATCGAAAGTATTCTTCAGGAACGGCTTAACCGGGAGGGCTATTCCTGCAGAGTTGTTAACTGCGGATGCTATGAAACCCCGTATCAGCGAATGGTGCATATCACATCAACGCCGATGAAACCGGGCGATATTATGGTCATTCACGTGGAAAACCGACCGTTTGAGGGACGGAATCCATTGACATGATGAACCTTCTGGATCGGAACAACGTTCCGACGGAGTGGCTTTTGAATCTTCCGGTACACTGCAACCACAAGGTTAACAAAATCTATGCGGATGACCTGTTTGAGCGAATGGTGCGAGGCAACGTACTCACAGGAGAGGTGAAGAACGGGGAGCGAACCATGCTTTCGCGGGCACAGGCCGGAGGGCGTGCCATCTCCGCCTCCCTTGCCCGCAACGCCGCTGCCGAGGGAGACAGAGAGACGCCGCTTGCAAATATCCCGTAGACAACGCTACGGTTCTTTATAGGCACCGATGACTGAAAATGAGACATAGTTATAAGAGTTGCGCATGAACAGGATTTAAAGCTGATACTTAAAAGAACCAGAAAAAATATGCTATAATTAAAATATAAACTGAACATCAGGAATGCAGAGACAATGAACTGTGCTTTGGGCAGTTATTTAAATCGCCGAAGCAAACGGGAGGCACATATGGATTTTTGGCGCGCAAGCAGTCTGGAAGAACAAATTGACGTAGCGGCAGGACGGCAGGAGGCCGACCTTGTGTTAAAGGGGGGACACGTGTTCAACGTGTTCCTGAAAACCTGGGAAGATGCGGATATTGCCATCAGCGGCAGTAAGATTGTCGGCATAGGTAACTATACGGGCAAGCAGAATCTTGACGTGACGGGTCTGTACCTGACGCCGGGGCTGATGGACGCCCATGTGCATTTTGAAAGTTCCATGCTTTCCCCCCGGGAGATGGTGAAAGTTTTACTGCTGAACGGGGTTACCGGCGCCATTACCGATTCCCATGAGATTACCAATGTGTTAGGTGAAAACGGGTTCCGGTTCATGCTGGAGGAAACAGCGGGAATTCCCTTTTCCGCTTACCTGATGGTTCCTTCCTGCGTTCCGGCGACGGACATGGATACTTCCGGCGCCCGTATTACTCCGGAAAACATGGAACGTTTGCGCAATTTAAGTCCCAGGGTGCTTGGCCTGGCGGAAATGATGAACTTCCCCGGAATTCTGTATAAACAACAGCTGGAAATGGATAAGCTGAAGCTGTTCTACAAACAGAAGATGGATGGACATGCCCCGGGTATTTCCGGCAAGGAACTGAATGCTTATGTGTCTTCCGGAATTACAACGGAGCATGAGTGCGTGACGCCTGCGGAAGCCCTTGAAAAAATAAAACGGGGCATGTACGTGTTCCTGCGGGAAGGCAGCGCGGCCCACAATCTTGTTGACCTGCTTCCGGTGTTGGAAAGGGCGGATAACCGCCGGCTTTGCCTGTGTACTGATGACCGGCATGCGGACGATCTGATTGAGCAGGGCAGCATCAACTACCTGCTGGAGATTGGCGTGGCCCATGGCTATGAGCCGGAGGACCTGATTCCCATGGCAACGCTGAACATTGCCGAGTGTTACGGGCTGCAGCAGACCGGCGCCCTGGCTCCGGGTTATCAGGCGGATATCGTTGCCTTTGAGGATCTCCGATCCTTCCAGCCGGTTCACGTGGTGAAGGGCGGCGCGCTGACAGTGAAAAACCGCAGGCTGTTATGGAAGAGCGAGCCGGTGCTGAAGATGCCGGGCCAGTCCATGAACATGCCTGAAGTGACGAAAGAAGATTTTAAAATTCCGGCGCGTTCCAATATGAGGATGCGTGTAATCGGTATCAGCCAGACCCAGCTGCTGACTACGAAGCTGCATCTGGATCCCACAATCAGCAATGGGGAAGCTGTCAGCGATACGGAGCGTGATGTACTGAAAATGGCTGTGTGCGAGCGCCATCACAATACAGGTAACATAGGTTTGGGTTTTGTTTACGGATTTGGCCTGAAGAAGGGCGCTATCGCAACAACGGTAGGGCACGACTCACACAATTTGTCAGTGGTTGGCACTAACGATGAGGATATGGTAGTTGCTGTGAACCGCCTGCGGGAAATTGGCGGCGGCCTGATCGTCGTGTCGGAAGGTGAAGTGAGGGCAACTGTGCCGCTGGCAATTGCCGGTCTTATGAGTGACCGGGATGCGGTCGCCGTAAACGCTCAGATCAGGCAACTGGAGTTCTGGGTAAAGGAACTGGGCATACCGGAAGAATTCAGCACCTTTATGATCCTGGCCTTCCTTTCCCTGCCTGTAATTCCGGAACTGCGGCTGACGGACCGCGGCCTGGTGGATGTGGTTCGCTTCGAGCATGTGGATCTGTGGTGTGAATAGAATTTGAAACTGTTAAAAAACAATAAACAGCATTGACGTTTTTCCCGTTTCTTTTGGGAAGACTTCAATGCTGTTTGGCTTTACTTAAGGAACCACTGCTTACTCTGTATAACAGCGCCTTTTTAACTATTCTTCTTCTGTTTTTTCAATACGCACGCCTTTCGCGTTACGCAAGTCCGCGAGAACAACCTGTTGTCCTGCGTTCTTTTGTGCAGGAACCGCTAACGGTATCGGCGTCTCAAAATATACACTGCGGCTGGGGAACGCACAGCTTACGCCGTTTTCTTCCAGAATCTTCATGACTTCCAGATTGAATTTTTCCCGCGCCCGGAGATACACGGAATTGTTGGGCGCCTTGGCGTAGCACACGATACGGATGTTTAACGAGCTGTCGCCGAACTCAAAGAAGTTGACGTCAATTCCATCATTGTAAATTTCATCCAACCGTTCACACAGACTGCGGATCTGCTGACAGACTTCCTGCATCTGTTCCCGGGTGGTGCTGTAGGTGAGGCCCAGCATAAACTGGATACGGTACTTTTGCCGTTGGGTATAGTTGATGATAGGCGTGTTGCTCAGCAGGTTGTTGGGTACATACACCAGCTCCTGATAAAATGTGCGGATACAGGTACTGCGAAAGGTAATCGATTCCACGATGCCTTCCACATTGTTAGCGGAAATCCAGTCGCCGATGACAAAGGGACGCTCCGTAATGATGACCAGACTGCCGAAAATATTAGCCAGGGAATCTTTGGCGGCGAAGGCAATGGCCATGGCGCCGATACCCAGGGAAGCCACAAAGGCGGTAATATCATAATCCCATTCGTTGGCAACCAGGACGATACCGAACATAACACAGATCATATGCGCCAGGGCGGAAATCATTTCGGCAAGGGTTTCGTCAATATGCAGGCTGGAACGTTTCAGCAGCTGCATAATCAGTCCGTGACCTGCGTCGCACAGGTTGTACACGCCCCAGATGAGACAGATGATCAGGCTGCTGCGCAGGATCTTGTCAAAGGCAGGATGCTGGGAAAAGGGATTCAGGGGACTGAGGACGATAAACGAATAAAAGGCCAGAATCCATAAGAAAGTTTGGATGGGATGATTAAAGGCCTTTACGAAGCTGTCGATGAAATCATAATGGTACCTGTGTTTTAAGTATGCTGCCAATCGCAGGATGAAAAAACGGTAACAGATGCGGAACAACAGGATTGCGCCACAGGTAAGAATGGACGCTCTCCACAAAGGCCACCGGAGGGCCCAGAATTCCGGCGTCAGTAAGGCGGTCGCCGCGGAAGTTGCGGAAGATAAAAATGCAGTCATGTGAACTCCTTAATTTTTTTATAGCAAAAGTCAGGCAATTGTTGTTATCATATCAAAAGTATTATACTATATGCAAAGAAAAAAATTAAGGAAGAATTCACACAAGTTTCATTTTTTCCGCCAGCGCTTGTGTTATAATTGGTTTCGCCCGGGAGAGAAGAATTGCGACAATGAATTGCTACGATTAAAATTGCAACGATACTTTTTGTATCCGGCCGTAACCCGGCGTTGTGAACAGGCGGGGCATTGCAGAACGCGGATAGTCGTTACAGCGTGATGCAAAGTGCGGCAGGTATTTGGTGTTTTTGGAAAAGGAGAAGCAATGGAACAGGTTTTGGCAGGTTTTTCCGGTATGGCGGATTCGTATATGCTGGAATGGCTGGCAGCAGTTTGTCTGATTCTGGTGGCGGTTGCCATGGCGTTGTTCGATTTGCCGGGTAATACGCTGATGGCGGGCTGTTGTCTGGGTTTTGCGTTTTACGATCCGTCCAAGTATTTTGACATCCGTATCATTTCCGCGGTGATTCTGATTTACGCGCTGGGAGAGATATGGGAATTTGTGCTGTCGTTTTTTGGCATTAAGCGACAGGTCAAAGACATCTCATGGTGGGGCGTGTTCCTCATCGGCTGCGGCACGTTTGCGGGCACGATCATGGGAACAACGGTGTTTCCTGTGTTGGGCAGCGTGATCGGCGGCGCGATAGGCGCGTTTGCCATGGCGTATCTGTATGAATATCTGCGGTCCCACGATATGCAGCATGCCGGGGCATTGGCCTGGCAGGCGGCAAAGATGCAGTTTGTGGCGATGCTGGGAAAACTGGTGGCGACTTTTGCCCTGGCAATTTTGCTGGCGCGTCAGATTTTTTTCTATGCTTAAAAAGAAAAATAGAAAAAATGTAACAGATTTTCAGGGAATTTGAAGAGATATAAAAAAATTAGCCGTAATAATACATCTTTAATTTGGTTTTTTTGTTCAGTGTGCTAAAATAAATGGGACAGATTATTCTGTCCCGTTTTTTATTTTTGCAGAACATGTTTCCGGTTGGGTTATCGTATTGTGTACCTGCCTTTCATCTCTGCAAAAACAGGGTTTGTTTTTTGGAGGCTCGCATTATGGATTTAAAAGATAAAATCGTTATCTGCAGCGGGAAAATCCGTCCCATTGCAATTGCATATTTACAGGATAAGGTGACGCTGAAAAGCTGGCAGCAGCGTGGGCGGGTGCCGGAGGAACAGTGGAACGAGTGGCTGCAGGAGGCGGACGCCCTGTATTCGACCGGGAACATCCGGATCGATGAAAAACTGTTGCAGAAAGCGCCGAAGCTGCAGGTGGCGGCCCAGTCTTCGGTAGGGTATGATAATATTGATGTGGAAGCCTGCCATGCACGCGGCGTAAAAATCGGAAACACACCCGGCGTACTGGTGAACGCGGTGGCGGATATTGCCTACGGTCTGCTGATCGACACGGCCCGGGGCATCGTGCGGGGCCATTTGCACACGAAGAACGGGCTGTGGGGTGAACGGAAGGCCATGGGCCTGGGCGTTGACCTGTACAATAAGATCCTCGGTATAGTCGGTTTAGGTGATATCGGAAGCGCCATTGCAAAACGGGCGCAGGCCAGCGGCATGCGCGTCATTTACCATAACCGCAACCGCCGGCTGAACGATGCCGCGTCAGGCGCGCGGTATGTATCGTGGGATGAGCTGCTGCAGACTTCTGATTTTATCGCGGTGGCGGTTACGCTGAATCCTTCCACTAAAGGTCTGTTTAATGAAGCTGCTTTTGCCGCCATGAAAGACGGCGTGCGTTTCGTAAATATCTCCCGGGGCAGGGTGGTAGATACGGATGCGCTGTATGAAGCGTTGAAAAGTGGTAAAGTGGCGGCAGCGGGACTGGACGTGACGGAACCGGAACCCCTGCCGGGAGATCATCCGCTGCTGACGCTGCCCAATATTACGGTAACACCTCACATGGCTTCTGCTACGGAGGAGACCCGGGATGAAATGGCGCTGGTTACAGCGCAGAATATTGTCGCTGCCCTGTCCGGGCAGCCTATGCTGGCACAGGTGAAATAAAGTTGTCGTTAAAACTTTGCCTGCACGGTGTGCGGATCGCCCGCCCGGAAATCTTTACGGAAGAAGTGGCGAAATTGCTGAAACTCACCGTAGAGCAGGGAATACTGCGTGAAAAAAAATACGGAGATAATCTCAGCGCCCGGTATCGCCGCAGCAGGCTGCGGGGCGGTTCGCTGCTTCCCTTTAAAGTACGGGTATCGGAAGGTATTTTGCTGGTGGATTCCCACCTATCCGATTTATTCGATGTGGAGTTCAGTTACAGCGCCGGCAGCGAGAAACCGGTGCTGGCGGCGGTACAGCAGCTGCTTTCCGGCGGTGATGGGTTCGTGGTGGCGGAACCGGACCTGAAACTGCGGCTGCACGCTCTGGCGGGCAAGCCCTATCCCCGGGTGTCCGGTGATACCGGACGGCTGCGGGCCATGCATCAGTACCTGTACTGGCAGGTCCTCATCATCAACTGGTTCTGGCATCTCCTGTACCGGGATCCGGACAACAGGCTTCTGATACGCCAGCTGCGCGTAAAAATACGACGGCTGCGTTCCTGTCTGGTGTTTTTTAAGGAAGGCCTGCCTGAAGCGCAGGTGTCAGACTGGCAGACGTTTTTCCGGGAAGAAGCAGATTCCCTTTCCAATATGAGGGAACTGGACGCGGCTGCCCTGACCTGCAGACGGCGGCTTGAAGCCGCAGGGGAGGAAGGGGATTCGTCCATGGTACTGCTGGATCTGTTATTACAGCTTCGGCAGGAGGAAAAGGACAAATTCTTTTCCCATTCGTTTTTGAACCGGCACACGGAAAAGCTGGCGGAGTTTATGCTCTGGCTGAATCTGCTGCAGACGGGCGCATTTAAGGGGCTGGGAAAAGAAAGTGCCCGGCATTTTGTGTCCCGGCGCCTGGATGCATGGTGCAAAAAGATGCTTTCCCTCAGTAAAAAGTATCCGGATTTTTCCGATATGGATGATCTCCACGAGATTCGTATCAAGGTAAAGCGGTTCCGGTATGTGACACAGACCGTCGATCTTACGGAAATGCCGGTGGATCTGCTGCGGCAGCTGAAACAGCTGCAGGATGTACTGGGGATGCTTCATGACGATTACGTCAACGCCTATTGGGCGCAGGGCATTGCGTTGCAGCATCCGGGTGAGGAAGAACTGCAGAAGCAGATACAGTCATTTTTAAGCTGGCAGAGCGCCCGCTCCGAATCGTTGCTTGCGGTCGTTTCGGAAATGTGGGAGACTTTTATGCAGATGCTGAAAGAGAAGTGAACCGGAGCGGAATATCGCTTCTTCAGACAGTTATAATAATAATGAAAATATAGTATAAAGATATTATTGAAATAATTGGCGGAATTATGTAAAATAGTATTATATATATGCAAGTTTGTGATTCTGTCATGTATGCACCACATCCTGCGTGACAGGTTTTTGGAAACACGGATTCAATGAGCCGGCGTGTAAAAGCGTCCGGATAATCAATAAGGCAGAGGAGGAAATGGAAATGGCTGTTGTTAAAAAGGGCGAATTGCCAAGCGTGATTCACAATAATGAATGCTCCGAGGCTATTGTCAAATGGGGAAACGCAAACGGTTACCCGCTGATCAAGGCTAAAATGTTTGACGCGATGGGGACTTATGTAGGTTTTTCCAAAACGTATTTTATCAGAGCAGACCGCCGACCGCCTATCCCGGGAGGCTGGGATCTTACGGTTGAAGAGTTTGAACCGGAGACCCGCATCATCCCGTTGAATACGGATAAAGAGGGTGTAGTTAACCGTTTTGTTTTAAAGATGGTAGAAGAGTTCGAAAAAGAAGGCCTGGAAATGAAACTGGCTGACAACTGGTATGATTCCTATGGCTATGCGCTGCGTGACCTGAGCGTGACCGGGCATCCGCTGCTGATCAATAATTTTGAGGATATTATTGAAAACATGCGGTAATCGTGTGTCGTTTTGAAAAGCGCGGCTTCTGTACAGCGGCGCTTTTATTTTTTAGGGTTTTGTGATACACTGTCCATATATCATTTTCAGTTCCAAAATTTTGATTTTGAGGGGTTTTGATTATGGGTTCAAATCTGTTTTATATTGTGGCGACGATCGCCTTTTACCTGATTTTTGTGTTGCTTATCGGGTTCTATTACGCGAAGAAGAACGAATCGGCTTCCGATTTCTATCTGGGCGGCCGGCAGTTAGGGCCGCTGGTAACGGCCATGAGCGCGGAAGCTTCGGACATGTCCAGCTGGCTGCTGATGGGCCTGCCGGGGGTAGCCTATCTGTGCGGCTCGGCGGATGTGGCCTGGACCAGTATCGGCCTGGCGGTAGGCACGTATCTGAACTGGCTGTTTGTGGCTAAACGGTTGCGCATCTATACGCGCATTACGGACTCCTTTACACTGCCCCAGTTCTTTTCCGCACGGTTCCATGATGACCGTCATATCCTGACCGCTTTTGCTGCGGCAATTATCGTTATTTTCTTTATCCCGTACACCGCCTCCGGCTTCGCGGCCTGCGGCAAGCTGTTCGGTACCCTGTTCGGCGCGGATTACATGACGGCCATGATTATTTCGGCTGTGGTCATTGTATCCTATACGGCGGCCGGCGGTTTCCTGGCAGCATCTACCACGGACTTTGTCCAGAGTATTATTATGACCTTCGCCCTGCTGTTTGTGCTTGTTTATTCCACCACGATGGTGGGCGGCACAGACGCGGTGCTGGATAACGCCAGAGCGTTGCCGGGATATCTGTCCCTTACGGAAACCTATTCGGTGAAAACCAACAGCGCGGCACCTTATACATTACTGACCATCGTTTCTACCATGGCATGGGGCCTCGGCTATTTTGGCATGCCTCATATTCTGCTCCGTTTTATGGCTATTGAAGACGAGAATAAACTGGCCGTGTCCCGCCGGGTCGCTTCTGTCTGGGTCGTCATCGCAATGTTCATAGCCATCGCCATCGGTATCGTGGGCAAGACCATGACCGGCGCAGGCCTGGTAAAGAACCTGACGGACGCTAATACGGAAACCATCATTATCCAGATTGCCAATACCATTGCGGAACACGGAGCGCTGATGGCTATCGGGGCCGGCCTGGTTCTGGCAGGCATTCTGGCCAGTACCATGTCTACGGCGGATTCCCAGTTGCTGGCGGCAGCTTCCAGCGTAAGCCAGGATATTATGCAGGGAACCATGCGGGCCAATTCGGATAAAAAGGCCCTGAGCAAGAGACAGAGCATGTTTGCGGCCCGGATTACGGTTATCGTTATCGCGATCCTGGCGGTTATTATCGCCCGGGATCCCGGCAGTTATGTGTTTAAAATCGTGGCGTTTTCCTGGGCTGGTTTCGGCGCGTCTTTCGGACCGCTGGTACTGGCTGCCCTGTTCTGGAAGCGGACCACGTTTGAAGGGGCGTTGTCCGGTATGGTGGCCGGCGGCGTCATGATTTTCGTCTGGAAGTTTCTGATTGCGCCTATGGGCGGCATCTGGGGGATTTACGAACTGCTGCCCGCGTTTTTGGTGAGCCTTGTTGTTCTGGTCGGAGTCAGTCTGATAACGACCCCGGACGAAGAAGTCATGAAAGAATTTGAAGAAATGGAACGTTCCCTGTAATGGTGTAATTGTCAGTGCTGTATTGAAGAATTGAAACTGTCATCGGGACATGCCGTTTGCGCATGACCCGTGACAGTTTTTACTATAACCGGTTCCGGAGGCTGCATGCAAAAAGCAAAGATCACGGTGTCTGGCGTTTCCCGTAACAGCGATGGAGTATCCCGGCTGGAAACGGTAAACACCGGGACCTTTACAGAAAAAAACGGATACTGTTATGCCCGGTATGAAGAGACAGAAGCTTCCGGCATGTCCGGCACGACAACGACGGTGAAATGGAACAGCTCGCAGGTCTCCCTGATCCGTCACGGCACTTACGAAATGCACCAGGAATTTGCGGAAGGCGGTGCCTGTGCCGGCGATTACCGGACGCCTTACCTGATGATTCCGCTGGAAACCAAGACGAAGAAAGTACGCATCAAAAAGCTGCCCTACGGCTGGAAGATCCAGCTGGAATATGACCTCGCCTACGCCGCGGCGGACATGAACCGGATCACGACGACAATTGTTGTTGATTTACGATAGAAATTGGAGGATACGAAGCGTGGATATTAAATCCGTATTGAGTGACGCAATTATAAAAACTGCGAAAAATGCCATTGCCGCGGGCGTGGTAAAGGACGGTACCCTGCCGGAAGTGCAGCTGACGGTTCCGCCGAAAAAGGAGTTTGGGGATTTTGCCAGCAATTTTGCCATGCAGTCTGCCAGAGCTTTACGTTGTAATCCCCGGGTGCTGGCCCGGTACATTGTGGAAAACATGGACTGCCCGTATGTGAAGAAGGCGGAAATTGCGGGGCCCGGGTTTATCAATTTTTATCTGAATCCGGACTGGGTGTACGACATGCTGGCACGGATCGTGGACGCAGGGGAGAATTACGGCAATCTGCCCAAAGCGTCTGACGAAAAGATCCAGCTGGAATATGTCAGCGCCAATCCCACCGGCCCGCTGCATGTGGGACACGGACGGGGCGCGGCGGTAGGCAGCGCTCTGGGCAATCTGCTGAAGGCGGCCGGGTATGACGTGGAACAGGAGTATTATATCAACGACGCCGGCAACCAGATGAACAACCTGGCCCGCTCTGTCAACGCCCGGTATCTGGAACTGCTGGGAAAAGAAGTCGGATTCCCCGAGGACGGATACCACGGTCACGACATTATCGATACGGCACAGCGTATCATCAACAAGTATGGAGACCGCTTCCTCCAGATGGAGGAAGCAGAGCGGCTGGAAAAGTTCAAGACCATCGCCTACCAGGAAAAGCTGGCGGCGCTGAAGGAAGACCTGGAACGTTTCAATGTCCGCTTTGATGTATGGTTCAGCGAAAAGACCCTGCACGAAGCAAATAAAATCAAAGAAGCATGCGACAGACTGCTGGAGATGGGTTACATGTATGAGCAGGACGGGGCCCTGTGGCTGAAGTCTACCGCATTCGGCGATGACAAGGACCGGGTGGTGATCCGTGATAACGGTGTGCCCACTTACTTTGCGGCGGATATCGCTTACCACGCCAATAAATTCGGCCGGGGGTTTGACAGGGTCATTAATCTGTGGGGGGCCGACCATCACGGGTACATTGCCCGGATGAAGGCGGCCATGCAGTGCATGGGCTATCAGCCGGAACAGCTGGAGATATTGATTTTGCAGATGGTCCGTCTGCTGCGGGACGGGCAGGAAGTGAAGATGTCCAAACGGACCGGCCAGAGCGTGACTCTGAACGAACTTATTGATGAAGTAGGAACGGACGCGGCCCGGTTCTTCTTTGTGATGCGTTCCATTGACAGCCAGCTGGACTTCGATCTGGACCTAGCTAAGAAAAAATCCAACGACAACCCTGTGTTCTATGTGCAGTACGCCCATGCCCGGATTTGCAGCATTATGCGGCAGGTAGCGGAAGCGGGCATCACGGTGCAGGGTAAAGGCGATTATAAACTGCTGACGGAACCGGTGGAAGTGGACCTGATCAAAAAGCTGGGCGAATATCCGGAGATGCTGGCAACGGCGGCGAAGGAGCGGGCGGTGCAGCAGGTGGCCCACTATGTATACGACCTGGCGGGACTGTTCCATTCCGCATACAA